>Ga0182736_1000089_pt1 | contig 183827 bp, 163 predicted proteins | sample eDN5th30CKraftBY_FD_128882 | JGI IMG/M metagenome (GOLD analysis project Ga0182736, IMG submission 128882) | Enriched backyard soil microbial communities from Emeryville, California, USA - eDNA 5th pass 30_C Kraft BY (version 2) (version 2) | ecosystem: Environmental > Terrestrial > Soil >... | reverse complement strand
TGTTGCTACCGCTGGCAGCCAGCGATAGCACCGGTGCCACAACCCAAGAAGCGGGTACTAGACCCAGGATGCGGTGGATCCGGCTCCGCCGGTCCACCCGCATCGCCCCCTGGGGGGCGCGCGAAGCGCGTAGGGGGGGGCTACACCTGCAGGCTGTATTCCAGCGTGGCCATGCTGGCGGGCATGTCGACCTTGGCACCCAGGTCGCGCATGGTCGATCCCAGTGCGTGCAGCGTGCGGAACAGGTTGTGGGCCCGGCACTGTTCGCCCATCTGGCCGATGCGGACGATGGGCAGGCCGAACGAACCCGAGATCTCGACCCGATAGCGGTCGGAAATATGCGCGCAGATCCCGGTGTTGGTCAGGCCTTCCGGCACCGTGATGCCGACCACCGAGTTCAGGCGCGAGGCAGGCGGCGCGAACAGGCGCAGGCCCATGGCCTCGATGCCGTTCTGCAGGGCAAAGGACGATCGCGAATGGCGCGCGAAACGCACCGGCAGCGTCTCGGCGCAGACCAGGCGCAAGGCCTCGTGCAGCGCCAGCACGCCCGACACCGGCGCGGTGTAGTGGTAGGACCCCTTGTGCCAGAAGTTCTCGGCCAGCTTGGCGTCCAGGACCCAATGGGTGTTGGGCGTCTTGCGCCGGCCGATGTGTTCCCAGGCATCGTTGGAGAATGCGATCAGCGACACGCCGGGAATCGACGACAGTCCCTTCTGCCCGCCGGTGATGACCGCGTCGATCTGCCAGTCGTCCATCTGCAGCGGCATGGTGCTGAGCGTGCAGACGGCATCGACCACGACCAGGCAGCCGTGCTTCTTGGCGGCCTTGGCGATGGCGGGCAACTCGCGGTTGAAGACCGTGTTGGAGGTTTCGCCCTGGACGATGGTCAGGACGTCGGGGCGGTGCTGCTCGATCGCCTGTTCCACCTGCCGGGCCGAGGCGGCCTGGTTGCCGTCGATGTCCAGCGTGACGACGTCGGCGTCCAGGCGGCGGCTCATCTCGGCCATGCGGGCGCTGAAGAAACCGTTGACCACGCACAGCACCTTGCTGCCGGGCGACACCAGGTTGCAGATCGCCATTTCCATCGCGGCCGAGCCCGGCCCCGCCACGCCCAGCACCCATTCGGACCTGGTCTGGAACACGTAGCCCGCCATCTGCTTGACCTGCGAGATGATGGTCGACATGGTCGCGCCCAGGTGGTTGATGACCACCGAATTGGCATGGGCGACCGCGTCGGGGATGGGCACGGGACCGGCGCCCATCATCAGCAGGGGATCGTCGGGCAGGATATCGCTCAGCAGGCGCACGCGGGGCGGCTGCGAGAAGACTAGCGGGGCGTGGTCGGTCGAGGAAGCGGTATCAGCGGTTTCTTCGGCGTCGCGAAGCGGACGGGTTGGCATGTTGGATGTGCGGCTGTGAGTGGAAAGCCCGGCGCCGGGCGGTCTGTCGGCCGTATCCCGGGGCGGGGCGGCGCTGGCGGACCGGCGAAGCCGGATCCGCGGCACCTGGGGGACAGGCGCCGTGGTCGTCGAGAATATTCGACGGCCACCATTATAGATTCACTGCGCGCCCGAGCGCCTGGCCCATGCGGACACCAGCGAGCGGCCCCAGGGCGCCGAGCCAGTCCACCCGGCCGGCGCCGAACAGCAGGACGACGGTCGAGCCGAGCTTGAAGCGTCCCATCTCGGCGCCTTTCTCCAGCCGCACGGCGCCGTCGTCGTACCGCGTGGCGATGATGCGCGAGCCGTGCGGCGCGACCTGCCCGCCCCAGACGGTTTCCATGGCGCCCACGATCATGGCGCCCACCAGCACCACCGCCATGGGGCCGAGTTCCGTATCGAACAGGCAGGCCAGGCGTTCGTTGCGCGCGAACAGCCGCGGCACGGACCGGGCCGTGAGCGGATTGACCGAGAACAGGCGGCCGGGAATGTAGACGGTTTCGCGCAAGGTGCCGGCCACCGGCATGTGCACCCGGTGATAGTCACGGGGGGATAGATAGATGGTGGCGAAGCCGCCGTCCTGGTAGGGCGCGGCGCGGCGCGCGTCGCCGCCCAGCAGTTCCTCGGCACTGAAATCGTGGCCCTTGGCCTGGAAGACGCGGCCGGCGCGGATGGGCCCCAGTTGGCTGATGGCACCGTCGGCCGGGCACAGGACCGCGTCCCCGGACGGGTCGAGCGGCCGCGCGCCGGGTTTGAGCGCGCGGGTGAAGAAGGCGTTGAAGTGCTCGTAGGCGGCGGGATCGGGCTCCAGGGCCTCGTTCATATCCACGCCGTACTGGCGAATGAAGCGGGCAATGGCGGGGTTCTTCAAGCTGGGGACGCGGCAGTGCGCGAGGCGGCCGAACAGGCCGGAGATGAGCGCCTGGGGTGCGAGATACTGGCCGTAGATGAAAAGCTGGTCTTTGATGGACATGTCGGGGCCTCGCGCGGCGAGGCAGGTTCGGGGTTGCGCCTGGATATTACAGCGGAGCGGAGGAGCCGCGCACCACCAGTTCGGGCCGCAGGACAACGGTGGACGTCGTGCCCGGCACGCCGCGCAGGCTGTCCAGCAGCAGACGGGCCGCCCGGAAGCCCATTTCGTAGTGCAGGATGCGCACCGTGGTCAGGGGCGGGGACACGCGGTCCATCAGCGGCATGTCATTGTGTCCGACGACCGAGATGTCCTGGGGCACCTTGCGCCCGTGCCGCTGCAGCTCCTGGATCGCGCCCAGCGCGATCAGGTCGTTGGCAGCGACGATGGCGGTGAATTCAGCCCCGGAGCCCAACAGCCTGCGCGTGCCTTCCTCGCCGGCATCGCAGGAGTAGGCGTTGCACTCCGCGAAGCCCGCGGGCTCCAGTCCGTGCGCGGCCATGGCCTGGCGAAAGCCCGCCTGCCGCAGCGAGCCGGTGGACAGCGCCAACGGCCCGGACAGGTGGGCGATGCGGCGGTGGCCGATCGAGACCAGGTGGTCGACGGCCAGCTTCATGCCCAGCATGTCGTCGCTGACAACGGCGGGCAGGCTGCCGTCTTCGTCGCGGCGATTGACCAGCACGACCTTGACTTGATCGCGCACCAGGCGTTCGACCAGGGGGTCGTGCAGGCTGGAGGTCGCGATGATGAGACCTTCGACCCGCTGGGCGAGCATGCGGTCCGCGGCCTGTTCGGGCGCCTGTTCGTTGCCGGTATCGGCCACCAGCACGAAGAACCCTTCGGCTGCCAGCGCCTGTTCGATGCCGCGCAGGATGGGCGGGAATACCGGGTTGGTGATGTCGGGCAGCAAGACGCCGACCGTGCCGGACCGCCCCGTGCGCAGCGCCGACGCCGCGCGGTTGACGCGGTAGTTCAGGGCGCGGGCGGCCGCCTCGACACGGCCGACCACTTCGGGGCTGACCATGTGGCGGCGTTCGGGGTCCAGCGCACGCGACGCGGTGGTCTTGTGCACCTGGGCGTGCAGGGCGATATCGGCAAGGGTGGCGGCGGAGGAACGCTTGGGCATGGGCGAGATGATAGCGAAGTGCCGGCGCATGGTTCGCGGGAAATTTCCTGGTTGACAAGCGGAACGAAGTGGATAAACTGAATGCTATCGATAGCATGAGGTTTTGCCAAATGTTGCCAAGTACTCCGGAATCACTTACGCCCATCGTTATGCAATCGATGGCAAATACATCCGATGCCCGTGTCAAGGAACTGCTGTGCAGCCTGGTCCGGCACCTGCATGCGTTCGTGCTGGAAACCCGCCTGACCGAGGCCGAGTTCGAGTATGCGCTGGGCTACCTCAATGCCATCGGGCAGGCCACCTGCGATACCAAGAACGAGGCGGTGCTGGTGGCCGACCTGCTGGGGGTGTCGTCCCTGGTGGCGCTGCTGAACAATGCCGACCGCCACGGCGAGTCCGATGCCGCGCTGCTCGGCCCGTTCTGGCGGGCCCATTCGCCCAGCCTGGCGCCCGGCGCGTCGCTGGCGGCGCCGGGCACGCCCGGCATCCCGCTCGAAGGCAGCGGGCTGGTCCAGGACCGCGAGGGGCGGCCGCTGGCAGGCGTCACGGTGGATATCTGGCATGCCTCGCCCAGTGGCCTGTACGAGAACCAGGACGAGACCCAGCCCGACATGAACCTGCGCGGCCGCTTCACGACCGACGAGAACGGGCGCTTCCGTTTCCGCTCGGTGCGGCCGGCGGGCTATCCCGTGCCGGTGGACGGGCCCGGCGGCGTGCTGCTGCGCGCCCAGGAGCGCCATGAATTCCGGCCGGCGCACCTGCATTTCATGTTCTCCAAGCCCGGCTACAAGGTCCTGATCACCCAGGTCTACGCCGACGACTCGGAGTTCCTGCACAGCGATCCGACCTTCGGCGTGACCCGCCGGCTGGTCGGCCAATACCGGGTGGAGCCGCGTCCCGGCGGCGAGGTGGCGGTGTTCGACCACTGTTTCACGCTGCTGGAAGGCGAGATGGTCTTCCCCCATCCCCCGATTCCCTGATTTCCCCACGTACTCCCCAAGGAACCCCTTATGACACAAGCATCCCCATTCGCGCCGCAGGACCGCCTGGACGGCAAGGTGGCGGTGATCGCGGGCGGCACCGGCGCGATCGGCCATGCCAGCGCCCGGCGGCTGGCGGCCCGCGGGGCCCGCTGCGTGCTGCTGCACAACGGTGATCCGGCCGCCCGCGCCCGGGTGTCCGAGCTGCCTGGCGAAGGACACGCCGAAGTCGTCGCCTCCATCACCGACAGCCCGGCCTTGAAGTCGGCGGCCGACCGTGTCCGCGCCGAGTTCGGCACTTGCCACATCCTGATCAACAGCGCCGGCTACACCAAGCCGGTGCCGGCGGCCGACCTCGACGGCCTGACCGACGAATTGATCGACGACATCCTCAAGGTCAATTTCCGCGGGGTGTTTGCCACCATCCGCGCCTTCGCGCCCTTGCTCAAGGAAAGCGGCGACGGCCTGATCGTCACGCTGTCCTCGATCGCGGCTTTCACCGGCGTCGGCAGCAACCTGGCCTACGTGGCGGCCAAGGCCAGCGTGGATGTGGTGGGCGAGGCGCTGGCGCGTGTATTGGCGCCGCACGTGCGTGTGCTGTCCGTCAGCCCAGGCGTGGTCGACTCCTCCTTCGTGCCCGGCCGGGGCGCCGATTTCAACGCCAAGACCGCGGCCACCACGCCGCTGGGCCGCATCGGCACCACCGATGACATCGCCGCCGCCGTGGAGGCCTGCGCGACCTCGTTGCGCTTCGCCACCGGCACCCGCATCGTGGTCGATGGAGGACGCCACCTGTGAACCCGACCGTCATCACCTGCGCGATCACCGGCAACCTGACCAAGCCGGAGCAGACGCCGCACCTGCCCATCACGCCGGAACAGATCGCCGATTCGGCGCTGGAAGCGGCCCGCGCCGGCGCGGCGCAGGTCCATATCCACGTGCGCGACCCGCAGACCGGCCGCCCGTCCATGGACGTCGACCTGTACGACGAGGTCATCCGCCGCATCCGCGCCCAGAACCGCGAAGTCATCATCAACCTGACCACCGGCCCCGGCGGCCGCTATGTACCGAGCGAAGCCGAACCGCGCGTGGCAGGCCCCGGCACCACGCTGCTGCCGCCGGAAAAACGGGTCGAGCACATCGCGCGCCTGCGGCCCGATGTCTGCTCGCTGGACCTGAACACCATGAACTCCGGCGCCGAGGTCGTCATCAATACCCCGCGCAACGTGCGCGTCATGGCCGGCGTCATCCGCGAGGCGGGGGTCAAGCCTGAACTGGAGATCTTCGACAGCGGCGATATCCACCTCGCGCGCGACCTGATCGCCGACGGCACGCTGGACGGACCCGGCATGTGGACCTTCGTCACCGGCGTCAAGTACGGATTCGAGGCGACGCCCGAGACCCTGTTGTATGCCCGCAGCCTGCTGCCGGTGGGCGCCTTCTGGTCCGCCTTCGGCGTGGGGCGCTACGAGTTTCCGATGCTGGCGGCCGCCTTCGTGTCGGGCGGCCACGTCCGCGTCGGCCTGGAAGACAACATCTATCTGTCCCGCGGGGTCCTGGCGCCCAGCAACGCGGCACTGGTGGAGCGCGCGGCGCGCATCGTGCAGGACCTGGGAGGAAGCGTGGCGACCGCCGGCGAGGCCCGCGACCTGCTGGGCCTGCCCATCAAGCATTGAAGGAACCGCTACCGATCATGTCCACCGTCATGCAAGAACTCCAATCCGGACCCGCCGTGCGCGTGCTGGCGAAAGCCGAGTCCGCCGCCCACCTGGCCCCGGCCATCGAAACCCTGGCCATGCCCCGGCCGGCCGCTGGCCACGCGGTGGTGAAAGTGGCCAGCGCGGCCGTCAACCCGAGCGACGTGAAGGCGGCGCTGGGCCTGATGCCGCAGGCAGTCTGGCCGCGCACGCCCGGCCGGGACTTCGCCGGCACGGTGGTGGCCGGTCCCACCGAATGGACGGGCCGCCGCGTCTGGGGCTCGGGCGGCGACCTGGGCATCACGCGGGATGGCTCCCATGCCGCCTGGCTCACGCTGCCGCTGGCCGCGCTGGAGGAAATGCCCTCGGGCCTGGACTTCGACGCCGCCGGGTCGATAGGCGTGCCATTCGTGACGGCCTATGAAGGCTTTCGCCGCAGCGGCATGCCGCTGCCCGGCCAGGTGGTCGCCATCATGGGCGCCAACGGCAAGGTGGGGCAGGCGTCGGTCCAGCTCGCGGCGCAGGCCGGGGCGCGGGTCATCGCGGTGCAGCGCCGGCCGGGACCCTATGCCGGCTTCGCCTGCGCGCCGGTCGAGGTCGTGGACGCCAGCCAGGAAGACGTCGCCGCCCGGCTGCGCGAGCTGACGGGCGGCCGTGGCGTGGATCTCGTCTACAACACCGTGGGCAGCCCGTACTTCCAGGCCGCCAACCAGGCCATGGCCAAGCGCGCCACGCAGATCTTCATCTCCACGGTCGAGCGCCCCGTGCCGTTCGACATCTTCACGTTCTATCGCGCCATGCATACCTACGTGGGCGTGGACTCGCTGGCCATGGACTGCACCGAGGCGGCCGCGCACCTGCGGGCGCTGCGGCCGGGGTTCGAGGCCGGCACGCTGCGGCCGTTCCCGGTCGAGGCCGACGCCGTCTACGCGCTGACCGACGCGCTCGCGGCCTACCGCACGGTGATAGGCGGATCGGACCAGCGCATCGTGCTGCGGCCCTGGGACGGCGCCGAATGAACGTCACCCGCTATCCCGAAGCCCCGGTCTACGAGGCCCCCAACCACTTCGACATGCGCTGCGTGCGGCTGCAGGGCAGGGAAGCCGGTCCGGCCGAACAACTGTGGCTGGGCGTCTCGACACTGGAGCCTGGCGGCCACACTTCGCTGGACGCCTCGCCCATGGAGAAGCACTACGTGGTCCTGGAGGGCGAGCTGACCGTCGTCGCCGAGCTGGACGGCGCGCGCCAGGAAACCACCCTGGGACGCCTGGACTCCTGCCGGTTGGCGCCCGGCGAGAAACGCCAGTTGATCAACCGCAGCGGCCGGACGGCGTCGGTGCTGCTGGCCATGCCATTCAGCCCGCCCGCTTCGGGCTGAGGCGGGGCAGTCCGCCCGCCGTTTCATCCGACAAATCAGAGAGGAGACACACCATGCAACGATATTCCCACTCACGCCGGACCTCGCTGCGCATCCTCGCGGCCGCGACGATGCTGGCCGCTGGCGCGGGCGCCCAGGCCCAGGGCAACTGGCCCCAGGGCGCTCCCATCCGCTTCATCGTCCCGTTCACCGCCGGCAGCGGCACCGACGTGGTGGCACGCTCGATCGCCGACAAGCTGGGCCCCATCCTGGGCGCGCAGATCGTGGTCGAGAACAAACCCGGCGCGGGCGGCACCCTGGGCGCGGCCCAGGTGGCCAAGGCGCCGGCCGATGGCTACACCCTGTTGATCCACAGCTCGGGCCACCTCGTCAATCCATCGATCTATCCGAACCTGCCGTATGACACGCTCAAGGACTTCGAGGGCATCACGCCCCTGGCCAGCCTGCCCAACGTGCTGGTGGTCTCGCCCTCGGCCGGCTACAAGAACCTGGGCGACCTGATCGCCAAGGCCAAGGCCGACCCGGGCAAGCTGTTCTACGCCTCGGCCGGCAACGGTTCGGCCACGCACATGAACGCGGAGCAGTTCCGCGTGGCCGCCGGCATCGAAGCGGTGCACGTGCCGTTCCGCGGGACACCCGAAGCCATCACCGAGACCATCGCCGGCCGCACGACCTGGTTCTTCGCGCCGCTGGTGTCGGCCCTGCCCATGATCAAGGATGGCAAGCTGCAGGCGCTGGCCGTCGGCACCGCCGCGCGCTCGGCCGCGTTGCCCGACGTCCCCTCGATGACGGACTCCGGCCTGCCGGCCGCGGCCTACACCTTCTGGGTGGGCCTGTTCGCTCCGGCCAAGACGCCGCAGCCCGTGGTCGACAAGATCCACGCCGGCGTGCTGAAGGTGCTGGAGATGCCCGACATCAAGACCCGTTTCGCCAACCTCGGCGCCGCCCCGATGCCGATGGACCAGAAGGCCTTCGACAAGTACCTGACCGACGAAACGAAGTCCGCCACTCAGTTGGTGAAAGCCGCCGGCATCAAGATCGAGTGATCCTCCAAGAACGAGAAATACCCTCACGGCTTGCCGCTTCGCGGCGGCGCTTCCCCCCGAGGGGGCGCCTTTTGCCTGGGGGCGGCCCGGCGACAAAAAACCCTGCTCACTGGCAGGGTTTTTTGTTTCCACCCGCATCGCCCCCCGGGCCCGCCGCGCAGCGGCTGGGGCCCATCGTTCGGGGCGCGCGTCAACGCGCAGGGCGGCCCAATCAATCCAGCATGGGCAGCTTGGCTTCCTCGGCCAGCTTCTTCAGCGAGGCCTGGCCGTCGAGCATGAACTTGGCGAAATCCTTGCCCACGATCATGTTCAGCTGCGAGCCCATCTGGTCGAACTGCTCGCTCATGCCGGGCTTGGACAGCTCGGTGGTCAGGATGTTGGTGATCTTGGCGATCACGTCGGGCGGGGTGTTCGCCGGGGCGTAGAGACCCAGCCAGGTGGAGAACTGCAACTGGGGGTAGCCCAGTTCCACCGTGGTGGGGACGTCCGGCAGGGTGGGCCAGCGCTTGGGACCCATGACGGCCAGCGCGTGGACGCGGCCGCTCTTGGCGTTGGGGGCCACGCTGCCCGGGGAGTCGAACATGGACTGCACCTGTCCGCCCATCAGGTCGTTCATGGCCGGGGCCGCGCCGCGGTAGGGAATGTGCAGCATGTTGGCGCCGACGCCGTGGGCGAACAGTTCACCCGCCAGGTGGTAGCCGGTGCCATTGCCCGAGGACGCGAAAGTCGTGCCCGGGTGCGCCTTCACGTAGGCCACGAAGTCCTTGAAGTCCTTGACCGGCAGCGAACGGGTGGCGACCACCACGTGCGGCGACACGGTCACCGTCATGATGGGCGTGAAGTCCTTGTTCGCATCGTAGGGCACGTCCTTGCGCAGCACCGGCGCGACCAGGTGCGTGGAGGAGGACGTCAGCAGCAGGGTGTAGCCGTCGGCCGGCGATTTCGCGACGAAGCTCGCGCCGATCGCGCCGCCCGCACCCGTCTTGTTCTCGACGATGGTGGCCTGGCCCCAGTTCTGTTGCAGTTTCTGGGCGAGCAGGCGCGCGACCGTGTCGGTATTCGTGCCGGGCGGGAAGGGGTTGATGATGCGGACAGGGTGGTCGGGATAGGGGCCGGCATGGGCAGGGGCGACGGCCAGGGTGCCCAGAACGAGGGCGGCGGCGAGTGCGCGATACATAGATGAAACAACCTTGAAATGGTAAGTGGGTTTTGTGGTCTTATCGTTGCCGCGAGCAACTATCGATTATACGTGCATGGCCACGGCAGGCCCGCGCCACGCGGTCTTCGCGCTAGACTGTCGCTCGGCCCGACCGGGTAGCCTGACGACCACATCACCTTGACCGACACCTGTTCTTCTCTGACCGTCACCGGCTTGCGCGGCCGCCTCGCGGGCCCCTTCGACCTGGGGATGGCAGGCGGCGAGTGCGTGGCGCTGTCCGGCCCGTCCGGCGTGGGCAAGAGCCTGCTGCTGCGCATGATCGCCGACCTCGAACCCGCCCAGGGCCGCGTCGAGCTGGACGGCGTCGACCGCAACCGTATGCCGGCGCCAGCCTTCCGGCGCCAGGTGACCTATGTCGCGGCCGATGCCGGATGGTGGACGGATATCGTGGCCGATCACATGGCGTATCCGGAGCGGGCACGCGCGCTGCTGCCGGATCTGGGGCTGGCCGATGCGTTGTTCGACGCGCCCGTTGCCACGCTGTCGACCGGCCAGCGCCAGCGGTTCGCGCTGGTGCGCGCCATCTCGCAGCGCCCGCGGTTTCTCTTGTTGGACGAGCCAACCTCGGCCCTGGACCCGGAGGCCATCACCCGGGTCGAGGCCTTGCTGGCGCGGCTGCGCGAAGACGGCGCCGGGCTGTTGGTCGTCACGCACGACGCGGCGCAGGCCGCGCGCATTGCCACCCGGCGGCTGCGCATGACGCCCGGAGGGCTGGAGGACGAAACACCATGAGCCCGATTTCCCTGACACCGCTGGAGCTGGCCATCGCGGCCGTGCTGGTGCTGGCCAGCGCCGCGCTGTCGCTGCGCCTGGCGCTGGGGATCCAGCGCCCGCTGCTGATCGCGGCGGCGCGCATGGTCGTCCAGTTGGTACTGGTCGGGCTTTTCCTGCGCCAGGTCTTCGCGCTGACTTCGCCCTGGGTGACGGGCGCGGTCGTCATGTTGATGATCGCCGCCGCCTGCCATGAGGTCGGGTCGCGGCAGGAGCGGCGCTTCCGGGGCGCCTGGCGCTATGGCGTGGGTGGGGTGCCGGTGGGCATCGCCACGCTGGGCATCGCGCTGCTGGCGCTGGCGACGGCGCTGCGTCCCGACCCCTGGTACGACCCGCGCCACGCGATCCCCCTGGCCGGCATCGTGCTGGGCACGGCCATGAACAGCGCCAGCCTGGCCCTGAACGGGGTGTTCACGTCGGTATCGCGCGAACGAGCGGCGATCGAGGCCCGGCTGGCCCTGGGCGCCGACCGCTATACGGCTTTCCGGAGCGTCATCCGCGGGGCCGTGCGGGCGGGGGTGCTGCCCGTCATGAACCAGATGGCGGCGGCGGGTGTCATCACCATGCCGGGCATCATGACGGGGCAGATCCTGGCCGGGATGGACCCCATCGAGTCGGCCAAATACCAGATCCTGCTGATGTTCCTGCTGGCTGGCGGCGGCTTCGCGGCCTCGGCTGGCTCGGTCTACCTGGCCGTATGGCGGCTGACCGACGCGCGCGACCGCCTGCGCCTGGAGCGGCTGGTCTCCGGGGCGGGCGGCTGACGCTGCTGCAACTGGATACCTTATCGGACCCGCCTCCCGGGACCTTGCGCTATGCTTGGCCCGTTGCACGCCTGTGCTCGAGGAGCCGAAAGCCAATGATGCTCAAACCGCGACGCGAGTTTTTCCTCGCCCTGCTGCTGGCAGGTTCGCTTGGCGTAGCGCCAGCCTGGGGCGACCCGCCCGGAGGCAAGGGCAACGGCAACGCTCATGCGGGAGGCGGCCATGGCAAAGGCCATGGGCAGGGCGACAAGTCTTCGGGCAAGGGCGGCGGTTCCAGGCAGGACAAGCATGCCGGCGGCGATGGCGATGACCTGGTCCGCGCGGGCATCACCGTGTCGCTGGCCCGAAACTACGCCGCCGACTACCGCGCGGTGGGCTACGGCCCCTTGCCCCCGGGCATACGCAAGAACCTGGCCCGGGGCAAGCCGCTGCCCCCCGGCATCGCCAAGAAGGCAGTGCCCGCCGGCATGGTGGCGAGGCTGCCGGTCTACCCCGGCTACGAGTGGCGCGCGGCGGGAACGGACCTGATCCTGGTATCCCTGGCCACCCTGGTCGTGGCGGACGTGCTGGCGGACGTTTTCCGCTGACCGGCCAAACATTCATTTCCCAAGCGCGCATTTCCAAGGAGAACAAGGTGCGAAGCCTGATCACTGCTTTCTTCGTCATATTGGCGGCCACGCTGTCCGGCTGCGGCTACAACGATCTGCAACGCGCGGACGAACAGGTCAAGGCCGGCTGGTCGGAAGTCCTGAACCAATACCAGCGGCGGGCTGACCTCATTCCCAATCTGGTCAACACGGTCAAGGGCTACGCCAGCCACGAACAGGACACGCTGACCGCCGTGGTCAACGCGCGCGCACAGGCCACGGGCATCAACGCCACGCCGGAACTGGTCAACGATCCCGAGGCCTTCGCCAAGTTCGACGCCGCCCAGCAGCAACTGACCAGCGCGCTGTCGCGCCTGATGGTGGTGGTGGAGCGCTATCCGGACCTGAAGGCCAACGAGAACTTCCGTGATCTCCAGGCGCAGCTCGAAGGCACCGAAAACCGGATCACCGTGGCCCGCAATCGTTACATCAAATCGGTCCAGGACTACAACGTGATCGTGCGTTCGTTCCCGAGCAACCTGACCGCGAAGGCCTTCGGATACCCGGTCAAGGCCAACTTCTCGGTGGCCAACGAGAGCGCCATTTCCACACCGCCCACCGTCGATTTCGGCGGTGGCAAGCCCGCGGGCGCGCGATGAGCACTTGGCGGGCCTGGGGGCGCCGGGCGGCCGCGTGGCTGGCTGCCGGTGCCGCCGTGCTCTGGCTGGCGGCCGGGCCGGCCCAGGCCACCAGTGACGGGCTGGTGGCGATTCCGCCGTTCGGGGGACTGGTCACCGACCTGACCTCGACGTTGACCGCCGAGCAGCGGTCGGGACTGGAACAGCAACTGCGCGCGTTCCAGGAGCGTAAGGGCAGCCAGCTCGCCATCCTGATCGTTCCCAGCACGGCGCCCGAGAGCGTCGAGCAGTACTCCCTGCGGGTGGCCGAGGCCTGGAAGCCCGGCCGCAAGAACGTGGATGATGGCGTGCTGTTCCTGGTGGCCAAGGACGACCGGCGAATGCGGATCGAGGTGGGCTACGGGCTGGAAGGCGTCCTGAACGACGCCACCGCCAACCGCATCCTGAACGAGATCGTCACACCCCGGTTCCGGGAAGGCGACTACTACGGGGGCATCGCCCAGGGCGCCGACCGTATCATGCGGCTCATCGACGGCGAACCGCTGCCGCCGCCCCCCGAGCGCGGCGGGCAGGAAAGCGGCGACCTGGAAGGCATCGCGCCGGTGCTGCTGATCGTCGCGCTGGTGGCGGGCGGCATGCTGCGACGGGCCCTGGGCAGGCTGCCGGGCGCGCTCCTGACGGGCGGCATCGTGGGCGGCGCGGCCTGGCTGCTGTCCGGCGCGCTGGCCATCGCGGCCGTGGGCGCTTTGCTGGCGTTCTTCTTCACGCTGGTGGGCGGCGGCTTCGCCGGCCTGCCGGGCGGCTATGGCGGCAGCCATCGTGGCGGCGGACGGGGAGGGGGAGGCGGCTTCGGCGGCGGTGGTTTCGGCGGTGGTTTTGGAGGAGGGGGAGGCGGCGGCTTCGGTGGCGGCGGCGCCTCGGGACGGTGGTAGGCATGGCGATCAAACGATTCCTCAAACATCTGGCGACCACGCGTCGCGCGGCGCATCAAGCCTTCCCGGCTCCGGTGCTGGACCGCATCGAGCGGACCATCCGCGAGGTCGAGTCCCGCCATGACGGCCAGATTCGTTTCGTGGTCGAGGCCGCACTGGACATGGGCCCGCTGTGGCAGCAGCAATCGCCGCGGGAGCGGGCGCTGGAAGTCTTCGCCCTGCAAGGCGTCTGGGACACGCCGGACAACAACGGCATCCTGATCTACGTCCTGATGGCCGATCATGCGGTCGAGATCGTCTGCGACCGGGGTATCCACGCCTGCGAAGGCGCCGGAACCTGGGAGGCCGTCTGCCGCGGCATCCAGGATGCGTTCGGCCAGGGGCGCTACGAGCAAGGCGTGGTCGACGGCATTACGGCGCTGGGCGCCTCGCTGGCCCGCCACTATCCGGGCTCGCCCCGCGCCAACACCTTGCCGGATCGTCCGCAGATCATGTAGTGCCCGGGCCGCCGGCCGCGTCGCATTCATGAAAGTGTCACCCATGCCTCCTAGCATTCGCCCAGACGCGAATCAGGAGGCATGATTCCCTGGTTTCCGGACCGGGATGCTGCCGTCGATTCGACGTCGCAACACCCCCTCCTTGGAAACCAGAACAATGTCCGATACGTTACGCAACAACTCGCGCCGCCAGGCGCTGAAGTTCCTGGCCGGCGCGCCCGCCATGCTGCCTCTGGGGACGGTCACCGCCTCCCTGCTGGCCGCCTGTGGCGGGGATGACGATCCCATTACCTCCACGCCCAAGCCCCCCGCGGACTTCGTGTCGGCCTCGTTCACGTCCACGCCCGCGCCGTCGCTGTCCAACCCCGCCGCGATGGCGACGACCACCGTGAATTCCACGCTGACCGTGAAACTGAACGACGGCAGCTCGCACGCCTACAAACTGGCCTACCAGCCGTTCTTCATCACCGGCGACATGGTCGCGGACGGCAAGGGCGGGAAGGTCCTGGCCGGCGGCTATGTCGACATCAACAACAAGCCCATCATCGACAAGTCCGTGGCGGGCAAGGAACGCCAGATTTTCTCTGACTCGCCGGACGGCACTTCGCTGCTCGCGCTGCCCAGCGCCAACGTGGCGGGCATCAAGGGCAAGGCCGTGTTCGCCGTGGTGCAGTTCGAATACACGACGCGCGACCAGAGCGGCGCCGACACCTACGGCACGCTGCCGTCGCCCATCGCCGTCCTGACCCTGGACCAGGACCAGGCCACCGGCAAGCTCAGCCTGGTCAAATACCACAACGTCGACACCTCGTCGGCCCACGGCCTGTGGATCACCTGTGGCGCCAGCCTGTCGCCCTGGAATACCCATCTGTCCAGCGAAGAATACGAGCCGGACGCGCCGTTCGTGTCGACCAACGCCCAGTTCAAGGCCTTCAGCAAGAACGTGTACGGCGACGAGACGAAGGCCCGTCCTTATCACTACGGCCACATTCCCGAAGTGACCGTGAATCCCGACGGCACGGGTTCGATCAAGAAGCACTATTGCATGGGCCGGATTTCTCACGAGCTGATCCAGGTGATGCCGGACAACCGCACGGTGCTGATGGGCGACGACGCCACCAACAGCGGCCTGTTCGTGTTCGTGGCGGACAAGGAAAAGGACCTGTCGGCGGGCACGCTGTACGTCGCCAAGCTCGGTGCAGGCTTTTCGGCCGATCCGGCCGCAGCCGGCGCCAACCTGACCTGGATCAAGCTGGGCCACGCCACCAGCGCGGAAATCGAGCAGATGGCCAACACGCTCGATCCCGAGGACATCATGACGGTGCTCAAGGCCGATCCCTCGGATGCGACCTACACGAAGATCTTCTCGAACGGCGCGGCCAACTGGATCAAGATCAAGCCCGGCATGGAGAAGGCCGCGGCCTTCCTGGAGACCCATCGCTACGCTTATCTGGCGGGCGGCAGCATGGGCTTCACCAAGATGGAAGGCACCACGGTCAACATCAAGGACAAGGTCGCGTACTCGGCCCTGCAGAACATCCAGGACTCCATGGTCAAGGGCAACGCCAAGGGCTGGAACGAGCAGAGCGGCATCGCGCTGGACAAGGCGCTGATCGCCGGCGGCGTGCTGGCCCACAACCTGGCCGGCGGCCAGAAGGACCAGGCCGGCGCGGCCATCAACAGCGAATGGATGCCGGTGCACACCCGGATGCTGCTGGTGGGCGAGGACATCGCCGCTGACGCGCTGGGCAACAAGGCCAATCCGGAGCTGGTCGCCAACCCCGACAACCTGAAGTTCTCGGAAAAGCTGCGCACGCTGTTCATCGGCGAGGACAGCGGCTCGCACGTCAACAACTTCCTGTGGGCCTACAACGTCGACACCAAGTCGCTGTCGCGGCTGTTGTCGGTGCCGGCGGGCGGCGAGTCGACCGGACTGCACGCGGTGGACGAGATCAACGGCTGGACCTACATCATGAGCAATTTCCAGCACGCCGGTGACTGGAGTTCGCTGCACGACAAGGTCAAGGACGCGCTGGACCCGCTGATCCGTACCAACTACAAGGACCGTTTCGGCGCCGCGGTGGGCTACCTGACCGCCGACCCCACGAGCATCAAGCTCAAGGGGTGACGTCCGGGGTGCCCGGGCCGGCGTCGTCGTCGGCCTCGGGCAGCCGGACCAGCAGCACGGGCACCGGCGCCCCGCGCAGGATCTTCTCGGCGCTGCTGCCCAGCACCATGCGGGGCAGGCCGCGCCGGCCGTGCGTGCCGATCACGATCAGGTCCGCCGGCCATTTGCGCGCTTCCTGGATCACCAGTTCGTGCACCGGGCCGGCGAAATTGTCGTGCAACACGGTATCGGCCGCGATACCCGCGGCCTTCGCCTTGGCCTGCGCCTGCTGGATCAGTTCGGCGCCGTTGGCGCGCAGGACGGTGATCCAGTCGGCATAGGCGGCGTAGGCGCCCATGGACCCGGCCAGCGACAACTCGTCGATCACGTGCATCAGACGCAGTTGCCCCTTGGTCAGGGCCGCGATGCGCAGGGCCTCGTCCAGCCCGCGGTTGGAGGTGGGGCTGCCGTCGACGGGAACGAGTATGCGCTGGTACATGGAATGCTCCTGGAATGGTGAGTGACCGGTCCGGTCAGAAATAGAAGGAAACGTCGGTCCGTCCCGAGGTGGGAACGCGGACCTGGCGGCTTTGCCTGGCCGATCCGTATTCGGCGTCGATCCGGTAGTTGCCGGGCGCGAGCCGGGCCAGCAGGTAGGGGCCCTGGGTGGTCACGGACAGGAGGTCCTTGCCGCCGCTGTCGCGGATGGACACGCGCACGTCGGCCACGTATTCGCCGCTCCTGGCCGCCGCCAGCAGGCGCAGGCTGTAGTCCTTGGCCATGCCACGGATGGCGGTCGACTCATCCTGGCCCACGCCGCCCGTCACGTAGGCGATGCCGTTCTGTTCGCCCTTGTCCATCGCCTGGCCGGCAAGCGGCCAGGCGGCCGCCAGCGCAAGCGCCAGGGGCGCCGCCCATCGTGGATTCTGCTTCATGGTGCGGCTCCTTGCCGATCCCCGGGCCGTCCCCGGGCCCCTGGGTCAATGGGAAAACAGGACCGGCACGGTCATCGACTCCAGCAGGGTCCGTGTCGTGCCGCCAAGGACCGCCTCCCGCACCCGGCTGTGGCCGTAGGCGCCCATCACGATCAGGTCGCAGGCGTTGTCCGTGGCCGCATTCAGGATGCAATTGCCTATCCCCACTCCCGCGCTCTCGCGCACGGTTTCCTGGGGGATCGGGTATTGGCGCCCGGCGCAGTAGGCCAGGAAATCGGCCCGTTTGGCCTGGGCCGCCTCGCTGGATTCGGACGGCGGGTCGACCCGCAGCGCGAACAGCTCGGAGGCCTCTTCCAGGATGGGGCCGGCATCGGCCAGCGCGCGGGCCGATTCGCGCCGTTCATCCCAGCAGAAAAGCACGCGACGGCCGATGGCGTTCAACTCGCCTACCGACGGCAGCATCATGACCGGGCGGCCCGCGCCCAGCATCACGGCGGCCAGCAGGGCCGGCATCTGCAGCGGGCCGGGATCGGCGTCGTTGGGCTGGTTCATGATCAGGAGGTCGCAATAGCGGGCCTGCTCGCACAGGATGTCCTCGGCCAGGCCGTCTCCCGTGCGCCAGTGCGCCGTCACGCCGGTTTCGCCCGCGACCTCGTGCAGCAGGGCTTCGGTGGCGGCGCGGTCGTCCGCCACCCGCTGGCGCAGCATGCGATTGACGTCGTCGGAAACGAAGAAACCTTCGTAGTGATAGGGGAGGGGGCGGCCGAAACTGGCATGGATGCCGACCAGCGCGGCATCGTGTTCGGCGGCCAGTTGCGCCGCGGCGCGTACGCGCCGCCTGCAGCCCCGGTCCAGATCGAGATGAACTGCGATACGTCCCAGCATATGCGCCTCCAGCCGTGAGTGGATGACTCCATCCTAGCCGCAACGCGATGCGTGAACCTTGATCTGGCTCAAGTCCGCCGCACGCGTGGGCGACGGTGGCAACTCATGGATAGTCTGGTACGAAAAAGGGGAAAAGGAAAGGGTGCCTGCGGGAGAGTTGGTAACCAGAACTGAACGGGCCCTAGACCGCCGCCGCGCGCCGGGCCAGCAGGATGGCATTGGCCGCCGCGAGCGCCAGCAGGACGGCCACCAGCCCGACAAAACCGCCCCAGCCCGCCCGGTCCAGCGCATAGCCGCCGCCCAGTCCGATCAGGCTGGAACCGCAGTAATAACCGAACAGGTACAGCGAAGATGCCTGGGCGCGGCCTTGGCGGGCGGCGCGCGCCACCCAGGAGCTGCAGATGGAGTGCGCGCCGAAGAAGCCGAAGGTCAGCACGGCCATCCCGAGGACGAGCAGCCACAGGTTGCCCGACAAGGTCAGCAGCACGCCGGCCAGTTGCAGCAGGACTCCCGCGGCCATGACGCGCCCGTGTCCAAGCCGGGCGGCCAGGTCTCCCATCCAGGCGGAACTGACGATACCTGCCAGGTAGACCACCGAGACCATGCCGACCACGGCATGGCTGAGCGAAAATGGCGGGGCGAGCAGCCGGAAGCCGATGTAGTTGTACACGGCGACGAAGCCGCCCATCAGGAGGAAGCCCTGGGCGAACAGCCGCAGCATGACAGGATTGCGCAGGTGGGCACGGAAGCTGCCCAGGGCCCCGGCCACGTCCAGCATGCGAGGCTTGAAATGCCGGGATGCCGGCAGGGTCTTCCAGAACAGCACCGCGCCGGCGAAGCCGATCAGGCCGATGACCAGGGCCGCGACGCGCCAGCCGTGGCCGTCGGCGATGACGCCGGCCAGTAGGCGGCCGGACATGCCGCCGATGGCGGAACCGCCGATGTACAGGCCCATGGCGAGTCCGGCCGCGCGGGGTTCCATTTCCTCGCCCACATAGGCCATGGCGACGGCCGGCAGGCCGCTCAGGGTGATGCCCATCAAGGCACGGAGCGTCAGCAGCGCCGGCCACTGGGGAAAGAGGGCCATCGCGGTGGTCAGGGCCGCCGAGCCAAGCAGCGAGGCGAACATGAGTGCGCGCCGGCCCAGCCGCTCGGACATGGCGCTGGCCACGAGCATGGAAACCGCGAGCAGGGCGGTGGAGAGCGACAGCGCCAGGCTGCTGGCCGCGGGCGACAGGCCGAAATCGTGGGCGAACAGCGGCAGCAGGGGCTGTACGAAATACAGCAGCGAGAAGGTCGAGAAGCCGGAGGCGAACAACGCGATCACCGCCCGCCAGAATGCCGGCGTGCCGCGCTCGATGTGGCCCGGCGGCAGGGCCGGCGCGGCGGCGGCCTGATACGCGGTGGTGTCCTGGGGTGGCAGTGAGGCGCCGACGGGCGGGGCGGAAGACATGGCAGTCGAGCAAGTGACGATCTAGGGGTTAACTCTAGGCGTTTTGTCTGATATCGTCCAATACTGAAATCATGCCCAGTAATATCCAATCCCTATGATCGATCTACGCCGGGTCAGGTACTTCGTGGCGCTGGCCGAAGAACTGCATTTCGGCAGGGCGGCGACCCGGCTGGGCATGTCCCAGCCTCCGCTGAGCCAGCAATTGCAGGCGCTGGAACAGGACCTGGGTGCCCGACTGCTCCATCGGAACAAGCGCCAGGTGTCCCTGACCGAGGCCGGCCAGTTGTTCCTGCCCGAGGCTCGCGCGCTGCTGGCCCAGGCCGAACGGGCGGCGTCCATCGCGGCGCGGGCCGCGCGCGGCGAACTGGGCACGCTGCGGGTGGGATTCACCGAAAGCGCGGTCCTGACCGGCGCGCTGCCCAACCTGTTGTCGCGTTTCCGCGAACGCCATCCGGCCGTGGCGGTGCAATTGATCGAAGAGACCAGCCAGGAGCAGATCCAGGCCATGCTGGACGGGCGCAGCGACGTGGGGTTCATGCGCCTGCCCGCCAGCGGGGCCTTTCCCCCGGAACTCGACGCCTACCCGCTGTTGTCCGATCCGCTGGTGGCGGTATTGCCGCGCCAACATCGGCTGGCCGACGACAGCGACGCGCTCGGCGTGGCCGCGCTGGCGCAGGAGCCCTTCGTTTTCTTCGCCCCAGGCGCGGGCACCGGCGTCTACAGCCAGGTGCTGAGTCTGTGCCGGGCCGCCGGCTACGCGCCTCGCGTCGCCCAGGAAGCCCGGGAGGTGGTGACCATCGCGGGGCTGGTGGCCGCGCGGCTCGGGGTGTCCATTCTGCCGGCCTCGGTGCGCCGGCTGGACGTGGCAGGCGTGGTGATCCGGGCGCTGCGCGAACCCGAAGCCGCCTCGAAGCTGTGGCTGGCCAGCCGCCGGGATGGCGCGTCGGCTACCGGAACGGCGTTCCGGCGCCTGGCGACGGCGCCACAGCCAGCCTCCTTATAATCGTCCACTCCCGGATCGAACTCCCATCCCGTTTCCTGCCGCGTCCCCATGCCCCAGCCGTCATCCCGCACTTCGCCCACACAGACTTCTCCCTGGAAACGCCGGTTGGGCTGGGCCTGCCTGCTCCTGGCGCTGGGGCTGGTGGGCGCCTTGACCGTCAGCTGGGTCATGCGCGAGAGCTCGCCCCAGTTCGGCGAACAACTCCGCACGCAAGGCGAGGCCCGGGAACTGGTGTTGCCCGACGGTTCCCGCATCCACGCCGGCCCGGACACGTCGCTATCGGTCGGGTACTACGCACGCAGGCGCCAGGTGATCCTGGCGCGCGGCGAGGCATCCTTCCACGTGCGCTGGCAGTACCGCGCCGCCTTCTTGGTCCAGTGGGGCGTGAACGAAGTGGTCATCGACGGCAGCCGGGTCGAAACCCCCGACATCCTGTTCCGCGTCGTGGCCGAACCCGAGCGCCTGCGGGTCGAGCTCGCGGAAGGACAATTGAAAGTGCGCACCGTGACGGCAGGTCCTCGCGAGTTCGTGGAACTGCGGCCAGGAGACGTACTGATCGTGGACATGGGCACGCGCACCCACCAGCTTACGCACGCGGGCCAGGCCCCCGCGCGCTAGGGCGGCGTCTCCCGGCCCCGGGCCGGCATCATGCGTCGCCCAGCCTGGCCACCTCCACCATGGAAATGCGGTTGTCGTCCAGTTCACTCACGGTGAAACGGTAGCCTTCATGATCCAGCCAGGCCCCCACGGGCGGCAGCTCGGCGAACCGGGTCAACAGGAATCCGGCCAGGCTGGTGTAGCCGGTGCCGGCCAGCCCGGACGACAGGTCCAGCGCCTGCTCCACGTGGCGCAGGTCCGCGGAGCCGCTCATGCGCCATTGTCCTGGCGCCAGCAGTTGTATGGACGGCGCTTCGTCCTCGTCGGGAAAATCGCCGGCGATGGCCTCCAGCACATCCACTGGCGTGACCAGCCCCAGCACGGCACCATATTCATCGGTCACGAGGACCAGTTGGCCGCGCGAGTCCCGCAGTACGTCCATCAAGTCCAGGATGGGGATCGACTCGTGCACGTAGATGGGGGCGCGCAGATGGGAGGTATCGATGCTGCCGGTCTCGAGCAGATCGGCCAGGAGATCCTTGGCACGGGCGACGCCGGCAATGTCATCGAAGTGCCGCCGGCAGACGGGAAGGTAGCTGTGGGGCGTATCGAGGATGCGCGCGCGCAACTCGTGCGCGCCGGCCGTCAGGTCCACCCAGGATATCTCCGAGCGCGGCGTCATGATGGACCGCACCGAACGGTCCGCCAGCGTCAGCACGCCGCTGACCATGTGGCGTTCTTCCTCGGCGAAGGCGCTCGGCGGAACGGCGGGGGAGGCTTCGTCGGATCCCGGTGAGGTGCGCCGCCCTCCCAGCAGGGCCAGGATCGCGTCGGCGGTGCGCGCGCGCAGCGGCCGGCGCGCCGCATGCCGGATGGCGTTGCGCCGCGCGGTCTGGTTGAAGGCCTCGATCAGGATGGAAAAACCGATGGCCGCGTAGAGATAGCCCTTGGGGATGTGGAATCCCAGGCCGTCCGACACCAGGCTCAGCCCGATCATCAGCAGGAAGCTCAGGCACAGCACCACGACCGTCGGATGGGCGTTGACGAAGCGCGTGAGCGGCTTGGATGCAAGAAGCATGATGGCCATCGCCACGATGACCGCGATCATCATGATGGCCAGCTCGTCGACCATGCCCACGGCGGTGATGACCGAGTCCAGGGAGAAGACCGCGTCCAGCAGCACGATCTGGGTGACGACGAGCCAGAACCCCGCCTCGACCTTGCGGTTGCCCGAATCGTGGCCGGAGCCCTCCAGCCTTTCGTGCAATTCCAGCGTGGCCTTGAACAACAGGAACAGGCCGCCGACCAGCAGGATCAGGTCGCGCCCCGAAAACGAGAAGCCGGCGACGCTGAACAAGGGCGTGGTCAGCGTCGCCAGCCACGAAATGGCGGCCAGCAGCGCCAGGCGCATGACCAGGGCCAGCGACAGGCCGATGATCCGCGCGCGGTCGCGCTGCGAGGGCGGCAGCTTGTCGGCCAGGATGGCGATGAAAACCAGATTGTCGATGCCCAGGACGATCTCGAGCACGATAAGAGTCAGTAGTCCGGCCCATGCGGTAGGGTCCGCCAACCATTCCATGAATCGCTCCGCAGAAAGAAGGGAGAGCAGTGTCGCATGAGGTCCGGGATTCCGGACACAGGGAAAAAGGCAATTCCGCGTTTCTGCAATGTATTCGACAGATTGGCGTGGCCGCAGGGAAGCGGCGGCGCCCTGCAGCAAAGTGGCGCGCATATTGCTTACGTTCGCCCCTGCGGCGGAACCGCGCCTGGGCGCGGAACAAGAGGACTCGTTCGGGTCCCGTCCCTCCGCCCGCAACCACAAGGAGAACAAAGGTGACAACCCACGCAGTGTCCTTACCCCAGCTTCAATCCCGTCCTTCCTGGATTCCGCCGCTAGGTCGAGGCCTCGTCTACAGCCTGACGCTGGCTGGCCTGATCGGCCTGGCCGGCTGCGGCAGTGACGATGATCCGCCGCCCGCGCCTCCCGAACCGCCAGCCAATACCTATCCGCATGCGAAGGAGCCGATAGGCACGGTACGGCAGATGTACGACGGCACCCTGACCCCCGATCTGGCGGTGAACACCTTCCGCAACATCGACCGCCTGTTCCCGACCCGCAGCATTGCACCCGCGGCCACGCCGCGCCCGCTGCCCAAGGCGGCCAAGCAACTGCCCGTGATCAAGTTCACCGCGGGCGGCAAGAACTACGACACCTACGACTATCTTGCGCTGAATCGCGTCTCGGGCCTGCTGGTGCTCAAGAACGGGGAGATCGCCTACGAAAGCTACCAGTACGGCAATACCGAGAAGACCCGCTGGATGTCCATGTCCGTCGCCAAGTCCATCACCTCGACGCTGATCGGGGTTGCCATCCAGGATGGCCTGATCGGCAGCCTGAACGACCAGGTGGTCAAGTACGTGCCCAAGCTGGCCGGCAGCGCCTACGACGGCGCCACCGTACGCGACGTGCTGATGATGTCCTCGGGGGTAAAGTGGGACGAGACCTATACCAACCCCGCCTCGGACCGCCGGGCGCTGCTGGAAGCCCAGATCGGCCAGAAGCCGGGCTCGGCGCTGGAACTGATGAGCAAGCTGCCGCGCGCGGCAGCCCCTGGATCAACCTTCAACTACAGCACGGGAGAAACGCAGATCGCCGGCGAACTGCTGCGCGGCGCGATCAAGAAGCCGCTGGCCCATTACCTGTCCGAGAAGATCTGGTCCAAGTTCGGCATGGAAGCCGAGGCCAACTGGTGGCTGGACTCGCCCGACGGCGTCGAGATCGGCGGCAGCGGCCTGAGCGCCACGCTTCGTGACTGGGGCCGATTCGGGCTGTTTTTCATGAACGACGGCGTCATTAACGGCAAATCCATCCTGCCCAACAACTGGGTGACCGATGCCGGCAGCGGCAAGTCGCTCAGCGGCGGCGATCCCTTGCCTTACTATGGCTACATGTGGTGGGTGAACACCGACGGCCAGTCGGCGATCGACAAGGCGTTCTATGCGACCGGCATCTTCGGTCAGAACATCTACATCAACAGAAAGGAAAAAGTGGTCATCGTGACCTGGGGTGCGCAGTCCAAGCCCACGGGCACGACCGTCGTCAACAACACGGCGTTCTTCGACGCGGTGGTGAAGGCGCTGCAATAAGAAGAAGCAGAACGGCCGCGGACGAGGAGGGCGGGGCGCCGCCCCGCGGCTCTTCGTCCAGCGGTTCGTCCAGGCGAAAAACCGCCACGTCCATCCGTCTCGCCGCCAGGGATACCATCCGATTCACATCAGTTTGACGGTACGTCCGATGAACTGGATCGGTCCGGTCGGGCGACCGGTCGGCGAACCGCCCACCGGTTCGAGCGTCAGCTCGAAGAGCTGATTGGGCTCCAGCGGCGGCATGCTGCTCGACGGTACCCGCAGGCTCTGGTTCGGCTTGACCAGGCCCAGCGAAAGCGGCGCGCTCCAGCTATCGGCCTTGGTCCAGAACTGCAGTTCCCTGCCCGTGGGGATGTCAACCGGCGTCAACGGCACAAGTTCGATCAGGTCGTGGGCATGGGCCTGTACCAGCCACCCCGGGGTCTGCGACTGCGGGGCGACGAGCACCACCAGGTATTGCGGAGCCGGGTTGGGCTGATACGCGAACAGCAAGACAGCCATCAGGGCCGCCGCCGCGAACCCCGCCGCCGACAGCCCCCGCCAGAAGGCGAGGCTGTCCCACCACTCGTTCCGCGCGCGGCGCGGCCCGGTCGAGCCAGCGATGCGGCGCCAGAGTGCCGGCGAAGGGGAGTGGGGCGGGGCCAGCGACGCCAGCGGCAGCAGCCTTGCCTCCCACTCGCCCACGGCCCGGGCCAGATCCTCATCGTGGGGCAGACGGGCCCGCACCGCGCGCCGGGTAGCGGCATCCTGCGTGCCCAGGACATACTCGGCAGCCAATGAGTCGATGTCGTCATCCAGGCTCATGACAGACACTCCTTGAGCGCCTTGAGGCTGCGGCTGATCCAGGCCTTGATCGTGCCCAGGGGCGTCTCCATGCGCTCGGCAATCTCGGCGTGCGTCAACCCATCCAGGTAGGCGTAGACGATGCAAGACTGCCTGTCGGCCGGCAACGCGTCCAGGCAGGGCTGCATGCGCGCTACGTGGTCGCTCCAGTCAGGAGCGCGCCGGGCATCCTGCCACTGCGTCATCGCGGCGTCGGTTTCGAGACGAGCGCTTTCCGCTTCGGAAGGAACCACCACGCGCGCATGGTCCCGGACGAAGTTGAGGGCGAGATGGCGCGTGATGCTGTATATCCAGCCCCGTGCCGAGCCGCGTTGCGGATCGAAACGACGGGCCTCTTTCCAGATGTTGACGAAGGCGTCGTGCACGACGTCCTCGGCCAGGGCGGTGTCACCGACGATGCGCCGGGCCACGCCCAGCAGGCGGGGGCTTTCCTGGCGGTACAGGCGCTCGAGCGCCTCGTGGCGCCCGGCCGCGCAGGCGCTCAGGGCCGCTTCGTAGTCGAACGTCACGTCTGGAAGATCCGGCATGGGTTCCCCGCGGCAAAGCCGGCACGCTGCCAGCTTGCCGCATGATAACGGGAAGTCCGGTTCAACCGGCCTTCCAGAAGATGTAATCGGCCTGATAGGGAACCGTGGTTTTCTGCCCGGCCGCGCAGGCCGCCTGCGGCGCCACACCTCCCTTGAGCGCGACCCGCTGGATATGGGTCACGCCGGTCAACGCGCCGCTGCCGACGACAGGATTGGCCCTGACGAGCTGATAGGGCAGGTTGCCCGCGCCGGCGGGCGCCACCGCGACCTGGGTGCCGGTCAACTTGGAGCCGTCGTTCGCCTCCCAGGTGGCGGGCGGTCCGTAGTAGGTGCCGACCTGCCTGCCTTGACGATCCTTCAACACCGCCTTCGGACCGGCAAACACCCATTCGGTCTGGTCCTTCATATTCTCCTTGGCCTTGCATTCATAGGTGATATCGCCCGTGCCCACCGTTTCCCATGCAACCGCGTTGCCGGCGGGAACCTGGATCGGCGGGGGCAGATCGGCCTGCGAATAGGTGCCGGCCGCCATCGCGGTGCATGCGCCCAGCGCGACAAGACTCAGTGCTGCGAGGCCGGACTTACGGATGGATTGCATGGCAGATCTCCTTGGTCGCGGCAGCCACGTCATGTGGGTGCCTCAGGAGGTACTACCCGCCAGGTCGCGATCTGGATGCAGTCAGGTTCTTGCTTCGAGTTCCTGATCCTTGCCATGAATCCATGAGTGACTTTACATAATATACATTATGCGTATAGAAGCTCAAGCCCGAGAACCGTCGCGGAGCCCGTCTGATTCTTCATCCACTTCCTGTTCGACGGCCGGCAGGCATTCCGACAGCATATAGCCCCGTCCCCGCACGGTATGCAGCAACGGGTCGGGGAATCCGGTCTCGATGCGCGCCCGGATCCGGCTGACCAGAAGATCGACCGCGTTGTACTTCACGGACTGGTCCCCCCATACCGCCTTGAGCAGGACTTCGCGGGCGACCGGCTGGCGGGCCTGTTCCGCCAGCGTTTGCAGGAGCCGCAGCATCCGGGGCTGCATGGGGATCCGGATGCCTGCCCGGCTGACCTGGCGGCGTATCAAGTCGATCTGCAGGTCGCCGACCTGCAGGAGGTCCGGCTTGGACGGCCGGCCGAACCGGCGGGCGCGCGACTCGATGCGGGCATACAGCTCCGAGAACGCGATCGGGATGGGCAGGTATTCGTCGGCGCCCTCATGCAGCGCCCGGACCACCGTGGCCGTATCGGCGCCGCTGCCGAGCATCGCGACCAGGCCCTCGTGGCCGGTCCGGCGCAACATCGCCACCAGCTGGATGCTGTCGGCCGTGGTATCGCTCAGGAGTTCGATCAGCAGGAGTTCCCAGGGCTCGTCCAGCGCGCTCCGGATCCCGTCGAGATCGAAACCATGAACGGTCACGACATGGCCCATTTCCCGAAAGCCGTTGCGCAGGTACCGGGCAAGCGCCGGGTCCCGCAGGAGAATAAGGCAGCGCATGGCTGTGACCGGAGCTAGAGCTTGGACAGCGGGATGTTGGCGGTCAACATCAGGCTGGCGATGTCATGGATGGCCGGGTCGTGGCTGCGCAGGTAGACCAGCCCCGCGCGCAGCGTGACGGGACGGATGCTCCAATCCACCGTGAGTTCGGCGCCGGTCCATCGATTCTTGTTGGGGAACGCCTGGTTGATCACCTGGCTCAGCGGGTTGACGTCGGCGTGCAGGAGGCGCGCGCCGTAGCGCGAGAAATGCCGGGTATCGTCCGGCACCACGCTCAGGCCCACGGTAACCATGCGGCCATCGCCGCCAATGGGGTAGCCCAGCGGCAGGCCATCCTGGTAGAGGCCGTTGCGGTAGGTATGGTGGGCGTAGGCCACGCCGGGATTGCCGGCGGCGCGTCCGAACAGGCGCCTGACCATGGTATCGGCGGCCTCGGCGTGCCACTGCAGCCGGGTCGTGCCGACCAGGTGCTTGAACTGCACGCCGGTCAGCGCGATGTACTTGGATGGCAGGTGCCCTGCCTCGTCTTCGCCGGCGAGCTGGCCGTACACCACGAATGGATTGCCGAATACGAGCATCGAATAGCGGGCATCGAAGCCCGACAGCTCGTTGCTTGGGTCAGGCTTGATCTCGTTGGAGTTGCCGGTAATCGCTTTCCAGAAAGTGCCGATCCCCGATGGGCGCCCCGCTCCCCCCCATTCGATGAAACGCGACGCGCCCAGCTCCAGCCCCGGCAGCGGCCGCACGAACACGCGCATGTTGAAGATACGGGTACCCGGTACGGCCGTGTCGTGCTGCAATTGCCCGGCAAAGACGTTGTAGCCCCATGGACCGACCCATGACAGCCACGGGGACGAGAAGGCGCGTTGTTGCGCCCGCTGCAGGCCGATGCCGGGAATGGGCGTCGCGGCATTGCCCCAGTTGACGCTGCCGTCCATGCCGGGGCCCCACCAGTGGTTCAGGGCGCCGGCATAGGCGACCTGCCCCAGGAACGACGCGGCGACGTAGCTGCCCTCGAGGTTGCCCGAGGCCTGCCTGGATGTAATCGGACTGGCGAGCGCGTTCACCTGGAGCTTCCCGGCGATCGCGCCGCTGCCCGTCTGTACGTACGCCCCGCCGGAGGCCTGTCCGCGCGGCTGGCTGGCGAAGCCCAGCACCGGCGACCGGTCGGTATTGAGCCCGGCCACCAGCCCATGGCTGGATTGGCCGTGCTGCGCCACGATGCGCTCGACGTTGCGCAGCGCGACCTGGTCGGCCTGGCTGAGCGGAACCGGCGCGCGTCGGGCCAGCGCATCTTCCAATGCGGCCAGGGGCAGCGGCCAGGTGGACGTCGTCAGGTCGATGATCCGCCGGTCGATCAGCCACTGGATGTCTTCCCGCAGCGCCTGGTCGCCCGCCTCGATCATGACGGCGGTCTCCGCCGCCGTCGCGACGTGTCCGGCCACGCCGGATACGCAGGCGATGATCGCCAGCGTCCCGCGTGTCCAGGTCTTGATTGCTTTTCTCATGGGCATCGAGGCCCCCCATTTTTTTATTTACCCGCGCCGGATCATGCCGAAGCGGTTGCTGGCGGTCCGGAAGGCGGTTTGCGTCCTTGCCTCGAGAACAGCGCGATCAGCACTGGAAAGATGATCAATACGAGCAAGGGCGCCACCGATATCCCACCGACCACCACCAGCGCCAGTGGCCGCTGGACCTGGGCGCCGATCGCGGTGGAGAACGCGGCCGGCAGCAATCCCACGGCAGCCGCGAGGCAGGTCATCATGACCGGCCGGAACCGGACCGAGCATGCCTCGATGACCGCGGCCGTCCGCTCCATTCCTTCCCTGGCCAACTGGTTGAAGTAGGACAGCAGGATGATCCCCTCCATCACGGCGATGCCGAACAGCGCGATGAATCCGATGGCGGCCGATACGCTGAACGGGGTACCGGTCACGAAGAGCGCGAAGATGCCGCCCACCATGGCCATCGGAATCACGCTCAGTCCAAGCGCGGTATCGGTCAGGGAAGCGAAGGTCGTGTACAGCAGCAAGGCGATCAGCACCAGCGTGATGGGTACGATGACCTTGAGGCGATCGATGGCTTCCTGCAGATTCCCGAACTGGCCCGCCCATTCGATGTGATAGCCGGGAGGCAGGTCCAGTTCGGCGATACGGGCCTGGGCATCCTTGATGGCGCTGCCCAGGTCGCGGTCGCGCACGCTGAACTTGATGGGGATGTAGCGTTGCTGGCCTTCCCGATAGATGTATGCGGGGCCCGACACCAGTTCGATGGTGGCGATCTCTGTCAGGGGCACCTGGATCATCTTGCCGCTTTCGTCGTTGCGCACCCCCACGGTCAGGCGTTTGATCGTCTCGATGTCGTGCCGGTATTCCGGCGCTAGGCGCACCCGGATCGGGAAATAGCGATCGCTGCCGGGTTCGTACAGGTTGCCGGCCTCGGTACCCCCCACCGCTGCCTGCACGGCGGCGTTGACCGCGCCGGTGTCCAGGCCATAGCGCCCTGCGGCGGCCCGGTCGACGCGGATATTGAGGGTCGGCTGTCCGAGCAAGGTGTAGGCGCTCAGGTCGGTGATGCCCGGTACGGTGTCCATGACGTCCTTGATCCTGTTCGCCGTCCGCTGCAACGTGTCCAGGTCATAACCGTAGAGTTTGACGGTGTTCTCTCCTTTCACGCCCGAGATCGATTCGGCGACGTTGTCCTGCAGATACTGCGAGAAATTGAATTCCACGCCGGGATATTCAGACTGCAGTTTCTCGTTCAGTTCGCGGATCAGGCCAGGCTTGTCCAGTCCCTTGCGCCATTGCGAACGCGGGGCCAGCGGGACGTTGAACTCGGCGTTGAAGAATCCGTTGGAATCCGTGCCATCGTCGGTCCGGCCTTGCTGTGACACGACCGTCAGCACCTCGGGCACGGACTTGATCGTCTGCCGCATGCGGTTCACCGTGTCGTTCCCCGCCTCCAGCGAGATCGAGGCAGGCATGGTGGCGCGCACCCACATGTTGCCCTCTTCCAGCGCGGGCAGGAACTCCAGGCCCAGTCCCCGGCCCGCCAGCACGGACGCGGCGACCAGCGCGAGCGCGACGATGATGGTCACCGGCTTGTGCGTCATGGCCTTGTTCAGGACGGGCAGGTAGACGGCGCGCAGTTTGCGCACGACCCAGGTATCCCGGTGCGAGACCTTGTCGGACAGCAGCCGCGAACTGAGCGCCGGTGCGACGGTGAAGGTCGCGATCAGGCCTCCAGCCAGGGCGTAGGCATAGGTCTTGGCCATGGGGCCGAAGATGTGGCCTTCGACGCCGCTCAGGGTGAACAGCGGCAGGAATCCGGCCAGGATGATGATGGCCGAGAAGAGGATGGGCTTGCTCACCTCCGTGGCGGCACGGTAGATGGCCGCCAGCTTGTTGTCGAAATCCGCCGGTGCGTATCCTGCCCTGCCCTCGCCCGTTCGGTCGTTGTCGTTGGCCAGGTGCCGGAATATGTTCTCGACCATGATGACCGTGGCATCGATGATCAATCCGAAGTCGATCGCGCCTATCGAGAGCAGGTTGGCCGATTCTCCTCGCAGCACCATGATCGATATCGCGAAGCAGAAGGCGAACGGAATCGCGGATGCCACGACGATCGCGCTGCGCAGGTCGCCCAGGAACAGCCACTGCACGAGAAAGACCAGGGCCACGCCGAACAGGATGTTGTGCAGCACGGTCTTGGTCGTGATGGCGATGAGATCGCTGCGGTCGTAGATGCGTTCGATGCGTACGCCGGGGGGCAGCAGGTCCGAGTGGTTGATGCGTTCGACCTCCGCCTTGACGCGTTCGATCACGGGCGTGCTCTGCTCGCCACGGCGCATCAGCACGGTGCCCTGGACGATGTCGTCGTTGTCGTCGCGGCCGGCGATACCCAGGCGCGGCAGGTTGCTGACGATCACCTTGCCGACATCGCCCACGCGAACCGGATTGCCATTGACCTGGGCCAGCAGCGTGTTGCGGATGTCGTCGACATCCTGGATGAGGCCCACGCCCCGGACCACGGCCGACTGCATGCCGATGTTGACGGTCTGGCCTCCCACGTTGACGTTGCTGCTTTCGAGCTTGTCGACCAGCTCCGCGATGCTCAGTCCGTAGGACGAGAGCTTGCCGGTATCGACCTGGACCTCGAAGGTCTTGGTCTTGCCGCCCCAGCTGGATACATCGAGAACACCGGGAACGGCGCGGAAACGACGGGCCAGTACCCAGTCCTGCAGGGTGCGCAGATCCAGGACGCTGTAGCCCGGCGGGCCGACCAGTTGGTAGCGATAGACCTCGCCGATCGGACTCCAGGGCGAGATCTCCGGTTGCGCGCCGTTCTGCAGGGGCGGCAACTGGCTGAGCAGGTTCAATACCTTTTGCAGCGCCTCGTCATAGGTCAGGTCGTAGGTGAACTGCAGGCGCACGTCAGACAGCCCGAACAGCGAGATCGAGCGGATGGCGTTCAGGTGCTGGGCGGTGGTCAGCCCGGTTTCGACGGGGATCGTGATGTAGCGTTCGATGTCCTCGGCCGACTGGCCGGGGTTCTGCGTAATCACCTGGACCGAGGGCGGGACCGGATCCGGATAGGCCTCGATGTTGAGCTGGGCGAACGTGACCAGTCCCAGTCCCAGCAGGACCACGAACATGGCGATGACGAGCGTCCTGAGTCTCAGGACGGACTGGATGAGAGATTGCATCATGGCTTACTTGCTCGCGGTACGCAGCGTCGCTGCCCGGTCGATGAAGAGGCTGCCGCCGCTGACGACCTTGTCGCCTTCCGCGAGACCGTCGACGATTTGCACCAGGTCGCCATTCACCACTCCGGTCCTGACCGGGCGCAACTCGACCGCGCCGTCGTCATGGGCGATCCAGACCCTTTCCATGCTGCCTTCGTGGATGACGGCCTGCTTCGGGATAGCGGGGCTCGGGGCCGTCCGGTCGATGACGATCCGCACGTTCGCGAACATCTCCGGCTTGAGCACGCCCGTGGCGTTGTCCACCGAGGCGCGCACCAAGAGACGCCTGCTCTCGGGGTCCAGCGAGGATCCGACATAGTCGACCTTGGCCTGGAACCTTTGGCCGGGCAAGGTCAGGATGCTGAAATCCACGTTCTGCCCGACCTTGACGAGGGCCGCTTCCGCCTCTCTCACGTAGCCGGCCAGCCAGACGCGGGATACGTCGCCGACGAGCAGCGCGGGCGTGCCATCGGCGGCCCCCGCGTCCAGGTACTGGCCAGGGCCGACGTTGCGCTGCAGGACGATGCCCGCGATGGGCGAGTAGACGGGCGCGTCGGGAGAGATCTTGCCTGTCTCCCGGAAGCGGGCGATCTCGGCATCGGTCTTGCCCAGCAGCAGCAAGCGGTTGCGCACCGCCTGCAGGGCGATCTCGGAGGAGTGAAGATCCGTCTGGGCGGCGGTCAGGGCGGCACGGGCCTCGTCCCAGTCCTTTTTCGGGACCGCCTCGTCCTGGTAGAGCGAGGCCAGCCGCTGTTCCACCACGGAGGTCAGCTCGACCTGGGTTTTCGCTTTGTTGATGTCGCCGAGGACCGAGACGAAATCCTTTTGCGCGTCGATGGAGTCCGCCGCTTCCACGACAAACAACTGCTGCCCGCGCGTGACGCGGTCGCCGGAGCCCGCCAGCAGTTTCGTGACCCGCCCGCTGAACGGCGCGAAGATGCGCGTGGCCCGGTTCTCATCGATGGCGATCTTGCCTTCGGTCGTCACCTGGGTATCGAACACTTTCATCTGGACCGGTTGTACCGCCAGGGCTTTCCATTGCCGCTCGGTGGGGCGGAAGAGTTTGTCGCTGGTTTCCGGCTGCGGCGCGGCGACGGCTTTGTTGCCGCCATGCCGCATGGACCAGACGCCCGCCACCGCGGCGACCGCGATCACGGCGGCCAGGACGGTCCGGGTCCTGGTGAAGACTGGCGCTGCCGCCTTGGAGTTGTCTTTCCTGTCCATCATGCGTTCCATAGGGCGCGGACGGCGCGTGCGAGCGCAGCCACGCAGCCTCTCCTGAGTTGCGTATCGGTTGAAGGGGAAGGGTTTCCGGATGCGCTGGCGGGCGCATCCTCGCGTATCAGTCGGCCTTGCTTGCCACCATGGTGTCGTCAGGGCGGTTCCACCACCCTCCTCCCAACGCCTGGAAGAGCGCCGCGGTATCGGCCAATCTGTTGGCCTGGGCCTGGGCTCGGGAAATCACCGCCTCCTGGTAGGTCTGCTGGCTGCTCAACAGCGCCAGCACATCCACCTGCCCGGCGGTGAGCTGTTTCTGGACGAGGGACAAGGCGCGTGTCGCGGCCTGTTCCGTGCGCGCGGCGGCCCGGAGTGCCGCCGCGTCGGCCTGCAAGGCGTAGAGCGTGTCCGCCACGTCCTGGAAGGCGCCGATCACGGTCTCCTTGTATTGCGCCGCCGCCTGGTCGAAGGCGGCTTCCGCTGCCCGCTTCTGGTAGAGCAGCGTGCCGCCGGCGAACAGGGTCTGGCTGATTTCGCCGACCACGCTCCAGAAGGGATTGCCGGCCGCGAACATATGGCCGAAGGCCGTGGCCGCGCCGCCGCCGACAGCGGTGATCGAGAATTGCGGAAGCATGTCCGCGGTCGCCACGCCTATCGCGGCGCTGGCCGCGTGCAATTGCGCCTGCGCGCCTCGTACGTCCGGTCGCTGGGTCACCAGTTGCGAAGGCAGGCTGACCGGGAGCTCATGGGGCAGGTCCAGGCCGGACAGGCGGAACTGGTGACCGGGCGCCTGGTTGGGAAACCCGCCGGTCAACGCCGCGAGCATGTTGCGGGACCGCTCCAATTGTTTTTGCAGATCGGGCAGCGCTTGCTGGAACTGGGCCAGCGCGCTTTCCGCCAGCGCTACGTCGGTTCCCGCCGCGTACCCGAGCGTGAACTGCTTCTTGAGTATGTCCAGCGACCGGGTGGCGCTGGCGATGATGGCCTGGGTAGCCTCGATCTGCTCGACCAGCGATGCCTGCTCGACCGCCGTGGCCACGACGTTGGCCGCCAGGGTCAGGTAGGTGGCCTCCAACTGGAACCGCTGCGCTTCCTCGCTGGCTCGCAATGCCTCGACCTGTCGCCGGTTGCCGCCGAATATGTCGGGGGTATAGCTGACGGCCAACTGCGAGGTATAGAGCGTGAAAGGTGTCTCGCCGGCATTTTTCTGGCGGGACGGCGAGAAATTGGCCTGGACCCTGGGCAGGAAGTAGCCCCGCTGGGCCTGCACATAGGCATGGGCCTGGCGCAGCGCGGCCTGCGCGGCCGCCACCGAGGGATGGGAGGTGAGCGATTGGTCGACCAGCGCGTTCAACTCGGGCGAGCGGAACAGCATCCACCACCGGTGAGGGATGTCCATGCCCTCCAGGAATTGTTGTGCCTGCCCATCCTTGACCGGCGTGGACTCGGTGGTTGCGGAAAATCCAGGGCGCGTGAGCGCGGCCCCGGCGGGGGCGTCCGGCTGGCGGAAATCCGGCCCGACCGCACAGCCTGCGAGCGTCGCCACGGCGAGGACGATCGGCCACCGCCGCATGCCTCCGGTTGAGCTGACGCGAATTGAAGATGCTGCCACGATAGCCACGCTCCCTGGATGGCCGGTTGAACGAAACACGACGTTTGAAACTTGAGGAATTGTAAAAAGCGGGAACCTGTCGTGGGGCATCCCGCGGTTACAAAACAGCAAGATGTTCGCGGTATCTGATTACGATTCAGCAATAACTGCGACAGATAGGCGGTAATCGGGAAATCCGCCGAACGCGTGCCCTGTCCCCCCTGAGGAGTACCGAACCCTCCTGCCTGACGAACCCCTGACATGGGAGGTCAGCGTCGCGGGGCCCTGCCTGACTAAGCTGGAGCCCTGTCGTCAGGAGATGCACCATGAAAGACTTCCATCGCCACGCATGCCTCCCCCAGGCCGCGCGCAAAGCCGCCAGCCCGGACGGCGTTCGCACCTCGCACGATCCCCTTGCCTTCCAATACGGCCTGGCGCTGTTCGCCAAGATCCAGCTCAGGGATTCGCTCAAGGAGGCGCCACGCGGTTTGCAGCAAAGTGCTACCCGGCCTTCGGAACCTTCTCGCTGACTCGCGTTACCTATTTCGGAAAGGCGCATGCCTCTTGATCGAACACTTTTCCGAGATAGAACATGATTACTCCAACGACCGGCGGCGCGACTCCCGGGCTGTATAGCCTCGCGCCCGCCCCTGGCCGCTCCTCCCCTCCCCCGCCGACGCCCCCCGCAGCGTCCAGGACGAATGCCCCGGCCGCCAACGTACGCGGAACAAAGACCTTTCTTTCCAAGGCGATGAGCGTGTTCCTATCCAAAACGGACATGGCCATACGCGACATCAAAGCTCGGTTGAAGGAGTACGAAGCCTCCCCGACGACGGAGCTGGGCCAGACTATCGTCGCGCTATACCGGCAGTTGCTGGATGCCGCGCCGCCGGCATCGTTGGACGGAAGCTACGGCCGCCATCAATCGGTGGAAATGGATAACCCGGAAGGGATGAAGTTCCTGGAAAAAATCTCGCCGATCTCCAGGCAGGTCGAAAAGATAAGATCCGAAATCGACATGGCTCCTGACAGGGCGTCATGACTCACCGGATTTCCTCCCACTCCGCCGGCCGGGCTGGCGGGCACGATCCGGCCCCTTCCGGCAGGGCCGGCGTATCCGGCCCTGCGCAGAAGGTGGAGAGTTTTCTCTTCCGGGGCACCTTCAAGGCCTATGGCAAGCACAGCGCCAATGCCAAGGCCTGGGTGAAGCTTTATTGCAACCTGAAAGCCGCCAAGGCAGGTTTGAAGCCGTTGATCAAACAGGCCGACCATGAGTTGGCCGAGATCCAGGCGCGGTACCTGTGGCTAGAAGAGGAAGCTCTGTCGATCAATGCGCAGCTGGCCGATTTCGCCTGCCTGCGGGCGTCCCCCCATGCGGCCCATCTGTTGTACGAGAAGATCGAGGGGGACGCGGTGTTGGCGCAGATGCTGAAAGTCGCCCGGCTCGAGCGTAGCGACAAGGAGCTGGCCGGCCTGCGCGATGAAAAGCAGGACTGCGAACACAAGCTGGAAGCTGCGCGCGCCCGTCTCGAGGAACTCGAAACCCGGCGCGCGCATGCGAAAAGCAAGGCAAAAGACAAAAGCGCCAAGCACCGCTCTCCGGCACACGTCGAACCGTCCCGGGACGCGATCCGGGCTGCCCGCAACAAGGTGGCGAATCTGGAGTCCGACATCGCCACGCTGGCGGCATCGATCGCCGAGGCGCGGTATCTGGCCAATGAAAGGAATGCTGTCCTGGCGCCGTTCCGCCAGGCCGTGGCCGACCTGGCGTCAGGCTTGCGTACGGCCGGCGTGTCCGAACAGGAGGAAACAGCCATCAAGCCCTTGATGCTGCGCCTGGACGAGGTCTACGAGCATCACGCCCAACTCCACACGATCCTGGAGCAGGCCGAGCTATCTCCGATCTGCCTGGACACCGGTGAAGTCCTGTTTTTCGGACTCCATAGCACGGCGCAACTGAAGGATTTGCTCGCCACGGTGCGGGCTGAACTTCTTTACACCGAACAATTCATCACGGCGGACATAAAACGCCTGAAACTCTCGAGGACGCGCGAGCACGACCGATGGAAACCCACCAGGTTTCGGCCCCTGCAAGCTACCTACGACTATTCCCTGGAGGCTGGCGCGGAGCCCGAGGCGCCAGCCTGGCAAGTGGCCGCTGACGACGGAGACCACCTCGCATCGCCGCCGTGCGGCGACCCGCGCAGCCCGGTCGTCGCCCCGCTGCAGACGCGCGAGGACGCGCCGCAGGAACCGGAAGCGCAGCCTGCTGCCGACCTTGGGATCGAGAGTCCGGGCAGGCAGGCGGGCACGCCGTCGGACACGGCCGACGAAAGCAGCGCGGCGAGTGAAGCGGAAGACTCGGAGGATTCCGTCGAGACCTCCGAAGAGGAGGACGACAGCGACGACGAGCAGGTTTCCGACAACGAGGAGGGACCTCGATTGCCGCGTTCCCCTTCTCCCGCTGTCGTGGCCGTCGCCATGCCGGATGCGGGCCAGGCAAGCTCCAGTCAGACCATGGCGCACAGCCAGGCGCCTGCCGGCAGCGTTGGCCAAGACAGCGAAGACTCCACCGACGTCGATGATTCGGAGGATTCCGTGGAGTCGTCCGAAGACGAGGATGACAGCGACGACGAGCAGGTTTCCGGCGATGACTCGGACGCGCGATTACCGCAAGACTTGCCCGAGCCCGAGCCCGAGCCCGAGCCCGAGCCCGAGCCCGAGCCCGAGCCCGAGCCCGAGCCCGAGCCCACGGCCACGCCCATGGCCACGGCCAGCGAGGCAGGCGTTCCCCCTCGCCCTGGTTCACCGCCCCCCGCCCCGCCTCGGCGCTCCAGCCGTTACCACTACCAGGCCGGGGATGTCGACGACAAATGGTCGCACTGGCCCAGGGAGCCCGTGGACCGGACACCGTTCGAGCCGCGGGTAGCCGGCCCTGGCGGGAATGACACGGCCCATCGCCCACTTTTGCTCGGTGACCGGCCGTTCGTTGAAAACCCCCCGGCCGCTGCCGTTCCCTCCAGGACGTCCGGCAGCTATGCTTTGGGCGCCGAGCAGCTGCGGCAATGGGCAAAAGAGGGGCTCGTGCCCCGTGGCGCCTCCGCGCCGCGGCCCGCGGAGGCCCCCGGCCAGAAAACAGCCGAGACCCCGCGCGGCACGGCACGGCCTGCCGAGCCCGCGGCATCCACGCCCACGGCAGGCGGGGCGCCCGACCGCCCTTCTCCCGCCGCCCGCGCCTCCGCACCGCATGCCCCCCCACGGGATCCGCGCCAGCCCTATGTCTGGTCCGGGGATTGGCGCTACCTTCCCCCGGCCATGGCGACCCGGTTGAGCATGGCAATGAGCGGCGGCCTGGCGTGGACGAGCATGCGCCATCCGGACCCTGTCTTTCCGATGTCCGGCAGGCTGAAGGACTTCTATCTCGTCAGGGCAAATCTGCACACGGACCTGGTTTTCACATTGAGCCCCCCCGGGCTGGCCAATCCGACCACCTACACCGTGAAAGCGGGCGACATGCGCGCGCACGTGCTGGAAATACTGCCGCCGCTGGCCTCCCAGGCGGCCCATTCCCCTTTTCGCCGCGGCCAGGCACCGTTCACCGCTCGTTCCAGGGTCCGGGGCGGGCCGGACGACCCTTTGCCGTTCTACAGCAGGGATCCCATGTCGCCGCGCTATGCCGGCATCCGAGGCAAGCAACCCCGCCCGGCGCGCGAATTCGGGGCGAACGACCAGCCTCCCATGTCGGAAAAGGCGTTCTGGCACGAACGTACGCGGCGCGCGGACGGCCACGCTTCCAGCCGCCGCGCGACTGGCGCAAGCCGCAAATCCTTCCCTCCCGAACGCGCGGCGGCGCCAGCGGAACCACCGCACATCGACGTGATGCCGATCGCCCTTCGAGACCGCCAAGGAAAAAACCTTCCCGGAATCGATCTGCTGGGCATGGAACTGCGCGAAACCGCCGTGCGCTCGCTCGGCGCTTCCCGAGAAGGACGGCGGGCACCGGCGCGTGCGAGCGACGCGGAAATCATCCAGGCCATGCAGGCAATCGTGGACGACGATCGCGTCCTCAAGAACACTTATCCGAATGCCGTGGCCAATCTGGCCAATGCGAACGCGATCATCGTGCGCCTCATCGATGGCGGGTTTGACCTGCGCATGCTGCTCGACCTCAAAGAAGAGCTGCACTACCCCTACATCAGAGGCGAGAACGTGGCCGAGCCGGCCGGCTTTGCCCAGGCGTTCCGCGACTACGCCGCCAGGCACGCCCAGTATGAACTCCAGGCGGAAGGCAGCGGCCGGCACGCCGTGGAGGAGCCTGAACGCCAGGCAGAATTGCAGCGCCGGCGCGACGCAATGGTTGCGTCCAACGATGACTACAAGGCGTACCTGAAGAAAAAATACCGCAATGTCTTTTCCCTCGATATCAACGCTCCCCTGTTTTCCCAGATGCTCGGACGCATACAGAGCAAGCTCACATCTCATATCAACCAGTTGTCCGCCGACGCCCTGATGCGGGAACTCGACAGACTCAACTATTCCGCCGGGCAAAGGCAGTCGCTGCTGAACAACCTGATCCTGCAAAAAGGCCGATTCGACGATCGCGCCATCGATGCGGTCCCGGCGTTCAAACAGATGATCGAGGACAGGGTGGAAGAGAGACTGCGCCTGCTGGGCCAGCAAGAGCCCGACAAGGTCAGGACAGCCGATCAGCGTAGTGCCCAGCGCGGCAATCTGCGCAAGGACGTGTTGGCCACCGAGGCCCAGGACATGCACGACCGATACCTCGATTCCAGCGAACACGCGGGACTGGCACGGCAGATCAAATCGCGGTATTCGGACGAGGCCTGGCGCTCCGCGATCGACGGGGCGATCCAGAAACTGGAGGAAAGCTGATGGCCGACCCTCGCTTCGAGGCTTCGTCTCCGGCCGCCTCGCTGGCCGCTTGGTTCGACGTGCCCGACGACCCCGTCACGCACCGGGCATTGGAGGCACTGCGGCAACGGTCGGCCCGGTCGGTCGAGGAGATCATCGACCGACTCGCCGCACGCCTGCGCGAGGATGTCATGGCCGTCCAGCAAGAGAGCCCGGGTGGCCATGGCCTGCCCGAATCCGGTACCCGGGCCCGGCGACAGGCGGCCATCGCGTCCGAATGCCGCGCGTTGGCGCAAGAAATGGTATTTGCGTCGCTTTGGCACCTGGGCGACCCCGAATGGGATCCCTTGGGACCCGCCACACAGGCACCGCCGCCAGGCATCCTGGCCACACTACTCGCAACCTGACACCATGACCGATCGAATATCTTCCTCGGGATCAACATCAGCGGTTTTCGACGGCCAGGCCTCGCAAGCCAGGGCGGAGCGTCCGGCTGAGAGCTGCCGGCGTAGCCTCGGGCGTCAAACCACCAGGCCGCTTACGCGCCGCACCCTACGCGCCACCGCTTCCTCGAACACGCCGGGCGCCGGCTCGATCAGCGTGAACCAGGTCTTGGCGCGCGTGATTCCCGTATAGACCAATTCGCGCGTCAGGATGGGGCTGGGCCGATCGGGCAGCAACAAGGCAGTGTGGGCGAATTCGGATCCTTGCGACTTGTGCACCGTCATGGCGAACACGGTCTCGACGGCGTTCAGGCGGCTGGGCAGCGCGAAACGGATCCCGGCCACGCCATCGCTGCGCGCGAAGGCAACCCGCAACGCCAGGCCGCCGTTTCCCTGCGGCACCGCCAGCGCGATGCCGACGTCGCCGTTCATCAGTCCCAGGGCATAGTCGTTGCGGGTCACCAGCACGGGACGGCCCTCGTACCAGCCCTGCTCCTGTTCGATCAAGCCTCGTGCCAGCAATGCCCGGGCGACGCGGGCGTTCAACCCCTCGACGCCGTAGTCGCCCTTGCGCAAGGCGCACAGCAGTTGAAATTCGTCAAAGGCCGCAAGTACCGACTGGGCCCAGGCTCCCCAGGCCGGATCGTCGGCAGGCGTGCCGGCCGGCGGGCGCAGGTGGCGCATGATCTCCAGATAGCGTGCGTAGCCCCGCGGCCCTTCGCCATCCGCCGACGCATGTCCGTTCAGCAGCAGGCGGTCCAGTCTATCGCCCCCGGGAGCGAACACCTCGAAGACATCCGTCCCTTGCCGGGCGGCGGACTGTTCCAGCATGCGCCGCGCCTGGACGGCATCGCCGTCGTTGACCGCGCGGGCAAGCTGGCCGATGCCGCTGCCGGCCCCGAACCGCCGTGAATGGCGCAACATGACGGTCTGCTGGGCCATGGCATGGCGGATCGGATCGCCGGGTTGCAGGCCGGCCTCATCCAGGGATGCCCCGCCGATGGCTTCCAGCCATTGCCGGGTCGCTTCCGCATAGTGGCCGGTTTCCGCGTCCTGACACAGGTCGCCCAGCACGGCGCCGGCTTCGACGGACGCGAGTTGGTCCTTGTCTCCCAATAGCACCAGGCGCGCCTGGTCCGGCAGGGCATCGACCAGATTCGCCATCATTTCCACGTCGACCATCGACGCTTCGTCCACGACCAGCATGTCGATCGGCAGCGGGTTGCCCGCATGGTAGCGAAAATGCCGCGAGTCGGGCCGGCTGCCCAGCAGGCGGTGCAGCGTCGTCACGTCGGTGGGAATGGCCGCCCGTATCGGGTCCGGTACCGGCAGCCGCCCCACCTGTTCGCCGATGGACGCCGAAAGGCGCGCGGCCGCCTTGCCGGTGGGCGCCGCAAGCAGGATGCGCAGCGGCCTGCCCTGCCCGGCCGCCGACCATTGCAGCAGGGCCAGCAAACGCACCACGGTCGTGGTCTTGCCCGTTCCCGGCCCCCCGGTGACGATGCCGATGCTGCCGCGCGCGGCAATGGCGCAGGCGAGCTTTTGCCAGTCCGGCCTGTCGGCGGGCGGGCCGAACAGTTGCGTCAAGGCCTGGGCCAGGCCCGGCACCTCGAACGGCGGCTGCTGCAGGCGTCGCCGCAGCGCAGCGGCGATCCTCCGCTCGAAATCCCAGTAGCGCCGCAGATAGAGCCGTTGGCCATCCAGCACCAGGGGCGAGCCGCCGCGGGCCTCCCTCCCCTCCCCGATGACATCGACCAGCGGGCTGTCCGCCAACGCGTTTCGCCAGGCCGGCAGATCCAGGCCCCGCAGCACGTCGGACGGCAGGCGCATGGCCAGCGCCGACTCGCCTTCGGGTGGCAGCGACAGGGCCTCGTCGGGATTCTGCAGCGTCGATGCCAGGTCCAGGCAAACATGGCCGTGGCCCAGTTGATGGCTGGCCAGCGCGGCAGCCACCGCGACCTGCGGATCGGTTCCCGGCTCGCAGTCGTACAGGAATCGGGCGAACGCCCGGTCCAGGCGTCTCAGCCAGCCCCGCGCCACCCAGGCATCGAGTATCGACAGCAAGGCGGCGCAATCGCGCAAGTCCGGCGATGGCGGCATGGGCGCATCGAACGGCAATTCGTAGTTGGACGCGGTCGGGGTCATCGGCCGGCCTCCACGGACTGAGGCGCACCCGCGAACAGCCGGTCCAGCGCCTCGATCAACTCGCGCGGCGGGCGGTCGAAGAACACGCCCTTGGTCGGCGCGCGCGATCCGCGCAGGAACAGATACACCGCGCCGCCAAGGTGTCGGTCGTAATCGTAGTCCGGCAACCGCACGCCAAGCTGGCGGTGGAGCGCAAGCAGGTACAAGACATACTGCAGGTCGTAGCGCTTGGCCAGGATCTCGCCGCGCATGGCGTCGGCCGTATAGGCCGCGTCGGACATGCCCAGCCAGTTGGATTTGTAGTCGGCGACGTAATAGCGGCCCTCGTGCTCGAACACCAGATCCATGAAGCCCTTGAACATGCCGTTCAACAGAGCCGGCTCCAGCGCGGGGCGAGCCGCGTCGGCCAGCACATGGCGGCGCGCCAGCGCGTCGATGTGGCGGACATCGGCGTGGCGGCTTTCGAACCAGAATTCCATTTCCACTTGATAGGAGGCAAGTCCGGCCAGCTTGAACATACCGCCGCGGGGACCGAGCGGAAGATCGTCGTTCAGCAGCGCCGACAGCCAGCGGGCCAGCGGTGTGATCCAGGCCTCCCATCCTCGCCGGTTGCAGCGGCGGGCCACCGCGTCGAGGATGCGCCGGTCATCGCCCGCGACATCGGCAAAGCCCTCTTCGCCCGCCCACTCGAACAGGCCATGCAGGAACGTGCCCGGCCCCGGGCCTCGGGGAAAACGGTGCATGCCCGCGCCCGCGGACATCTGCGGCGCCTGCCCGCCATCGGCGTCGCCCACATCGTCGTCGAACAGTTTCTGGTCCTCCGGCGTTTCCGGGCTCAGGTCGCCATGGCGGCCCAGGGTTTCGGGATCATCGCCACCGGTTGCGTGGCCGGCAATGCGCAGCGCGCTGTATGACGCAATCCACCAGGGCTCGCCGGTCCGACGCGACGGTTCCCGGTAGTGCGGCCGTGCGATCGCCTGCCGGTCGGTTTCGAAGAACCGGTTCGCGGGCGCGGGCAACGGCGCCACGCGGACATGATCGACGTCGCCGAATCCGGCTTGCAGCAGTCCGGCAAGATCGCGCGACGCGGCAAGCTCCGCACCGCCGCCGAGCAGATACCCCAACGCGCTGCGGTGCCAACTCGACCCGCCGGAACGGCCAGGCCGCAGATCCGCCATGCCCAGCCAGCAGGCATGGCGCGCGCGGGTCAATGCCACATAGAGCAGGCGCAGGTCTTCGGCCAGGCGCTCCTGGTCCGCCCTGGCTTCTTCGTCGGCATCGGGCGCGATGCTGACCACCAGCCTGCCCTGCTCGTCGTGATAGCGCAGCGGCGGCCGAGACTTGTCGGCGGGACGGAAGGAGCATGCGAAAGGCAGGAACACCAGCGGGTACTCCAGCCCCTTGGACTTGTGCACGGTCACGACCTTGACCAATTGCTCGTCGCTTTCCAGGCGCAGGACCTGGGCCTCGGCAATTTGTCCTTCCTGGTCCAGGTGGCCGGCCAGGTACCGGACCAGGGCCTGTTCTCCGTCCAGCTCGCCCGCCGCCTGCTGCAGGATTTCGGCCAGGTGCAGCAGATTGGTCAGGACACGCTCGCCGTCGGGCCGCCGCGCCAGCGCGCCGGGCAGCCCGAAGTCGTCCATCAGGCGCCGGAGCATGGGCAATACGCCCTGGCCGCGCCAGCGGTCGCGATAGCCGCGAAACCGCAGCACCCATTCCTCCCAGACCCGCTCGTCGCGGTTGACCCGGTCCAGTTCGGCCAGCGGCAGCGCCAGCGTCGCGCTGGCCAGCGCCGCCCGCAGCTTGCGGTCGTCGTCGGGTTCCGCGCAGGCCTTGAGCCACCGCAGCACGTCCGCCGCTTCGGAGCCGGCGAAAACGGAATCCTTGTCCGACAGGTACACGCTGCGTATGCCACGCTGCGCCAAAGCTCCCCGGATGGCATTCGCTTCGCCCATGTCGCGCACCAGCACGGCGATGTCGGCTTGTCTCAGGCCCCGGATACGTCCGCCGCGCTCGAAGCCGGTACGGCCTTCCACGCCGTCTTCCAGCATGCGGACGATCTGGCCGGCGCAACCGGCCGCCATCTCGGTGCGGTAGGTCCCGGACGCCATGGGCGCGTCCTGTTCGGCAAACCAGAACGTCAACGCCGCGGCGGGCTCGCCGGCGGCCATGAAGCGTTCGGCGCGGCCGTTCGCCCGCACCGGATGGAAAGGCAGCGGATCGTCGTTCCCGTGCCGGAACAGAAAAGCGCCACGCCCTTGCTCGCGCCGTTCGGCCGACATGAACAGCCGGTTGACGGCATCGACCATGTCGCGGCTCGAGCGGTAGTTCGTGCCGAGCGTGTAGTGACGGCCTTCGGTGGCGCGCCGTGCCCGCAGATAGGTGTAGATGTCCGCGCCGCGGAAGGCGTAGATGGCCTGCTTGGGATCGCCGATCATCAGCAACGCGCAATCGTCGCGGCTGTCCGCGATCTGGTAGATCCGGTCGAAGATCCGGTACTGGACGGTGTCGGTATCCTGGAATTCGTCGATGAGAGCGACGGGGAATTGCGTCCGTATGACCTGAGCCAGCCGTGGGCCGTTGTCGCCGTGCAAAGCCGCGTCCAGGTTGTCCAGCATGTCGTCGAAGCCCATTTCCGCGCGCCGGCGCTTCTCGGCATCGAAGCGCGCGCGCACCCATGCCGCCGCATGGGCCAGCAGCGCCGCGTCCGCCGAAGGCAGTGCATCGAGCTGCTGTTTCAGATCGATCATCGCATGTAGCGCAGGATGATCGATGACGTGGCCAGGGTGGCATACCTCGGCCATATAGGCGGGTGTCAGGCGCTCGAAGCCTTTCTCCAGGTCCGGGTTTTCCAGCCCGGGATCGCCGGCCCAGGCCAGCAGCTTGTCGAACCAGGGGTTGTACCAGCGCGGCTGGAATTTCCTGGCGTTGACCCGCTTGCCGGCGCAGGCCTCATCGCACAATTGCCGCAGTTCGGGCACCCAGGCGGGCCATGGCGCTTTCAGCATGGCCAGCCGGGCCTGCCTGTCGCTCAGTGCCGCATCCAGCAGCTCGTGCAAAGAGCGCTGGCCCGAGGCGGGGGCCGCGTGGGGCAACAGGCCCGCCAGCCTGCGGCGCAGCCCTTCGGGGGTACCCCAGTGCGCCTGCACCCACTCCAGCGCCGCGCCGTCCAGGCAATAGCACTGCTGGCGCCAATAGTCCCGCACGACCTCCGCCAGCAATCCGGTATGGTCGGTTTCGAGCGTCTGGGTGAACAGGCTGCCGCTGTCGAAAGCGTGTTCGCGCAGCATGCGCTGGCACCATCCGTGAATGGTCGATACCGCCGCTTCGTCCATCCATTGGGCGGCGATATCGAGCTTGCCCGCGCACTCCGCCCATCGATCCGGGCCATAGTCCTCGCGCAACGCGGCCACAAGCTCGTCGGGCGCCTCGATTTCGTCGCGGAAGTAGCGGGCTGCCATGGCAAGGCGATGGCGGATGCGGTCGCGCAACTCCTGCGTGGCGGCATCGGTGAAGGTCACCACCAGGATTTCCGGCGGCAACAGTTCGCGGCCGAAACCGGCCTCGCCGCCGCCGTGGCCCAACACCAGGCGCACGAACAGCGCCGAGATGGTGAAGGTCTTGCCCGTGCCGGCGCTGGCCTCGATGAGCCGGCTGCCCCGCAGCGGCAGCGACAAGGCCAGGTCTTGGCCCGGATCGAAAGCCTGGATGGTCATCGCTCCTTCCCCCCGGAGCCGGAAGACTCGCCTCGCACCGCCTCGAAAAGTGGTTGGTAGAGCGTCGCGGCCCAGGCCGCGAAGGCGCCATCGGACCACAACGCCTCGAAATCCGGATACTGGCGGGCCAGGTAGGGACTCTGTCCCGCTTCCCCCGCGGTATTGAAGTTGTCTTCGTAGACTTTGCGCGCCTGGGCGCGGGCCGCCTCTTCGTCGGGCAGTGCCGACAGCCAGGCGAACGCCGTGCGCACGGCTACCGGCGGCGGTGTCTGCATGCCGGCGGTCCAGGCCTCGAGCAATTCGCCCAGCCAGCGCCGTGCCGGCTCGGCCGCCAACGGCGGCAAGGTCACGTCGCCATCCGCGGCGACCAGTGCCGTGCGCAGCCGCAGGCCCATGGCATTGCCGGCCAGGTGGACGACCCAGGGCCGGACCAGCCTGTGCCACTTCAGGTTCTTGTCCCGGGCCTTCAGTTCGTTGGGGATGACCTCCATCAGCAGGTGTCCGCCACTGTCGTCGACACGCAAGCCGCTCAGCCAGCCTTCCAGCCGCAGTCCCGCATGCGTGACATCCACGGCCACCGACGTCCCGATCTCGCGGGGCCAGGCCGCCAGCCATGCCCGGCGGCGGCTCAGCAGTTCCGGCAAGGGCGAGAGCAGCGCCGCCAGGCTATGCTCGCCAAAACCGGCCAATGGCAGCCGGCCGCTGCGGACCAGGACCTGGGCCGCGTCGTGGAGCCGGGCCCGGGCCTGGTCTTCATCCGGAGCGTCCAGCGCGGCCTGCAACAACTGTTCGCTCAACTGGTAGTGTCCCAGCCCGTCCAGCGCGAACGGCTCCTCGTCTTCGGCGGCAAGGGCGGCGTCGTCGAAATGCACCTTCAGGCGCTGATTGAAAAACGCCTTGAGCGGATCGCGGACGAAGCCCTGCAGCACCGACAGGTCCAGCGCCGACACCGGAGGAACGGGAGCAGGCAATGCGGCCGGCGCCGCATCCGTGTCGCCGCGGGGGCGCTCGTACATGGCGGCCCATTCCCGGGCGTAGCTGAAATACGCATCGTCCTCGTCCAGGAAATAGCGCGCGCTGAATGGCTGCAATGGATGGACGGTGGTCAATGCTTCGACCGGGGACTGTCCGTCGTCCTCGCCGTCGAGCGTCCATCCGGCCGAAATGTGATCCAGCAACTGCCCCACCAGCACCGATGGCGGCCGTTCACTGTTGTCGCGCACGCTGCGTCCCACCCAACTGACGTACAAGTGTTCCCGGGCCGACAGCAGGGCTTCCAGCAGCAGGTAGCGGTCGTCCTCGCGCCTCGAGCGGTCGCCGGGGCGATAGTCGCCGCTCATCAGGTCGAAGTCCAGCGGCGCCTGGGAGCGCGGGTAGTCGCCGTCGTTCATGCCCAGCAGGCAGACCATCTTGAACGGTATGGCGCGCATGGGCATGAGCGTGCAGAAATTCACCGACCCCGCCAGAAAGCGCTGGTTCAGGCGGCCCCTGTCGAGATCGGCCAGCCACGCTTCCCGCACCACGACGAGGGGAAGCGCCTCTTCCAGCGCCACGCTCTCGCAGGTGTCCAGCCAGTTGTCCAGCAACTGCGACAGGCCGGCCAGCGCCGCCTCTTCCCGCTCCGAGGCCGGGTCGAAGAAGGCCTCCAGCAGCCGGCGCAGGCGCTCCCCCCATGCCAGAGGCGTGGCGGGGGCCGCCAGTTCGCCCCGGAACCGATCCAGGGCATCGACCAGAGCATCCAATGATCCCACCAGGGCGGCATCGAGCCCCCCGATTTCGTCATAGGGCTCGATGTCCCCATAGGGGCCGCCGCTGCCGGCGGCGTAGCCCAGGAGCATGCGCCGCAGCCCGAAGCGCCACGTGTTCTGTTCCATGCCCGCGGGCAGGCCCAGGCTGGCACGCTGGCCGGCATCCAGCCCCCAGCGCACGCCGGCTCCCTCGATCCATCGATGCAACTGGGGTAGTTCGCCCTCGCGGATGCCGAAGCGCTTGCGCACTCCGGGAACGTCCAGCAGGTCCAGGATATCGCTGACGGCGAAGCGGCTGTCGGGCAGGCGCAGCAAGTGCTCGACGGCGATCAGGAGGGGCTCCCGGCCCCGCTGTCCCTGATCGGCCAGCGTGAAGGGGATGTAGCGGGTATCGCCCGGGTCCACCAGCCCGAATACCGCCCGCACGTGGGGAGCATAGGCATCGATGTCCGGCACCATGACGATCACGTCGCGGGGACGCAATTGCGGATCGGCGCCAAAACGCGCCAGCAACTGGTCGTGCAGGATCTCCACCTCGCGCTGCGGACTGTGGGCGATGTGGAAACGCACCGATTCGTCCTCCCGCGGATCGATCGGCGGCCATTGCTCGCGGGTCTCGGCCAGCGATCGCAGGTTCAGGATGTCGTCCTGGATCTGCGCCAACAGATGGTCGGCGGGGGCGTCGTGGAAAAGATCGATACGGCGGTCGCTGACCGACGCGAAATGCTCCTGGTAGCGTTCGGGCACGTCGTAGGTGTCGAGCAGGTGGATGTAGTCGCGCCCCTGCTTGCCCCAGGCCGCCAGCAGCGGGTTGCCGAAGTTGTGCAGCGCTTCGGCATCCAGCCTGGCCGGCATGCCGGGCCTGCGCTGCTGCCTCCGGTACTGGTGGCGCAGCAGGTCCTGGTCGGCCACGATGTCGGCCCAATGGTGCTGACAGGGATTATGGACGCACAACAGCACTTGCGAGAACTTCGCCAGCGCGGCAAGGGCTTCCAGGGCCTGCGCCGGCATGGAAGAGATGCCGAACACGATCACGCGTCGCGGCAGCCCTGGCGGCGGCGCATCGAGCTGCGCCATGCGGGCGACGAAGCGGCGGTGTACCCCGGCCCTGCTCTGGATCATGCCATCGTCGCCCACGTCGGCCAGCAACGCCCGCCACAGCGCCGGCTGCCAGCGATCCTCCGCCGCCAGCGGGACCGTGCCACGGCGCGAGGTGCGGAGCACGTCGCGCCCGTGTTCCCAATCGTCCAGCCAGTCGGCGCGATAGACCTGGTATTGGTCGTACAGATCGGCGAGCCGTTCGGCAAGCTGATGGCGCTTGCGCATGCCGGCGTCGTCGGCCAGGAAGCGGCGCAGTGGCAGGAAGGACTCGTGGTCCAGTTGCGTCGGCAGCAGGCGCAACAGCCGCCAGGTCAGCCCGTTGCGATCGAGCGACGAAGTCTCCGGCAGCTTGTCGCGCCCCAGCACCAACCGATAGGCCCGCCAAAGAAAGCGCGCGGGAAGCTGGACGTCGATGGCGGCGGCAATGCCGCAGCCCTGCCCTTGTCCGCGCGGGTCTTCCGCCAGCGCGAGTTTGAGCCACTGGGCAATGCCATTGCTTTGCACCAGGATGGTTTCATTTTCCAGTGGCGCAAGCGGCGCCCGCTGCATCCACGACACCGCCAGTCCGCGCAGGTCTTCCAGGCGATTGCCGTGGACGACCATGAAACCGGGAGCAAGTGGCGAAGAAGCGGGCATGCGTGAGAACGATAGGGATCGAAGATCCTTCATTCTACAGAGCGCTCCCCAGGATAAGCGAACCCGGCCCGGGGCACCGCGGATCCGGTTTCGCCGGTCCGCAGGTGAAGCCCCCACGAGGGGAGCGGCCAAAGGCGGCCCGGCGGGGCTTCCCTCCCGCGGGCCGGCGCCTGGCGGAATTACTTGTATCCGGTACGGTCCAGGATTTTCTGGGCGGCGACCTGGTTGCGGCCGATCGCGCCGATCGACACGGTTTCGGCCTTGAACGACCCCAGCGCTTCCAGCGCGGCGTTATCGGTCTTCACCGAGCGTACGGCCGGCCATTCGTTGTTGCCCGCCGCGAAGTAGTTCTGTGCCTTGTCGCTGGCAAGGTATTCCAGGAACTTGACCGCGGCTTCCTTGTGCGGCGCATGGCGGGCCACCGCGCCGCCGGCCACGTTCATGTGCACGCCCTGTCCCGCCTGATCGGGCCACAGGAAACCGATCTTGGCGATCGTGGCCTTGTCCTCGGGCTTGTCCGAGCGGGCCATGCGCACGTAGTAGTAATTGTTCGTCAGCGCGACGCCGCACTCGCCCGAGGCCACGCCCTTGATCTGGTCAGTGTCGCCGCCCTGCGGATTGCGCGCCATATTGGCCACCATGCCCTGCGCCCACTTCTCGGCGGCGGCTTCGCCGTTGCGCTCGATCAGCGAACCCAGCAGGGACAACATGTAGGGATGCGAGCCGGACCGCGTGCAGACCTTGCCCTTGTTCTTCGGGTCGGCCAGCTTCTCGTAGGTATCCACGTCGGCCGGATTGACGGTCGCCTTGTTGTAGACGATGACGCGGGCACGCGTGGAGAAACCGAACCACTGCGGGTCCTGCCCTGGCTCGCCGCCTTGCAGGTTGGCCGGGATCCGCGCCGCCAGCACCGGCGACTTGACCGGCTGGAACAGGCCGTCGGCTTCCGCTCGCCACAACCGCGCGGCATCGACCATCAGGATCACGTCGGCCGGACTCTTGGCACCTTCGCTTTTCAGGCGCTCGACCAACGCCGCATCGCCGGCTTCGATGCGATTGATCTTGATGCCGGTCTGGTCGGTGAACCCTTTGTAGAGCAGCTCGTCCGTCTGATAGTGGCGGGCGGAATAGACATTCAGTTCCTGCGCGTGGGCGCCGGCGGAGACGGCCAGCACGGCGGCGGTCAGCAGGGAAAGCTTGAGCATGGGCGAGGCCTCGGGATAAGGACGAGTTGGTATAAAAATAGGAATTATTGTCATTCCCATCTTTCTCGTCAAATATTTCAGCTTTTTGTAAGCTCATCCCGTCGGGAAATGGCTCGCGCCAGCATGATCACGGGCAAGAGGCCGGCCAGTACGATCGTCAGGGCGGGGATGGCGGCCTCCCCCAGCCGCTCGTCCGAGGCCAGGTGGTCGGTGATGACGGCCAGCGTGTCGAAGTTGAACGGCCGCAGGACCAGGGTCGCGGGCAGTTCCTTCATCACGTCCACGAACACCAGCAAGGTGGCGGTCAGCAGGCTGCGCCGCAGGAGCGGCTGATGCACCCGCGTCAGCAGTTCCCAGGTCCCCGCCCCCAGGCTGCGCGCGCTGGCATCCAGCGACGGCGTGATCTTGGCCAGCCCCGCTTCCGTCGTTTGCAGCGCCACCGCCAGGAACCGGACCAGGTAGGCGTAGACCAGCAGCGTCAGGGTGCCGGTCAGCGTGCCCTGGAACGACCATCCCCACGCCTCCAGCCAGCCGTCCAGCGCGCCCACCAGGATCAGGAGGCCCACCGCCAGTACCGCGCCGGGCACCGCGTAGCCCATGCCGGCCACGCTATTGGCCGCGCGCACCAGCCTGCCGGGCGCCAGCCGGGCGGCGTAGGCCAGCCCGAGCGCCAGCGCCACGGCCAGCACCGAAGTCGTGGCCGCCAACTGCAAGGTGTTGCCCAGCCACATGGCGTAGCGGCCCCAGTCGATGACGTGGATATCCTGGGCGGCGAAGCGCAGCATGATGGCCACGGGCAGCAGGAACCCCAGCGTAAGTGGCACAAGGCACACCAGATTGGCCCAGACCGCCTGGCGGCCCGACAGCCTGCGCGGCGCCTGTCCCTGGCGCTGGGTGCCCGCGTGGAAGCGCAGGCGGGTCCGGCTGCGGCGTTCCAGCCAGACCAGCACGAACACGAATGCCAGCAGGGCCGAGGCCAGTTGCGCGGCGGCGATGCGGTCCCCCATGGACAGCCAGGCCCGGTAGATGCCGGTGGTGAAGGTCTGCACGCCGAAGTAGGACACCGCGCCATAGTCGGCCAGCGTCTCCATCAGCACCAGCGTGATGCCGGCCACCGCGGCGGGCCGCGCCAGCGGCAGCACCACCGCGAAGAACGCCCGCGCCGGGCCGCAACCCAGCGTGCGCGCGGCCTCGGTCAGGCGCGGACTGCGCTCGAGGAAGGCGGTGCGCGTCAGCAGGTAGACGTAGGGATAAAAGGCGAAGATAAAGACCAGCGCGGCGCCGTACCACGACCGGATGGCCGGGAACCACGGCAGCCGGGGCTGCCCGGTCAGGTCCCGCAGCAGGGTCTGCACCGGCCCCGAGAACTGGAAGAAATCGGTGAAAGCGTAGGCCATGACATAGGTGGGCATGGCCAGCGGCAGGATCAACGCCCATTCGTAGATCCGGCGGCCGGGGAAGTCGTGGGCGGCCACGGTCCACGCCGTCGCGATGCCGATCACCGCGGCGCCGATGCCCACCGCCGCCATCAACAGCAGCGACGTTCCCGCATATCCCGGCAGCACGGTACCGGCCAGGTGGGACAGGATGTCTCGGGAGTCGGCGTTGACGACGAAGGTGGACGGCAGCAGGCCCAGTATGGGAATGGCGATGAACAACGCCACGGCCAGGGTGGGCCAGGCAAGTGCTGCGCGTCGATGCATGAGGAACCGGTGGGGGGAAGGGAAACGTGGCGCCGCCTTTTTCACCGGCGGCCGGCATCAAGTCGCTGATTATATTGGGCGCCCCCGGGGAACGCCAAAGACCCTGCCCGGCCCGGCGCCCCGGAGGATGGTGGAACTCCGGCATGGCCACTTCCACCCATCACCAGTATCGAAGGATCGAAGAGTCGTGAGCTACTGGACCAGAATACCCGCCCATTTTCCATTTTCCGTGCAGGAAAACCCCGCCGACAAGCGCACGCTACGCGTGCTCGAAAGGGAGGCTGCGACGTCAGGCGGGCCGTCGACGCAGCGGAAAAAAATCGAGCGCGTCCCGAACTTTGTCAAAGAAAATCTCGACAAGGCCCATGCCATCCTGGCCCGGCTCAGGACCGGCCCCAAACCGAAAATCGAATATATCACCAACATTTTTTCCGAAGTGCAGCGGTCGAGCGGCAGGGCCCATGTCGTCGGCCAGATATTGATCGAAGACGAGGTGCCTGGCCAACGGTACGACATTGGACAATTCGCGGCCGAGGCGCAAGCCAGCCGCCATGCCAATTGCGACCGGGCGAGCGCCCTCGCCGCGCGCGAAGCGCAGCAGGCCGCGTATGGCATCAAAGACCCCGTCGTTCTCTATTGGACCGACGGGCAAGACCACAACACCGTTTTCATCGGCGATCCGCGCATGCGCAAATATGGGGAGGCCAACACGGTCGTTCTCGATGCGCATCCGGTTTTTCCAATGGCGCATACCAAGAAATTCGCCAGGTACGAAGCAACCATTCCCAGGGAAGGCGAAGAAGGTTCTGACGAAGTCGAAATATGGAATGTAAAAAAATCGAGCGCCGGCATCCGGCACCCGGATAGCACCGTCCCTCCTGTCTCCAGCGCCCAGATAACGGAATGGCTGCGCCAGGTCGGCTGGCCTTCACGTCCCGGACAAAGCGTCGTCCGGCACTGGTACGACAACGAAATCCTGGAAACCGGACATCCTCCCAGGCGTTGGGAGCACTTGTTCAGCAGCCGGGAGCCTTCGATGCGCTATGACGGCGGCAACGATACGCCGTCTGCCTACAATGCATTTCCGGCTGCTTTCGTCGAGCAGCGCGTCAAGGCTTTTCTGGAAATCGAGGAAACCTTCCCGGAACCGAATGAGCGCAAACGCAAGACGGCGACCGGCTCGGGCCTGAGCCTGCGCATGCGCGACAAATTGCCCCGGACGGACGACCGCACGGTCGCCAAGCAGGAGCAAGACTCCGCGGGGAACCTGATCGAGGAAGCCCCCGTCGTCGGTGAGTTCCTGTACCCGGTGTCGACGTTGCACTCGCGCATCGTCCCCGTCAGGGGCGTGCCGCTCGTCGACATCATGGGCGACCAGGCGGTCGAAAGCATCAAGCGGATTCCCGACTTCCGCCCTGGGCGGGCACTCATGGAAATCAAAGGCCGGCAAGCCCCCCACCCAACCATCGATGATGCTTTTCCGATCAGGGCCGCCACGCATCCGGCCGCCCTGCCCGAAGAATTGCGGATGCCCGGCGCGGGCAACGAATTGCGCTGCCACCCCGATGTAGGCAAGACCGTCGGGGTGGAGTTGCCGGACGAAACCCGCGAACTGCTCCTGGAGTCCTATCCGCCCGGACGCGACGACCCCGAGGCCTTCTTCCAGAAATGCCTGGCGGATATCCGCGGGGACTACGAGGCGGCTCGGATGGGAGCGCCGCTTCCTCAAGCGTCGAGGTGGAAATCCGTGGTGCTCGCACGCAGCCAGTGCTACACGGAGGCCCAGGTGCAAGCCTTGGTCGCCACGCAACAGCGTGGCGTCATTCCGGCCAGGCATGCTGCGCAAAATGTCGGGGGAATGGCAATGCCATTTGCCGGCTCCCATCAGAAATCACGGACGCAAATCCGCGCCTATACCTTGAGGTTTGGAACGAGCGCTTTCGAAGATTTCGCATTGCAGGTACGAAACCCGGACAGGAAAGACGAGCACATCTACATCGCTCCGTATGGCGGGGGAAATACCGCCCAATACTTCAATGGCAGGACCCCGGATTTTCCAGAAAGCCATTTCATTACCCTCCCGGTCTGGATTTCCATCCAGAACAAATATGGCGGGACCAGCCGTTACCTGACGGCCCATGTGTTTCAACACACCGAAGTGCCCGAGGGAAAGCAAGGCTTGCTGGACTACGGGCCGGAATATTGGCCGGGCCGGGACCGTCGGGACGCCATGGGCGGGCCGACGGCATCCGGTCCAGGCATCGGGATCAAGGAAGAAGCGCAAGATACCTGCATGAGCGATCTTCCGGACGCCCCCGCTGTGCCGGCCCATCCCGGCCGTCGGACAAGGTCCTCGCGCGGCGCCTCGAGCGCGGAAAGAGTACTCGGCCTGCAATTGCGGCAAATGGCGGCGCCACGGCACGCCGTGCCGGATGGCGAAGACGATCAATCCGATAGCGCGTTGTCTTCCGTTTCGTCCGGCTTTGAAGGCATGGATGCCAGGCAACAGCCCGAGCCAGGCTACAACAAGAAATCCAACGAAGCGATCATCTCGGGATTTCCGGTGGAAATATGGGAAGAAGCCAAGGGCAGCGCGCGGGAGCCCGGCCTGCCGACGGGAGTGGCATATCACCGCGCGACCAGCCAGGCCAATCCCAGGTATGTTGCCGGCAGGAAAATCGAAAACAAGACGGTGGCATTGGGAAGTTTTTCAGTCACGGGCGGGCGCGATGATGAAACCGCGAAAGCCATGGCGATTGCAACGATCATGCTGGTTGAAAGAAAGCATGGCGCGCTAAGAAAGAAAATCGACGACGACCAGATAGTCTCGGCCTTCCCGCCACCGGTCTGGGAAAAGGCCCAGGCCAGGGCGAAACAAGTGGGACTACCCGTTGGCGTTTCTTTCCTTAACGCCACCCGGAGCTATACCGCCTATATCAACATCGACAAGACCCAACGCTTGCTTGCGAGTTTTTCTGCCACCAAGGATCGCAGCGATGCCAAGGCCAGGGCGATGGCCATTGCGACCAGGACGGTGGCGGAGATGGAACACGGCATCCGGAACACGGATGAGAAAACCATGGCGGGATTGCCGGATGGCGTATGGGAAGCGGCCTGGACGCGGGCGGGGCAGCCCGGGTTGCCAACAGGCGTGAGCTTTCATCCCTCCACGGCCACCAAGCCTTCCCCTCAATATCAGGTTCGCCTGGGATCGAAAAGCCATGGCACCTTCTCCGTGGTCGAGGGCCGCGACGACCATACCGCCAGGGCGCTGGCCATCGCTTTCAGGATGGTCGCCGAGCAAGAGCACGGAGGCATGAAAAGCGACGCGCAACTCATCGCTCGGTTCCCGGATGGCGTATGGGAATGGGCCCGGGAGCAGGCGAAGAAACCTTCACTGCCGCCTGGCGTTTCTCTCGTCGAAGCAACGGGCCAGGCCCGCCGCAGATATACCGCCTACATGAAGACAGATGGAAAGACGAAAGCCCTCGGAAGTTTTTCGGTCAAGGATGATCGAGACGATGAAACGGCGAGAGCCCTTGCCATCGCGGCAAGACGGGCCGCGGAACTGCAGAGGCAGGCAGCCAGAGCAACCCCATGAATCCCTCAGGCACGAAACCCTCATTCAGGCGTTCGTGCGCATTCCGACAACAGACAGGTCATACATGTATAACTATCCCTTGAATACCGGAGGCCCCTCGTCCGCGGGCCCGGCGTGGCGTGCCGACACGGCCGCGCCGCCAGGCGCGGGAACGCCGCCTTCCGAATCCGATCTTCCAAGCGAATGGGCACGAGCCTACGACGAAGCGTCCCGCGAGACCTACTACGTCCATACGCCCAGCGGACATGAACAACAGGAGCGGCCTTTCCCGCTACTGCCCGGGTGGCGGCACGCCATTCACGCGCACGGCGACCGGGAAGGCGAACTGTATTACTACAACACCATCACCCGGGAGATCCGGGAAGCCGATCGGCGTCCCGAAGACAGCGCTGCGGCATCCCCGGCCTCCTCCATGGCCGATCTGCGCCTTGCTCTTCCGCCGACCACCGTCCAGCCCAACAGGACCACGAATCCCCGCGGCTCCTGGCCCTGCGAGAGGATGGCCGCCCACATCCAGTCCTCTGCCCAAGACTCGATCCGGAACAACGACGTCGAGGACGTTTGCATCCGCTTTCTGCAAACCAAGGGGAAACAGCGGATATTCGCGAATACGGCTACGCTGGAGGCCATTTACACCCTGACCCACCTATACATGGCATGGGCTTCCAACGGCACGGGAAGCAGGGTCTTTCATGGAGCGAATGCCGCGGTGGGCATGGGTTTCATGCTTCCTCATGTGGGCGTGTCGCTCCAGATGCGCAGCATCCAGGATGAATGCCGGGAATACCTGGCGAATCGTTTCGGCCAGGACTTCCTGAACGACCTGGACGGTCTCCAGATGGACAAGAAAGGGCTGGACACGGTCATTGCGCTCTTGACGGCCAGGAATCCGGAGGTAAGCACCCTCAAGCTGGAGGAAAAGCTGAAAGAGGTGATCCAGAAAGAGGCCCCCGGCACCCGTTGGCCATCGAGGCTCATTCACCAGGTGTACGACATGGCCAGCTAGCGCCGCGGCATCCCGGCCTGCCTGGCAGGCAGGCTCTTCCCCCTGCTATATTGGCTCCCCTCGCCTTCCCCTCCTGCCTTCATGCAACATACTCGCCTGCACCTGGACCGGGTCCGACTGGGCTACCAGACGGCCGAAGGGCTGCACGTCGTCGTGAGCGATCTTTCCCTGGCCCTGGACGAGAACCGCATTGGTTGCCTGCTGGGGCCGTCGGGCTGCGGCAAGACGACGGTACTGCGGGCCATCTGCGGCTTCGAGCCGCTGTTTGCCGGGCGCATCGTCGTCCATGGACACGAAGTGGCGACCCCCGCCTTCAGCGTGGTTCCCGAAAAGCGCCGCATTGGCGTCATGTTCCAGGACTATGCCTTGTTTCCCCATCTTTCCGTGGCGGACAACATCGGCTTCGGCCTGCGGCGCGAGCCGGCCCTGGTCCGGGCTGAGCGCGTCAAGGCATTGCTGGCGCTGATCGGCCTGCCAAACGTGGGAAACAAGTATCCGCATGAGCTGTCGGGCGGCCAGCAACAGCGCGTGGCGCTGGCCCGGGCGCTGGCGCCGCGCCCTGAACTGCTGCTGCTGGACGAGCCGTTTTCCAGCCTGGATGTGGACCTGCGCGCCAGGCTGGCCGCCGAAGTGCGCGACATCCTGAAAGAAGCCGGCGCCACCGCCATCCTGGTCACGCATGACCAGGCCGAGGCCTTTGCCATGGCTGACGAGATCGGGGTCATGCACCACGGCGGCATCGCGCAATGGGACAGCGCCTACAACCTCTACCATCATCCCGCCACCGCCTTCGTGGCCGGCTTCATCGGCAGCGGTGTGTTCGTGCCCGGCGAGCGGGTCGCGAGCGATCCGGATCAGGTCCGGATCGAATTGGGCGAGGTCCGGACCCGGCTGCCGATGGGCGGGGACGACGCCGCGTCCTCCGTCTCCATCCTGCTGCGTCCGGACGACATCGGCCTCGACGACAGCGGCCCGCATCGGGCCACCCTGATACGCAAGGCGTTCCGTGGCCCCGATTACCTCTATACGCTACGCCTGCCTTCAGGCCACGAGGTACTGGCCTATGTCACCCGCGAGGATGGCCATCGCGTAGGCGACGAACTGGGGATACGGCTGCGCGCGGGAAAAGTCATCGCCTTCCCGGCCTCGGCGGCATAACGCGCCGCCGGCCTTCTATCTTCGCTGGCGCCGCTGACGGTCCTGGTTCAGGCGCTCGACCAGGTTGTTGGCCAGTATCGTATTGCCCGCCTCCCGGCCGACGTCCACGGCGTTCTTGCCCTCGGCGTTGCGGACGTAGCCGTCCGCCCCCTCGTCCAGCAGCAGTTTCACCGTCGAAGTGTGGTCGTAGCGCATGGCCATCATCAGGGGCGTCATCTTCCCGGGCGACTCGGCGTCGATGTACGCATAGTTTTCAATCAGCAGGCGGACGACGTCATCGTTGCCCTTGGAGGCGGCATAGTGCAGCGCCGTCCAGCCTTCCTGGTTGACCTCCGCGCCGAGAGCGATCAGCTTTTCCATGCGCGCCGCCTCGCCCCGGATGGCCAGGTACATGAGCGGAGTCTCGCGCAAGCGGTTCTGTCGATTGACGTCGATGCGCTTGTCGGCAAGCAGGACGTCATAGACGCCCCACGCCTCTTCCTTGATGGCCTCGAGCAGCGGCGTGTTGCTGGCGCCGTTGGGCATATTGGGATCCATTCCCCGCGCAAGCAGCGATTTGACCGTGGACACGCGGTCGTTGCGGATGGCGACCCAGAAGTCCTCTTCCGCGCTTGCCTGCGCCGCGGAAAAGGCGGTCAGCCAGCACCACAGCAGCAAGAAACCCCATCCCCGGCGAGCCCACGAGCCATACATAACGATTTTCCCTAGAATCGCCTTCCAAACCATTGATTGGAAAGCAATTTTTCTTCGAATCCACGGTTTTTATTAAAGCTATTTCTAACTTTAATTTAACGACGTATGTCCTTGAATAATTTGAAAAAATTCTCGGTCGAGGCATCCGCCACCACCTGAAGTGGCAGGCCGCGCAGATCGGCGATCTTTTCGGCGACATGAACCACCTTGGAGGGGTCGTTCAGCTTGCCCCGGTGCGGAACAGGCGCCAGATACGGCGAATCGGTCTCGATCAGGATCCGTTCGAGCGGAATGCTGCGCGCCACCTCCTGCAGCTCCCGTGCATTCTTGAAAGTGACGATGCCTGAAAACGAGATGTGGAAATTCATCGCGATGGCGGCGTCGGCCACCGCCTGGGACTCGGTGAAGCAATGCATCACGCCGCCCACGTCTGCGGCCCCCTCTTCCTCCATGATGCGCAGCGTGTCTTGCGCCGCCGAGCGGGTATGGATGATCAAGGGTTTGCCGGTCCGCCGCGCCGCCCGAATGTGGTTGCGGAAGCGATCCCGCTGCCACGCCAGGTCGCCGGTCAGGCGGTAGTAGTCCAGCCCGGTTTCGCCGATGGCGACGACCTTGGGGGTTGCCGCCAGCTCGACCAGTTGCTCGACCGTGGGGTCGGGCGTGTCTTCGTAATCGGGGTGCACGCCCACCGACGCCCAGAGGTTGTCGTGGTCCCGCACCAGTTCCATCAACCGGGGCCAGTCGGGCAGGTTGACGCTGACGCACAACGCCTGGGCGACATGGTTGCCACGCATGCGCTCGAGAATTTCGGGCAGTTGCGCGGCCAGTTCGGGGAAATCCAGATGGCAATGCGAATCGACGAACATGGGAAAAGAAACCGGTAAGACTGCGGAACCCATAGTACCAGCGGCCAGGCCCTCAGGCCTGGACCGCGGCCCGTGCGGGACGGCGGCCCAGGCAGGCCGCGCTGGCCTGGGCCAGCACATCCTGGGCGAACAAACGGGCATTCAGCGGATGATCGGCGATCCTGCGCTGGCGGCTGAGCCAGCGCGACAGTTCGGCCACGCGGGCACGCTCGGCGCGCTCCCCTATCTTCGCGCTGTGGGGCGCCAGCTCGGGAAAATAACGCGCCCCCATGCCCGCCTGGGCCAGCGCCACGTCGGTGGTCAGGCGTTGCAGCGCGTCTATCCATTCGGCGGCCGGGACCTTGTCCAGCGCGTCGACGATTTGCCCCAGGTCAGGAGGCCTGCCTTGCGCAAGCGCGGCCACGAAGGCATCCAGCCAAGGCGCCCGGGGCGGAATCCCGGCCTCGGCGCGGCGCCAGGCCGCCACCGGAGCGCCGCCCGCGGCCGCCAGTTGCGCGGCAGCGTCCTGGACTCCTTGCGCTTCCAGCCAGGCCAGCGCGGGCCCGGGAGCGGGTGCCCCCAGAGGCAGCCGGCGGCAGCGCGACACCAGGGTCGGCAGCAATCGATCCGGCGCGTCCGACACCAGCAGGAATACCGTGTGGGGCGGTGGTTCCTCGAGGATCTTCAGCAGGCCGTTGGCCGAAATGGTGTTGAGCGATTCGGCCGGATACAGTACGACCACCCGCAGCCCGCCACGGTGCGTGCCCGTATTGGCCCAGGACTCGATGGCGCGGATCTGTTCGATGCGGATCTCGCGTGACGGCGCGCGCTTTCCGGCCTTCTTGCCGTCGGCGTCGGCGGTTTCTTCCTCGGCGCCGTCCTCTTCGGCCTGGCCTTCGGCCAGCGCTACCGCCTCGGGACGGACACGGCGGAAATCGGGGTGATTGCCCGAGGCATACCAGGTGCAGGCCGGGCAATGTCCACAGGCCCCGGAGCCCTGCGGCGATTCGCACAGCAGACTGGCCGCCGCCGCCCGCGCGAACTCGACCTTGCCTATGCCCGCCAACCCATGGATCAGCCAGGCATGGGCGAAACGCCGCCGCTGCTCCTCGCCCAGCCAGGCGCGGGCCGCTTCTTGATGCCAGGGGTAGAACCGGGGCAGACTCATGAGCCGCCCGCCTCGGCGATGCAGGCTTGCAACTGGGCGGCCAGCTCGGCCCGGACCGTCTCGATCGGACGGGTGGAGTCGATGATGCGAAAACGCGCAGGATCCGCTTGCGCCCGCATGTGGTAGGCCGCCCGGGTGCGCTCGAAGAAAGCATCATCCTCGCGCTCGAAGCGGTCCAGGGTCCGGCCCCGGCCCAGTCGCTCGCGGGACACTTCCAGCGGCACATCGAACAACCAGGTCAGGTCGGGTTGCAGATCGCCGTGCACCCATTGCTCCAGCACCGCGATGCGCTCGGCCGCCAGGCCCCGGCCGCCGCCCTGATAGGCATAGGTGGCATCGGTGAAGCGGTCGCAGACCACCCAGTGGCCCCGGGCAAGCGCCGGTTCGATCACGGTGCGCACATGCTCGCAGCGTCCGGCGAACATCAGCAGGGTCTCGGTATCGAGCCGCATGGTCTCGTTCAGCAGCAGCTCGCGCAGCTTCTCGGCCAGCGGCGTGCCGCCGGGCTCCCGGGTCTGCACCACCTCCAGCCCCGCCTCGCGCAGCCGGGCGACGAACCATTCCAGGTGGGTGCTCTTGCCCGCGCCGTCCACGCCCTCGAGCGTGATGAAACGGCCGCGGCGGGCAGGCGCGGTATGCGTGCCGGCGCTCATGGCTGCACCGCTTCGGTCTGGAAGGACGGTGGCGGCTGCAGCCCCTGCCCCCTGAGCTGGTAGCGCGCGACGTAGCGATTGTGGCCGTCCAGGGTTTCGGAGAACGCGCTGGTGCCGTCCCCACGGGCGACGAAATACAGGTATTTGTGTTTCTCGGGTTGTACCGCCGCCAGCAGCGAAGCCCGGCCGGGATTCGAGATGGGGGTGGGCGGCAGCCCGCGGCGCGTGTAGGTGTTCCATGGCGTGTCGGCACGCAGGTCGCGGCGGCGCAGGTTGCCGTCGAAGACCTCGCCCAGGCCGTAGATGACCGTGGGATCGGTCTGCAACGGCATGCCGACCTTCAGCCGGTTCACGAATACACCGGCGATGCGCCGGCGATCGGCTTCCATGCCGGTCTCCTTCTCGATGATGGAGGCCAGGATCAGGACTTCGTAGGGCGAGCCCAGGGGCAGGCCCGGGTCGCGCCGCTCCCAGATCTCGGCCAGCTCGCGCTGCTGCGCGCGGTAGGCGCGGCGCAGGATGTCGATGTCGCTGGAACCCACGGCGAACAGATAGGTATCGGGGAAGAACAGGCCCTCGGGATGGCTGGTCGACGCGCCGATCCTGGCGGTGACGGTGGCATCGTCGAGGCCGTCGAGGGTCTGGCGGACATCCGGGTGGCGGCGCAGCGCCGCGCGTATCTGGCGGAAGTTCCAGCCCTCGATGAAGCGGATTTCCCGCTGCGTGACGTCGCCGCGGGCGAGCCGGTTCAGCAGCGTCCACAGCGAATCGCCGCGCGCCACCTCGTAGCCGCCGGCCTTGATGCGGCGTTCGGTGCCGGTCACGCGCGCATAGGCGATCAGGACCTCGGGCGGCACGGCGATGCCGGCATCGTGCACCTGCCGGGCGATGCCCCGCATGCTCGTGCCTTCATCGATGACGAAGTCCACCTTGTCGGCGGGCAGGGAAAGCGGCATGCGCAGCCACGCGATGCCGGCGCCGGCGATCGCCAGCGACAACAGCAGCAGCGCGCCGAACGAGATGGCCAGCGCGCGTTTCAGGGAAAGATGTCGTTTGGGCATGGGCGCCTATAATACTTCGATCGACCTCATCGACCGTTTCAAGATGTCCGTCCAAGAGATTTTATCCGCGAGCACGCGCTCGGATACCGCCATCGCGCACATCGCGCCGCTGGATCATTTGACCGTGCTCGAGGCCCGGGGTGCCGACGCGATCGAATTCCTCCAGGGGCAATTGACCCAAGACGTCAAGAAACTCGGCGATGCGGACGCCAGGCTCGCCGGCTATTGCACGGCCAAGGGCCGGCTGCTCGCCAGTGCCGTCATCTGGCGCGCCCGGCCCGATCCCGCCGACCCGGTCCCGCGCGTGCTGTTCCTGGTGGATCGCGGCATCGCCCAGGCGCTGCAAAAGCGCCTGTCCATGTTCGTGCTGCGCGCCAAGGTCAAGATCACCACCACGCCGCTGCGGGTGGCCGGCGTCTGGCGTGGCGCCGACGCCGCGGTCCTGCCGGCGGCCGCCGGTGGCCTGCTCCCCGCCGCGCCCTGGTCACGGGCCGACCTGGGCGACGCTACCTGGATCGCCGCCCCCTCCGCCCTGGACGCATCGCCGCGCTGGTGGTGGATCGGGACGGACGATGCGCTGCAACAGCTGGGCGCGGCGCTCGGCACATCCGAGCAGGCCGGCCTGGCCCAGGCCTGGCAAGCCGCCGACATCGCCGCGGGCCTGCCCTGGATCACGATACCCACGCAGGACCTGTTCGTGCCGCAGATGGTGAACCTCGAACTGATAGGCGGGGTCAGCTTTACCAAGGGCTGCTATCCCGGCCAGGAAATCGTCGCGCGCAGCCACTACCTCGGCAAGCTCAAGCGCCGCATGTTCGCGGGCCACGTCGACGGCGGGCCGGCCGATCCGGAGTCGCTGGCCGGCGCCGATGTCTTCCAGGAAGGCGACGAACAGCCTTGCGGCCGCATCGTAAACGCCGCGCAGGACGACAGCCGGGTCGCGATCCTGTACGAAAGCTCGCTGGCCGCCGCTCAAGGCGCGGCCCCCCTGCACGCCGGCTCGCCCACCGGTCCGACCATCCAGCCTCGGGCACTGCCCTACGCCCTGTCCGACGACACCTCGTCGGCTTGAGCCCGGCACCGGAATCCGCCATGCATAATCTCTACGTATATTACAAACTGCCGGTGGCCCAGCGCGCCGCGGCGCTGGCGCCCGCCCGCCAGGTACTCGAGGCCGGACGAGCCTGGAGCGCGCGCGTCGCCCTGCTGGCCCGGCCCACGCCTGACAACGGCATGGCGACGTGGATGGAAGTCTACGAGGACGTGTCGGACATCCCCGGGCTCGAAGCCGCCCTGGCCGAGGCCGTGCAGGCCAGTGGCCTGGCGCCTCTCCTTCCCGCGCCCCGCCGCAGCGAAGTCTTCGTCGATATTCCTGCCGATCCCCCGGGCTGGGAAAGCTGACACCATGTGCCTGATGGCCTTTGCCTGGGATCCGCGCGGTCCGACCCCTCTCCTGATGGTGGCCAACCGCGACGAGTTCTACGCCCGGCCCACGGCGGCCGCCGATTGGTGGCAGGATCATCCCGACATCTGGGCCGGGCGCGATCTGGCCGCGGGCGGGACCTGGATGGGCATCACGCGGCAAGGACGCTTCGCCGCGATCACGAATTATCGCGAAGCGGGCCGGAACGACCCCGCCGCGCCGTCCCGCGGCGGGCTGGTGTCCGGCTTCCTCGCCGGCACCTCCACGCCGGCCGGCTACCTGCGCGACCTGGCCCGCCGCGCCGGACCCTTCAACGGATTCAACCTGGTGGTGGGCGAGCTGTTCGGGCGGACCCCGTCGCTCTGGTACCTGTCTCATCGCCGCGGGCATTCCGCGACCTCGCCAGAGGCCCTGACTCCAGGCGTCTACGGATTGTCGAACGCGGTGCTGGACACGCCCTGGCCCAAGGTCGTGCGCACGACCGCCGCGCTGGCCACGCTCAAGGCCACCGAGGCCCGCACGCCCGCGTATCTGCAGATGCTGAGCGACACGGCGATCGCGGAAGATGCGCAACTGCCCAGCACCGGGATCAGCCTGGAGCGCGAGCGGGCGCTGTCGGCGGCCTTCATCATCACGCCCGACTACGGCACGCGGGCCCAGACGGTGATCCAGGCCACGCGCGACGGCCACATCGAGGCGGCAGAACGCAGCTTCGACAACGCCGAACAGGCCCGGCTGCTGATTTCCGGCTCCTTGCGTCAAGCCTCTTTCGAGGTCTCGAATACCGAACGCAGGTAGTCCACCGAGTCGCGGTGCGCCTGCCTGGCCACCCGCAAGGCCCCGCCCATGTTGTAGAAACTGTGGATGGCGCCTTCGTAGACCTTGAGCCGGACCGGTACGCCGGCGGCCTCCAGCCGACGCCCATAGGCCAGTCCTTCGTCCACCAGCGGATCGCACTCCGCCAGTTGCAGGAACGCGGGCGCCAGCCCGACGAACTCGGGGGCATCCAACACCGCGAAACGCCAGTCCAGGCGGTCGGCATCGTCGCGCAGGTACAGGTTGAAGAACCACTGTATGGTGCGTTCGTCCAGCAGATAGCCTTCGGCGTAGGCCCGGTGCGAGGCCGTATCCTGCCACGCGCTCGTGCCCGGGTACAACAGCACCTGCGCCGCCAGCGGCAGGCCGTCGTCCCGCGCGCGTAGCGCGGCCTGGGCCGTGAGCGTGCCGCCCGCGCTGTCCCCCATCCCGGCCACCCGCGCCGGATCGATACCCAACATGGCCGATCGATCGAAAGCCCACCGCCAGGCGGCGTAGACATCCTCGGCCGCGGTGGGAAAGCGGTGCTCGGGCGCCAGCCGGTAGTCCAGCGACAGCACCTTGCAGCGGATACCGTTGGCCAGCATGCGGCAGACCGCCTCGTAGTCCCGCACGCTGCCCACGGTGAAGCCGCCGCCATGGGAGAAGATCACCAGCGGCGCGGGATCCGGGGCCAGCATGCCCGTGTACAGACGCGCACCTATCGTCGCCCCGCCGCCCACCGGGATCTCCAGGTCGCGCAGCTCGGCCACCTCGGCCGCGGCGATTTCCAGCACCTTGCTGGCTTTTGCGTGGATGACGCGCGCCTGCTGCGGCGTGTATTGCCAATAAGGCGGTCGATTGGCCCGCTGCACCCGCGACACAAGGTCGGCCACCTGCGGATCCAGGGGCCGGGGGTGCCGCGGCTCAGCCATCGACGCCCTGGTCGCCACGCTTCCTGATGTACTTGAAGGTGCCGCTGGAGCGGGCCACCAGCCCTCCCTCCTCGTCCCGGACCTCGGCCTCGCAGAAAGCCATGGTGCTGGAACGGTGGTAGCACTTGCCGTAGGCAACGAGATTGCCCGCTTCGCCCGGCCGCACGAAGCTGGTGGTCATGTCCACCGTCGCGCTGCCGCGCAGCTCCGGGTGCAGGGAGCGCGCGGCGGTGGCCATGGCCGCGTCGAGCATGGTCATCAGCACGCCGCCGTGGCAAACGTGCCAGCTGTTGCAATGCTCGGGACGGACCGCCAGCCGGACCTCGGACTGGCCGCCCTCGGCCTTGACCAGCCGGGCGCCCAGCCAGGCCAGGAATGGAATCGGCACTTCCGTGACGGTGGTCGGGGTCGTGATCGACATCCGGCTTCCTACCTTGCCGCCGGCAGATCGTAGTCCAGGCAGGCCCTTTCTGCGCGTACGGCGCCCATGAAAGGCTTGATCGCCACATGCCGCGGGTGCGCCTGATAGGCGTCCAGCGCCTCGCGGCTGGCGAACAACGAGTTCAGGATGACGTCGTGCGTGGCCTCGTGGCCATCGGCGGCCAGCCCCACCTCGAACTCCAGGATGCCCGGCACGCAATCGCGGCAGCTTTCGAGCAATTGCCGGACCTTCTGCATATTGGTCCGGCGGTCGGCGCCTTCGGCTTCGTCCTTGAGCGTCCACATGACGATATGGCGGATCATGGCGGGGTCTGTCCTCTTGCTAGGGGTCTTGAACGGAAAATCACCTGCGCGCGACGCGCTGGCCCAGGATGGCGGCCACGATCAGGCCGCCGATCACCGTGACGTGCTCGAGCACGACCATCATTTCATGGAATGCGGTCTCGCCCTCGAATTTCCAGAACGGATGCGCGACCGGGATGGTCAGGACGGTAAACACAGCCAACGCGCCGGCGCCCAGCCATGCGGCGCGGTTGAAGATGATCAGCAGCGAGCCGCCCAGTTGGACGATGATGGTCAGGATATTGAACAGCCAGGCCGGTTCGAGCCCGAAATGGCTCATCTCGGCCATCCCGCCCTGGAAATCGAACAGCTTGACCAGGCCGCTGGTCCAGAACATGAACGTCAGGAGAATGCGGCCGAACAGCAGCAGCGCGCGCGATTCAAGCAAGGATTGTATCGGTGCAGGTGTCATGATGGCGATTCCGGGAAAGAGGGATCATGCCGACGCCCCGGGCGCTCCCCCCCTCCCCGCGCGGCGGCTCCTGGCGGCCTTTGCCTGCCGCCATGGCGCGCCATCATACTGGAAACATGTCGAAACGCGGGGCTTCAGCGTCAGAACAGGGTCTTGCCCACCCACCAGGCGCCCGCCGCCACCAGCGCCGATGCCGGAATGGTCAAGATCCAGGCCCAGACGATGTTGCCCGCCAGGCCCCAGCGCACGGCATTGAACTTGCGGCTGGAGCCGACGCCGACGATGGCGCCGGTGATCGTATGGGTGGTCGACACCGGAATGCCCAGGATGGCCGCCAGGAACAGCGTCATCGCGCCGCCGGTTTCGGCGCAGAAGCCGCCCACGGGCTTGAGCTTGGTGATGCGCTGCCCCATGGTCTTGACGATGCGCCAGCCGCCGAACATGGTGCCCATCGCGATCGCCACGTAGCAACTGATGACCACCCAGGCCGGCACGTGATCCTTGGCCCCCGGGACGTTGGCCGCGATCAGCAGCAGCCAGATGATGCCGATGGTCTTCTGCGCGTCGTTGCCGCCGTGGCCCAGGCTGTACAGCCCCGCCGAGACCAGTTGCAGGCGGCGGAACCAGCCGTCTACCCGCAGCGGACGCGTTCGGCGGAACAGCCAGGACACCAGCAGCATCAGCAGGCCGCCCAGCACGAAGCCCAGGACCGGCGACACCACGATGAAGGCGACGATGTAGAGGATTTCCCGGATCATCAGCACGCTGGGGCCCGAGCTGGCCAGGCCGGCGCCGACGATGCCGCCGATCAGCGCGTGCGACGACGAGGACGGGATGCCGAAGAACCAGGTGATGACGTTCCACGCGATGGCGCCCACCAGCGCGCCGAAGACGACGTAGTGGTCCACCACGCTCGGATCGATGATGCCCTTGCCGACGGTGGCCGCCACCTTCAGGTGGAAGACGAAAAGCGCGGCGAAATTAAAAAACGCGGCGAAAGCGACCGCGTGATGAGGCTTGAGCACCCCCGTGGAGACCACGGTGGCGATGGAGTTTGCGGCGTCGTGGAACCCATTCATGAAATCGAAAATGAGTGCCAGGACGACCAGGAAGGCAAGCGTGGCGAAGCTGATCTGAAGCGTATCCATGAAATCCTTCCGACTAGGCGTTTTCCAGGACGATGCCTTCGATCAGGTTCGCGACGTCCTCGCACTTGTCGGTGATTTCTTCCAGCAGTTCGTAGATCGCTTTCATCTTGATCAGTTGGCGGGTGTCAGCTTCGTCGCGGAACAGCCGGCCCATGCCGCGGCGCATGACCCGGTCCGCATCCGACTCCAGCCGGTCGATTTCTTCGCAGATCTTCATGATGCTGGCCGTGTCGTTCAGGTTGTGCAGCAGGCTCACCACCATGTGCAGCCGGTCGCAGCACTGGACCCCGATGTCGGCCAGCGCCCGGGCGTCCGGCGTGACCGCGCGGATGTCATAGAGGTTGATGCACTGGGCGGCGTCCTCCATCAAGTCCAGGATGTCGTCCATGGTCGTGATGAGGTTGTGGATCTGGTCGCGATCCAGCGGCGTGATGAAGGTCTTGTGCAGCAGATCGACCGTGTCGTGGGTGACCTTGTCGGCCTTTTTCTCCAGCGTCTCGATGTTCTTGACCCGCTCCTCGGCCTGGCTCAGGTCGGCCATCAGGGCCGCCAGCTCCCGGCTGCCCTGGCGCGACAGGTCGGCATGCGCCTTGAACAGATCGAAAAAGCGGCCCTCTTTGGGCATCAAGCGTCCAAACATCACGTCCTCGCAGTACGTCACATGACATTTACATGACGTGTTAAAAACCGCGCGAAGTGTAGCACCCCCCTACGCCCTTCGGGCGCCCCCCGGGGGGCGATGCGGGTGGACCGGCGGAGCCGGATCCACCGCATCCTGGGGTACCAATGGGCTGGTGATGGGCGGCGATATTGACTGGCGATTTCTTGAAAATCTAGAGCTGACGCGGCTTGGCGGGGAATGGATCCATTGCCGAGGCCCCCGCAAGGTCAAAGCGGAAGGCGAAAAAAAACGCCCAACGGCGCAAAGAAAAAAAATCCCCCCGTACCCCCCCCCACAACAGCCGATGAGTTTCCCGGGCACCGTGGATCCGGCTCCGCCGGTCCACGAGTGCCGCCCCCTGGGGGCGGCCGAAGGGCGTACGGGGGGCCTAATAATCAGAGTCGACGAATGCGTTGCCCGAGAAATTCTGGAACTTGGTATACATGCCCTGCCAGGTCAACCTGACGGTGCCGATCGGACCGTTACGCTGCTTGCCGATGATGATTTCAGCCGTGCCCTTGTCGGGGGTGTCGGGGTTGTAGACCTCATCGCGGTACAGGAAGATGATCACGTCCGCGTCCTGCTCGATGGCGCCGGATTCCCGCAGATCGCTCATCACGGGGCGCTTGTTGGGACGTTGTTCCAGGCCGCGATTGAGCTGGGAAAGTGCGATCAGCGGGCAGTTCAGTTCCTTGGCCAGGCCTTTCATGGATCGGCTGATTTCCGACAGCTCCGACGCCCGGTTCTCGTTGCCCCCGCCGCCATTGCCCGACATCAGTTGCAGGTAGTCGATGATGATCAGCCCCAACTGGCCGCATTGCCGCGCCAGGCGGCGGGCGCGCGAACGCAGCTCCATCGGGCTGAGCGCCGGCGTCTCGTCGATGTAGAGCTGGGTGTCCTGCATTTTCTGGATGGCGTGGGTCAGCTTGGGCCAGTCCTCGTCCAGCAACTTGCCCGTACGCAGGCGCTGCTGGTCGAGGCGGCCGACCGAGCCCAGCACACGCATGGCCAACTGCGAGGCGCCCATTTCCATGGAGAATATCGCCACCGGCAGGCCCTCTTCCACCGCCACGTGCTCGCCGATGTTGACCGAGAAGGCGGTCTTGCCCATGGAGGGGCGGCCGGCTACCACGACCATGTCGCCCGGCTGCAGCCCCGAGGTCATCTTGTCCAGGTCGGAGAACCCCGTCGGCACGCCCGTTACGTCCGACGTGCTGTCGCGGTGATAAAGCTCGTCGATGCGCTCGACCACCTGGGTCAGCAGCGGTTGCAGCGACAGGAAGCCGGCGCTTCCCCGCGCGCCCTCTTCCGCGATCTTGAAGATCTTGGACTCCGCCTCGTCCAGCAGTTGCCGCGTGTCCTTGCCCTGGGGGCTGAAGGCGGCGGCCGAGATTTCGTCGGATACGGTGACCAGCCGGCGCAGCACCGCCCGGTCGCGCACGATTTCCGCGTAGCGCCGGATGTTGGCGGCCGAAGGCGTGTTCTGCGCCAGCGAGTTCAGGTAGGCCAGCCCGCCCGCCTCCTCCGCCTTGCCCGCGGTCTGGAGCGATTCGTGGGTGGTCACGACGTCGGCGGGACGCGCCAGCCCGATCAGCTTGGCCATCTGCTGCCAGATCAGCCGATGATCGTAACGATAGAAATCGTCTTCCTTGATAAGGTCCGCGACACGGTCCCAGGCAGCGTTGTCCAGCAAGAGGCCGCCCAGCACCGACTGTTCCGCCTCCACCGAGTGGGGCGGGATGCGCAGGGACTCGAGTTGGGGATCGACGGGCGAATTCATAGAGCGGGAAACCTGGTGTTCAAGCACGACCGGCGGGAATGCCGGCCCTCGACAGTTTAGCCCGGCTGGGCGGAAGAGGAATCCGTTCGCGCAGGCCTGGGCAGCCCCTGACAAAATGCCCTCATGGGGGACGTTTTTCATCTTGGGGCGGATCGGCGATGAAAAAAGCCCCACGCTTGCCGCTGTGCGGCGGCGCTGCCCCCACAGGGGGACGTTTTTCATCCTGGAGCGGCCCGGCGATGAAAAAAGAACCCTCCATTCTGTGAAGAAATGGAGGGTTCCTGTGCCGGCCCTTCTGGGAAGGAGGCGCCGGCGGTGGATGTCCGGCCGGCTCGACGACGAGCGGCCGGAAAGGCGTCAGGCCGTTTCGCCGACCACCACCACCGTGATGTTGGCCACGACGTCGGTGTGCAGGCCGACTTCCAACGGGAATTCGCCGATGGTCTTGAGCGGGCCGTTGGGCAGGCGGACCATGCCCTTCTCGACCGACTCGAAGCCCGCCTGCTTCAGCGCAGTGGCGACGTCGAAGTTGGTGACCGAACCGAACAGACGGCCGTCCACACCCGCCTTCTGGCTGACGGACACCGAGTAGCCTTCCAGGCGCTGGGCCACGGATTGCGCGGCGGCCAGCTTGTCGGCCTGGACCTTTTCGAGTTCGGCGCGGCGCGCCTCGAACTCTTTCAGCGCGGCGTCGGTGGCCCGCTTGGCCATCTTCTGGGGAATCAGGAAGTTACGGGCATAGCCGTTCTTCACGCGGACGACGTCACCCAGGTTACCGAGGTTGACGACTTTTTCGAGCAAGATGATTTGCATGATGGTCTCTCCCGGCAATCAATTGTGGTTGTCGGTGTAGGCCAAGAGCGCCAGGAAGCGGGCGCGCTTGATAGCCGTGTCGAGCTGGCGCTGGTAGTGCGCCTTGGTGCCGGTCAGGCGGGCAGGAATGATCTTGCCGTTTTCCTGGATGAAGTCACGGAGGACTTCGATGTCCTTGTAATCGATCTGGTCGACGCCGGCTGCCGTGAAGCGGCAGAACTTGCGGCGCTTGAACAGAGGATTCTGTTGACCGAACTTCTTCTTTTCCTTGCGTTTGCCGAATGCGGCCATGATGTACCTCTTGGGTATTCAATCCGTTTCACACCTGGGGCTGTCCGGTCGGCCCGCTTTCGTCGCCCTCCCGGGCGATGGCGGCCTGCTGGATATGCAGCCTCAGTCTGCTTGAACCTTTCCGGGTCGGTGCCAGGAACCCTTCGATCCGGATCGACCGGCCCAGCGCTTCGCGCTCGAGCCTGCCGGCCAGATCGCCGACGACAACTGCGTTGACGAGCATCTCGACCCGGCGGGTTCTCCCGCCTTCGATCAACTCGGATTCATGGGCAAGCGCCAGTTCCAGCACCGGAATCCCGGCCGGGGTATACCTGAGCGGCTTGCACTCGACCACCTGGGCGGTCAGATGAACCTTGTTCAACGCCGTGTCGTCCGGGGCGTCGCCAGGATCCCGTTCTTGCGGGCCTGCGATGCGGGCGGTCGGCAACGACCTGTCATGCCAGTCCAGCCGGGGCTCAGGCCTCGGCCGGGGCGGCTTCAGTGGACACCTTGCGGGCCTCCTCGCGCTCGACGATCTTCATCATCGGCGACGGGGCGGTCTCGGCCTTCTTCATCTTGACGACGAGATGGCGCAGCACGGCATCGTTATAGCGGAAAGCGTGTTCGAGTTCATCCAGCGTGGGTTGGCCGCACTCGATGTTCATGCACACGTAGTGAGCCTTGACGAGCTTCTGGATCGGGTACGCCAGCTGACGGCGGCCCCAGTCTTCCAGGCGGTGTATCGTGCCGCTCTGGCTGGTGATCAGCGACTTGTAACGGTCGACCATGGCCGGAACCTGCTCGCTCTGGTCCGGGTGAACGATGAAAACTACTTCATAGTGACGCATCGAAGCTCCTTATGGATGGTCCCGCAGGCTCCCGGATGGGTGCCCCTGTAGGCGCAAGTCCGCTCAAGCGTCTAGAGTCGGACAAGGGATCAATCTGGCGAAAAAATAGCTTTCGCCAAAAATCAAGCTTTCTATTATCGCTCGCGCAAAGGCAAAAAGCAATCGAAACCCCATGGGCGATGCCCGGCCGGCGCTCCTGGCGCAACACCAGCCCCGGGGATGTCAATACGTGTCGAACACGTCCTGGACGCCGCCCATGCCGGCCCCCAGCGCCAGCATCAGCAATACGCGCGCCTTCCAGGGCGACAGCGTGCCGGCGCCTGGCATTCCGCCCGAGGCCGCGACACAGCCGCTGCCCGTGCGGGTGGCGCGGACCACCACGACGCCGTCCCGGACCAGTTCGTCGAGCGCCTCCTGCGCATCGGCGCTGGCCGAGCCGTTGCCGGTCCCGGCCCAGACCAGGCCCTTCGCGCCCGTGGCTCCCACGGCCCGGATCAACGCAGCCGAACCGCCGGCATAACCAGCCAGCACCTCGACCGGCGCCAGTGGCGTGGAGGCCGTGAACGGCGTGGCGCGGGTATGCCCATGTCCAGGCCATCCCATCCACGCGACCCGGCCGTCCTGGACCCACCCCATGGCGCCCGCGTTGGGCGATGCAAAGGCATCGGGCCGGTTGGCGTTGGTCTTGGCCGCGTCGCGCGCGCCCAGGACCTGGTGATTCAGCACGACCAGCACGCCGCGCCCAGCGGCCTGCGGATGGGCCGCCACCGTCACCGCGTCCAGCAGGTTCAGCGGACCGTCGGGAGACAGCGCGGTCGCCGGGCGCATCGCCCCCACCAGGACCACCGGCTTGTCGGTCTTGAGCACCAGATGAAGGTAGTAGGCGGTTTCTTCGAGCGTATCCGTGCCATGGGTCACGACCACCCCATCGCACCCGCCGGCATCGAGCAGGGCCTGGACCCGCGCGGCCAGCGACTGCCAGAAGGCGGGCGTGGCGTTCTTGCTGTCGATGGCGGCGAACTGCTCGGCCTGGATCCCGGCCACCTCGTCCAGGCCCGGCACGCGGGCGCACAGCTCGTCCACGTCCAGCGCGCCGGCGGCGTAGGCCATCGTGGTCTGGGGACGGACGCCGGCTCCGGCGATGGTGCCGCCGGTGGCGACGATGCAGAGGCGCGGCAAGGACATGGCGGGCTTGGACATGAGGGCGAGAGCCCGATGATACCCGCTGCCGGATTGGCGTTCCCGCGACAATTGCGTTTTCCGCTTGCGCCGGTCGCCGATACTGTATAAAAATACAGTTACTGGATAAAACCACAGAAGCCCGATACGCGCCCCCGCCACCCGGTTGCAGGCGCCCCGCCACGGAGCCCGACATGCCCAAGCTGACCGCACGCCAACAAGAGATCCTGGATCTCATTCGCCAGGCCATCGTCAAAACCGGCTTTCCGCCCACCCGCGCCGAAATCGCCCGGGCGCTGGGCTTTCGCTCGCCCAACGCGGCCGAGGAACACCTGAAGGCGCTGGCGCGCAAGGGCGTGCTCGAGTTGTCCGCGGGCACGTCCCGCGGGATACGCCTGAAAGATCCCGTCCTGGCCGAACCGCCGCTCCAGCTCACGCATCCCGCGCTGGCGCAACTGGTCCTGCCGCTGGTGGGCCGGGTCGCCGCCGGCAGCCCCATCCTGGCCACCGAGCATATCGACAAGGAAATCGGTGTCGACCAGGCATTGTTCTCGCAGCGGCCCGACTACCTGCTCAAGGTGCGCGGCAACAGCATGCGCGACGCCGGCATCCTCGACGGCGACCTGCTCGCCGTCAAGAAAGCCAACCAGGCCCGGGACGGGCAAATCATCGTGGCCCGCCTGGGCGACGACGTCACCGTCAAGGAACTGCGCTACACCGAAACCGGCCTGAGCCTGCTGCCGGCCAACCCCGACTTCCAACCCATCGAAGTCGATCGCGAGCGCGACGATTTCGCGCTCGAGGGCATCGCGGTCGGCCTGATCCGGGCCGGCCTGGTGCATTGAAGACCTAGACGGACGACCATCATGAAACACAGCACGCCCAGCTCCAGTCTTTCCAGCGGATTTCCCGCGCTCGACGCCGCCCTGCCCCTGGCCGGATGGCCCGTCGGCGCATTGACGGAAATCCTGGTCCCGCGCGTCGGGCATGGCGAATTGAACCTGCTCGGCCCACTGCTTAGCCGGCTTACCAAGGCCGGCCGCACCGTGGCCCTGCTGGTACCGCCCTACCTGTCCTACGCCCCGGCACTGATCCAGCACGACGTCGCGCTGGAGTGCGTCAAGCTCGTTCGTACCGACCATCCCCTGGATGGCCTGGAACAATTGGAAACCGCCGTCCGGGCAGGCGAATTCGCCGCGTTCGTCGCCATCCTGCCCTCCGACCAGGCCGCCGCGCAATCCGAAAGCACGGTCCGCCGGCTGTACATGGCCGCGAAGCTGTCGGCATGCCCCGCCTTCCTGTTCCACACCTGCAGCACGCCCGCCACGACCTCGGCTTCCCAGTTGCGGCTGCTGGCGGACATGAGCCAGCCCGGCCAGATCCGGCTCCAGCGCATCGCGCCCACGGTCGAAAACAGCGAAGGCGCGGTCACGCTGGATATCAGCCAGCATGCGGCACGCGCGGGATTCAAGCGAATGGCGGGGTTGGCGGTGTCGGCGTCGAATACGCGGGCCACCGAAGATGCGGGCTTGCCTGACACCGAGGCCGAGAACACCTCCACCCCGCGGCCGGCCGCGCCCCGCGTGGGGCATCATGCTCCGCACACCAAGCCGGCCCCTTCAAGTCGCAGCCCCTGGCCCTTCAAGCAGCGTCGCGGTGCTGGCAGTAGCCGTAGCGGCTATCCGGCGGCCCTGGCCTTGTTGTTTTCCCGAGGCTGGAACGCCTGAGTCTCTGCCGACGGGGTAGCGCTCAACCGCGCTGCCTTACCGTTTCATACAGGCATACGGCGGAAGCCACACTGACATTCAGGCTTTCGACCGACCCCTTCATGGGAATGCGGACCAACTGGTCGCAAGTTTCACGCGTCAGGCGACGCATACCCTCGCCTTCCGCTCCCATGACCCAGGCAATCGGCTGCCGGGCATCCACGTCGTGCATGGTTTCGGTGGCTTCGTCATCGGTGCCGACCACCCAGACGCCACGCTCTTTCAGCGTGCGCAGGGTCCGTGCCAGATTGGTCACGGTCAGGTAGGGAACGGTATCGGCGGCACCGCAGGCCACGCGTTGAACCGTCGTGTTCAGGCCCACCGCACGGTCGCGGGGTGCGATCACGGCATGCACGCCAGCTCCATCCGCGGTTCTCAGGCAGGCGCCCAGGTTGTGAGGATCCGTGACGCCGTCCAGCACCAACAGGAAGGCCGGTCCTTCTGCGTCGTCCAGCACTTCGTCGACGTCCATCGCCAATTCCAGCGACTCCGCCAGCGCGACCACACCCTGGTGGCGTTGGCCCTTGGCCAGTCCGTCCAGCCGAGTCTGCGCCACGGGGTGCACCTTGCACCCGGCGGCCTGGGCCTGTTCGATCAGCGTCAGCATGCGTCGATCGCGGCGCGCTTCCTCGACGTAGATATCCTTGATCGACGCCGACGCATGGCGCAACCGTGCCGCCACCGCATGGAATCCGACCAAAACCTGGCTTGCTGCCATCTGTTCACCCCAACATAGATGCATGCCGCAAATCGGCAAAAACGACGCGGCGCTGCCCCAGGCAGCGCCGCAATGCCATCATTAGACCAGAGATTCAGTGCCGCTTGCTGCGGCCGTGCTTGGCCGCCGCGCGCTTGCCGCTGCGTGCGCTGGGGGTTTTCTCCGGCGTGGCGAGGGTCTTGGGCGAGGCCTTCTTGCCCTTCGGCATCTTGGACATGTCGGTCAGCAGCACGGCCTTGGGTTTGGCCGGCTTGCGCTCGGGCGCCGGCGCATTGTCGCGTTTGATCGCCTTGCGCAGCCCCTCGTAGGTCACGCCCTTGACCAGTTTGAATTCGATACGCCGGGCCTCGAGATCGACACGCGCCACCTGCACCTGCATCTTGTCGGTCAGGCGGAAACGCATGCCCGTGCGCTCGCCACGCAGCTCATGCAGGCCGTCGTTGAACTGGAAATACTCCGCGCCGAGCTCGGACACATGCACCAGCCCTTCGACGTGGAGTTCGTCCAGCGTGACGAACACACCGAACGGCGCGACGCCGGTGACCGTGCCGCTAAACACGTCGCCCACGCGCTCGCGCATGTACCAGCACTTGAGCCAGGCCTCGACATCGCGCGAGGCATCATCGGCGCGCCGCTCGTTGGCGGAGCAGAACAGGCCCAGTTTTTCCCAAAGCGCGTGCTCCTGTTCCTTGGCCGTGCCGGGCATGACCTGCATCTCTTCCAGAGCGTTGGGAACATAGCGCTTGCCGTGCAGCAGCGCCTTGATCACGCGGTGGGTGAGCAGATCGGGATAACGCCGGATGGGCGAGGTGAAGTGGGCATAGGCGGGATAGGCCAGGCCGAAGTGGCCGACGTTGTCGGGACTGTACATGGCCTGCTGCATGGAGCGCAGCGCCATGGTCTGCAGCAGCGGCGCGTCCGGCCGGTTCTTGGCGTTCGCCAGTAGCGCCGAATAATCGGCCGCGGCCGGCTTGTCGCCGCCGCCAAGCTGCAGGCTCAGTGTCTTCAGGAAGTCGCGCAAGGCCTGCAGTTTTTCCGGAGTGGGCCCCTCGTGGATCCGGTACAGCCCGGGATGTTTGCTGCGCTCCATGAAGTCGGCCGCGCAAGTATTGGCGGCCAGCATGCATTCCTCGATCAGCTTGTGGGCATCGTTGCGCACATAGGGAACGATGCTCTGGATGCGGCCCAGTTCGTTGCAGACGATTTTGGTTTCGACCGTATCGAAATCGATCGCGCCCCGCTTCTCGCGGGCCTGCGCCAACAACTGGTACAGCGCGTACAGGTCCTGGATCTGCGGCAACACGCCAGCGTGTTTGCGCGCGGCCGGCCCGTCCTGCTGCTGCAGCGCGGCCCAGACCTCGGTATAGGTGGTGCGCGCATGCGAATGCATGACCGCGTTGTAGAACTGGTAGGCCTGGACCGTTCCTGCCTTGGCGCCGGTCGCGGGTATCACCATGTCGCACACCAGCACCAGCCGATCGACGCTGGGATTCAGCGAACACAGTCCGTTGGACAGCTTCTCCGGCAGCATGGGAATGACCTTGCGCGGAAAGTACACGCTGGTGCTTCGCTCCAGCGCGTCGGCATCCAGCGCATCGCCGGGCGTGACGTAATGCGCCACGTCCGCGATGGCGACGATGAGCCGCCACCCAGCCCGCTTGCGGGTCTCCGTGCCCAGCTCCACCCGTTCGCAGTAGACGGCGTCGTCGAAGTCGCGCGCGTCTTCGCCGTCGATGGTGATCAGCGGCACGTCACGCAGATCGTACCGGCCGGCCAGGTCGCCCTTGACCACTTCGGCCGGCAGGCGCTCGGCCCGCGCGAGCGCCTTGTCCGAGAACTCGTGCGGGACGTCGAATTTGCGGACGGCGATCTCGATTTCCATGCCGGGATCGTCGATTTCGCCCAGGATCTCGACCACGCGGCCCAGCGGCTGCGTATGCCGGGTCGGCTGCTCGATGATCTCCACCGTGACGACCTGGCCATGCTGCGCCTGGCCGGTTTCGCCCGGCGGCACGAGTATGTCGTGCTTGATGCGCTGGTCTTCAGGCACGACCAGGGACAGGCCCCGCTCGTGCAGATAGCGCCCCACCAGCTTGTTGGTGCGCCGCTCCAGAACTTCGACGATGGTGCCCTCGGGCTTGCCGCGGTAGTCGCTGCCGGCCAAGCGCACCAGCACGCGGTCGCCATGGAGGACTTTCAACATTTCCTTGGGAGGCAGGAACAAGTCGGTCTGGCCATCGTCCCGTATCAGGAAGCCGAAACCGTCGCGGTGCCCCTGCACCCGGCCCGCGATGAAATCGAGCTTGGTCGACAACAGCAGCGCGCCCTTGCGGTTTTGCATCAATTGGCCGTCGCGCTCCATGGCGGCGAGCCGTCGTTCGAACCCCACGCTGCCCGGGTCCACGCCCAGCCGACGCGCCAGTTCCGCCGGAGCGATGGGGGCATTGGCCTCCCGCAGCAATCCGAGGATTTGCTCGCGAGTGGGCACGTCGGGATCGAAATCCGCTGGCGTGGAAGGAAGGTTGTTATGGGATCGAGTTGTCAAAGTTTCAGGTTCTCTTTATAATGCGCAGCTTCTGTCGCTGCTGCCCCGCATGCAACGGTACACGCAAGGAATAACTTGAGTTTACCGCAGCAAATGTTAGGTAGTTGCGACAATGCCCAGATGGCGGAATTGGTAGACGCACTAGTTTCAGGTACTAGCGCTTAGCGGCGTGGAGGTTCGAGTCCTCTTCTGGGCACCAATTCTTGGCAGGCGCAAGCCTTCCGTGTAGTTGGCAATACGAGTTGGAATACCCGCTCAAAGGGTTTTTTGGTTGTGCAGCAGTGCCCAGGTGGCGGAATTGGTAGACGCACTAGTTTCAGGTACTAGCGCTTAGCGGCGTGGAGGTTCGAGTCCTCTCCTGGGCACCAACTGATGGCAGTTCCGGATCCGGAAGGATCCACAGGCAAAACCCCGCAACTTCTGTTGGCGGGGTTTTTTGTTGCCTGCTCGCGCCGCGCAAGGCACGGTCACGCGTGAGCCCCATCACGGCACGGGGCACATCGCGGAACCGGTCGACAGCGGCAATCAGTCGCTCTTCCCCTTCCGGACCCACGCCTCCAACTGGTACGGCCGGATGCTGTCGTAGTCCTCGAAAGGCTGGTGGATCCACGGATTCGTGGGCAGCTTCTGCACGTAGTAGTCCGGTACGACCTTCGAGTGCCCCTTGAACCACAGCACGGCCGTCCGCATTTCCGTGATGGCCGAAAATTGCTGCAGCAAATGCTGGTGCACCCGATCGAAGGTCACGCCCGTATCGACCATGTCGTCCACCAGCAGCACCCTGCCTTCCAAGGTGCCGCGCGTGATCGTGATGAACTGCGCGATGTCCAGGCGCCCCTGCTCCGTGCCCGCCGCCTCGCGGTAGCTGCTGGTCGCCAGGATACCCAGCGGCACGTCGTAGATGCGCGAGAGCACGTCGCCCACGCGCATGCCGCCGCGCGCCAGGCAGACGATCTGGTCGAACTTCCAGCCCGACTGGTGGACCTGCAGGCCCAGTTGCTCGATGAGTTGGTTGTAGCGGTCCCAGCTGATCCAGAGATCTTTGTCAGTATCTTGCTGCATGGTGTACGGATGTTGTAAAAAAGCCCCGGTTTGACCGGGGCGCCAGGATGGGGTCGGATCCGATCAGGCCTTGAAGGGATGCCGCAGCACGATGGTCTCGGTGCGGTCCGGACCGGTCGACACCAGGTCGATCGGCACGCCGCAGACTTCGGCCATCCGCTCCAGGTAGCGTCGGGCATTGACCGGGAGTTTATCGTATTCGGTCACGCCAACAGTAGATTCGCTCCAGCCAGGCATTTCTTCCAGCACCGGTTCGCTGTTGGCCACGGCAGCCGCCCCGTAGGGCAGCACATCGCGAAACTCGCCATTGACGCGATAGCCCACGCCCAGCTTGATGACCTCCAGGCCGTCCAGCACGTCCAGCTTGGTGATGCACAGGCCGGAAATGCCGTTCAGGCGGATCGAGCGCTTGAGCGCCGCGCCGTCGAACCAGCCGCAGCGGCGAGGCCGGCCCGTGACCGAGCCGAACTCCTTGCCCACCGAGGCTAGGCGCGCGCCGATGTCGTCGTCGAGCTCGGTCGGGAACGGACCCGATCCCACGCGGGTGGCATAGGCCTTGGTGATGCCCAGCACGTACTCGAGCTTCTGCGGCCCGACGCCCGATCCCGCCGACGCCGCCCCGGCCACGCAGTTGCTGCTGGTGACGTAGGGATAGGTGCCGTGGTCCACGTCCAGCAGCGCGCCCTGCGCGCCTTCGAACAACAGTTTCTGGCCGCCGGCCGAGACCTCGTACAGCTCATTGGCGACGTCGGCGACCATGGGCTTGAGCACCGGGGCCAGGGCCATTGCCTGGTCGCGCACCTGCGCGGCATCCACGGCCTGGGCGCCCAGGTACTGGGTCAGCACGAAGTTGTGGTAGTCCAGGACTTCTTCCAGCTTGGCTTCGAAGGAGACCGGATCGTACAGATCCTGGACGCGGATGGCGCGGCGCGCGACCTTGTCCTCGTAGGCGGGGCCGATGCCGCGGCCGGTCGTGCCGATCTTGCCGGCGCCCTTGCGGGCCTCCCGAGCCTGGTCCACGGCAACGTGGTACGGCAGGATCAGCGGGCAGGCCTCGGACACGCGCAGGCGCGCGCGCACTTCGACGCCGGCGGCCTCGAGTTCCTCGATCTCGCGCAGCAGCGCCTCGGGCGACAGCACGACGCCGTTGCCGATGTAGCAGATCGTGCCGGGGTGCATGATGCCCGAGGGAATCAGGCGCAGGATGGTCTTCTTGCCGGCGATCCACAGGGTATGGCCGGCATTGTGGCCACCCTGGAAGCGCACCACCCCTTGGGCGGACTCCGCCAGCCAGTCGACGATCTTGCCTTTGCCTTCGTCACCCCACTGGGTGCCGATAACCACGACGTTGTTAGCCATGTTGCTTCTGTTTCTCTAAAGTCCGCCCGCGACGGGCGTCAGATTGCGGTGGATGGGGATGGCCGGGCGGCGGTTTCGGCGCTGGCCAGGGATTCGACCTGCCAGGCACCATCACGCAGCACCAGCTCGCGATCGCAGACGAATTCCTGCTGATCGTGTTCATGTCCGGGCAGGATCTGGACCACGATCTGGCCGGCGGCGCGCAACGCGCGCACGGCTTCGACCAGATCGGGGGCGAGCCCCCATGGGGCCCGTATCGCCGCGCTGGCGGTGGCGGGCGCGAGCAGCCCCGCCAGTTCGCGCAGATCCAGGCTGAAACCCGTGGCCGGCCGCGCCCGGCCGAATACCCGGCCGACATCGTCATAGCGGCCGCCGCGCACCACCGCGTTGGGCCAGCCGCCGCAATAGACCGCGAAGACCACGCCGGTGTGATAGTGGAAACTGCGCACGTCGGCCAGGTCGATACCGATGTCGACGCCAGGCAGGGACCTGGCCAGCCCGGCCAGCATGTCCAGCGCCTGGCTGATGCGCGGCAGCGCGGGCAGCGCCGCGCGCGCCTTGTCCAGCACGTCCAGCTCGCCATATAGCGTCGGCAGCACTTGCAGCGCCCGGGCCGTGGCCGGCGCCAGTTCGGGTTCCAGCGCCGTCAGCCCGGGGATGTCCTTCTCGCGCAGCAGGCCGAAGATCTCGTCGGCGCGCGCCGCGGCGGCTGGATCGGTTTCCAGCAGTGCCCGCACCACGCCCAGATGGCTGAGATCGACCCGGCAATCGACCACCCCGGCGCGACGGACGCTTTCCAGGGCCAGTTGCAGGACTTCGATATCGGCTTCGGGACCGGCATGGCCGTACAGCTCGGCGCCGATCTGCAAGGGCTCGCGCGTCGCCCAGAGGCCCCGCGGCAGGGTGTGCAGCACACTGCCGCAATAGCACAGGCGGGTAGTGCCGGCCCGGTTCAACAGATGCGCGTCGATGCGCGTCACCTGGGGCGTCATGTCGGCCCGGATGCCCAGCGAGCGGCCGGACATCTGGTCCACCAGTTTGAAGGTGTGCAGGTCCAGGTCGCCTCCGCTGGCCGACAGCAGCGAGTCGAGGTACTCCACCAGCGGCGGCATGACGAGCTCATAGCCATAGGTGCGGTACAGGTCCAGCAACAAGCGGCGCAATTCTTCTATGCGCCGGGCCTCGGCCGGCAGGATATCTGCCAGGCTTTCGGGCAACAGCCATTTGCCCATGCGGGGATCTCGCAAACGATTTAATGAAAACGATGGACGAAAAAAAAGCGGCTGCGGGTGTGCACACGGTGCAAGCCCCTCAACCGCTTCTTCCAAGCTTGGGTCGCCGACGCGCACCATTTTGGTGCAATGAATGATTCGGACGTACCTCTTGGCTTACACGCTATTGTCCACTCGAATCACGACAAAATCAAGCTGCGTGGCGCGGGGCCGACGCATTGTTCACGATCTTCTATCACGTCATCCAAATGTTTTGCTTACGCCCAAGGATGGGGTGCATTTAAATAGCGCGGCAGCCTGGACCGATGGGCGGCGCCGAAATCACGGCGACGGCCCGGACGTCCTTTTCCCGTACCCGTAATCGGAGACCACCGTGCCTTCGCCTTCCACCGCCCTGCCCGACCTGGAGGCCTTCCGCCTCAGGCGTTTCCTGGAATCCCTCGACGATGGCGCCCTGCTGCGCCAGCCCGAAGCGGCGCTTCGCGATGTAGCCGCCATCCTGGAGCAAAGCCCCAAGGCGGTCCTGATCGAACATCCGGACGGCTCCGATACGCCGCTGTCCGGCAACGTCGCCGGCAGCCGCGAACGGCTTGCCCTGGCCTTCAACACCACGCCGGCCGACCTGCCCGCCGAAGTGGCCCGGCGGCTGCGCAACCAGCCCGAGTTCGTGGAGGTGCCCGCGTCCCAGGCCCCCGTCCAGCAGATCGTCCTGCAAGGCGAGGACTGCGACCTGACCCGGCTGCCGGTCCACCTGCAGCACGGCCTGGACGGCGCTCCCTATATTTCCGCCTCCATCGACTTCGCCCGGGACCCCGACACCGGCTGGACCAACGTCGGTGTCCGCCGCCTCATGCTGCGCGGCCGCCGCACGGCCGGAATCGACCTGGTCGCGCCGTCGGACCTGCGCGCCCTCTACTTGAAACAGTCCGGCCGCGGCCTGCGCGTGCCGATCGCCTTCGCGGTCGGGTCGAATCCGATCGACCACATCGCCGCCACCATGCGCATACCCGGCGACGAGCTCGGCCTGCTCTCCAGCCTGCGGGCCGCGCCGCTGCCGGTCGTCAAGTGCGTGACCAACGACCTGCTCGTGCCAGCCGACGCGGAATTCATCATCGAGGGCTATCTGGACGAGGCCGGCCACGTCGAGCCCGAGGGTCCCTACGGCGAGTTCCTGGGCTACTACGGCGTGGTCAAGAAGAACCCGCTGTTCCATGTGACCGCCATCACGCGCAGGCGCGACGCCGTGTTCCAGACCGCGACCATCAGCGGTCCCAACATGGCCTGGACCGATACCGCGCAGTTGAACGCGCTGCGCACCGAGGTGATGATCTGGCGCGCGCTCGAGACCGCGGTGCGGGAAGTCCGGGGCGTCTTCGCCGCTCCGGCCAACGGCGGCATGTTCAACGTCCGAATCGCCTTGCAGCAGCGTGTGCCGGGCGAAGCCCGCAACGCCATCGCCGCGGTATTCGGCTCGCTCTCGAACGTCAAGCACGTGTTCGTGGTGGATCCGGACATCGACATTTTCTCGGACGCGCAGATGGACTGGGCCTTGGGCACACGCTTCCAGGCCGATCGCGACCTGGTGATACAGACCGGCATGCGCGCCATGCCGCTGGACCCCTCGCTGAATGGCGCCCGCACGGGAGCCAAGGCAGGCTTCGATCTGACCATGCCTTTGCTGGCCCCTGGCACGCAACGCCCCCTGGAGTACCGGGTTCCCGCCGCGCCGCGCTTCGAGGGTGCCCGCTTCGGGTCCCTGGAAGAGGCCTTGGCGAACGGCCCCAAGTATTTCGAGGAGCTGATGGCCGCGACCGACAGCAATGACGGCCGGGAAATCGTGCGCTGGCTGGAAGACACCGCCGGCAAGCGCCCCCTGGCCCGGGACGAAGAAGGCCGCTACTACTTCAGCTGATTTTCCACGGTAAACGACGGGGCGGCGGACGAGCCGACCGACCCCGCACAGGAGACACACCATGACCCAATCGCTGCCCCGGCGTCCCGCCGGCCCGACCGCCCGCCGCCATGCCCTGCTCGCGGCGCTCGCCACGGCGGGCCTGCTCACCTGGCAACCCGCTTCCGCCCAGGACGCCGCCGACTATCCGGTCAAACCGATACGTATCGTCTCCCCGCATTCGGCAGGCGGCCTGGGAGACACCTTCGCCCGCTACATCGCCCAGCAGTTGTCGGCAACCGTCGGCCAGCCGGTGATCGTGGAGAACCGTCCCGGCGCCAGCCAGACCATCGCCGCCGAAACCGTGGCCAAGGCGCAGCCCGACGGCTACACCCTGCTCATCGCCACGCAAAGCGCCATGGTGTTCAACACGGTCCTGCGCAAGCAACTGCCTTACGATTCGCAGCGGGACTTCAGCCCCATCACCATGCTGTTCGACACCCCGACCTACCTGGTGGTGAACAAGGCCCTGCCCATGCGCACCGTGAGCGACCTCATCGCGGCCGCCAAGGCCTCGCCCGGCAAATACACCTATGCCTCGCTCGGCGCCGGCAGCTCGCAGCACCTGCTGGCGGAAATGTTCAAGAAACAGGCTGGCGTGGATATCCTGCACGTGCCCTACAAAGGCAGCTCCAATGCCAGCACGGACCTGATCGCCGGCCAGGTCAACATGATGTTCGAAGGCGGCGCTTCTTCCCTGCCCCATGTCCGCGCCGGCAAGCTCACCGCACTGGCCTCCACGGGCGAAAAACGCACCGAGATCATGCCGGACCTGCCCACCGTGAACGAAACGCTGCCGGGTTTCAGCGCCAACGTCTGGTTCGCTCTCGCCGGCCCGGCCGGCATGCCGGCGCCCATCGTCGCGCGGTTGAACCGCGAGGTCGTCCGCATCCTGAAGCAACCGGCCACGCACGACAAATTCGTCGACCTGGGCGTGGAGCTCCTGCCCGGCACGCCCCAGGAAATGGCCGATCGCATCCGTAAGGAAATCCCCCAATGGCGCGCCGTCGTCACCTCCGCCGGCATTACCCCTGAGTAGGGGATCCCCCCCCTACGCCCTTCGGGCGCCCCCCAGGGGGCGATGCGGGTGGACCGGCAAAGCCGGATCCACCGCATCCTGGGGTACCAACGGGCTGGCGGGGACTGGCGATACTGCCTGGCATCCGGTTCGGTTGAAAATAAAAACGGCCTTGCTTGACGCAAGGCCGTTTTTATTTCCTGAGCGTCCCCAGACCCAGGGCACAGCGGATCCGGCTCCGCCGGTCCGCCAGTGCCGCCCCCTGGGGGGGCGCGCGTCAGCGCGTAGGGGGGACTCAATTCACAGCCGGCGATTTCATGAAGCGGAAGAAATCGGAGCTCGGGTCCACCACCAGCATGTCGGACTTCGAGCCGAACGAGCTGCGGTAGGCTTCCAGGCTCTTGTAGAAGCGATAGAACTCGCGGTCCTGGCCGAAGGCCTGCGCATAGACGGCCGAGGCCTTGGCGTCGCCTTCGCCCTTGGTTTCCTGGGCCTTGCGGTAGGCTTCAGCCAGGATGACTTCCCGCTGGCGGTCGGCGTCAGCGCGGATCTTCTCGCCTTCGGCGGCGCCGATGGAGCGCTGCTCGTTGGCCACGCGCTTGCGCTCGGCCTCCATCCGGCGGTAGACCGATTCGGAGATCTCGGGCGCGAAATCGACACGCTTGAGCCGCACGTCGACGATCTCCACGCCCAATTGCTTGGCCGCCGACTCGGTGTTGGTGCGGATCTCCTGCATGATCTTGTCACGCTCCTTGGAGGTGACGTCGTTCACGGTACGACGGTTGATCGAGGCGTTCAGGGCATCGCGGATCAGGGCCAGCAGGCGCTCCTGCGCCGCGCGCTCGTTGCCGCCGAAGGTAACGTAGTAGGTGCGCGGATTGGCGATACGCCACTTCACGAAGGCGTCGATCAGCAGGTTCTTCTTTTCCGAGGTCTGCACCCGCTCGCTGTCGGCCGAGTCGATGGTCAGGATGCGCTTGTCGAACTGTTGCACGTTCTGGAACGGCGGCGGCAGCTTGAAGTACAGGCCGGGTTCGTCGATGACTTCCTTGATTTCGCCCAGGGCAAAGACGACGGCATAGTTGCGCTCGTTGACCACGAACACGCACGACGACAATACGGCCAACCCCACGAGCAGACCGATCACCGCAGGAATCAAACGGTCCATGTTATTCCTTCTCAATTATCTGTTGCGGTCCCGCGAGCGCAGCGCGTCGCGTCCGGCTTCCGGCAGCACGCTGCCAGCCAGCGGCGGCGGCACGTTGACGGACGAGGAACCGCCCGCGGCGGACGGCGAGCGCGCCCCGGCCGAGGTTTCCTGCGACACTTGCTGCATCAGCTTGTCCAGCGGCAGGTACAGCAGGTTGCTGCCGTTGCGCGTATCGACCAGCACCTTCGAGGTGTTGGTGTAGACCTGCTGCATGGTCTCGAGGTAGAGGCGGTCCCGCGTGACCTGCGGCGCCTTCCTGTACTCGGTCAGGACCTGGGAGAAGCGCGCGGCATCGCCCTCGGCATTCTCGAGGATGCGTTCACGGTAGGCCTCGGCTTCCTGGACCAGGCGCGACGCAGCGCCCGCCGCCCGGGGAATCACGTCGTTGGCATAGGCCTGGCCTTCGTTGATCTGGCGTTCGCGGTCCTGCCCGGCCTTGACGGCATCGTCGAACGCGGCCTGCACCTGTTCGGGCGGCTGGGCATTCTGGATCGCCACGGTGCTGATCAGCACGCCCGTACGGTACAGATCCATGATCTGCTGCATCAGCGCCGCGACTTCCGTGGCGACTTCCGTACGTCCTTCGTACAGCACGAAGTCCATCTTCTTCTTGCCGACGATCTCGCGCATGGCGGTCTCGGCGGCCTGCTTGACGGCTTCGTCGGGCCCGCGATTGTTGAAGAGGTAGTCGCGCGCGCCTGTTTCCTTCAGCCGGTACTGGACCACGAACTGCATGTCGACGATGTTCTCGTCGTCGGTCAACATCAGGGACTCCTGCAACACCTTGCTGCGCGAGGTATTGCGGAAGCCCACCTCGATGGTGCGCAGTTGCGAGAGATTGACGGTCTCGTGGCTCTGGATGGGGTACGGCAGGCGCCACTGGAAACCGGCCCGCGTGGTTTCCTTGTATTTGCCGAACTGCGTGATGACCGCGACCTGCCCTTCCTGGACGATGAAGAAGCCCGAGGCCAGCCACAGCAAGGCCACCACGACCACGACGACCAGCAGGCCGACCCCCGTGCCTCGCGAGGACGGGGAGAAGCGGCGACCGCCATTGTTGCCGCCGCCGGGAGGGCCCGACGGCTTACGGCCGAACAACCCGCTCAGCCTGCGGTTGAAATCGCGCCACAACTCGTCGAGGTCGGGCGGTCCGCCGCTGTTGTTGTCCCGTCCGTCGTTTTGCGGACGCCGGGGAGGCTCGTTGCCGGAGCCACCGCCGCTTCCGCGGCCCCAGTTCGAGTCGTTTAGATTGAATATTCGAGTTATCGCAGGCAGACGCATCTTTGTAGTAAGCAGAGCGGACGGGCAAAACCCGTCGCCTAGGATCGGGCGTCAGCCGTAGGGCCGACGGACGAAGACAGCGTACGAAAGCGTGGGTCGCTACTATTATTACCCGCGACCACGGGATCTGTTTGTCCGGCCTCGACAAGCGCACCCCGCAGTGCATCCAGGCCGGTACGTTCGATCGCGCTGACGAACACTCGCGAGATCGTACCATGCTCGTCGCGCTCGATTCCCGCCTCGTGGCTGCTGCGGTCGATCTTGTTGTAGACCAGGATGCGCGGGATGTCCGCCGCCCCGATCTCCTCCAGGACCTTGTCGACCTGGGCGATCTGCTCGTCGCGCTGGGGACTGGACGCATCCACGACATGCAGCAGCAGGTCGGCGTGGACGGTTTCCTCCAGCGTGGCCTTGAACGCGGCGATGAGGGTATGCGGCAGCTCGCGGATGAAGCCGACCGTGTCGGACACGACGACCGAGCCGGCTCCTTCGATCCAGATGCGCCGGGTCGTCGTATCCAGCGTGGCGAAGAGCTGGTCGGCCGCGTAGACCTCCGCGCGGGTCAGCGCATTGAACAGCGTGGACTTGCCGGCGTTCGTATAGCCCACCAGCGAGACCGAGAACGTCCCGCCCCGCGCGCGCGAACGGCGCTGGGTCTGGCGTTGGCGCTCGAGTTTGTCGAGGCGCTCGCGCAGGTAGCGGACCTTGTCGCCGATCATGCGCCGGTCCATTTCCAGCTGGGATTCGCCGGGGCCGCGCATGCCTATGCCGCCGCGCTGGCGTTCCAGGTGGGACCACATCCGGGTCAGGCGCGTCGCCAGGTGCTGCAACTGCGCCAGTTCGACCTGGAGCTTGCCCTCGTGGCTCTGGGCGCGGAGCGCGAAGATGTCCAGGATGAGCGCGACCCGGTCCACCACCCGTATCTTCAGGGCGCGTTCGAGGTTGCGCTGCTGCGCGGGCGTCAGGTTGTGGTTGAACAGGATGATCTCGGCCTGGCCGGCTTCTGCCGCCAGGGCGATTTCCTCCGCCTTGCCCGACCCCACGAAAAGTGCCGCGTCCGGCCGCGACCGGCGGGCAATGATGGTGTCGACGATCTGCGCGCCGGCGCCGTTGGCCAGCATGATGAATTCGTCGGTCTGGGCCTGGAACTCGGGCTCGCCGAAATCCACGCTGACGATCAGCGCGCGCATCAGCGGCCCGTGGTTCTGCCCGGAGGGCATGGGATTAGTCTGCAGCTGACTCAACCTGGAAGTTGACCGGACGCGAGGGCACGACGGTCGAGATGGCGTGTTTGTAGACCATTTGCGTCACGGTGTTGCGCAGCAGGACCACGTATTGATCGAAGGATTCGATCTGGCCTTGCAGCTTGATGCCGTTGACGAGGTAAATGGAAACAGGTACGTGTTCTTTACGCAGCACGTTAAGAAACGGGTCTTGTAGCAATTGCCCTTTATTGCTCATTAGTGGGCTCCTGGATGTGTTTTTCTTGGCGGATGCCAACTCTGTTACTGTACCGGGTTTTCCCCAGGGAAACTAGCGAATCTAAAAACTGAGAAGCAGACCGCTTTTTTCCCCGTTTTCCATGTGGGGACGCATTGGCGTTCCCACAAGAGCACGTCCCGGAAGATACTCGGTTACCCCGCCTTGTCGAGATAAGGATTTCTCGAGTTTCTAAACTCGATCTTCAATGGAGTGCCGTCGAGCCGGAAAGTTTCCCGGAAACGGGCTTCGAGGAATCGGCGGTACGAATCCGGGATCTCGTCCAGCGCGCTGCCGTGTATCACGATCAGGGGCGGGTTCTGCCCGCCCTGGTGAGCATAGCGCAGCTTGGGCCGGAAAATTCCCTTGCGCGGCGGCTGCTGCTGCTCGACCGCGGCTTGCAGCGTGCGAGTCAGCTTGGGCGTGGACAGCTTGGCGAAGGCCGCCGCGTGGGCCGCTTCGATGGACTTGAGCAGCGGCCCGATGCCGGCGCCTCGCAGCGCCGAGACCGTATGCATCTTGGCGAACGAGAGAAACCGCAGCTTGCGCTCGAACTCCCGCTTGATTTCGTCGCGGCGCTCGCTGTCGGCCTGGTCCCATTTGTTGATCGCCACCACGAGCGCCCGTCCGGTCTCCAGCACGAAGCCGGCGATATGGGCGTCCTGCTCGGAGATCTCCGCGCTGCCGTCCAGCATCAGCAGCACGACGTTGCTGGCCTCGATGGCCTGCAGCGTCTTGATGACCGAGAACTTCTCGATCGCCTCGAATACCTTGCCGCGCTTGCGCAGCCCGGCGGTATCGATCAGCGTGTAACGGCGTCCACCGCGCTCGAACTCGATCTCGATGGCATCCCGGGTCGTGCCCGGCTGGTCGAAGGCGATGACCCGCTCCTCCCCCAGCAACGTGTTCACCAGCGTGGACTTGCCGACGTTGGGGCGTCCGACGATGGCCAGCTTGATGCGGTGGTCGACCGCATCGACAGGGACGAAATCTTCGTCGCCCGCCGCCTGCTCGGTGCCGTCGCCATCCGCGTCCGCCTCGGCGGCTGGCTCGACCAGGCCTTGCAGTGCCTCCTCGATCAGGTCCACCACGCCATCGCCGTGGGCGGACGAGATCGCGTGCGGTTCGCCCAGCCCCAGTTCGTAGAACTCGGCCGCCGCGGAGGCGCGCGACATGCCCTCCACCTTGTTGACCGCCAGCAGCACCTTGCGCCCGGAACGGCGCAGGCGCTCGGCGATCTCGCGGTCATGGCCGGTCAGGCCGGCGCGCCCATCGGTCAGGAAGACGATGACATCGGCCTCGTCCACCGCCTGCACGGTCTGCCTGGCCATCTCGGCCATGATGCCGTTCTTGGCCACCGGCTCGAAACCGCCGGTGTCCACGACGATGAAGGGGTGATCCCCCACCCTGCCCTCGCCATAGTGGCGATCGCGCGTGAGCCCGGGAAAATCGGCCACGAGCGCATCGCGCGAGCGGGTCAGCCGGTTGAACAACGTGGACTTGCCCACGTTGGGTCGTCCCACCAGGACGACCACCGGTTTGAATACTGCGGGTTTCATCGTCGAAAAGCCTTGCTCATTGACCGACATTGATCAGGGTGAGATTACCCCTGGATGTCTGCACCAGCACCCCGCGGTCGGTCGCCACGGGCTGGGAAAGGATGGCGCTGCCGTCGGTCGCGATGCGCGCCAGCAGGGTTCCGTCCTCGCGTTGCAGGAAATGTACGTAGCCCTGGTAGTCGCCCAGGGCGATGGCGCGGCCCACGGAAGCCGGCGCGGTCAGGCCGCGATTTTGCAGGACGTCCTGCTTCCAGATGTTCGCGCCGCTGTCCAGGGCGAAGCCGAAGACCACGCTGCGGTCGTTCGCCGCATAGGCGAAGCGCACGTCGGCCCCCAGGCCCGTCACGCTGGAGAACTCGCGCGACCAGGTCGAATTGCCCGACCCCACGTCGAAACAATTGATGCGGCCCTGGTAGGTGACGGCGCACAGTTGGCGGCCCGAGATGACGGGGGCGCCGACCACGTCGGCCACGCGCTCGAGTTCGCTCGCGCCGCTGGGGTTGGCGACCGTGCCTTCCCAGCGCACCGCGCCGTTGTTCGTGGCGATGGCGATCAGCTTGCCGCCCGGCAGGCCGGTGAATACGTAGCCGCCGGACAGCAGCATCTCGCCCGGAGCGCGCAGGGCCAGGGCCGGTCCCGGGCGCTGGACGCTCCAGCGGCGCTTGCCGCTGTCGGCATCGTAGGCCTGGATGCGATAGTCGCCGCTGCGCACCACCACCAGGCCATCGCCCACCAGAGGCGGGATGGTGATTTCGCTGGAGGACTGGGCACGCCACTTGATCGCGCCGGTGTCGTCGAAGGCGATCACCTCGCCGCGCGGTGTCGCGACCGCCGTCACGCGGCCATCGCTGCCCACCCCTGCCGACAGATCGACCTTGGCCGACGATCGCCAGATCTCGGCGCCGGTGGCCAGCGCATATTTGCCGACCGAACCGTTGCCCGTGGCGGCGTAGACGGCATCGCCGACGACCACCGGCACGAAGCCCACGCCGCCCTTGCTGCCCACCGACACCGACCAGCCGCTGCTGACCGGCAGCGTGGCATTGAAGTTCGTGAGCGGGGCCGGCGGATAGCGCGGCTTTTCGCTCGAGAACAAGGAACATCCCCCGAGCGCGAGCACGGCCACCACCGTGACAGCGCGACGTAGATGGCGCCAGCCCTGGCGCTCGCCGGTAAAGCCGTTATGCAACTTCATCAAGCGCCTCCCAGGGCATCGAGTTTCAGTTGGATGGACGATCGCAGTTCGGTCGAGGCATCGAGCTTGGCGAGCGCCTCTTCATAGGCCTTGCGCGCCTCGTCCCGCTTGCCCTGCCCCGCCAGCACGTCGCCCCGGCGGTCGGCGTACAAGGCGGCGAAAGCCGCGGGGGGCGGCGACGCCAGCGCGTTCAGCGCCTCGTCGTAGCTTTTCTCGTCCAGCAGCAGGCCGGCCAGCCGCAGGCGGGCCACGGCGGCCAGGGCTTCGTCGCCGCTGCGATCGGCCACCCATTGCAACTGGGCGCGCGCCGATCGGACGTCGCCGGCCTTCTCGTAGGCATGGGCCGCCAGCAGCGCGGCGCGCGGGGCGTAGCCCGTGCCGGAATACTGCTCGAGAATGGTGCCGGCGGAATCCTTGACACGGGTCAGGTCACCCGCCTCGGCCGCTTTCTCCAGGACTTCGAACTGGGCCAGCGCGTTCGCGGCCTGGCTGCGCTGGTACCACTGCCAGCCGTTCCAGGCGGCAGCGGCCAGCAGCACGATGGTCGCAACGGCAAGGATGAAGTTTCCGTACTTCGCCCACCATGCCTTGAGGGATTCCAGTTGTTCCTGTTCTTCGATGTCGTAGGCCATTTATGCCCCGGTTGATGTGGTGATCGCAAGAGTTGCAGCGGGCCGGCCGAGGGCCCGCGCGGACTCCGAGAGCCGCAAGATTAACGGATTCGGCGCCGCTTCGTATCCAGGCCCGGTCAGGCGGCTATTCGGGACCACCGGCCCCGGCCAGTTCGTCGACCAGGAAAGCCGGCAGCCCGGCCATGGCGACGCGCCGCTGGGCCACGCCTTCGGCCCGCAGCGCCTTGACGCTGGCCGCGCCTTCGGCCAGCTCGTCTTCGCCCAGGATGACGGCGTATTCCGCCCCGCTGCCGTCGGCGCGCTTCATCTGTGACTTGAAGCTGCCGCCGCCGCAATGCAGGATGACGTCCAGGCCGGCGTCGCGCAGGCTCTCGGCCAGCTTCATCGCCGCGCGCGCCGCGGGCTCGCCCTGGTGCAACACATAGACGTCGCACTCGGGCTGCGGTTCCGCGGGCTGCACCTGGGACCACAGGTCCAGCAGGCGCTCGACGCCGATGGCGAAGCCCACCGCCGGCGTCGGCTTGCCGCCCAGCAGCGACACCAGCCCGTCGTAGCGGCCGCCGCCGCAAACCGTGCCCTGGGCGCCGAGGCGGTCGGTCACCCATTCGAACACGGTCAGGTTGTAGTAGTCGAGGCCTCGCACCAGCCTGGGGTTCACCCGGTACGCGATGCCCGCTTCCTCCAGCCGCTGGCGCACGCCGTCGAAATGGGCCAATGATGCCTCGCCCAGATAGTCCAGCAGGCGGGGCGCGTTGTCGGCCATTTCCTGCAGCGCGGGATTCTTGGTGTCCAGGACACGCAGCGGATTCGTATAGAGCCGGCGTTGGCCGTCTTCGTCCAGTTGGTCCTTGAACCCTTCCAGGTAGCCGATCAGGGCCTGCCGGTGCGCCAGGCGCTCCTCGGCCGAACCCAGCGAATTGATCTCCAGCCGGACGTCCGCCAGTCCCAGGATTTTCCAGAGCCGCGCCAGCATGAGAATCAGTTCGACATCGACGTCCGGCCCGGCGAACCCCAGGGCTTCCACGTCGATCTGGTGGAACTGGCGGTAGCGGCCGCGTTGCGGGCGCTCATGGCGGAACACCGGCCCGATCGCGAACACGCGCTGGGGCCGGTCGTAGGTCAGGTTGTGCTCGATCGTCGCGCGCACCATGCCGGCGGTGAACTCGGGACGCATCGTCAACGACTCGCCATTCAGCGAATCGGTGAAGCTGTACATCTCTTTCTCGACGATATCCGTGACTTCGCCGATCCCCCGCGTGAAAAGCCGCGTCTGTTCCAGCACCGGCGTACGCAGGTTGCGGTAGCCGTAGCTGCGCAGCCATTCGCGCACCAGCGACTCCAGCCGTTCCCACTGGCCCGAATCGGCCGGCAGGATGTCGTTCATGCCGCGGATCGCGGTCACTTTCTTGAAACTATTATCCATTTGGGTCTCCCCCCTGCGCGCTTCGCGCGCCCTCCAGGATGCGGGTGGATCCGGCTTTGCCGGTCCACCCGCATCGCCCCCTGGGGGGGGCGCGTCAGCGCGTAGGGGGGGTCACTCCTTCCTATAACGGTTTTCGACGTAGGTTTCCACCAGCGCCTGGAACTCCCGGGCGATGTGTTCGCCCTTGAGCGTGACCGAACGCTGGCCGTCGATGAAGACCGGCGCGACCGGCTGCTCGCCCGTGCCCGGCAGGCTGATGCCGATATCCGCGAACTTGCTTTCGCCCGGACCGTTGACCACGCAGCCCATGACCGCGACATGCAGGCTCTCGGCACCCGGGTACTTCAAGCGCCAGACGGGCATCTGCGCGCGCAGGTAGCTCTGGATATCCGCCGCCAGTTCCTGGAACACCGTGCTGCTGGTGCGGCCGCAGCCCGGACAGGCGACCACCACCGGCGCGAACGCACGCAGGCCCAGGCTTTGCAGGATCTCCTGGGCCACCACGACCTCGCGCGAGCGGTCGCCGTTGGGCTCGGGCGTAAGCGATACGCGGATCGTATCGCCTATGCCTTCCTGCAGGAGGATGCCCATCGAGGCGGTCGAGGCCACGATGCCCTTGCTGCCCATGCCCGCCTCGGTCAATCCCAGGTGCAGCGGGTAGTCGCAGCGGCGGGAAATGTCGCGGTAGACCGCGATCAGGTCCTGGGCGTTGCTGACCTTGCACGACAGGATGATGCGGTCCCCCGGCAGGCCGAGTTCCTCGGCGCGCCGGGCATTGTCGATCGCCGACACCACCAGCGCGTCGCGCATGACGGACTGGGCATCCCAGGGCCGGGCCCGCCGGCCGTTCTCGTCCATCATGCGGGCCAGCAGGTCCTGGTCCAGGCTGCCCCAGTTCACGCCTATGCGCACCGGTTTTTCGTGGCGGCAGGCCGCCTCGATCATCTGCGCGAAATTATCATCGCGCTTCTTCCCCGCGCCCATGTTGCCGGGATTGATGCGGTACTTGGACAGCGCCTGCGCGCACTCCGGGTACTGGGTCAGCAGCTTGTGCCCGTTGTAGTGGAAATCGCCCACCAGCGGCGCGTCCACGCCCATGCGATCGAGCTGCTCGCGTATCGCTGGCACCTCGCGGGCAGCCTCGGCGGTGTTCACGGTGATCCGCACGACCTCGGATCCGGCCAGTGCCAGCTCCTTGACCTGGATCGCGGTGGCGATGGCGTCGGCCGTATCCGTGTTGGTCATGGACTGCACCATGACCGGCGCGTCGCCGCCGACGGCGACTGACTTGCCGCCCCAGGTGATGCGGACCTGCCGCGTGGACCGGCGGGCGGCCGGGCCTGCGGGGAACGGCTCCGTTTCGGAGGCGACGGCTGTCGTGGACGGGGTAGGATTCATGATGCGGCTACTGGAGAGTGAGCCGGGCGACATTGTCCCGGCGATACGGCGCAAGGTCGACGGGCGCGCCACGCCAGGTCAAGTCTACCCCGTTGACATTGCCGATCACGACACGATAAGGCGCGCCCGCCACATCCAGCTCGTAAGGCTCGCCCGCGGGAATGATCCGCGACACGGCCGCCGTGCCGTCGGCCCGCCGCACCTCGATCCAGCTTGCCTGCCTCATCGTCAGCGACAGACCGGGCGCCGGGGCCGGCGCGGCTGACGCCGGCGGCGGTTCGGGCGCCGGCGGCGGCGGCACGGCCGGCGCAGCCTCCGCCGGGGCGGGGGGCGTCGTCTCGGCCAGTGCCAGAGGCGCTTCCGTCTGGACCGATGTCGTGCCTCCGGCGGACGTATCCAGGCTGGCCGTGGACACCTGCCCGAACGAAAGCTTGCCTTGCTGGCTGAGCGCGTAGCCGAGCAGCACCAACGCCAGCACCGCCATCACGCCGCCGACCAGCCACGGGGCCAGCCGCCTGCGGCTGCCAGCCGTCGGCCAGGCCCGGCGCGACGAATGCGCCAACGGGCTGGACAGCGATGAAGCCTGCTCCAGCGAGACCGGATCGGCCACTTGCAGTTGCGGTGACAGCGCCTGCAGCATGGGCGCGGGGTCCGCGTCCAGCAGGCGAGCATAGTTGCGCACGAAGCCGCGCAGCGGCATGCCTTGCGGCAGCTCGGTCCAGCGTTCGTTCTCGAGGGCGCGGATCTGGCGCACCGCGAATTTCAGGCGGTCGGACACATATTCCTGCGACCAGCCTCGCGCCTCGCGCAAGCGGGCCAGTTCCCGGCCTACGGACGACGAAGACGGCGAGCCGGCGGCGGGCGCCTGGCCCTCTTGCCTTCCGGCTGCACCGGTTTCGTGGGGTTCAGACATAGACGACTACTTGTCCGGCCCTGCCGCAACGGCCGGACCGGCACCGCGGTTGCATCATTCGCGCACCTCCACGATGCGGCCGAAGCGGGTCTCGCCCGCCAGGCGTTCCTTCAAGCGGGTCCGGTCCTTGACCTCGCCGGCCAATTGGCCGCAGGCCGCGTCGATGTCGTCACCGCGCGTCTTGCGCACGGTGGTGACGATGCCGGCGTCCATCAGGCGCTGGGCGAACAGCCTGACCCTCGCCATGGGCGAGCGCTTGAGTCCGGACTGCGGGAAGGGATTGAACGGAATGAGGTTGAACTTGCACGACACCTGCCGCGCAATGTCTATCAATTGCTTGGCATGCTCGTCGCCATCGTTGATGCCGTCGAGCATGACGTATTCGAACGTGATGAAGTCGCGCGGGGCGAACTCCAGGTAGCGCTGGCACGCCGCGATCAGCTCGCGCAGCGGATACTTGCGGTTCAGCGGCACGAGATCGTCGCGCAGCGCGTCGTTGGGCGCATGCAGCGACACCGCCAGCGCCACCGGACAGTCGCGCGAGAGACGATCCATCATGGGCACCACGCCCGAGGTCGATACCGTGACGCGGCGGCGCGACAAGCCATAGGCGTTGTCGTCCAGCATCAGGCGCAGCGCCGACACCGTGCTGTCGTAATTGAGCAGGGGTTCGCCCATGCCCATCATGACCACGTTGCTGATGATCCGGTCGTCCTGGGTGCCCAGCGGCGCGGGCATGCCGCCCGACAGGCGCGCCCCATCCCGGTCGGCCTCGACCGTGCGGCGCGCCAGCCACAGTTGGCCGATGATCTCGTCCACCCCCAGGTTGCGGTTGAAGCCCTGGTGGCCGGTGGAGCAGAAGCGGCAGGCGACGGTGCAGCCCGCCTGCGTCGAGATGCACAGCGTGCCGCGATCGTCCTCGGGAATGAAGACGGTTTCGATGGCATTGCCATTGCCGACGTCGAGCAGCCACTTGCGCGTGCCGTCGGCCGACTTGTGGGCGCTGACGACCTCGGGCAGTCGAACCTCGCAATGCCGCGCCAGCTTTTCGCGGAACGACTTGGCCAGGTCCGACATCTGCTCGAAATCGTCCACGCCGCGCTGGTGCAGCCAGCGCTGCAACTGCTTGGCGCGAAACGGCTTGTCCCCCCATTTTTCCACCAGCGAGGCGAGCTCGGCCCCGTCCAGCCCCAGCAGGTTGATACGCGGGGATTCGGAACGTGGAGCCTCGGCCTGGGCGGCTTCGGCGAGCGGCGAGATAGTATTCATCCCGGCCTCCTGGGAAAAACGGACATCCTGGCTCAGCGGCTGTGGATGTTCAGTTCGGGGAAAAAGAACGCGACTTCGACCTGGGCGGTCTCGACGGCGTCCGAACCGTGCACGGCGTTGGCGTCGATGCTGTCGGCGAAATCGGCACGGATGGTACCCTTCTCGGCCTTCTTGGGGTCGGTCGCGCCCATCAGGTCGCGATTCTTCTGGATGGCGCTCTCGCCTTCCAGGACTTGCACGAACACGGGACCGGACACCATGAAGTCGACCAGATCCTTGAAGAAGGGGCGCGCGGCGTGGACGGCATAGAAGCGCTCGGCGTCGGTGCGCGAGAGCTGCATCATGCGCGCGGCGATGACCTTGAGGCCTGCAGCCTCGAAACGGGAAACGATCTGGCCGATGACGTTCTTGGAAACGGCGTCCGGCTTGATGATCGACAGGGTGCGCTCGATAGCCATCAAAAACTCCAATAAAAACAGATACTTTGAGGGGAACTTAAACGTTAAATTATATCACGGCCCCTTGACGGGACCGCTATTCCAGCCCTCCCCGGACGCATCGCGCAGGACTGACTGGAACCAGGCGGAACCCTGCGGCATACTTGGTGTCTGACACACCATGCCCTCGCGGGGCGAAACAGAGCAAAAGACCACTTTAGGAGTCGCTCGACCATGAACGATCTACGCACTTCTCCCTTCAACCGGACCGGGACTGCGCCCGGCGAAGTCGCGCGCAATCGCGTGCTGCGCAACACCTATTGGCTGCTCGCGCTGTCGCTGATCCCCACCGTGCTGGGCGCGGCGATCGGTGTCGGCACCGGCCTCGCCCAGGTCATGGGCGGCAGCCCCGGCCTGACCACGATGGTGTTCCTGATCGGTGCCTTCGGCCTGATGTTCGCCATCCAGAAGAACAAGGACAACGGGCTGGGCGTCGCCCTGCTGCTGGTCTTCACGTTCTTCATGGGGCTGATGCTGTCCCGCATGATCGGCTTCGTCATGGGCATGGCCAATGGCTCCACGCTCATCATGACCGCCTTTGGCGGCACCGCGGTGGTGTTCGGCACCATGGCCCTGCTGTCGACCACGATCAAGCGCGACCTGTCCGGCCTCGGCAAGTGGCTGTTCGTCGGCGCCATCCTGATCCTCGTGGCGGCCCTGGCCAACATCTTCCTGCAACTGCCCGCGCTGATGCTGACCATCTCGGTCCTGGCCATCGGCATCTTCTCGGCGTTCATGCTGGTCGACCTGCAGCGCGTCGTCAACGGCGGCGAGACCAACTACGTCTCGGCCACCCTGGCGATCTACCTCGACGTCTACAACGTCTTCGTCAACCTGCTGATGCTCCTGGGCATCTTCGGCGGAGAACGAGAGTAGTAGAGCCCCCCCCTACGCCCTTCGGGCGCCCCCCAGGGGGCGGCACTGGCGGACCGGCGGAGCCGGATCCGCGATGCCCTGGGTCTGAAGACGCTCAGGAAACAAGAACGGCCTTGCATCTGATGCAAGGCCGTTCTTGTTTATGCTGGCAAGGGGCAAGAACGCCAGTCCCCGCCTGCCCGTTGTTACCCCAGGATGCGGTGGATCCGGCTCCGCCGGTCCACCCGCATCGCCCCCTTGAGGGGGCGCCCAAAGGGCGCGGGGGTGGGCTTCCCTTCCGGTCCATCCGCATCGCCCCCTTGAGGGGGCGCCCGAAGGGCGCGGGGGTGGGCTTCCCTTCCGGCCCACCCGCATCGCCCCCTGGGGGGCGCGCGTCAGCGCGTAGGGGGGGGATTATTCCAGCACAGCGATGGATTCCACGTGGGCGGTGTGGGGGAACATGTTGACCACGCCTGCCGCCTTCAGCGTATAGCCGCCCTCGTGCACGAGGATGGCGGCATCGCGGGCCAGGGTGGCGGGGTTGCAGGAGACGTAGACGATGCGCCGGGGGCGGTCGGCTCCCAGCGTCGCGAGGGCCTTGGCGACCGCCAGGGCGCCTTCGCGCGGAGGGTCGATCAGCATGCGGTCGAAGTGGCCCAGGCTGCGCAGCCAGGTCTCGTCCACCTCGAACAGGTTCAGGGTCGAGAATGCCGTATGCGCGTCCACGCCATGCCGGCGAGCGGCGTCCAGCGCCCGGTCGGTCAGGGCCTGGCTGCCCTCCACGCCCACGACCTCGCGGCAGCGGGTCGCCAGCGCCAGCGTGAAATTGCCCAGGCCACAGAACAGGTCGGCCACCCGGTCCTCGGGCCGGGGGTCGAGCAGCGCGAGCGCGCGCGACACCAGGACCCGGTTGATCGCGTGGTTGACCTGGGTGAAATCGGTGGGCTTGAACGGCATGCGCAGCCCGAATTCCGGCAGCGTGTAGGCCAGCCCGTCGATGTCCCCAGGCTCCAGCGGATGCGCCGTGTCGGGCCCCTTGGGCTGTAGCCACCAGTGGATGTCATGACGCGCCGCGAACGCGCGCAGCACCGCCAGGTCCTCGTCGACCAGCGGGATCAGGTGGCGCAGCACCAGCACCACCTGGCTGTCGCCCACGGCGACTTCGATCTGCGGCACGCGGTCGCGCGCGGGCATGGCGGCGACCATCTCGCGCAGGGGCACCAGGAGCGAGGCCACGTGCGGATGCAGGACGTGGCATTCGCGCATGTCGGCCACGTAGCTGCTCTTGCGCTCGCGAAACCCCACCAGCACCCCGCCCTTCTTGACGACCACCCGGACCGACAACCGCGCGCGGTAGCGATACCCCCACGCGGGACCATGGATGGGCGGCAAGACACATTGCGGCACCAGCTTGCCGATGTGCCAGAGCGTGTCTTCCAGTACGCGCTGCTTGATCGCCACCTGCGCGGCCGGGTCCGCGTGCTGGATGGCACAGCCGCCACAGACGCCGAAGTGCGCGCAGCGCGGCGTCACGCGCTGCGACGACGCCTGCACCACGTGCTCGACCTCCGCCAGTTCGTAGGACGGCTTGCGCCTGGTCACCTTCAGCGTCACGCGCTCGCCCGGCAGCGCGCCGTCGACGAACACCACCTTGCCCTGGCGGCGCGCGATACCGCGCCCTTCCAGGTCCACCGACGCGATGGCCACGGAGCCATCGTCGAATTCGGCGGCGACAGCCGTCCCTGCCAGGCCGTCCACGGCCGTCATGTCTGCTTCTTGACTCATGTTCGGAATATCAGTTTTCCCGCACGGCCCGCCTAGCCCGAGGCGGGCCAGTTCGCCAGGTATTCGCGCCAATGGGGCAGGTCCAGGGACTCCAGCGTGCTGCGCACCAGCGCCACTTCGGCGTCGTACTGGCTGCGCGACAGCATGCCCCGCATCAACCGGAAGCGGCAATAGACCAGCCAGGTATTGACGACGTCGGTCTCGCAATAGGCACGCACTTCTTCCTGGCGCCCGGAACTCCAGGCGGGCCAGACCTGGCTGCCATCCATGCCCATCTTGCCGGGAAAACCGCACAGCTTGGCCAGTTCGTCCAGAGGCGCGTTGGCGCGGCCATTGTATTTCGCCAGCAGATCCATCAGGTCGCAGTGCCGGTTGTGGTAGCGGCTGATGTAGTTGCTGTAGCGGAAATCCCGGTCGTCCTCGCCCATGTCCCAATAGCGCGATGCCTGGATGCCGTGGATCAGCCCACGATAGTGCAGGACCGGCAAATCGAAACCCGAACCGTTCCAGCTGATGAGTTGCGGCGTATAGCGGTCGATGGTCTTGAAAAAGCCGGAGATCAGCGTGGCCTCGGGATCGTCGGCCTTGCCGATGCACTTCACCCGGAATCCGTCGTCGTCACGGAACACGCACCCCACCACCGCGATCTTCTGCAGGTGCAGCGGCAGGAAGTCGTGTCCCACGGCTTCGCGCCGGGCGGCGGTCGCGCGCTCGACCACCTCGGCATCGGGAACGTCCCCGCCCCACCCGTTCAGCGAGCGCAGGCCTTCCACGTCAGGAATGGTTTCAAGGTCGAAGACCAGCATGGGCGTCATGGCGGACCTCAGCGCGGCGGCAGGTAGCCGGCGGGGTCGACGGGACGGCCCTGCCGGCGGATCTCGAAGTGCACGCGCGGCGACTCGGCGTCAGTACTGCCCAGTTCGGCGATCTTCTGCCCGCGCCGCACCGCCTGCCCTTCCTTGACCAGCATGGCGCGGTTGTGCGCGTAGGCGGACAGGAAAGTGTTGTTGTGCTTGATGATGATCAACTGCCCGTAGCCGCGCAGGCCGCTGCCGCTGTAGACCACCTTGCCGTCGCCCGCGGCCAGCACCGGATCACCCGGGGTACCGGCGATGTCCAGCCCCTTGTTGCGGGTCTCGTGGAAGTTCTCGATGATCTTGCCGCTGGCGGGCCAGCCCCACTCCACGCGCTCGCCTGCCGGCTCGCTGCGTGCCGGCGGCGTTGCCGGGGCCGTGGGCTGGGTGGCGGGCGCGGGCGCTGGCACGGCCGGAGCGGGGGCGGGCGACGCAGGCTCCGGGGCCGGCGTACCCAACGGGCGGGAAGCCGACTGCGACGGCGCGGGCACCGGTGTGGCCTGCGCCACGCCGCTGTCGGCGGGCCTGGCTGCGGTCGACCCCGGCCGCGTCACGCGCAGGACCTGCCCCGGCCGGATCTGGTTCGGATCCTCGAGGTTGTTCCACTGGGCAATGTCCCGCCAGTCCTCGCCATGGTCCAGGGCGATGCGGATCAGCGTATCGCCGCGCTTGACCACGTAGGTATCGGCATCGATCAGACGAGAGGATTCGCGGCCCGCCGTGGCGGCGGGGCCGCTTGGGGGCTTGGCCGGCGTGGTCCGGTCAACGACCGGCACCGTCCTGGGTGTCGTGCCGCAGGCCGCAAGAACCAGTGCGCAACTCGTCCAGAGCAGCACCCTCCGCGCGGTCCGCCCGAGCCTTTCCGCTCCCAGGCGGGGTCGATTGGATTCGTCGCGGTTCGGCTTGCGCCAATTCTGCATCCCAGATCTCCTATTCGTTACAACAACACACCGGACTGCAGGGGCACGAAACGCACCGCCTCCAGGTCGGTCCGCACCCAGCTCTGGGCTCCGGTGCGCTCTATCATGACCAATTTCTGCCTGGCCCCCCCTTCCGGGGCCACCAGGCGGCCGCCGACCACCAGTTGAGCCAGCAGCGCATCGGGTATCTTGAGTCCCGCGGCCGCGACGACGATGGCGTCGAACGGAGCGGCGCTCGGCACGCCCAGCATGCCGTCGCCAAAGACCAGGCGTACGTGGGGAAGCCGGAAAGACCGCAGTCGATTGCGCGCCAATTCGTGCAAGGCCTTGATGCGCTCGATGGAATACACCTCGCGCGCCACCCCCGCCAGCACGGCGGCCTGGTAGCCACATCCTGTTCCGACCTCCAGCACCTTGCCAAGTTCGCGCCCATTGCGCGCCGCGGCGATCATGCGCGCGACGATCCACGGCTGCGAGATGGTCTGTCCGTGGCCGATCGGCAGCGCCGCGTCCTCGTAGGCACGGCTGGCCAGCGCTTCGTCGACGAAGCGATGGCGCGGAATCGCGAGTACCGCCTCGAGCACACGTTCGTCCGCGATGCCCTGCGCCCGCAGCCGCGCCACCAGCGCGGCGCGCATGCGCTCGGAATTGAGTCCGTGATTGGTCTCGCGCGCCGGGGCCCTGGCCTGGACCGGCGCCGGCACGACCAGCCGGGCCGGCGCCACCCGCGTATTGCTGTTCGTGGGCCTGGCCTCGTCCGGGCGGGCCGGGCGTCCCGGCGTACCACGGACGGCAGGTGGACGTCCCGTGGTGACACGCGTATTGCTGTTCGCCGCCGTCACCGGCGGCAAGGACGAGGACGGACGGCGAGCGGCGGCGGAGCGGGCCTCCGCCCCCTCTTGTCGCGGCGCCGGTGCCGGCGTCAGCGGTTTGCGCCTATCCATTCCGTCGGAATCCATTCGCGCATGGGTTCGAGCTGCGCGCCGTGCGTGAGGTCGAACCGCAGCGGCGTGACCGATACCGCGCCGTCGGCGCAGGCATGGAAGTCCGTGCCGGGCGTGGCGTCGGCGGCCTTGCCCGCCGGACCGATCCAGTAGACCGGTTCGCCGTACGGGGTGGACGAACGCACCACCGGCTCGGAGGGATGGCGCCGGCCCAGCCGGGTCACGCGGGGCGGCTTCAACTCGGACAATGGCAGGTTCGGGATGTTCACGTTCAGCAGGCTCGGCGCCGCCAGCGGACTGGCGATGAAACGTTCAACGAAGCTGCGGGCGGCGGCGGCCGCCGCGTCCAGGTGCGTCCAACCCTTGGCCACCTGGGAAAAAGCAATCGACGGCAAGCCGAACAGATAGCCCTCGGTGGCCGCGGCCACCGTGCCGGAGTACAGCGTATCTTCGCCCATGTTCTGTCCGTCGTTGATCCCGGACACCACCAGGTCGGGGCGCCGGTCCAGCAGGCCGGTCAAGGCCACGTGGACGCAATCGGACGGCGTGCCGTTGACATACAGGAAACCGTTGGCGGCGGTGCGCACCGACAAGGGGCGATCGAGCGTGAGCGAATTCGACGATCCACTGCGATTGGTCTCGGGTGCAACCACGATCAGTTCGGCCAACGGCCGCAGCGCTTCGGCCAGGGCTGCCAGGCCCGGCGCGAAATAACCGTCGTCGTTGGAAATCAGTATCAACATCTATCGCCCCGAGCCCTTGTGCAATGCGATCTCCAGCCGGCGTTGCCGCGAGATAAAAAAAGCCCGCATGGACGCCTTGCGGGCTAGTGTCATCCGGAAAGCCGGGCAGCCTCCCGGTTGCTTGACCGTTCCCGACCCGCGTCCGTTTCCGGCCCACCGAATGCCCTGGGATTGTACATGAGCCCCCTTGCCTGCCGTAGCGCTTTCCCCCGGAACCGGCCTTAGCCCGGCGCGGGCGACTGCCGGCTGTAGGCAGCCACCAGCGCATCCAGGAAACCCCGCACCGCCGGCACCAGGCCTCGCCTCGATGGAAACACCGCCTGCACGATCCCTTCCGGCGGAGAATACCGGGCCAGCGTGGCATGCAGCAGGCCGGCCTCGACATCGGCCGCCACCAGCGACCATGGCAGGCACGCGATGCCCAGCCCCTGCAGCGCCGTACTGCGCAGGGTGTTCAGGTCGTCGACCGACAGGCGCGGCACGTGCCCCACCGACACCTCGGCGCCATCCGGCCCGACGAAGCGCCAGACATGCCGCTCCGCCGCCTGCATCATGCTGAGCGTCGGCAGGCGCTCCAGGTCCCGGATGTCCTGAGGCTCGCCATGGCGCGCGAAGAAATCCGGCGTGGCCACCAGCACCAGGCGGCTGCTGGACAACGGGCGCACGACCAGTTCCGAGTCCTCCAGCGGCGGCGTGCGCACGCGCAGCGCGAGGTCGAAGCCCTCCTCCACCACGTCCACCCGCCGGGACGTGGCGTCGATCTGCACACGCACCTGCGGATACTGCTCCAGATAATTCGCGACGATGGCGCCGATGTCGCTATGCAGCAACGTGACCGGGCAACTGAAGCGGATCAGGCCTTGCGGCTTCGACGTCGTCCGGTCCACCGCCTCCCGGGCGGCGGCGGCCTCGGCGGCCAGCGCCGCGCAGTGCTGGTAATACGTCTGGCCGATCTCGGTCACCGAGATCTTGCGCGTGGTGCGGTGCAGCAACCGCACGCCCAATTCGTTCTCCAGCGCGGCAATGCGCCGGCTGATGCGCGACACCGGTATCCCCAATGCCCGGGCGGTGGCGGTATAGCCGCCGTGTTCGACCACCTTGGCGAACAGGTACATATCGTTGAGGTCCTGCATGGCCCCCCCAAGGACGTCTTTGATTATTCTAAATATAGAAAAGTAATTCCCAGCAGCGCCAGTTTAAAAAGAATTATTGACGATATATCTTGTTGACGTGGCGGAGGTCATCCGCATTAACCCTAAGAATTCGACGCATACGAGGAATCCCCATGAAAGTCCTGCACATCGACTCGAGCTCCACCGGCACCGCTTCGGTTTCCCGGGAACTGACCGCCGCGGTCGTGAAGGCCCTGCGCCAGAACGACCCCCAATCGACGGTCAAGCACCGCGACCTGGTGGCCCATCCTCCGGCCCACCTGGACGGCGCGCTGCTGCAATCGCTGCGCCCTCAGCCCGGTGCCGTGGTCCCGGATGACGAGGGATTCCGCAAGGAAGTCGCCTACACCGACGAATTGCTGGCCGAATTCCTGGCCGCCGACGTCGTGGTGATCGGCGCTCCGATGTACAACTTCTCGATTCCCTCCCAGCTCAAGGCCTGGGTCGACCGTGTCGCACAAGCCGGCAAGACCTTCCGCTACACCGCCAACGGCCCCGAAGGCCTGGCTGGCGACAAGAAGGTCGTGATCGTCTCCTCCCGCGGCGGCAAGTACGCCGGTACGCCGGTGGAGAGCCTGCTGGATCACCAGGAGTCCTACCTGCGCGCGGTGCTCGGCTTCTTTGGCGTGACCGACGTGAGCGTGCTGCGCGCCGAGGGCGTCGCGCTGGGCGGCGAGGCTCGCGAAGCGGCCGTCAACCAGGCATTGGAACAAGCCGGCCTGATGGCCGAAGAACTGGCCGCCGCGGCCTGAGACGGGAATTCGGGCCGGATCCGGGGGCGCGCCGCCTAGGATCCGCCTCGCGTGCCATACAGCAGCAGGATCAGCCCCAGCACGACCAGCACCATGCCGCCGCGTTCGCGGCCGCTGGCATGCTGGGCGAAGATCCGCCGCGAAGCGAACTGCGCGAACAGGACTTCCACCAGGCCCAGCGTACGGACGTTGGCCGCCGAGGTCAGCGCGAAGCCGATGTACCAGCACTGGGACGCGAAGGCCCCCATGAATCCCGCCGGCAGCGACGAGCGCCAATGCGCCAGCACGCCGCGCAGCACGTCGCGCCGGAACAGCGCCTGCCAAAGCACCAGCGCGCCCGTCTGCATGACCAGTCCCGCTACCAGCGTCACGCTCGCGCGCGTCGCGAACGAACCGCTGTCCAGCGACACGATGGCACCGCGAAACGCCACCGCCGACAAGGCGAAGAAGGCGCCCGAGGCGATGCCCAGCAGCGCCGGACGCCAGTTGCCGCCCGCCCCCGCGCCGGGTTTCCACGACATGACCACCACGCCCGCCGTCGCCACCAGCACGGCGCAGGCGCCCAGCGCCGACAGGGGGTCTCCCAGCACGGCCACGGCAAAGACCGCGACCAGCACCGGCTCGGTCTTTACGTAGACCGTGCTGAGCGCGAAGTTGCGCAATTGCATGGTGGCCAGCATCAGCACCGTTGCCAGGATCTGTGCCGCGGCAGCTGCCGCCGAATACAGCAGGAACCGCGCATCGACATGCGGCAGGGAGTCTCCGCCCACCGCCAGCACCACGGCCAGGAACACCAGGGCGAAGGGCAGGCCGTACAGGAAACGGATCTGGGCCGCGCCCAGTGTGCCCAGCGTCTCCGTCAGCCGATGCTGCATGGTGTTGCGCGCCGTTTGCGCGGCGGCGGCGATAAGCGTGGCGGGAATCCAGAGCAGCGAGAGGTCCAAGGTCGTGGCCGGAAATCGATCAGCGGGCGATGATACCGCGCCCTAGCCTTCGCCCCGGTTGCGCTCTGCCAGGTAGCGGCCGGGCGGCTTGCCCATGGCCTTCCTGAACATGGTGATGAAGGCACTGACCGACTCGTAGCCCAGGTCCATCGCCACGCGCTGCACGGGCATGCCGGCGGACAGGCGTTGCAGCGCGACGATGACGTGCAGTTGCTGGCGCCAACGACCGAAACTCATGCCCGTTTCAGCCTTGATCAGCCGGGCCAGGCTGCGCTCGCTCATCGCCACCTGCTGCGCCCATCCGGCCACGGTACTGCGATTCGCGGGATCGGATGCCAGCGCGTCGGCAATGCGGCGCAGGCGGCTATGGGCGGGCACGGGCAGGTGCAGTTGCTCGGTGGGCATGCGCCCCAGTTGTTCCAGCAATACGCCCACCAGGCGGTGGGTCGGTCCATCCGGCGGGTAGTCGGTGGATTCGGCGGCCAGGTGCAGGATCAGTTCGCGCAGCAGCGGCGAGATCGACAGCGTGCAGCACACCTCGGGCAGCGGGGCCGTGTCCGGCTCGACGAACAGCAGGCAGACCTGGCCGTGCTGCGACACCCGGTTGCTGTGCGCCATGCCAGGTGGAATCCATACCCCGCATTGCGGCGGCACCATCCAGAGCCCGGTGGGCACATGGCAGGTGACCGAGCCCCGCAGCGCCAGGATCAACTGGCCCTTGCGATGCCGGTGCACCGGTTGTTCGCTGCGGCGCTGCCGGGCCGTCAGGTGCACCGCCACCACTGGCGCGACGGTGGCGTCGGGATCGAACTCGGCGAAGGCGGCTTCGAAAGCGGGCATGGCGAGTGATTGGCTGGTTTTGGCAATTTATTGTCATTTTATCCAAAGACAGACATACGCAAAATGCCTACAGTCCATGGGTATCCTTTCCGACTGCTTCACCCATGGCTCCGCTTTCCGCTCCAAGTTCCCTGTCCCGCCAGGCCTGGCTCGTCGCCGGCATCCTGCTGATCGCTTCCAACCTGCGCGGCCCGGTCACCGGCGTGGCGCCCGTGCTGGACATGATCCGAACCAGCCTGGACCTGACCGCCGCCCAGGCCGGCCTGCTCACCACCCTGCCCCTGCTGGCCTTTGCCGCCGGTTCTCCCATCGCCGCGCTGGCCGCCCGCCGCCACGGACTGGAGCGCACGCTGATGGCGGCGCTGCTGACCCTGGTGGCGGGCCTGTGCCTGCGGTCCTCGGGCGCGACCTGGGCCCTGTTCGCCGGCACCGTGCTGATCGGCGGCGCGATCGCCTTCGGCAACGTGCTGCTGCCCAGCCTGCTCAAGCGCGATTTCCCCGGGCGCATCGCCAGCCTGACCTCCGCCTATGCGCTGACGATGGGCGTGGCCTCGGGCCTGGCCTCGATGATCGCCGTGCCGCTGGCGCTCTGGTCCGCCGGCCCCGGATGGCCGCTGGCCCTGTTCGCCCCCGTCGTGCTGGCCGTCGCCAGCGCCCTCATCTGGCTGCCGCAACTGCGGGCCCCCGCCCCGGCCGCGGCACCGGCCGGCCCGGCTGCCCGCCCCCGGCCGGTCTGGAAATCGGCGCTGGCGTGGCAGATCACCCTTTTCCTTGGCCTGAACTCGCTGGTCTATTACATCGTTTCCAGCTGGCTGCCCTCGATGCTGCACGACGCGGGCTACCCGCCGGGTTCGACCGGTTCGGTCCATGGCATGCTGCAGATCGCCTCGGCCGTCGTCGGCCTGCCGCTGCTGGCGCTGGTGCGCCGGGTGCGCGACCAGCGCTGGCTGGCGGTCGGTTGCTCGGGCCTTTCCATCGTGGCCCTGCTGGGCCTGCTGGCCGCGCCGTCCTGGGCCGCGGCGTGGGCCATCCTGTATGGCTGCGGCGGCGGCGCTTCCATCATCCTGGGGCTGGCCTTCGTCAGCCTGCGTGTCGGCAACGCGCAGCAGGCGGCCGCGCTGTCCGGCATGGCCCAGGCCGTGGGCTATCTGCTGGCCGCGGGCGGCCCCACGGCCATCGGCGCGGTGCACGACATGACGGGCGGATGGACGGTCGCCCTGCTGATCTGCCTGGTCTTCGCCTGCGCCCAGGCCGTGTTCGGCCTGTACGCGGGGCGGCATCGCCAATTGGCCTAGGGCCAGTTCCCGCTAAAAGGAGCCTCGTGCAGGCCGGGAATGGACCCTGGCCACGGGACGCATAACAGCTTTGATGGCCCGGCGATAGGCGGGCCCGGATCCTCCTCCTAAAGTATGGCCGACCACCTGAAAAGAACCACAACGGAGGAGATGTCCATGGGTTTTCATCGACGACGCGCCGGCCTGGCGCTGACGCAGGCGGCGCTCCTGCTGGCCGTGGCCGGCGGCGCGGGTGCCGCCGGCTTTCCCGACCACGCCCTGCGGCTCGTCGTGCCTTTTCCGGCGGGAGGCGCCGCCGACATCATGGCGCGCGGACTGGCGCAGCAGCTGACCGAACAACTGGGTCAGCAAGTGGTGATCGAGAACCGCGGCGGCGCGGGCGGCACGACAGCGGCCGAGGCCGTGGCCCACGCGGCCCCGGACGGCTACACGCTGTTCTTCGCCACCATGGGCACACAGGCCATCAATCCCTCGCTGTATCCCAAGCTGCGCTACGACCCGATCAAGGATTTCGAATACGTCAGCCTGACCCACACCACGCCGCGCGTACTGGTCGTCCATCCCTCGGTGCCGGCAAAGACCGTGGAAGAGCTGATCGCGCTGGCGAAGGCACAGCCCGGCGCCCTGACCTACGGCTCGGCCGGCAACGGCAGCTCCAGTCACCTGTCGGGCGCGCTGTTTTCCTCGATGGCGGACGTGCGGCTGCTACATGTCCCCTACAAGGGCAGCGCGCCGCTGTTGAACGACGTGCTGGCGGGCCGTGTGTCCATGACTTTCGATTCGTACGCGGTGTATGCCGAGCACATACGCAGCGGCAAGGTGCGCGCGCTGGGCGTCACCAGCCTCAAGCGCATGAGCGCGCTTCCTGAGGTGCCGGCCATCGCCGAGGCCGGCCTGCCCGGCTACGACGTCTCGAACTGGCTCGGGCTGCTGGCCCCCCGGGGAACGCCCGCGGCGGTGGTGGACCGATTGCACGGCGCCGTCGTCCGCGGCATGTCCGAGGAGTCCGCGCGCCGCCGCCTGGCGGCCATGGGGATAGAAGCGACCTCCAGCACGCCGGCCGAATTCACCGACCTGGTCAGGATGGAAATCCCCAAGTGGGAGGCCGTGGTGAAAAAATCCGGCGCGACGGTCGACTGACGGCTTCAGGCGCCCCAGCCCACCGCGCGCAGCGTTACGCTCATGTCCGCGGCGGCACCGGGCGCGAGTTCCAGCACGTCGTCCCAGACCCGGGCGGTCTCGATGCACAACATGTCGCGCCAGGCATCAGGACGGAACTGCGACAGGCGCAGCGACTTGTCCACCCAGGGGTTCCACACCACGGCCGAACGCGAACCCGACGCGTGGATCTCGACGGTTCGCCGCCATCCGGGATCGCGTATCTGCATCGGCCCGGACAGGCCGGTGTAGATGCGGTCGGTTTCCCCCTGGATGGACAGCGGCCCCTCCTGCACCTGCGGCGTCCAGTCTCTCAAGGTATCGACATAGGCCGCGCCATCCAGGCCTTCGATCGCCACCTCGCGCGCATCGCTCACGGCGAAGTAGGTATGCAGCGCCTGGCTCAGGGCCAGCGTGCCCGGGCCCGTGTTGCGGGTGGACAAGGTCAGCGTGAGCGCATCGTCCAGGCGGATATCCAGCGTCGCGACGGCCGCGTGATTCCAGCCGCCGTGGCCGGCGGGCAGGTCCAGTCGCAGCCGCAGGCACGCGGCGTCGCCCTCGACCCGCGCGCCGCACTCTTGCCAATCCAGCGCCCGCGCGAAGCCATGGGCCGGCGCATCGGCGCCGGGCGCCAGCATGGCGCGGACAAGTTCGGGATTGCGGTCGAACTGGCCGAACCACGGCCAGCAGACGGGAATCCCGCCGCGCAACGACGAACCGGTCCGGAATTCCGCCTGGTCGCTCAGCCACACCACCGGGGGCTGTCCGGTCGGGGCGTAGTACAGGACCTGCGCGCCCTGGCGCGCCACCAGCGCCTCGCCGTGCGGCGACACCAGGCGCCAGCACGGCAGGTCTTTCACCGTCGTGGCCACGACGGCCGCGGAGCGTTGCGCGCGCATGCTTTCAATCCTCGTGCTTGTCGTGAGTGGCAGCGGCGCCGAGCTTCCAGTAGCCGGCGGCCTTGATCCACTCCTTGGGCAGTTGCCAGCTCTCCACCAGGACCTGGCGCACGCGCCTGGCCACCCCGGATTCGGCCGCGACCCAGGCATACCAGTCGCCCTGGGGCTTGCCCAGCTCGGCCACTGCCTGCGCGAGCAGTTCCGGACGCCCGGGCGCCACGCCGTCGCGATGGACCCAGCGGACCGCCACGTCGGCCCGCGTGTCGAACGATTGTTCTTCGGCCACGTCGGCCACCTCGGCCACGACCACGGCGCGCGCGCCCTCGGGCAGTTCTTCCAGGCGGCGGGCGATGGCCGGCAGCGCGGTTTCGTCGCCCACCAGCAGATAACCGTCGAAGTCCCCTTCCAGCACGAAGGAGCCGCGCGGACCGCCCACGCCCAGGTACTGTCCCGCTTCGGCGCGCGCCGCCCACTCGGCGGCGGGGCCGTCGCCATGCAGGGCGAACTCGATATCGAGTTCGCCCGCCGCGGCGTCGTACCGGCGCGGCGTATAGTCGCGCGCCGCCGGACGGGGCTGGCCCTCGGGGAACACCATGCCATTGGGCCCGGGCGTCGGCACCACCGGCCGCTGCTGGCCGGGCGCGGGAAAGAACAGCTTGACGTGGTCGTCGTGCGCGGCGCTGGCGAAGCCGGCCAGGTCCTCGCCTTCGAGCGTCACCCGCAGCAGGCGGGGCGTGACCTTGCGCACCGCGCGTACGCGCAGCAGGCGGAACTTCAGTTCGTGGCGGACGCGGCGCACCGCGCGTTCGGTTTTTTCCATGGTGAATTTTCCAGGATGATGTTTGGAGGGGCGGCTACTTGCCCAGGATCTCGGCCGTGGCGCGTCTCAGGATGGCGGCGATGCGCAGGGCCTCGCCGCCCTCACAGGCGCCCGCCTGGTGCAACGCCTGCTTCAGGCCATAGCGCGCCAGCATCAGGTCCTCGGGCGTGCCCGGCGCGATGGTGTCCAGGCCGTCCTCGCCGTCGAACACCCGGCGCACCTGGGCCATCCGCGCCCCCACCTTGGCCAGGTCGGCCAGGATGCGTTCGGCCTGGCCGCGATGGCGCGCCAGGCAGGCGCTGCCTTCGTCGGTCAACCGATAGCGTTTCTTGGTGCCTTCCACGGTGACCACGGCATGGCCCACGTCTTCCAGGTAGGCCAGCGCGGGATACACCATGCCCGAACTGGGGCTGTAGAACCCCGACGAGCGCTCGGACAATTGCTTGATCAGTTCATAGCCGTGGCGCGGCTCTTCCTCCAGCAACGCCAGCAGGATGAGCTGCAGGTCCTCGGCTGCGAGCCTGCGCCCCGGGCGCAGGCCCAGGCCGCGTCCACCCGGTGAAATGTCATGGCGTTGCATGGCTGCCCTCCGGCCTGTTCCAGGCCATGGAATATCTAAAAACATATCTTACGACATATCTTAAGACATAAAAAATCGGCTGCCAAACGGAGATGCACGGTTTGGTGGTTTATCCACCACTTCTGTGGACAAGCTTGGGGATAGCATGGAGACGGCGCGGCGGGAGCCGCGTGGCGACTGGCTTTGAAATACCCGGCTCAAAAAGCGGGCACCGGATGGCCGGGCCCGCCGGGCCAAAAGGACATCATGCAGATAGACATCGTCAATGCGGAGGCAACCATCTTCTCGGGCGAAGGCAGCTATGTGCAGCTCCCGGGCAAGGACGGATCGCTGGGGATACTGCCCGGCCACATTCCCCTGCTGACGCTGCTCAAGGAAGGAATGATCACCATCCGGCGGGCCGAAGGGGATGAATACGTCTACGTATCGGGCGGCCTGGCCGAAGTCATGCCGCGGGGCATCACGGTCCTGGCCGACACCGCCGTGCGTACCACCGGACTCGACGATGTCCGGGCCGAACAGGCGCGCGCCGCGGCGCGCGAGCGCATGCATGACCGCCTGGACGCGATGCGCTATGCGGCCGCCCGCGCCGAACTCGTGACGAGCCTGGAACTCAAGCGCGGCCGCTGACCTGCCTCAGTCGGAAGTGCTGGGCGCCCAGAATACCTGGGCGATGGCGGGATTGCGGCCCAGCTTGTCGGTAATGCGGTCCAGGTCGCTGCCATGGATGGAAGTGGCCATGAGCGTGGCCTTGATCTCGATCTCTTCGTCGCCGAAGGGCACGACCTCCAGGTCGGCCAGCGGGTAGTTCGCCTCCTCCAGCTCGGACTCGAGCGCCGTCAGCGCGGCACTGCGGTGGGCCGTGCCGGTGATGACGTGGATGATGCTCGTCACCTCGGACGACAGGACATCCACCGGCTGGCGATTGAAGGTGTTCACCACCGGCCGCAGCAGCGTATTGGCGGCGAGGACGAAGATCGTGGCCAGCACCGCCTCGGCGATGAGGTCCGCACCCGCGCAGGCGCCGATCGCGGCGGATCCCCACAGCGTGGCGGCGGTGTTCAGGCCGCGCACGTTGCCCTCTTCCCGCATGATGACCCCGGCCCCCAGGAAACCGACGCCCGAGACCACGTAGGAGGCTACCCGCGCCGCGCCGTCCGAGCCCGCGATGCGCATGGCCATGTCCACGAAGATGGCGGCGCCCAGCGCCACCAGCACATTGGTCCGCAGGCCCGCCGTGCGCTGCCGGTACTGCCGCTCCAACCCGACCAGGGCCCCCAGGATGAACGCGGTCGTCAGGCTGACGAGCGTGTCGAGCAGATCCAGCGTCTGGATATTGGCGATTGCCTTCATGGGACCTCGTTGTTCTTGTCGTCGATCTGAATGGGACGGCACCGGGTGGTCGAGCACCGTCCGAAGGATAGCGCGGCTTTGCCGCCGCGTTTATTGCAGTTGTTCGTAATGCACGCGCTGGACGTCGGGATAGCGCCCGAGCCCCAGCGCGACCGAATTCAAGGCACCGCGCAGGTGCGGCGCGCAGTGCAGCGTGACCGACATCCAGTGGGTGTCGTCATCGGACGCGGCGCTGGCCACGCGCATCTGCGAGATGCGCAGGTCCCGGGCCGACAACTCGGCGTGCAGGTGCTGGCGCAGGCGATCCAGCCGCGGGCTGGCGCTGAACACCGTCAGGCGATAGGACTGGAGCTGCTCACGAGGGACGCGCGCGGGCTTGGCGCCCCAGGGGCTCAGGATATGGGCGAAACGCATGATGACCTCCTGGCAGACAGGAAGACGGATCATGCCGCTCGGCATACGCGGGGGGAACTGCCCGAAGGCAGCAAATAGATGAGAGCCCCGGTTAACGGGGCGGCCGCATCCTGGCTTGGCAGGACGCGGCAGACAAATCTGCGGACCTGCTAAGCGGCGTTTGCCGAAACGGCTGAACTGCCGTCGTTATCCACGACTTGCCTCAAGAAAGATTGGAATCCGTCGATTTTAACCCAATTACCCCCTAGGGACAACCCTAGGATCCTATCGCGGCACCCGCGCCAGCCGCCCTTGGGCCGCGTGGGAATTGTTGATAGATCACGCGCACCCAATCCTGGATGTAGCGCTCGTAGTGCGCTTCGTCATGCTGCCAGAGATTGTTCAGGGCCATGCCGCGCACCAGGTTCAGGGACAGGTTCAACGCCAGTTGCGCCTGCTCGCCGCTAAAGCCCGCCTGCCGGAACACCTCCAGCCACAGCGCATTGGTCGAAGACCGGTAGCGCTCCATCACGGGCAGGATCTTGCTCATCAGGTCGGGATCGGTGCGCGCCACCATGATGACTTCGATCGCGGCGATGAACGGCCAGTCGAAATAGACGCTCCAGCAATCCTTGATGAAGCCCTCGACAGGACGCTCGATCGCCTCCGGCGCATGCGCCTCGCGCTGGCCGCGCCGGATGGACTCCTCGTAGATTTCGGCGGTCGCGGCCACCACCAGTTCGGCCTTGGTCGCGTAGTGGTGCATCAAGGCGCCGTTGGACATACCGGCGCAGCGCGCCACTTCCTTGGTGGTCAGGCCGTTGTAGCCCGAGCGCATCAACACCTCTATCGTCGCCGCCAGCAGGCGTTCGCGCGCGTCCCGGCTGCGGTTCGCCTGCGTGCGCCGCGTACGGGGGCGCCCCTGCACGGTCTCAGGCGGCGGGGACATCGTCGGTGGTCGGGTGGGTCGCATCGCTCCCGGGCATCCTCAGTACGGCCAAGGCCGCATCTTAGCCTCCCTCGCCGGGCATGGGACGATCCTAGGGTTTCCCTCATTTTACAAACCGTTCACTCTGTTTGTATAAATCATCACACGAAGCCATTCAAGACGAACGCAAAAAGGAGACCCCCATGTCCTTCGTGAAGAATGCCTGGTATGTGGCCTGTTGGAGCGACGAGGTCAAGGCCGGCGAGCTGTTCGCCCGCACCTTGCTGGACGAACGGGTCGTGTTCTACCGCAAGGCGGACGGCACGCCGGTCGCCTTGCGCGACCGCTGCCCCCACCGCTTCATCCCGCTCAGCATGGGCAAGCTCAGGGGCGACGTGGTCGAGTGCGGCTACCACGGACTGCGGTTCGACAGCAGCGGCGCCTGCGTCAAGAACCCGCACGGCGACGGCAGGATCCCCGCCGCGGCCCGCGTGCAGGCCTACACGGCGCACGACCGCCACGGCATGCTGTGGATCTGGATGGGCGACGCCGCCGCGGACCCGGCGCGGATCCCCGACTACGGCATGCTGGACGAGGGCGCGGGCTATCGCACCAGCCGCGGCCAGCTGCATATCAACGCCAACTACGAGTTGATGGGAGAGAACCTGCTCGACCTGAGCCACATCAGCTTCCTGCACGAGGGGCTGCTGGGCAGCCCCGAGCAGGTCCACGCCAGGCAGGAGGTCGTCCAGGACGGCAACCGCCTGCAATGCAACCGCTGGATGCCCAACGTCTCCGTGCCTGGCGTGTTCGACATGCTGTTCCGGCGCGACGGCCAGCCGGTGGACATGTGGACCAACATGCGCTGGGACCCGCCCGGATGCTTCCTGCTGGACACCGGCGTCCAGGCGCCTGGGGAATCCCGTGAGCGCGGCGCATGGTATTACGGCATCCACATCCTGACGCCGGAGACCGCCCGCACCACCCATTACCACTTCGCCGCCGCTCGCCCGCCCGGCCCGGAATTGGATCCCGAGACCAACGCCCGGCTCGCGGAGATGCGGCGCATCGCGTTCGAGGACCAGGACAAGCCCATCATCGACGCGCAGCAGGAGGCGCTGGGCGACCACGATTTCTGGGACATGAAGCCCGTGCTGCTGAATGTGGATCTCGGGCCGGTGCGCATGCGCCATACGCTCGACCGCCTGCGCAAGGCAGAGGCCGCCCCGGCCCGTTGACCGCGTTTCTTGGCCGGCCGCGGCAACGCATCGCGGCCGCCTTCCCGGCAGGATCACCCTGCCCCATCACACCGAGGAGACAATCATCATGCACCACTGCTTGCGCGGCGTGGCGGCCGCGGCCGCCCTGATCATGGCCTGCGGCGCGGCCCACGCCCAGGCGCCGATCAAGATTGGCTTCATGGGAGAACTGAGCGGCCCCCAGGCCGCCGTGGGCCAGGACCAGCTCGACGGTTTCATGCTGCTGGTCGAACGCAACGGCGGCAAACTGGGCGGGCAGCCTGTCGAGATCCTGCGCGAGGACACCCAGCTCAAGCCCGACGTGGCCAACCAGGCGGCGCGGCGGCTGGTGGAGCGCGAGAAAGTGCCCATCGTCACCGGCATCTCGTTCTCCAACATCATGCTGGCCGTGCACAAATACCTGACCGACCGCGAAGTCTTCGTGATCGGATCGAACGCGGGCCCTTCGCAGATCGCCGGGCCGCGTTGCTCGCCCTATCAGTTCATCACGTCCTGGCAGGGTGACCAGGCGTCCGAGGCGGTCGGCCAGTACGCCGCCGACAAGGGCTACAAACGCGTCGTCGTCCTGGCCCCCAACTACCAGGCCGGCAAGGACACGGTGGCCGGCTTCAAGCGCTACTACAAGGCCCCGCTTGCCGACGAGGTCTACACCTCCTTGCAGCAGCTCGATTTCTCCACCGAGCTGGCGCAGGCCGCCGCCCGCCAGCCCGATGCCGTGTTCGCGTTCTTCCCCGGCGGACTGGGCGTCAGCTTTGCCAAGCAGTACGCCCAGTCGGGCCTGCAGAAGACGCCACTGCTGTCGACCTTCACCATCGACGCCATCTCGCTGCCGGTGCTGGGCGAGTCGGCGCAAGGCATGATCAGCGGCGGCTTCTGGGCGCCCGATTTCGACAATGCCTCGAGCCGCCGCTTTGTCCAGGCCTTCGAGCAGCGCTACAAGCGCATTCCGTCGAACTACGCGGCCCAGAGCTACGACGCGGCGCTGCTGCTGGACGCCGCCATCGCCAAGGTGCAGGGCCGCGTGGCCGACAAGCCCGCCTTCATGGCGGCCTTGAAACAGGCGGACTTCCCCTCGGTGCGGGGCGACTTCCGTTTCAACAACAACCACTTCCCGCTGCAGGACATGCACGTGTTGCAGGCGGTCAGGGACGAACAGGGGCGCATGACCCTCAAGACCCTGGCCACGCCCTTCCACAAACAACCCGACGCCTATCACCGGCAGTGCCCGTTGTCCTGACCCCCGGCGGCCCGCGCGCCGGGTTGTCGCGGCAAACCAACATTCGCCCAAAAACGACAGCAGCGGCAAGCCCGGCCGCCTAGACTATGCGGACTCTGGCGGCCGTCCCCCGGCCGTGGGCTGCCCGCGGGCCCGCATCGGCGCCCGGCGGCGTTGTAGAACCTGCGGGATCCGACATTGAAATCTCAGCTTTTTGCCCGCCTGGCCGGCGCTCTCGGCCTGTGCGCGGTGTTTGCCGCCTCGGCGGCACCTCCCCCCGTGATCGTCCTGAATTCCCTGGATGCCTCGGTCAGCATCCTCGATCCCGCGACCTACGCGGAATTGCGGCGCGTGCCCACGGGCAAGGAACCTCATCACCTGTACCTGACGCCGGATGAGAAATCGCTGCTGGTGGCCAATGCCGGCAGCGATTCGCTCACTTTCTTCGACCCCGCCACCGGCAACGTCCAGCGCACGCTGACCGGCATCGTCGATCCCTACCAGCTGCGTTTCTCGCCCGACATGAAGTGGTTCGTAACCGCGGCGAACCGGCTGGATCACATCGACATCTACCAATGGACCGGCCAGGCAGGATCGGCCGACCCCAAGCTGGTCAAGCGCATTCCGGCCGGCCGCACGCCCAGCCACCTGACCATAGACAGCAAGAGCCGCAACCTGTACGTATCGCTGCAGGACAGCGACCAATTGATCGCCATCGACCTGGCGACGCAGGCGCCACTGTGGACCATCCCGGTGGGCAAGACGCCGGCCGACGTCTATATCACCAACGATGACCGCTACCTGCTGGTCGCGTTGACCGGCGACAGCTATGTCGAGGTCTACGACCTGGCGGTCTCGCCCGCCAAGCTCGTCAAGCGCATCCCCACCGCGGCCGGCGCCCACGCGTTCAGGGCCCAGGGCGACGGACGGCACCTGTTCGTCAGCAACCGCGTGGCCAACACCATCAGCCGCATCGATCTCCAGACCCTGTCGGTGGTCGACGCCTATCCCGCCCCCGGCGGCCCGGACTGCATGGAAGTGCTGGCCGACGGCAAGACCCTGCTGGTCACCTCGCGCTGGGCCAAGAAGCTCACCGTCATCGATACCGTCACCCGCAAGGTCGTGCACCAGACCAAGGTGGGCCGCTCGCCCCACGGCGTCTGGACCCTGTCCCATGCGCCACGCCAGTAGCCAGGCGCGCGCGGGCGCGGCCGCGCTGCTGCTGGTTGCCGCCGGCGCGCAGGCGGCGGAGTGCGCGCGCCCGGTCTACCTGACCTTCGACACCGGCCACATGGGCGTCGCCCCGCTGGTGGCCGAGGTGCTGGACCGCCAGCAGGTCAAGGCAAGCTTCTTCCTGGCCAACGAGAAAACCCGCGACGGCGGCACCAGCCTGGACGATCGCTGGGCCCCCTGGTGGAAGGCCATGGCGGCGCGCGGGCATGTTTTCGGCTCGCACACGTACGACCACGTGTACTGGCAGGCCAACCTGCCGGACGGCGGCTTCCGCGTCAAGCCCACCTTCGGCCCGCAGGCCGGACAGGCCCGGGCCATGAGCGTCGAGGCCTATTGCGCCGAACTGGACCGCAGCGCCGCGCGCTTCAAGGACATGACCGGGCAGGCCATGCTGCCGCTGTTCCGCGCGCCCGGCGGCAAGACCTCGCCCGCCCTGCTCCAGGCTGCCGAAAACCGCTGCGGCTATCGCCACGTGGGCTGGGCCGACGCCGGCTTCCTGGGCGACGAACTCCCCAGCGACAAATACCCCAACGCGGCGCTGCTGGCGCGCGCCTTGCGCAACATCCGTCCCGGCGATATCTTGATGGCGCACCTGGGCATCTGGTCCCGCCAGGACCCCTGGGCGCCGGCCGTGCTGGAACCGCTCATCACCGGGCTCAAGCAGAAGGGTTACTGCTTCGCGACGCTGGCCGACCATCCGCAATACCGGGCCTGGCTGGCCACGCATCACGTCCATGGAACTCCTTAGCGATCTTTTCTCCGGCATGCAGCAGTGGCTGTTCGAGACGCTCGTCCAGCCCCTGCTCTTTCACCTGGGGCTCGGCAGCATCCTCGAGGACGCCTATGACGGCACCATGTGGCTGCTGCTGGGCATCCTGCAACTGCTGATCATGCTGGCCGTGTTCGTCCCCCTTCAACGCTGGCGCCCGGTCGAGAAAATCGTGGACCGGACCGCGGTGCGGCTGGACATCCTCTACACCGCCATCCACTCCCTGGGCCTGTTCCGGCTGGTGCTGTTCTTCACGACCCAGCCGCTGGCCGATCACGTGTTCGGCCAGTTGCACGTGCTGGGGTTCTCCCCCTTCCATCTCGACGAAATCTGGCCCGGCGTGACCGACCGCGCCTGGGTCAGCCTGATCCTGTACCTGTTGATCTTCGATTTCGTCGACTATGCCTTCCACCGTGCCGAGCATCGCTTCCAGTGGCTGTGGGCGCTGCACGCGGTCCATCACAGCCAGCGCCAGATGACGATGTGGTCCGACAACCGCAACCACCTGCTCAGCGACCTGCTGCGCGACGTGATGGTCGTCCTGGTCTCGCACCTGGTGGGCGTGCCGCCGGGACAGTTCGTGATGGTCGTGATCATCACCCGGCTGGTCGAAAGCCTCTCACACGCCAATCTGCGGGCCGGCTTCGGCCGCTTTGGCCAGTACCTGCTGGTAGGACCGAAATTCCATCGGCACCACCACGCCATCGAACCGCCATCCGCCCCCGGCCGCCCCGAGGCCAATTACAACTTCGGCGTCCTGTTCCCGATCTGGGACATCCTGCTGGGCACCGCGCGCTTCGACGGCAACTATGGGCCGACCGGCATCAGCGACCAGCTTCCCGAGCGCGGCGGCCGCGACTACGGCCGCGGCTTCCTGGCCCAGCAATGGCTGGGGCTCAAGAGACTGCTGGGCAGCGCGCCGCCACGCGGCTGAGCCTCGGGGGCGACGATATAATCCCGGTTTCCAACGAGGACTTCTTACATGCTTGAACAGAACGCCTTCTCCCGTGAAGACCTGCTGCGCTGCGCGCGTGGCGAATTGTTCGGGAAAGGCAATGCGCAGTTGCCCGCCCCCAACATGCTGATGATGGATCGCATCACGCACATCTCGGACAAGGGAGGCAAGTACGGCAAGGGGCAGGTCGTCGCCGAGCTCGACATCCATCCGGACCTGTGGTTTTTCGCCTGCCATTTCGAAGGCGATCCGGTCATGCCCGGCTGCCTGGGCCTGGATGCCATGTGGCAGTTGGTGGGCTTCTTCCTGGGTTGGCAGGGCAATCCCGGCCGGGGCCGCGCGCTGGGTTCGGGCGAGGTCAAGTTCGTCGGGCAGGTGTTGCCGACGGCCAAGAAGGTCACCTACACCATCGATATCAAGCGCACCATCAATCGCACGCTGGTGCTGGGCATCGCCGACGGCACCATGAGCGTGGACGGCCGCGAGATCTACACCGCCGAAGGCCTGCGCGTGGGCCTGTTCACTTCCACCGATTCGTTCTGACCACGCGGCGCGGGCTGGCCCGTTGCCCGCGCCGGACATCCTCCCGGGGAGACTTTCCATGCTGTACGACGTTCGCACCTACACGTGCCGGCCCGGCACGATCAAGAAACAGCTCGAGCTCTATCAGGAACTGGGTTTCGACCCGCAGCGCAAGCACCTGGGCGATCCGGTGCTCTACCTGCAGACGGAGACTGGCAACGTCAACAGCTTCACCCACATCTGGGCGTACCGCGACGCCGCCGACCGCATGACGCGCCGCGCGGCGCTGCAGAAGGATCCGGACTGGCAGGTCTACCTGAAGAAAAGCGTGGAGATGGGCAACCTGGTCTCGCAAGAGAACCACCTGATGGTGCCTGCCCCCTTCTTCTCCTCGAAGCTGTAGCCCCCCAGGGGACGCCCGAAGGGCGCAGGGGGGGGACCTCTACCCCGACCGCTCGCGGAAGGTTTTTACGCTGCCTTCCGCGTCGACTTCCTCCAGCCGGACCTTGAATCCCCACAGCCGGGCCAGGTGCTTCATCACCTGGTCGGCATCCTCGGCCTGCAAGGGTCTTCCCCGCATCGTCATGTGGCGCAGGACCAGCGACCGGTCGGAATCGCGGTTGAAGCGCACGACCTGGATGTCCGGCACCTGCATGTCGCGGTTGTGCTGGTCCGCCAGCAGCCGCCGCACGCGCCGGTAGCCGTCGTCGTCGTGGATGGCCTCGACTTCCAGCTTGGGGTTGGCTTCGTGGTCGGCGATCGCGAAAAAGCGGAACTCGCGGATCAGGCGCGGCGACAGGAACTGCGCGATGAAAGACTCGTCCTTGAAGTTGCGCATCGCGAAGTCCAGCGTCTTCAGCCAATCGCTGCCGGCGATGTCGGGGAACCACTTCCTGTCTTCGGGAGTGGGGTGCTCGCAGATGCGGCGGATGTCCTGCATCATCGCGAACCCCAGGGCATGCGGGTTGATGCCGCCGTAGCCGCGCTGGTCAAAGCCGCGCTGGGCCACCACGTTGGTGTGGCTCTGCAGGAACTCGATCATGAAGCCGTCGTTGACCAGCCTCTTCTCGTGCATACGGCTCAGCAGCGTGTAGTGCCAGAAGGTCGCCCACCCCTCGTTCATGACCTTGGTCTGGGTCTGCGGGTAGAAGTACTGGGACAGCTTGCGGACGATGCGCACCAGTTCCTTCTGCCATGGTTCCAGCGAGGGGGAGTATTTCTCGATGAAATACAGGATGTTCTCTTCCGGCTCCGCGGGGAACACGGCGGGCTTGCCTCCCCGCTCGACGTGGTCGCGCGTGGGCACCGTGCGCCACAGGTCGTTGTATTGCTGGCGCGCGTATTCTTCGCGCTCGGCTTGGCGCTGCATTTCCTCGCGGTAGGAAATCGGATGCGGGCGGCGATAGCGGTCCACGCCGTGGGCCATCAGCGCGTGGCAGGAGTCCAGCGTCGCCTCGACCGGACCGATGCCGTACTTTTCCTCGCAAGCCATGACGTACTTGCGGGCGAACACCAGATAGTCCAGCACGCCGTCGGCCTCGGTCCACTGCCGGAACAGGTAGTTGCCCTTGAAGAAGGAATTGTGGCCGTAGCAGGCATGCGCGATCACCAGCGCCTGCATGGCCATGGAATTCTCTTCCATCAGGTAGGCGATGCAGGGATTGGAGTTGATGACGATCTCGTAGGCCAGCCCCTGCACGCCCCGCCGGTAGGCCTGCTCGTTGCGGATGAACTCCTTGCCGTAGGACCAGTGCGGATAGCCTATCGGCAGTCCGACCGAGGCATACGCGTCCAACATCTGTTCGGACGTGATGACCTCGATCTGGCTGGGATAGGTATCCAGCCCGAATTCCCGCGCGATCTCGCCTATGGCCTCGTCATAGCGCTGGATCAGTTCGAAGGTCCATTCCGAGGTGGTCGAGATCGGCTGAGCCGCCGGGGGCGGCGGCGCTTCACGCGCCGGATGGGCAGCGATCATGCGGTCTCCTTCTTGAACAGATCGTGCAGCACGCCGAAAATCTCGCGGCGCTCGCGTATGCGCCGCATCGCGAAATGCGGCGCCGTCTCGCGCTCGTACTCGGCCCACAGGCTGCTCTTGCGCATCTCGTCCACGTCGGGAATCTCGATATAGGCGTAGTAGCGCGTGAGCGGCAGCAGATGCTCGGACAGGAAGCGAGCGCTCTTGGCCGCGTCGGCACCGAAGGAATCGCCATCGGTGGCCTGCGCCGCGTAGATGTTCCAGGTGGCGGGCGAATAGCGTTCGGTCACGATCTCATGCATGAGTTCGAGGGCCGACAGGACCACCGTCCCCCCGCTCTTGGGATCGTGGAAGAAGGTCTGCTCGTCCACCTCTTCGGCGTTGTCCGTATGCCGCACGAACACCAGGTCCACGCGTTCGTACTTGCGCGACAGGAATAGGTACAGCAGCGTGAAGAAGCGCTTGGCGAGATCCTTCTTGTTCTCGTCCATGGACCCCGAGACATCCATCAGGCAGAACATCACGGCGCGCGCCACCGGCGCCGGCTCGACCACGCGATGCCGGTAGCGCAGGTCGAGCGAGTCGAGGAACGGCACGCGCGCGAGCCTGGCCCGATGCGCCTCGACCTCGGCGCGCAAGGCATCGAGCTCGTCTTCCGGGGCGCCCGCCTCTTCCGACTCCTCGAGCTTCTGCTCCGCCTCCTGCAGGCCCAGCCGCGAACCGCCGCTGAGCGCGATGCGCCGCGACAGCGAGGTCTTGAGCGTGCGCCCCACGCTCAGCGTGCTCGGAGACCCCGTCGTGGTATAGCCCGCGCGCCGCCACTTCTGCTGGTTGATCTCGCCCAGCTGAGTACGGATCAGGTGGGGGAGCTCCATGTCCTCGAAGAAAAGGTTCAGGAACTCGTCCCGGGACAGGCTGAACGTGAACGGATCCACCGAGTCGCCCTCGCCCGGCTCGGACGGGTCGCCGTCGTCGCCACCCCGGGGCCGGTCGATCTTGTCCCCCTTGGCGAACTCGCGGTTGCCGGGATGGACGATCTCGCGATCCCCGCCCCTGCCGTAGCGGAAGCTGGGTTCGGAGATGTCCTTGGCCGGGAGGTTGATTTCACCGCCCTGGTCCATCTCTTCAATGGACCGTTCCTGGACCAGCTCGCGGACTGCCTTGCGTATCTGGTCCTTGTACCGCCTGATGAAGCGCTCCCGGTTGACAGCGCTCTTGTTACGGCCGTTGAGCCGCCGATCGATGAGTGAATTCATATTCACCTAGCTCACGAAGACTTCCTCACCCGCAAGTACCACTCGCACAGCAAGCGGACTTGCTTTTCGGTATAGCCTTTCTCGACCATCCGTTCGACAAAGCTCTCGTGCTTGCGCTTGTCTTCGACCGAAGCCTTGGCATTGAACGAAATGACCGGGAGCAGATCCTCGGTGTTGGAGAACATTTTCTTCTCGATCACCTCGCGCAGCTTCTCGTAGCTGGTCCACGCGGGATTGCGGCCGTTGTTGTTGGCGCGGGCGCGCAGCACGAAGTTCACGATCTCGTTGCGGAAGTCCTTGGGGTTCGCGATGCCCGCCGGCTTCTCGATCTTCTCGAGTTCGGTGTTGAGCGCCGAGCGGTCGAAGCTTTCCCCCGTCTCGGGGTCGCGGAATTCCTCGTCCTGGATCCAGCAGTCGGCGAACGTGACGTAGCGATCGAAGATGTTCTGCCCGTATTCCGAATACGACTCCAGGTACGCCGTCTGGATTTCCTTGCCGATGAACTCCGCGTAGCGCGGCCCCAGGTAGCCCTTGATGTGCTCCAGGTAGCGCCGGCGGATCTCGTCGGGGTAGTCCTCGCGGCCGATGCGCTGCTCCAGCACGTACATCAGGTGCACCGGATTGGCGGCGATCTCGGTCTGGTCGTAGTTGAAGACACTGGACAGGATCTTGTAGGCGAAGCGCGTCGAGACGCCCGTCATGCCTTCGTCGGTGCCGGCGTAGTCCTTGTACTCCTGGAGGACCTTGGCCTTGGGATCGACATCCTTCAGGCTCTCGCCGTCATACACCCGCAGCTTCGAATAGATGCTGGAATTCTCGGGCTCCTTGAGCCGCGTCAACACCGAGAACTGCGCCATCATGTCGAGCGTGCCGGGCGCGCACGGCGATTCGGCCAGCGAGCTGTTCTGCAACAGCTTGCGGTAGATCTTGACCTCTTCAGACACCTGCAGGCAGTACGGCACCTTGACGATGTAGATACGGTCCAGGAACGCCTCGTTGTGCTTGTTGTTGCGGAAGGTCTGCCATTCGGACTCGTTGGAATGCGCAAGGATGATCCCGTTGAACGGGATGGCCGAAAACCCTTCGGTACCCTTGAAGTTGCCTTCCTGGGTCGCCGTCAGCAAGGGATGCAGCATCTTGATGGGCGCCTTGAACATTTCAACGAATTCGAGCATGCCCTGGTTGGCCAGGCACAGTCCTCCCGAATAGCTGTAGGCATCGGGATCGTCTTGCGAGTAGCGGTCCAGCTTGCGGATATCGACCTTACCGACCAGCGAGGAGATGTCCTGGTTGTTCTCGTCGCCCGGTTCGGTCTTGGCGATGGCGAGCTGCCTCAGCACCGAAGGCTGGAGCCTGACCACGCGGAACTGCGAGATATCGCCGTCGAATTCCCTGAGCCGCTTGATGGCCCACGGCGACATGATGCCCGTCAGGTAACGGCGGGGAATGCCGTATTCTTTTTCGAGCTGGTCGCCGAAGCGGTCGGGGTGGAACAGGCCCAGCGGCGATTCATTGACGGGCGAACCCTTCAGGGCATAGATGGGATGCGCTTCCATCAGCGCCTTCAGGCGCTCCGCGATGGACGACTTGCCGCCACCGACCGGTCCCAGCAGATAGAGGATTTGCTTGCGTTCTTCCAGCCCCTGGGCCGCGTGCTTGAAGAACGCCACGATCTGATCGATCACGTCCTCCATGCCGAAGAATTCCTTGAAGGCGGGATAGCGGCGGATCAGGCGATTGGAAAACAGGCGCGACAACCGCGGATCGTTGCGCGTATCGACCAGTTCTGGCTCGCCTATCGCGGCAAGCATGCGCTCGGCCGAACTGGCGTAGACCACGGGATCCCTGCGGGCGAGGTCCAGATACTCCTCGAGAGAAAGTTCGGTTTCCTGCGTCTTGGCGTATTGAGACTTGAACCCTTCGACGATGTTCAGCACGGACAACCTCCAACAGCGAGTGAATGAAAACTTCCTACACGACTCTGTTGTTGTTAGTGCCGGTCGAGCCGGCTTCCGGTTCTTCCCGCCGGATGAACTGACGACCTCCTTGCAAACATCATACGGCGCATCGGCACGGACGATTCGCTTTCTGTTGCGCACGAACGATATTTTTTTGGCTCATCTCCTAGGGGTATACACTCTTAAGGCTCTGGATCGATGTGCGGAGTTCCGCAAACTACGAACCATGTTTCATCCCTTTCGATCGTCGCAACCGCATGCAAAATAAAGTGCGGCGCCCCTTTCCTACATAGCCAAAAATTTGCTATACTTTTTTTCTTTCGGGGCGTAGCGCAGCCTGGTAGCGCACTTGCATGGGGTGCAAGGGGTCGCGAGTTCGAATCCCGCCGCCCCGACCATATACAAGTTCTTGACCTGTATTAGTCGGAACCGAAGAAAAAAAGCCCGGTGGCCAAAAGCTGCCGGGCTTTTTGTTTTCCAGCGGGCCGGCGAGTCGATGCGCCCGCTGGGCGCCGCTAGCGCGCCACTGCCGCCCGCAGCGGCAGCGCGGTCTTGTAGCGCACCTGCTTGAGCGCGAAGCTCGAACGGATCTTCTCGACCTGGGCGATAGGCGAAAGCTGTTCCAGGATGAAACTCTCCAGTGCCTGCATGTCCGGCACGGCTACCCGAAGCAGGTAGTCGGCGTCCCCCGTCATCAAGTAGCACTCCATGACTTCCTCGCGGGCGCAGATGGCGTCCTCGAACGCCTGCAACGCCTTGCGATTCTGCTGCTTCAGGCTGATGGAAATAAAGACGTTCAGGTGCAGGCCCAGTTGCTGCGGGTCGAGCAAGGCGACGTACCTGCGGATCAGGCCGGCTGCCTCCAGGGCCTTGACGCGCGTCAGGCATGGCGATGGCGACAAATGCACCCGGCGCGCCAGTTCTACGTTGGAGATGCTGGCATCGGCCTGCAGCTCGGCAAGGATGCGCCGGTCGATGTCATCGAGACCAATCATGCTTCATCTCCCCAGTTTGAAAGAATTTTCTGCCGCTCAATCGCATTTTCTCCAGAATTTTCAGAGAAAAATGCCGAGCCTTCAAGCGTAGAATTTTTCATGACAAGACGAGGAGGCGCACGCATGTACGACGAATCCCGGCACTTGGCGCGGCAGGACGGCCCGCCGATCGACCCGGACCCCGTGGAAACCGCCGAGTGGCGGGACGCCCTGAGCTCGATGCTGGAGGCAAACGGCCCGGGCCGCGTGCGACAGATCCTCGACATGCTGGCCGAGGCGGCCAGCGATCCGGCGATCGGTTGGCGCCCGCCTCGCAATACTCCCTACGTCAACACCATCGCCGTCGAGGCGCAGCCCCCCTTCCCCGGCGATCTCGCCATCGAGGAACGGCTGGCCGCGCTGATGCGCTGGAATGCGCTGGCCATGGTCGTCCGCGCCAACCTCGCTCACGGCGAGCTGGGCGGCCACATCGCCAGCTATGCCAGCGCCGCCGATCTGTTCGAGGTCGGCTTCAATCACTTTTTCCGGGGCGGCCCCGCGAGCCAGGCGGACCTAGTGTTCTGCCAGCCGCATTCCGCGCCGGGCATCTACGCCCGGGCCTTCCTGGAAGGCCGCCTGGAAGAGGCCGACCTGGCGCACTACCGGCAGGAGATCACCGCCCGGGCACAAGGCATCCGCGGCCTGTCCAGCTACCCCCATCCCTGGCTCATGCCCGATTTCTGGCAATTCCCCACCGGCTCGATGGGCATCGGACCCATCAACGCCATCTACCAGGCCCGCTTCATGCGCTATCTGGCGCATCGCGGCCTGCTCGACACGAGTGGCCGGAAGGTGTGGGGCATCTTCGGCGACGGCGAGATGGACGAACCCGAAAGCATGTCGGCACTGACCTTGGCGGCCCGCGAAGGGCTCGACAACCTGGTCTGGGTGGTGAACTGCAATCTCCAGCGGCTCGATGGCCCGGTGCGTGGCAACGGCCGCATCGTCGACGAACTCGAAGCCCTGTTTGCCGGCGCCGGCTGGAACGTGATCAAGCTGCTGTGGGGATCGGACTGGGATGGCCTGTTCGCCCGGGATGCCGGCGGCGCCCTGCGGCGGGCCTTCGCGCGGACGGTGGACGGACAGTTGCAGACCTTCGCGGCCAAGGATGGCCGCTTCAACCGCGACCACTTCTTCGGCCAGGACCCGCAACTCGCCCTGCTGGCGCAGGGCCTTACCGACGAAGAGATCGACCGGCTCCGCCGCGGCGGCCACGACCTGGTAAAGATCCATGCCGCCTATCACGCGGCCGCCCGCAGCACCGGGCGCCCCACCGTCATCCTGGCCCAGACCAAGAAAGGCTACGGCATGGGCGAAGCGGGCCAGGGCAAGATGACCACCCACCAGCAGAAGAAGCTGGACCGCGACGCACTGATCGCCTTCCGCGACCGTTTCTCGCTGCCGCTGAGCGACGAGCAGGCCGCATCCCTGGCCTTCCTCCATCCCGGCGCGGACAGTGCCGAGATCCGCTACCTGCATGACCGGCGCGGCACATTGGGTGGCCCCGTGCCCGCCCGCTCGCCGCGGGCGGAGGCGGTTTCTATCCCCCCGCTCGATCGCTATGCCTCCTTTGCCCTCCAGGCCGATGGCAAGGAAATGTCGACCACCATGGCCTTCGTGCGCCTACTGACCGGCCTGCTCAAGGATGACCTGCTCGGCCCGCGCGTCGTGCCCATCGTGGCCGACGAGGCGCGCACCTTCGGCATGGCGGCGCTGTTCCGGCAGATCGGCATCTATTCCAGCGTGGGCCAACGCTACGAACCCGAGGACATCGGCTCGGTGCTGAGTTATCGCGAGGCGATGGACGGCCAGATCCTGGAGGAAGGCATCAGCGAGGCCGGCGCGATCAGTTCCTGGACCGCGGCGGCCACCAGCTACGCCGTGCATGGCACGGCGATGCTGCCGTTCTACATCTACTATTCCATGTTCGGTTTCCAGCGTGTGGGCGACCTGATCTGGGCGGCCGCCGACCAGCGCGCCCGCGGCTTCCTGCTGGGCGCCACCGCCGGCCGCACCACGCTCGGCGGCGAAGGCCTGCAGCACCAGGACGGTGCCAGCCTGGTGGCCGCGGCGGCCGTCCCCAATTGCCGGGCCTACGATCCCGCGTTCGCGTCCGAGGTCGCCGTCATCATCGACCACGGCATGCGGGCCATGCTCGAACGCCAGGAAGACGTCTTCTACTACCTCACGCTGGTCAACGAGAGCATCCCCCAGCCCAGCCTGCCGCCCGATACCCATGAAGGCATCATCAAAGGGCTCTACCGGCACATCACCCACGGCCAGGGCGAGCCCGCGATACGCCTGCTGGGGTCCGGCGCGATCCTGCGCGAAGTCATTGCGGCCGGCGAACTGCTGGCCGCAGACTGGGGCATCGCCAGCGAGGCCTGGAGCGCGACCAGCTACGCGGAACTGGCCCGGGACGCGCGCGACGTCGAACGTTGGAACCGCCTGCATCCGGACCAGCCCTCGCGGCGCAGCCACGTCGAGCAATGCCTGGCGGGCAACGCTCCCGTGGTGGCCGCGAGCGACTACGTCCGCGCCTGGCCGTCGCTGATCGCGCCCCATTGCCCCGCGCGGATGACGGTGCTGGGAACGGACGGCTTTGGCCGCAGCGATACCCGGGGCGCCCTGCGCCAGTTCTTCGAGGTCGATCGTTTCCACATTGTCCTGGCCGCGCTGAGCGCGCTCGCCGACGCCGGCGCATGTCCTCGCGAGCGATGCGGGCAGGCCATTGCCCGCTATCCGATACGGACGGACCCGCGTCCGGCCTGGGAGGCCTGAGACGCGTGGAAACAAGGAGGGATGGCCCCTAGCGGACCAGGCTGGTCTCGCGGGCGGACTGCAACAGGCCGACGATATCGGCCAGCTCCGCCCGGATGGCCTGCAGCTCGGGCTCTTCGATGGAGACCAGTGCCACCTGGGGCGTGTCGTCCGCGTGCGCCCGGGATTCGTCCAGCCGGTTGCGCGCGCCGCTGATGGTAAAGCCCTGCTCGTACAGCAGTTCGCGGATACGGCGGATCAACAGCACTTCGTGATGCTGGTAGTAGCGGCGGTTGCCCCGTCGCTTGATGGGCTTGAGCTGGGTGAACTCCTGTTCCCAGTAGCGCAGCACATGCGGCTTGACACCGCACAGCTCGCTGACCTCGCCTATCGTGAAATAGCGCTTGGCGGGAATGGGCGGAAGAACGACGGGGGGCTCGATGCGCGCCATAAGACCTCTCAGGACGGATTCTGTTCGCGCAACGCGACCTGTTCGACCATGCTCTTGAGCTTCTGGCTCGCATGGAAGGTGACGACGCGGCGGGCGGCGATGGGGATTTCCTCGCCCGTCTTGGGATTGCGTCCCGGCCGCTGCGGCTTGTTGCGCACCTGGAAGTTGCCGAAGCCCGATAGCTTGACCATGTCGCCGCGTTCCAGCGCGTCGCGGATTTCCTCGAAGAAGGTTTCGACCATGTCCTTGGCTTCGCGCTTGTTCAGGCCGACCCGCTCGAACAGCAGGTCGGCCAGTTCGGCCTTGGTCAGGGTACGCGAATCGACTCCGCCCTGCGGCAGGTCGGAGTCGGAATCGGCGTCGAACGCGTCCGGGGAAGCGTAGCTATCGGAAACGAGAGAATGCATAGACACGGATGGAAAGCGGTATCAAACCCTCAACCGCGCACCGTGCTCGGATTCCAGCGCGGCGCGGATACGGGCCAGGCACGCCTCGACTCGGGCGTCGTCCAGGGTTACCGAAGTATCCTGTAGCCAGAAGCGGAAGGCAAGGCTTTTTTCCTTTTCTAACAAGGACTTATCCCGCCAAACATCGAAAATCCGTGCATCCTGGACGACTGCCAGTTCAGGCTCCCTGGCCACCAGATGGCGCACCGTGTCCAACATCTGCTGCGCCGTCACCGCCTCGGCCACCCACAGCGCCAGGTCGCGGATCACCACCGGCTGGCGCGAGATCTCGCGCAGCGCGGGCAGCGGACGGACGGCGATGCGATCGGCATCCAGCTCGAATACCACGGGAGCGTGCGGCAGTTCCGCGCGCTGCAGCCAGCGCGGGTGCAGTTCGCCTATCCAGCCGACGGTCTCGCCGTCGATGACGATGCGGGCGCCGCGGCCGGGATGCAGGGCCGGATGCGTGTCGGGCACGAAGCGCGGCGCCTCGCTGGACCCGCCGGCCAGCAGGGCCTCCACGTCCGCCTTCACGTCGTAGAAATCGACCTGCCGGGTCTGCGTTCCCCACTGCTCTTCCACCGCCGGCCCGTAGGCCAGGCCGGCAAGGCGCATGGGCTGGTTCACGCCCGCCACCGTCAGCGGACCATCGGCCACGCCCGCGTCGCGCCAGAAGACCCGGCCCAGTTCGAACACCCGCACGCGGCTGGTCTTGCGGTTCACGTTGTACTGGGCGTTGGCCACCAGGCCGCCGATCAGGCTGCTGCGCATGACGGACAACTGGCTGGCGATGGGATTGAGCAGGCGGATGGGATCCGGGTTGCCCGCATAATCGCGTTCCCACTCTGCTTCCACGAAGCTGAAATTGATCACCTCCTGGTAGTCCAGGTCGGCCATCGTGTGGCGCAGCGCGTGGAAGGTGTGGCGCTCTTCCGGCACCGCGCTGACCGCGGCCCGCGCCAGCGGCGGCAGGTCGGGGATGCGCTCGAAGCCGTGCACGCGCGCGACTTCCTCGATCAGGTCTTCCTCGATCTCGATATCGAAGCGGAAGGAAGGAGGAGTCACGACGAACGCACCGGGTTCCCGCACGAAGGGCAGCCCCAGGCGGGTGAAGATGTCGGCGATCTCGTCTTCCGGCACGTCCACGCCCAGGACCTTGTGGCAACGTGCCACGCGCAGGCGCACGGGCTGGCGCTGGGGCAGGTTGACGATCTGGTCGTCCACGGGGCCTGCCTGGCCGCCGCAGACCTGCACGATCAGGCTGGTCAGGTATTCCAGGTCGGCGGGAATGTTGGCGTAGTCCACGCCGCGCTCGAAGCGGTGGCTGGCATCGGTGCTGAAGTTGTAGCGGCGCGCGCGGCCGGCGATGCTGGCGGGCCACCAGAAGGCGGCCTCGAGATAGATGTCGCGGGTCTCGGTGGACACCGAGGTGGCCTCGCCGCCCATGATCCCGGCCAGGCACTCGGGGCCGTTGTCGTCGGCGATCACGCCGACCTGCCCGTCCACCTCGACGGTCTGGCCGTTCAGCAGCAGCACTTGCTCGCCCGGCAGACCCCAGCGCACGTGCAGGCCGCCATGCACCTTGGCGAGGTCGAACACGTGGCTGGGGCGGCCCAGTTCCAGCATGACGTAATTGGAGATGTCCACCAACGCGGAAATCGAGCGCTGGCCGGCGCGCTCGAGGCGCCGCTTGATCCATTCCGGCGTGGGAGCCGACGCGTCGACACCGCGGACGACCCGCCCCACGTAGCGGCCGCACAGGTCCGGCGCATGCACGGTCACCGGGACACGGTCGTCGATGGCGACCGCCACCGGGTCCAGCCTTGGCGCGGCCAGCGGTGCGCCGGTCAGGGCCGAGACTTCGCGCGCCACCCCCAGCACCGACAGGCAGTCCGCCTTGTTGGGGGTAAGTTTGAGAGTAAAGACCGTATCGTCCAGTTGCAGCCAGTCGCGCACGGATATGCCGACCGTCGCCTCCGGGCCCAGGTCAAGCAGGCCGGCATGGTCCTGCGACAGGCCCAGTTCGCGCGCCGAACACAGCATGCCGGCGGATTCGACGCCGCGCATCTTGGCCACGCCTATCTTGATGTCGCCAGGCAGGCGGGCCCCCACGGTGGCCAGCGGCACTTTCATGCCGACCGCCACGTTGGGCGCGCCACACACGATCTGCAAGGGCTCGCCCTGCCCCGCATCGACCTTGCACACGCGCAGCTTATCGGCATTGGGATGCGGCTCGAGCGCCAGCACCTGGGCCACCACCACGCCGCTGAAGGCCGGCGCCACCGGTTCGGCTTCCTCGACCTCGAGGCCGGCCATGGTCAATTGATGGGCCAGTTCGTCGGTCGAAATGGCGGGATTCGTCAGCGCCCGCAACCAGGATTCGGGGAATTGCATGTGTCTAGATCCCCCCCCTACGCGCTTCGCGCGCCCCCCAGGGGGCGATGCGGGTGGATCCGGTTTTGCCGGTCCGCCGGTTTCGCCCCCTGGGGGGCGCGCGTGAGCGCGTAGGGGGGGGCCTCCTTCAATTGAATTGTTTGAGGAAGCGCAGATCGCCTTCGAAGAACTGGCGCAGGTCGTTCACGCCGTAGCGCAGCATCGTCAGTCGTTCCAGGCCGGAGCCGAAGGCAAAGCCGATGTAGCGTTCCGGATCCAGGCCGAAGTTGCGCACCACCGCAGGGTGCACCTGTCCCGAGCCGGAGATCTCCAGCCAACGGCCCTTGTTGGGGCCGGAGGTGAACATCATGTCGATCTCGGCCGACGGTTCGGTGAACGGGAAGAACGACGGGCGGAAACGCAGCACCAGGTCGTCGGTCTCGAAAAAGGCGCGCAGGAAATCGGTATAGACGCCCTTCAGGTCGGCGAACGAGATGTTCTCGTCTATCCACAGGCCCTCGACCTGGTGGAACATGGGCGAATGCGTGGCATCGCTGTCGACGCGGTAGGTCCGCCCGGGGGCGATCACCTTGATGGGCGGCTGGTGGGCGCGCGCATAGCGCACCTGCATCGGGCTGGTATGCGTGCGCAGCAGCAGCGGCAGGCCCTTGTCGTCCTTCATGTCGACGTAGAACGTATCCTGCATCGACCGGGCGGGATGGTTCTCGGGATTGTTCAGCGCCGTGAAATTGGTCCAGTCGTTCTCGATCTCGGGACCATCGGCCACGTCGAAGCCGATGGAACGGAAAATCTGCTCGATCCGCTCCCAGGTGCGGATGACCGGGTGGATGCCGCCCCGGCTGCGGCCGCGGCCGGGCAGCGTGACGTCGATGGTTTCTTCGGCCAGGCGAGCGTTCAGCCTGGCGTCGGCCAGCGCCTGGCGGCGTTCGTTCAACAGCGCCTCGATCCGGCCCTTGGCCTCGTTGATGCGCGCTCCCTCGGTGCGTTTCTGCTCCGGCGTCAGGCTGGCCAACCCCTTGAGCAGCGCCGTCAACGCGCCCTGCTTACCCAGGAACCGGGCCTTTTCGTTCTCGAGCGCGTTGGGGTCGGACGCGGCCGCGAAGGCCTCCCCGGCTTGGCGTATCAGATCGTCCAGATTCTGGGACATGGCGGATTCGTATCAATAGGAAAAAAATGGGTCGCCACAAACACGAACGGGGCTTCAAGAGAAGCCCCGTTCGGGTGTTGCACTCGTGGCTCGCGGCGCTCGACCGGGCGTGGCCGGCATCCGGCCGCGCCCGTGGGCGTCGCTAGCGAGCTCAGGCGGCCAGGGCGTTCTTGACTTGCTGCACGATCGCGGCAAAACCCGCCTTGTCGCGCACAGCCAGGTCGGCCAGCACCTTGCGGTCCAGGTCGATCGCAGCCTTCTTCAGGCCGGCGATGAACACACTGTACGACACGCCATGCTCGCGGACGGCGGCGTTGATACGCGTGATCCACAGCGCGCGGAAGGTGCGCTTCTTGGCACGGCGGTCGCGATAGGCGTACTGGCCGGCGCGCATGACCGCCTGCTTGGCGACGCGGAAGACGTTACCGCGGCGGCCACGGTATCCCTTGGCGGCGCTGATGACTTTCTTGTGGCGGGCCCGGGCGGTTACCCCACGTTTGACTCTAGGCATTTGAAAACTCCAATATCAGCGGGTTGGGATCAGGCAAACGGCATCATTGCCCGCACGGATTTCACATCGGCCTCGTGGACCGCGGTGGAACCGCGCAACTGACGCTTGTTCTTGGTGGTTTTCTTCGTGAGGATGTGGCGCTTGAACGCCTGGCCCCGCTTGATGGAACCGCTACCGCGGACCTTAAAGCGCTTGGCGGCGCTTTTCTTGGTCTTCATCTTAGGCATGACTGCTTCCTGTACGTTTACATGCTCACGGGTGCCGACGATATCCTGCCGGACTTGACGACCCGCATTCACTTGTTTTCCCTGTTCCGGGTCCCTGCGACGCACCGCCAGCGCGGGGTTCACCCCGCCTGATGGATTTGAAGGCGCCGCAAAGAAGCCGGATTGCCCGGTGCCAGGAATTTCGCACCAGGATTTTCGCCGGGATGCCCCCACAAAGGGCACGGTCATCCCGGAAAACCCACGATTATACCGCGTTATTCGCCCGCTGCGCCCTTGCCGACCGGCAGAGCCTTCTTCTTGGGAGCCAGCACCATCACCATCTGGCGTCCTTCCAGCTTGGGCATCGCTTCGACCGCGCTGATCTCGACCAGATCGTCGCGCACACGCTCCAGCACGCGCATCCCCAGTTCCTGGTGGGCCATTTCGCGGCCGCGGAAGCGCAGCGTGACCTTGGCCTTGTCGCCCTCTTCCAGGAACCGGCGCAGATTACGCAGCTTGACCTGGTAATCGCCCTCGTCGGTGCCGGGACGGAACTTGACTTCCTTGACCTGGATGATCTTCTGCTTGAGCTTGGCTTCGTGCTGACGCTTCTGCTCTTGGTACTTGAACTTGCCGTAATCCATCAGGCGACAGACCGGAGGCTGCGCGTTCGGGGCAATTTCTACCAGATCCACATCACTCTGTTCGGAAAGCCTGACTGCTTCGGCCAGCTTGACGATGCCAAGCTGTTCGCCGTCGACCCCAATCAGGCGCACCTCAAGTGCGGTAATTTCACCATTGATGCGATTCGGCTTGTCGGTAGCGATGTCTAAAACTCCTGAATTTGATTGAAACGGCCGCCTGCGGCACACCCAGCCGCCGGCACGGACCGCGCCCGGGCCCCGGAACGGCCAACCACGCGATCAAGACGGATTGGCGGGGACTTCCGGATTCCGGCGCTCGGCCACGTCGGCAGCGAGCCGCGACGAGAACACATCGATCGGGAGAACCCCCAGGTCGATGCCGCCGCGGGCGCGTACGGCCACCGATGCAGCTTGCCGTTCTTTTTCCCCCACCACGAGGATATAGGGAATTTTTTGCAAGCTGTGCTCCCGGATTTTATAGGTGATCTTTTCACCACGCAAATCCGATTCCACTCTAAACCCTTGTTTTTTCAGGGTTTGCGCGACACTTTGGGCGTATTCGGCCGTGGATTCCGAAATATTGCAGACGACGGCCTGGACCGGCGCCAGCCAGGGCGGCATGGCCCCGCCGAAGTTCTCGATCAGCATGCCGATGAAACGTTCCATGGAACCCAGGATCGCCCGGTGCAGCATGACGGGGGTCACGCGCTGGTCGTGCTGGTCCACGTACTCGGCGCCCAGCCGGCCAGGCATCGAGAAATCCACCTGGATCGTGCCGCACTGCCAGTGGCGGCCGATGGCGTCCTTCAGCGTGTACTCGATCTTCGGACCATAGAAGGCGCCGTCGCCCGGGCTGATCTCGTACTCGCAGCCGGAACGGCGCAGGCTTTCGATCAGCGCCTGCTCGGCCTTGTCCCAGACCTCGTCCGACCCGATCCGGCTTTCCGGCCGCGTGGCGATCTTGTACAGGATGTCGGTGAAGCCGAAGTCGCGGTAGACGCGCTGCAGCTGCGCCGTGAAGGCCACGCACTCGTCCAGGATCTGGTCCTCGGTACAGAAGATGTGGCCGTCGTCCTGCGTAAAGCCGCGCACACGCATCATCCCGTGCAGCGCCCCCGAGGGCTCGTTGCGGTGGCACTGGCCGAATTCGCCGTACCGCAGCGGCAGGTCGCGATAGGAATGCAGGTTGGCGCGGAAGATCTGCACGTGGCCCGGGCAGTTCATGGGCTTGAGCGCGTAGTAGCGGTTCTCGGACTCCGTCGTGAACATGTTGTCCCGATAGTTGTCCCAGTGTCCTGTCTTTTCCCACAGCGAGCGGTCCAGGATCTGCGGCGCCTTGACCTCCTGGTAGCCGCTGTCGCGGTAGACGCCGCGCACGTATTGCTCGACCTGCTGCCAGATCGTCCAGCCCTTGGGGTGCCAGAACACCAGCCCCGGCGCTTCGTCCTGGAAGTGGAACAGGTCCAGCTCGCGGCCCAGCTTGCGGTGATCGCGCTTCTCGGCCTCTTCCAGCATCGTCAGGTAGGCATCCTGGTCTTCCTTCTTCGCCCAGGCCGTGCCGTAGATGCGCTGGAGCATCTCGTTCTTGCTGTCGCCGCGCCAATAGGCGCCGGCCACCTTCATCAGCTTGAACACCTTGAGCTTGCCGGTGGACGGCACGTGCGGGCCGCGGCACAGGTCGATGAAATCGCCTTCGCGGTACAGCGAAATCGTCTGGTTGTCCGGGATGGACGCGATGATCTCGGCCTTGTACTTCTCGCCTATCGAGTTGAAGAAGTCCACCGCGTCGTCGCGCTTCCATTCCTCGCGCGTGACGATCTCGTCCTTCCTGGCCAGCTCCAGCATCTTGTTCTCGATGGCGGCCAGGTCCTCGGGCGTGAACGGCCGCGAGTACGAGAAATCGTAGTAGAAGCCGTTGTCGATGACCGGACCGATGGTGACCTGGGCCTCGGGGAACAGCGACTTGACCGCGTAGGCCAGCAGATGCGCCGTCGAATGGCGGATGAGGTCGAGCCCGTCGGCGTCCTTGCCGGTGATGATGGCCAACTGGACATCGCGGTCTATCGTGTGGCTCGTATCGACCAGGGTGGACTCGCTGCCTTCGTAGGTGACCCGGCCGGCCAGGGCGGCCTTGGCCAGCCCGGCGCCGATGGACGCGGCGACGTCTGCCACCGTGACGGGGGCCGGAAACTCACGCTGGGAACCATCGGGCAGCGTTACCTTGATCATTGAAGCGACCTCGAAAGAGATGGAGAAAAACCCTGGGACGAACCTGAAACGAAAAACGCGGCACCGGGCCGCGTTTCTTGCTTTCTGCAGGATCCCGGGCCCAGGGGCCCGGCGGGAACGGACGATGCGATCCAGGAAACCAACGCGGCTAGCCGGCGATGTTCCCCGAGGTAGTTCGATCGAGCATGGAAATGACGCGCATGCCGCTGTCCGTTCGTGTTGCAGTAAGGGTCTACGTTGCCTGGGATTTTAGCACAGCGCCCCCTTGCGGCCCAGCGTGGAACTGCCCGCGCGGGCGCAGGAAGAAGCCGTTCAGTCTCTGTTCGAGCGCATGGGCGATCCAGCCCGAGGTCCGGCCCATGGCCCACAGCGCGCTGGCGGCGCCGGGCGGCAGGTCCCAGGCCGCGCAGGCCGCGACCAGGCCGAGCTCGATCCGGGGTGGCACCCCTACCCGGGCCTGGACCTCGTCCAGGAAGCGCAGCAGCGTCCCGGCGCGGCGGCCGGGGCGCGGGTGCGCGCGCGCCATGCCTATCAGCAGCGCCGCCCGCGGGTCCCCCTGGGGATAGGATTCGATGCCGAAGGCCGACGAGCGAGCGCGGTCGCGCACCACCCGCGCCACCCAGGCGTCGAGCTGGCCGCGAGAGCGGACGGCGGCCAGCGTGTCCTCGATGCGGTCGCATCCGCCGGCCAGGCCCGTGCCGGACAGAGCCGCCAGCGCCGCCCCCACGCAGGCATGGAGCTCGGCGCCGACCGAGGCGGCGATACGCGCGCTGAACGTGGGCGGCGACAGCTCGTGGTCCGCGCTCAGGATCAGCATGGCGTTCAGCACCCGCAGCAGGTCGGGAGCGGCCTCCTTGCCCATGGCTTCGGCCAGGTGCTGGGCCAGCGGCTTGGCGCCGGCCGGCGCCCGGTGGCGGCGCGGGCCGGACAGCAGGCCACAGCAGCCGGCGAACGCCAGCACGAGCTGCCGCGCCGCCGGGACGGCCCCGCCCCCGCGCACCTCCTCGTCCACCGAGCCGCCGCCCAGGGCCAGCGCCGCTGCCTGGAACACCCGGACCATGCGCGGCGCCTCGCCCGGCTCCGGCGAGAAGGCGGCCAGCGCGCGGCGGGCGCGGGTCGGCAGAGGCAGGGCCGGCCAGATACTGGCGCCCTCGGGCAGCACGCCGGTCCATAGCAGTTCGGCCACGTTCTCGAACGCCCCCGGGTATTCGACCAGGTCCGCCGCCAGGCGCCCCCGGTAGCGCGGTCCGGCCGGCGTGATTTCCGTGATGCCGGTGTCGATTACCGGCTGCCCCCAGCGCAGCGCCGTCGCCGCCACGGCACCATGCCCCATTCGGGCCTGGCTGCGCGTTCGCAGCCCCTCGACTTCGTCGCGCAGGTAAAGGCGGGTCTTGCGGCCCGGCTGCGCGACCGGATGCAGCAGGCCGCGGCTGACATAGGTGTACAGCGTGGCGGCCTTGACCTGGAGCAGGCGGCACGCTTCCTTCGAGTCGACGAAACCGCCTGCGGCCCAGGCCTGTCCGGCCGCGCCGTTTTCCGTTGGATCCATGGTGGGTTGCGGGCCGGGGGAGCCCGGTGAATCAGCAATACATCGATTATGCAATCGAGATTGATTCGACGTAAATCGATCCATACACTCCGCTGCACATACCATTGCCGCCGGCACGCCCCCGCCGGCGAAGACAGGAGACACCACCATGACCCCGAGCATGCCCCGCCCCCGCCGGGCCTTCCTTGCACTCGCCCTCGCGGCCCTGGCCCCATCGGCGCACGCCCAGCCGGGCGCCTATCCGTCCCGCCCGATCACCATCGTCGTGCCGTTCCAGGCCGGCGGCGGCGCCGATACCGTGGCGCGCCTGCTGGCCACGAACATCGCCGGCCAGTTGAACGGCCAGACAGTCATCGTCGACAACCGCGCCGGGGCCTCGGGCAACATCGGCGCCAACTACGTCGCGCGTGCCGCCGCCGATGGCTACACGCTGCTGCTGACCAACAGCACCATGACGATCAACGCGGCGTTGAACTTCACCCAGGGCTACGACGCCAGGAAGGACCTGCGGCCGATCGCCCAGCTCGTATCCTCGCCGGTGGCCGTCGGCGTCAACAGCGGCTATCCCGCCCGGACCGTGGCCGAACTCGTCGGCCATCTGCGCGCGAACCCCGGCAAGGCCAACTACTCTTCCTGCGGCAACGGTTCGCCCCAGCACTTCGCCGGCGAGGCCTTCAACCAGGGCGCCAGGGTCGACATGGTGCATGTGCCCTACAACGGCTGCGCCCCGGCGGTCAGCGACGCGCTGGGCAACCAGGTTCCCATCCTGTTCAGCACCATCCCCAACATGGCGCCCCATGCCAAGACCGGCAAACTGCGCATGCTGGGCGTCGCCTCGGCCAAGCGCCTGTCGTTCATGCCCGAGGTGCCGGCCATCGCTGAAACGCCGGAGTTCAAGGACCTGGACATCAGCGTCTGGTTCGGGCTGTTCGCGCCGGCGGCCACGCCGGCCGACGTGCGCGGCCGCATCGAGCAGGCGGTGCTCGCCACGCTCAAGGATCCCAAGCTGCGCCAGGACTTCCAGTCGCGCTACTACGAAGTCGACGCCCTGGGTGCCGACGGCATGAGCCGGCAGGTGGACAAGGACCTGTCCATGTACGCGCAACTGGCCAAGCGGGCCAACATCAAGCTGGAATAGCCGCCGCGCCGGCCCCCGCCCCTTTCATCCACACCTCGTCAGGTATCGCCATGTCCACTTCTTCCCCGGCCGCGGCCGGCACGCTGCAACAGCTGATCGACGACCTCGTCGTCGCCAACCGGGTACTGGCCAAGTACAACGTGCTGGACGGCTTCGGCCACGTCAGCGTCCGCCACCCCGAGCGGCCCGGCCATTTCCTGCTGTCGCGCTCGCTCGCGCCGGAACTGGTCACCGCCACCGACATCATGGAATTCGATGCCGAGTCCGAGCCGATGGCCGGCGAAACGCGCACGCCCTACCTCGAACGCTACATCCACGGCGAGATCTACCGCGCCCGGCCCGATGTGAACGCGGTCGTCCACAGCCACTCGCCGTCGGTCATCCCGTTCGCCAGTTCGTCGGTGCGGCTGCGGCCCATCTATCACATGGCCGGCTTCCTGTCGGGCGGCGCGCCCGTGTTCGACATCCGCTGCTGTTTCGGCGCGACCGACCTGCTGGTGCGCAACCGCGAACACGGGAAAGAACTGGCGAAGACGCTTGGCCAGCAGAACATCTCGCTGATGCGCGGCCACGGCTTCGTCACCGTCGGCGGCGACGTGCGTATCGCGGTGTATCGCGCGATGTACACCGAGACCAACGCGGCCCTGCAGCAGAAGGCCATCGGCCTGGGCGGCGACATCACCTACCTCGACGAAGAGGAAGCCTCGAAGGCCGACACCATGATGGCCGGGGTGATGTTCCGCCCCTGGGAACTGTGGAAGAAGAAGGCGATGGAGGGCTGAGCCCGGCCCCGGGCGGCGCGATGCCGCCCGGACGAGGCCCGCCGCCCCGCCCGCCTGCGCGAGGCTCCTTCCCGTATCAGCCGGCCCTAGGTGATTTGCGGAAATGGCAGGCTGCGCAATCGCTTGCCGCTCAACCGGGCCACCGCATTGGCCACCGCCGGAGCCACGGGCGGCAAGCCGACCTCGCCCATGCCGCCCGGCGCATGATCGGTTGGCATGACCGTCACCTGCACCGCCGGTGCCTGGTTGGCCCGCAGCAGCGTATAGGTATCGAGGTTGTGCTGCTGCACCTGTCCGCCCTTGTAGACCAGACGCTCGCCCAGCGCCGCCGACAGCCCGAACAACGCGGCGCCCTCGACCTGGGCCCGGATGTTGGCCGGACTGATCGCATGGCCGCAATCGACCGCGGCCCAGATGCGATGCACCACCGGCCGGCCCTCGCTCAGCGACACCTCGGCCACCATCGCGATGAAGGTATTCCAGGCATCCGAGAAAGCCAGGCCCAGCTCGCGCCCGGCCTGCCGTTTCTGCCCCCAGCCTGCCATCGCGGCGGCCTCGCGCAACACCGCCTGCGCCCTGGGCTCGCCGGCCGTCAGGTCCAGCCGGTATTGCAATGGATCCTTGCCCGAGGCCGTGGCGATCTCGTCGATCAGGGACTCCATGGAGAACTTCGTGTAGCCCGCCCCCACGGCCCGCCAGAAGCTGACGTCCACGCCGCGCTGTTCGCGGCCATGTTCGATCAACTGGTCGGCGATGCCATAGACGCCATCGGCTCCTTCCATGACGGGCGAATCCCGTCCGCCCGATTTTTCATAGGCCGCCGCCGCCGTCCGCGCCATGATGCTCTCGGACACCAGGCGATGGCGCCAGCCGACGATGCGCCCTTGCGCGTCGACACCGGCCACCAGATGCTGGGCTGTCATCGGACGCGGCCGGGCCCGCAGGAAATCATCCTCGCGGGTCCAGATGACCTGGATGGGCACGCCGGGCATGGCCTTGGCCAGCAGCGCCGCATGCAGGCTGTAGTCGGCCTCGGCGCGCCGGCCGTAGCCACCGCCCAGCAACGTGATGTGGACCTTGATGTTCTCGGGCTTGTAGCCCGCGCCCGCGGCCACGGTGCCGATCACCCCCGACGGCGACTGCGAGGGCACCCAGATCTCGATGGCGTCGCCCTGGGCGCGCGCCGTGCAGTTCATGGGTTCCATGGTTACGTGGGCAACGTGGTCGGTGGTGTAGGTGGCGCGGAAGACGCGCGCCGCCCCGGCGATCCTGGCCGCCGCGTCGCCGTGCTTGTGCCAGACCGCGCCCGCCTCGTCCAGGCGTTCGGCCCGCGCGGCGAACTCCGCCAGCGCGGCCTCGCTGTCGTACGAACGGGCCTTGGCCTGCTCGCTCCATTTCACCTCCAGCAGTTCGCGCGCCTTGCGGGCCGTGACGAAGGAGTCGGCCACCACCCCCACCCCGCCCGGAAGGCGAATCACCTTGCGAACACCCGGAACCGCCAGCGCCGCCGCGTCCTTGACCTCCAGCGGCTGCTCGCCCTGCACCGGCGTGTGCAGCACCGCGGCCCACAGCATGCCCGGCAGGCGCACGTCGATGCCGAACCGGGCGCCGCCACCGGACTTGTCCGGCACGTCCACGCGCGGCAGCTCCTTGCCGATCAGGGTGAAGGCGGACATGGGCTTGAGCATGCTCTTGTCCACCTTGGGCAGCGACTGCGGCGCGCGCGCCTCCTCGACCAATTGGCCGTAGGTCATGCGGCGGCCGCTGGGCGCATGGATCAGGGTGCTGCGCTCGGCACGGATCTCGGCCGCCGGCACGCCCCATTTCCCGGCGGCGGCCTGTGCCAGCACCAGCCGGGCCTGCAGCCCGGCCAGGCGCAGCGCCTCGTAATAGCCCTTCACCGTGCGCGAGGAACCCGTCACCATCGCGCCGCCGAAGCCGGGATTGCCGAACCGCCTGGGATCCGCGGGCGCCTGCTCGACCCGGACGGAGCTCCAGTCCAGTTCCATTTCCTCGGCCAGGATCAGTGGAATCGCCGTCATCGTGCCCTGCCCCATTTCCGAGGCGGGCGAATAGACCACGGCGGTGTTGTCCGGCGACAGCGCAACCCAGGCCACCGGACTGAAACTGGCGGTGGCGGCCGCCGCCTCCGGCAACAGGCCGCTCAGGCCGCGCGCGGCGCTCCAGCCTCCCAGCACGACGCCCACCGCGGCCGCGCCCGATCCGGCGATGAAGGCGCGGCGCGTAAACTTGTTCGTTTCCATGGCGCCCCCTATGCCGCGGGTTTCTGGGCGACGCTGACCACCGCGTCGGCGATCTGGTTATAGGTCCCGCAGCGGCACAGGTTGCCCGCCATGCCCTCCAGGACCTGTTCCCGCGACATAGGTCCGTCCGCGCCCGCTAGCATGCCAGTGGCGGTCATCATCTGCCCCGACTGGCAGTAGCCGCACTGGGGCACCTGGTGCGCGATCCACGCCTGGCGCAATGCCTGGCCGGCGCGGGTATCCATCACCCCCTCGATCGTGGTGACCGAGGCCCCCTTCACCGCCGCCGCCGGCAGCACGCACGAACGCGTGGCCTGGCCGTTGAAATGCACGGTACAGGCGCCGCATTGCGCCATGCCGCAACCGAACTTGGTCCCGGTGAGCTGGAAATCTTCCCGCAGCACCCACAGCAGGGGCTTGTCGTCGGCAACGTCGGCCGACACCTGCTTGCCATTGAGCATGAACTCGATCATGGACTCCTCCTTGGATGTTCCTGGCACGCTGGGCCAGGCGGCGCGGCCGGCTCCCTGAGAGCGGCCGCTTCGGTCCCATGCTAGCGGATAGGTGGCGTAAATTCCACGATTTTTGAACACGCTCATCAATGTTCGAGGAAACGAAAAGGCCCGGCACGATGTGTCGTGCCGGGCCTTTTCGTGGGGCGCATCGCGCGCCCATGCATGATCGGCGTCAGCGCGGCCCGAGATAGGCCACCGCGTCGATTTCCAGCAGCGCCAGCGGATCGACCAGATGCGAGACCTCGACCAGGGTGGAAGCCGGTCTGCTGTCGCCGAACAGCGCCTTGCGCTCATCCCATACCGCTGCCTTGTCGCGGATGTCGGTCAGGTAGAAGGTGATCTTCATGATGCGATCGAAATCCGCTCCGGCGGCCCGAAGGATCTTGCGCATGTTCTCGAGCGCCTGCCGCGTCTGCTCGCGCGGGTCGGCGCGGCCGACGATGCGGCGTTCCGCGTCCCAGGCGATCATGCCCGAGATGTACAGCGTGTCCCCGGCGCGCATCGCAAGCGAGGTCGGGCTGCCGAAATCGGGAGGATACGCGATGTCCCGCGCGATGATCTCTTCTACGTTCTGCATGGCGTGTCTCCTTTCATTGCTCCAGGGTGATGCCGAGGTCCTTGATCAGCCTGCCCCATTTCTCGTATTCGTCCTGCATGATCCTGCGCATGCCGTCGCGGGTGGTGGGGGTCACGACATAACCGATGTCAACCAGACGCTTCTTCGTTTCCTCGCGCGCCATCACCTTGCGCAAGGACTCCGACAACCGGTCCAGCACCGCGACCGGCGTTCCGGCCGGCGCCGACAGCCCGAACCAGACACGCGCGGTATAGCCCGGCACGTCGGCGTCCATCGTCGGCACGTCCGGCAGCAGATCGGCACGCTCTTTCTGCGCGACGGCAATGGCGCGAATGCGCTGGCCCTTGATCATGGGCAGCGCCGTGCTGAGCGCCGTGAAGGCAACCTGCACATTGCCCGATGCGAGATCGGTATTCATCCCGGCCGCGCCCTTGTAGGGAACGTGGACCATCCGGGTGCCGGTCTTGTCCAGCAGCGCCTCGAAGTTCAGGTGATGCGCGGTGCCTACCCCGGGTGAACCATAGGACAAACCGTTCGGATGACTGCGGGCATAGGCCACCAGTTCCTTGACCGTTCCGGCCTGCAGGGAATTGGTCGACACCAGCACCATGGGCATGAATACGCCGATGCCAATGGGTTCGAAGTCCTTCATCGGGTCGAAGGACAACGCGCGATAAAGCCAGGGCACCGTGGTCAGGCTGTCCTGGGCGAGCAGTAGCGTATACCCGTCGGGGCGACTCTTGGCGACCAGGTCCGCGCCGATGTTGCCGCCCGCTCCCGGCTTGTTCTCGGCCACGACCGGCTGGCCGAGTTCAGCCTGCATGCCTTCGGCCAGGATCCGCCCGAAGGTGTCCGTGCCCCCGCCGGGGCTGAAGGGAATGATCAGCCGTATCGGCCGCTCGGGATACGCCGCGGCCGCGGCGACGGATGAGACGCACCCCAATACGGCCACGCCCAGGGCCGCGATGCGCAGAGGATTCCACATGGTCGAACTCCCTTCGGAAAATCGTCGTCCCGGACATCGGCTGGAGTCAGGGAAACGCCGGGCTCATATCGAGAACAGTCATGGCCCGCGCCCATGCGTGCCATCGCCGCAGAATCTAGCAACTTTGCAGGGCAGCGACTAGAATCCAGCGAAGAAAACGTCATTCTCGAATTGGAATCAATGCGCCGTGGACAAACTCAAGTGCATCGCGATCTTCGTCGAAGTCGCGCGCAGCCGCAGTTTCTCTTCCACGGCCAACCGGCTGGGCATCGCCCGCAGCAACGTCACCAAGCATGTCGCGTGGCTGGAACGCAGCATGGGAGTCCAGTTGCTGGCGCGCACGACCAAGAGCGTGGCGCTGACCGAATCCGGGCGAACGCTGCTGGAGAACGCGCCTGACCTGCTGGCGAACATCGAGCATATCGATTTTCTCGTGCGGCGTTCTTCCAGCGAGGCCAAGGGCATCCTGCGCGTGGGGGCACCGCCTTCCTTCGGCTCGGTCCACCTGGCGCCGGCCACCGCCGCGTTCTCCCAGCAACACCCCGACGTGGATTTCTACCTGTCGTGCGACTACGGCGAGGCCGACCTGATCGCAGAAGGCCTGGACTTGTCGATCCGGATCGCCCCCCTGCTCAAGGACTCCAGCCACGTTGCCTACCGGCTGGCCAAGGCCCCCCAAGTGCTGGTCGCCGCCGACAGCTATCTGCAACGCCATGGCTCACCCACCACGCCGGACGAGCTCAAGCAACACAACTGCCTGGTGCACGGCCTCAAGTCGCCGACAAGGTGCTGGGACTTCACCAGCCCCGAAGGCAGGCACAGCGTACGCGTGGGAGGCAGCATACGTTCGAACTACGGCGAGGCCCTGCGGCACGCCGCCCTGGTGGGACACGGCATCGCCATGCATCCGACCTACATGGTGGCCAACGATCTGACCCAGGGCCGTCTCGTTCACATCATGCGCGACTACGTGCCGACCGAACTGGAAATCAGCGCCATCGTTCCCGGCAGCCGGCATTTGCCGGCGCGCGTGCGTGTCTTCCTGGAATTCCTGATCGACTGGTTTCGCGCCCCCGCCTGGGACGCCCGCGGCTGAGGCGCCTCAGGTCGCGCAGCGTGACGCCTCCCAGGAGCCACCAGACAAGAGCCTGGTGAGCGGCAATTACGTGAACCGCCATTTCAACTATTGCCCCACCGAAAACAAAAGGCCCCATCCGAACGGATGGGGCCTTTTTTCAATCTGGTAGGCGCGATTGGATTCGAACCAACGACCCCCACCATGTCAAGGTGGTGCTCTAACCAACTGAGCTACGCGCCTGCTGTTTGTGCAGCAAAGAATTGAATTCTACAGGTAATTTTAAAAGTGTGTCAAACGAGCCGGGGTAATTCGTTCCTCGCTGTTCGCCTCCGTCAAAGTGCGCGGACATCCCGCGCACGCGGGACGGAAACCGCCTCCTTTTGACGTCCATCGCCGTCGGCAACCGGTCATCGATCCGCTCGGAAGCCGGATCAATCCCCCGCGTACAGGTCCTTGTACAGAAAGGGATCAGGCTTGCGCGCCAGCATCGCGACGACGGTCGCGGCAATACCTTCCTTGCGGCCCAGAAAACCCAGGCCCTCGTTGGTCTTGGCCTTGATGTTGACACAGGCCCCTGGCACGCCCAGGTCCTGGGCGATATTGGCGACCATGGCTGGCGCGTGGGGGCCGATCTTGGGCGCCTGGGCGTGGACCGTCGCATCGATGTTGATCACCTGCCAGCCCGCCTCGCGCACCCGCTGCATCGCGGTGCGCAGCAGCAGCCGGCTGTCGGCGCCGGCATAGGCGGGATCGGTATCGGGAAAGTGGCGTCCGATGTCGCCCAGCCCCGCCGCGCCCAGGATCGCGTCGGTGACCGCGTGCAGCAGCACGTCGGCGTCGGAATGGCCCAGGAGGCCGTGCGTGTGCTCGATCCGGACCCCGCCGATGATCAACGGCCGGCCCTCGACCAGGGCGTGTACGTCAAAGCCCTGCCCGATGCGGTAGGGATAGGTGGTGGGATCGATGTCCTTGTCTTTGCTCATACCTGGTCCAGCAATTTTTCCATCAAGGCGAAATCCTGGGGCCAGGTCACCTTGAAATTCGATAGCGTACCCGCCACCAGGCGGGGCGCCAGCCCCAGCGCCTCGACCGCGCTCGCCTCGTCGGTCACGGCCAGCCCCCGCACCGCGGCGTGGGCCAGCGCGCGGCGCAGCAGGCCCGCCCGGAACATCTGTGGCGTCTGGGCCTGCCACAGCCCGTCGCGGGGCACGGTGCCGGCCACGCGGGGCACGCCGCCACCGCCCTGGGTCTTGATGGTGTCGGCCACGGGCATGGCCACCAGCCCCCCCACCTCGTCGTCCAGGCAGGCGTCGATCAGCGCCCGCAACACCGCCGGCGGCAGGCCCGGTCGCGCGGCGTCATGCACCAGGACCCAGTCGTCGGCCTCGGCCCCGCAGCGCGCCAGCGCGTTGGTGACGGTGTCGGCGCGCGTGGCGCCGCCGCAGGGCAGGCAGGCCACGCGGGGCAGCCCCTCCAGCGCGGCGCCGGCCCGGACATCGTCCGGACCGACCGCCACCACCACCTGGCCGATGCGGTCGTCGCGCAACAGTGCCTGGACGGCGTGGCGCAACATGGGCTGGCCGGCCAACAGCCGGTATTGCTTGGGCGGCACGGGCGCGGCGGCCTCCGGATCCGCTGCCGGATCAGCGGCGCGCGCACCCATGCCGCCGGCCGGAACGATGGCGATCAATCGGGAAATCGGTCTCATGGCTTCTATAATACGGAATTGCCGCCACGCCCGCGCCGGCCCCTGGGCGACGCTCTTCCCGCGAAACCGATGTCCCTGCCAGCCAGCACTGCTTCCACGCCTTCCTCTTCCGCCAGCACGCCCGCAGCCTGCCTGCCCTCGGCGTTGACGCAAGCCCTGCTGGCCGCGCTCAAACCCGGCGAACGCTACGCCCAGCCACGCCCGCCAGGTGGCGGCGACGCCTGGCTGCTGGCCGACCTGGCGTGCCGCGCCGGCAAGCCGCTGGCGGTGCTGACGGCCGACCCGCTCGACGCCCAGCGCCTGGCCGAGGAAATCCGCCTGTTCGCCCCCGGGTTGCGGGTGCACCAGTTCCCCGATTGGGAAACCCTCCCCTACGACGCCTTCTCGCCCCACGAAGACCTGATCTCCGAGCGCCTGAAGGCCCTGCACGCCCTGCTGCGCCAGGACGTGGACGTGCTGACGATACCGGTCACGACCGCGCTGTACCGGCTGGCCCCGCCCGCGTTCCTGGCCGCCTACACGTTCTCGTTCAAACAGGGCGACCGACTGGATGAAGCCGCGCTGCGGGCGCAGCTGACGCTGGCCAACTATACGCACGTCACGCAGGTGACCGCGCCCGGCGAGTTCTGCATCCGCGGCAGCCTGATCGATCTTTTCCCCATGGGCTCGGCCCTGCCCTACCGGCTGGACCTGTTCGACGACACCATCGAGTCCATCCGCAGCTTCGACATCGACACCCAGCGCAGCCTGTATCCCGTCAAGGAGATCCAGATGCTGCCGGGCCGCGAGTTCCCGATGGACGAAACCGCGCGCAACGAATTCCGCGCGCGCTTCCGCGAGGAATTCGAGGGCGATCCCTCGCGCGCGACGCCCTACAAGGACATCGGCAACGGCATCGCCTTTCCCGGCGTCGAATACTACCTGCCGCTGTTCTTCGACGAGACCGCCACGCTGTTCGACTATCTGGGCGAGCAGACCATCGCGGTCACGCTGGGCGACGCCGAGGACACCATCCGGCGCTTCCTGCAGGACACCTCCAGCCGCTACGGATTCCTCAAGAGCGACCGCGAACGCCCCATCCTGCCCCCGTCCCGGATCTTCCTGGACACGGACGGGCTGTTCGGCCACCTGAAACGCTTCGCCCGCCTGGCCCTGGCCGGCGATCGTCCCCACCCGGCCTTCACCGCGCCGCCCGAGGTCGCGGTGCAACGCAAGGCCGATGACCCGGTGGCGCGCCTGCGCGCGCTGACGGAGCGGCGGGACCAGCGGGTGCTGCTGTGCGCCGAATCGGCCGGCCGCCGCGAGACCATCGCCCAGATGCTGGCCGAGTTCGGACTCGACCCCGAACCGGTCGAATCCGTGCAGGATTTCCTGGGCCGGACCGCCTCGTTCGCCATAGGCATCGCGCCGCTGTCCTCGGGCTTCGGCCTGAGCGACGCGCACCTGCTGTTCCTGACCGAGAGCGACCTGTTCGCGGGCCATGCCATCCGCCGCGGCAAACGCGGACAGGAGCGGGCCAGCAACGTCGAGTCCATGGTGCGCGACCTGTCCGAGCTGCGCGTGGGCGACCCCGTCGTCCACGTCCAGCACGGCATCGGCCGCTACCAGGGGCTGGTCAGCATGGACATCGGCGAAGGCGAGATGGAATTCCTGCACCTGGAATACGCCGGCGGCAGCACGCTGTACGTGCCGGTGTCGCAGTTGCACGTGATCGCGCGATACAGCGGCGCCGACCCCGAGACCGCGCCACTGCACCAGCTCGGCTCCGGCCAGTGGGAGAAAGCCCGCCGCAAGGCCGCCGCCCAGGCGCGCGACGCCGCCGCCGAGCTGCTGAACCTGTATGCCCGCCGCGCGCTGCGCCAGGGCCACATGTTCAAGCTGCCCATGTCCGACTACGAGGCCTTCGCCGAATCCTTCGGCTTCGAGGAAACGCCGGACCAGGCCGCCGCCATCCAGGCCGTGATCCAGGACATGACCTCGGGCAAGCCCATGGACCGCCTGGTGTGCGGCGACGTGGGCTTCGGCAAGACCGAGGTGGCGCTGCGCGCCGCCTTCATCGCCGTGGCCAACAGCAAGCAGGTCGCGCTCTTGTGTCCCACCACCCTGCTGGCCGAGCAGCACGCGCAGAACTTCGCCGACCGCTTCGCCGACTGGCCGGTCCGGGTGGTCGAGCTGTCCCGCTTCAAGTCCGCCAAGGAAATCGGCGCGTCCATCGAACAGATCAACGACGGCCGGGTCGATATCGTGATCGGCACGCACAAGCTGCTGTCGGACAAGGTCAGGTTCAAGAACCTCGGCCTGGTCATCATCGACGAGGAACACCGCTTCGGCGTGCGCCAGAAAGAAGCGCTCAAGGCGCTGCGCGCCGAGGTCGACGTGCTGACGCTGACCGCCACGCCCATCCCCCGCACCCTGGGCATGTCGCTGGAAGGCATACGCGATTTCTCGGTCATCGCGACCGCGCCGCAGAAGCGGCTGGCGATCAAGACCTTCGTGCGGCGCGAGGACGGCAGCACCATACGCGAGGCCCTGCTGCGCGAACTCAAGCGCGGCGGTCAGGTGTACTTCCTGCACAACGAGGTCGAGACCATCCACAACCGCCGTGCCAAGCTCGAGGAACTCGTGCCCGAAGCGCGCATCGCGGTCGCCCATGGGCAGATGCCCGAGCGCGAGCTGGAGCAGGTCATGAAGGCCTTCTACCAGCAGAAATACAACGTGCTGCTGTGCACCACCATCATCGAGACCGGCATCGACGTGCCCACGGCCAACACCATCGTGCTGCATCGCGCCGACCGCTTCGGCCTGGCCCAACTGCACCAGTTGCGCGGCCGCGTCGGCCGCTCCCACCACCAGGCCTATGCCTACCTGCTGACGCCCGGCGAGGACGCCATCACCAGCAACGCCAAGAAGCGCCTGGAAGCCATCCAGGCCATGGAGGAGCTGGGCTCGGGTTTCTACCTGGCCATGCACGACCTGGAAATACGCGGCGTGGGCGAGGTGCTGGGCGAATCGCAGTCGGGCAATATCCAGGAAGTCGGCTTCCAGATGTACACCGACATGTTGAACGAGGCGGTCCGGGCCCTGAAGAACGGCCGCGAACCCGACCTGAATGCCCCGCTGTCGGCCACTACCGAGATCAACCTGCACGTGCCCGCCCTGCTGCCGCAGGACTATTGCGGCGACGTGCATGCGCGCCTGACGATCTACAAGCGCCTGGCCAACTGCGACGACGCCGCCGACATCGACACGATCCAGGAAGAACTGATCGACCGTTTCGGCAAGCTGCCCGACGCGGCGCGCGCCCTGATCGAGATCCACCGGCTGCGCCTGGCGGCCAAGTCGGTGGGCGTGATCAAGATCGACGCCAGCGAATCCGCCGCCGTGCTGCAATTCGAGCCCAATCCCCCCATCGACCCGATGCGCGTCATCAGCCTGGTCCAGAAGAACCGGCACATGCGCCTGTCGGGCCAGGACAAGCTGCGCATCGAGATCAAGGGCGCCGACCTGAAGGCACGCGTGGACGCCGTGCGCACGGTGCTGCGCTCGCTGGTCTGAACCCGTTACCCATTCCCATCCCCTAGCCATGACCCATCTCGTTATCCAGGCCCCCGACCTCGCCCAGGCAGACATCGAACACGTCTCGGCCCTGGCCCATGCCCGACGGATCGTCGAGCTCGCGCCCGGCGCCGTCCGCCTGACCGAGGCCGACGGCACGCCCGCGGCGCGCGCCCGGGTCGCCGCCTATTGCCAGGAGGCCCGCATCGACTGGGCCTACGTCGAGCCCGGCGCCCGGCTGGCCGACTGGAAGGTGCTGGCCATGGACATGGATTCGACCCTGATCAACATCGAGTGCATCGACGAGATCGCCGACATGGCGGGCCTCAAGCCGCAGGTGGCGGCCATTACCGAGGCCGCCATGCGCGGCGAGATCGCGGATTTCAGCGAAAGCCTGACCCGCCGCGTGGCGTTGCTCCAGGGGCTGCCGCTGGAAGCGCTGGAGCAGGTCTACGTGGAAAGGCTGCGGCTGAACCCGGGCGCCGAACGGCTGCTGCTGGCGGCGCACCGGCTCGGCTTGAAGACCTTGCTCGTATCGGGCGGCTTCACCTGGTTCACCAGCCGCCTGCAGCAGCGGCTGCAATTGAACGAAGCGCACGCCAACACGCTGGAAGTGGAGGATGGCCGGCTCACGGGCAAGGTACAGGGCGCCATCCTGGACGCGGACGCCAAGGCACGGCACCTGCGCGAGTTCGCGCAGCGCCACGGCGCGCCGCTGGCGCGCGCGATCGCCGTGGGCGATGGCGCGAATGACCTGAAGATGCTCGGGCTCGCCGGCCTGAGCGTGGCCTACCACGCCAAGCCGGTGGTGCGCGAACAGACCGGCCGCGCGTTGAACGTCTGCGGCCTGGACGGCATCCTGAACTGGTTCGAGGATACCCTGGGCTGATCCGCGCGCGCTTCTGTTGTAGTGTTACGGTCCAGCCCCAATTTCAGGATTTGCCCGCCATGTCACCACGCCCAGCCAAGGCCTCGGCGGAGGCGCCCCGCACCCGCGACGCCGAGCGCACGCGTCAGATCATCCTGGAGGCCGCGACCGCCGAGTTTGCGTCGCTGGGCCTGGGCGGGGCCCGCATGGACCGCATCGCCGAACGCGCCAAGGTCGACAAGCGGCTGATCTACTACTACTTCAACAACAAGGACGACCTGTTCCTGGCCGTGATGGAGCGTGCCTATGCGGCGATCCGCCAGGCCGAACGGGAACTGCACCTCGAAGCGCTGAGCCCGCCCGACGCGGTCCGCAAGCTGGTCGAGTTCACCTGGCACTATTACCTGGAAAACCCGGAATTCCTGTGCCTGCTCAACAACGAGAACCTGCACCAGGCCACCCACCTGAAACGCTCGTCCCAAGTGCGGGAGATGCACTCGCCCTTCGTCCAATGGCTGGCCGACATTCTCGAGCGCGGCCAGGCTCAGGGCCTGTTCCGCACCGGTGTCGACCCGGTGCAGCTCTACATTTCCATCGCCAGCGTGGCCTATTTCTACCTGTCCAACCAGTTCACGCTGTCGGAGATATTCGGCCGCGACCTGATGGCCCCTCCCGCGCTGGACGAGCGGCTTGCCCACATGGTCGACGTCATCCTGGGCTACCTTCGCCCCTGAACGCTGCTTTCACCAGCGGCGTTCCCGTGGCCGTGTAGGCGTGCCGCGCGATCTCCTGGGCGCCGTCGTCGAAACGGCGCCGCGCCGGCCGGGCGAAGCATGCCTCCAGCGCCGGACCCGTCGCCTGCGCCGGCGCGGTGAAATCGAAAATTTCCAGGTACTGGTCCGGATCGCGGACCTGGCGGAACAGCCGGTATCGGGTGCACCCCGGCATGTCCGCGCTGGCCCGCCCCTGCTCTTGCCCGTCGGCCTCGGCCAGGGGACGCGATGTCCGGAAGGCACGCAGCAGCACGGCGCCGGGGTCCGCATGGCAGCCATGCGACACGCACGCCAGCCGGACCAGATTCTGCCGGATGCGGTCCTTGCCGAAAAAGGTCCAGATCCTGCCCGACCAGGGCGTCGGATGCGTGACCACATGCTGGAAGCCGGGGCTGTCCTCCACGCTTTCGTCCTGCGTCTCGTACAGCGCCAGGAACTTGGGAAACGCCTGCTCGCAGTAATAGCGGCGCCCGCTGACGAACCCTTCCAGACCGACCACCTGGGGGATGTGCTCCAGCTCGTACCACGCATGGAATTCTTCCTCGCGGTGCGGCGGCACGTGCAGCCAGACGGCGATCAAACCGGTTGCTTGCATGCTCATTCCATCCTGATGTTGGCATTCGTGATCACGCGCTGCCATCTTTGCAGCTCGGCTTCGACCAGCCGGGAGAAGGCCTCGGGCCCGTCGTTCGAGGGGTCGGCACCCGCCGACGCCAACTGGGCCCGGACATCGGGTTGCGCCAAGGCCTTGCGCAGTTCCGTGTCGAGCCGCTCGATCACCGGGCGCGGCGTGCCCGCGGGGGCGATCAGGCCGTACCACGCCACGACCTCGGCTCCCGGCAGTCCGGCCTGGGCTACCGTGGGCACGCCCGGCAGCGCGGACGAGGGCTCGGGTCCCGCCACCGCCAGCGCGCGCAACTGGCCCGACTTGATGAAGGAAAGCACGGGCGGCACGCCGCTGAACAGGATCTGCACGCGCTGGGCCAAGAGGTCGGTCAACGCGTCCTGGTTGCCCTTGTAGGGCACATGCACGATCTCGACCCGCGCCAGCGACTTGAACAACTCCCCCGCCAGGTGATTGGTGCTGCCCACGCCCGACGACGCGAAGTTCAGCTTGCCGGGATGGGCGCGGGCATAGGCGACCAGCTCCTGCAGGCTACGCGCCGGCACCGAGGGATGGACCAGCAGTACGTTGGGACTGCTCGCGATCACGCCCACCATGGCCAGGTCCCTGCGGGTGTCGAAGGGCATCTTCGAGCCGTACAGCGCCGGATTGACGGTCATCGGCCCGGTCGTTCCTATCCCTATCGTATAGCCGTCCCTGGGCGCCTTCGCGACCATGTCCACGCCGATGTTGCCACCCGCGCCGCCTTTGTTCTCGACCACCACGGGCTGGCCCAATTGCTGCGACAGGGGTTGCGCCAGCGCGCGCGCCAGGATGTCCACGGTGCTGCCCGCCGCGAACGGCGCGATCAGGCGTATCGGGCGGGACGGATAGTCCTGGGCGTGCACGGCGCCCGGTGCGCCGGTCATGATGGATAGCGCAAGCACGGTACGTTTCATGAGGTCTCCTCGTTGTCGTTCTTCATGTGTGCATACAGCGGCAGGCCCGGCTCGGGCAGCCGGGCCGCCAGGATCACGCCCTGCTCCGCCTCGGTCACATACAGCGTGCGCCGGTCCGGCCCGCCATAGGCGAGGTTCGTGGTGCGCCGGCCGGCGCACGAGCGGATGCGCAGCAGCGGCTCGCCCATCGCGCTGAACAGCCATATCGAGCCCAGGCCCGCATGGACGACGGCCAGGTTGCCGCGCGTGTCCGTCGCCAGGCCGTCGGGCCCCGTCGGGCTGCCCGACAACTGGATGAAGCGGCCCACCTTGCCGATCCGCCCAGACTCATCCAGGGGCACGCTGTAGATGGCGTTGTCCCGGGTCACGGCCAGGTAAAGCAGGCGCTCGCCCGGCGCGAAAGCCAATCCGTTGGGGCCCGCCAGGCCGTCGACCAGCGTCTCTACCCTGCCCGTGCCGTGCCGCAGACGGCACAGCCGGCCCGTGGGCCGGTTCAGCGCGCTGTCGCCCTGGTCGGTGAAATACAGGTCGCCATTGGCGGCGAACAAGAGGTCATTGGTGCCGTGGAGCCCCCGCGCTTCCTCTGGCGCCAGCAACGCTCGCGGGCGATTGTCCCGCGGCGACATGGCCATGATGCCGTGGCGGCGATCGGCGATGAACAGGCGGCCGTCGCGATGCAGCTTCAGGCCGTTGGGTTCGCCGTCGTAGCGGCAGGCCAGCGCAAACCGTCCTGCCGGGTCGATACGGAAGATCCGGCCATGGGCGAGGTCGGTGCAATACAGTGCGCCCTCGTGATCGAACGCGGGCCCCTCCAGGAAGGAATGCAGGGGACCGGCCCCCCGCTCGCGCACCCAGGGCGACATGGGTTGCAACTGGCGCAGGGATGGCGGCAGTGCGGCGAATACCTCGGTGGCCAGATCGGGGGGAGCGGCGTACATGGGACCGGGACGGGCGGAACAGCCACCTATAATGGCAGCCGTTCCCCAGCCCGGATAACGGTTTTTTCAGATGCCCCCATCTGGATCCGCGATGCCCCGGGCCAAGCCCGCCATGGATCTGCGACGCCTGCGCTACTTCGTCACCATACTGGAAACCGGCAGCTTCTCGCAGGCGGCCGAACGCCTGCACGTCGTGCAGAGCGCGCTCAGCGCGCAGATACAAAAGCTGGAGGATTCGCTGGGCACGCGCCTGTTCGTGCGCGACGCCCATGGCGTGCAGCCCACGCCTTCAGGCCGCAAGCTGCTTGGCCATGCGCGACGGATCCTGGACATGGTGGCGGCCGCCGAGCACGATCTGCGGCAGGACGCCGAATCGCCCCGCGGCATCGTCCGCATCGGCATTCCCAGCAGCATCAGCCGCATGATGACCGTGCCGCTGCTGCAGGCGGTCGAGCAGGCCCAACCCGACGTCACCCTGCACGTGGTCGAGGCGATGACCGACGAACTCGAAACGCTGTTGAAGCAGGGCCGGCTGGAGATGGCCATCCTGTTCACCGTGGGCGAGGCCGGCAGTCCCCATCTGATCGACGTCCTGCGCGACGAACCCCTGTATCTCGTGTCCCCGGCGGGTGGCGCCACGCCGCCCGCCCGCGAGATCCCCTTCCCCGCGCTGGCCGGCATGGACCTCGTGCTGCCCACGCTGCGCCACCGCGTGCGCCAGATGCTGTCGCGCGAGGCCGAGCAGCGGGGACTCGCGCTCAGGATCAAGCACGAGCTGGACTCCATGGCCCAGACCGTACAGCTGATCGCCGCCGGCAACGGCAGTTCGGTCATGATCGTCTCGTCCTTCATCGAGGAATGGCTGGCCGGCCGCGTCCAGGCCATCCCGGTGTCCGACCTGCGCACCGCCGCGCGGGTGGTGCTGGCGACTTCCCACGCCGCGTCGCACAGCGCCGTGGGGGGCATCCGGGATCTCGTCGTCGCCACGGCAGTTCGCCTGGCGCTCGACGGCGCCTGGCCGGACCGCCCGGGGGATTGTCCACCGGCGCCGGGCTGACCCGGTTTATCCCCAGCCAATGTGGAAAACCCTGGGGACAGCGCGGGCACAACCCCGTTTTATCCAGATTCCATGTGGGTTTCCGGGTGGTGGCGCGAAAATGGGCAACGCTGTTTCCGGGGTACGACGCTTGCCGCATTCCCCGCTCGCCCGGGACTTATCCCCACTCACTGTGAACAACCCTGGGGAAAGGCTGCGGACAATTCTCCCAGCGCCAGCAACCATGCGGGTTTGCGGGCCGTGATGCAAAAACGGGCAAATGGCGCGGCGCCTTGCAGGGTCGCCGCCGGCAAGAAGGACGACGCTGGAAGAGAGGCCCGCTACGCCACGGTTCCCCATAGATCGTGGTCGTCGGAACGGGCGACGCGAACCGAAATGATGTCGCCCACCTTGTAGCGCTTCCACGGTTTGTCGACCGGCGCGACATAGACCTTGCCGTCGATGTCCGGCGCATCGCCCATGGAACGGGCGATGCCGCCCTCGGGACCCACCTCGTCCACCACGCATTTGAGGACCTTGCCCACGCGGCGCGCCAGGCGCTTGCGGGACACGGCCTGCTGCACCTGCATGAAGCGGGCCTGGCGCTCCTGCCGGACTTCGTCGGGCACCGGATCGGGCAGCTCGTTCGCCGCCGCGCCATCCACCGGCGAATAGGCGAAACAGCCCACGCGGTCGAGTTCGGCCTCGCGCAGGAAATCCAGCATTTCCTCGAACTCGGCCTCGGTCTCGCCCGGGAAGCCGGCGATGAAGGTGCTGCGTATCGTCAGGTCCGGACAGATCGCGCGCCAGGCGCGGATGCGGTCGAGGTTGCGCTCGGACGAGGCCGGACGCTTCATCAGCTTCAGGATGCGCTGGCTGGCGTGCTGGAACGGCACGTCCAGGTACGGCAGCACGCGTCCGCCGTTCTCGTGGACCTCATTCATCAGCGGCAGGACTTCGTCCACGTGCGGATAGGGATACACGTAGTGCAGGCGGATCCAGGCGCCCAGCCTGGACAGCTCGCGCACCAGCTCGGTCATCCGGGTGCGCACCGCGCGGCCGTCGACGAAACCCGTGCGGTACTTCACGTCCACGCCGTAGGCGCTGGTGTCCTGCGAGATGACCAGGATCTCCTTGACGCCTGCCTTCACGAGGTTCTCGGCCTCGCGCATGACTTCGTGGATGGGCCGCGACACCAGGTCGCCGCGCATGGACGGGATGATGCAGAAGCTGCAGCGGTGATTGCAGCCCTCGGATATCTTCAGGTAGGCATAGTGCCTGGGCGTCAGGCGCACGCCCTGCGGCGGCACGAGATCGCTGAAGGGATCGTGGGGCTTGGGCAGGTACTGGTGCACCGCCTGCATGACCTCGTGGGTCGCGTGCGGACCGGTCACGGCCAGGACCTTGGGATGCATCTTCTGCACCACGCTCTCGCCGTCGGACTCTTTCTTGGCGCCCAGGCAGCCGGTCACGATGACCTTGCCGTTGGCCTGCAAGGCCTCGCCTATGGTATCCAGGCTTTCTTTCACGGCATCGTCGATGAAGCCACAGGTATTGACGATGACCAGGTCCGCGTCCTCGTAGGTCTTGGAGGTCTCGTAGCCTTCGGCGCGCAGCTGGGTCAGGATCTGCTCGGAATCCGAGGCCGCCTTCGGACAGCCCAGGCTGGCGAAGGCCACGCGGGGAATGGCGGCGTTGATCGGGGAATCGGATGAATGGATGGACATCGGGCGCACCGCGAGCGCGACTCGCGGCCGGAAGTAGCGGAATGGGGGCATTTTACCGGGTTACGGCAGGCCCGCCCCCGCGCTACTTGCGCTCGTCGTCCTTGGGAGGAGAAGTGAAGGGAAAAGTGGTGAACATGGACCGGGTCTGGTTCTGCATCTGGTCCTGCATCTGCACGAACAGATTCTTGCTCTGTTCGATGTAGTTGCTCATCATGCTCTGGATCATCGGCGTCTGGACATTCATGAACTGCGTCCAGGCCTCGGGGCCGAACTGGCCGCCGTACAGGCCCTTGGACTGCTCGCCCAGCTTGTTCTGGATCTCCATGAAGGCCTGGATGTTCTTTTCCAGGTACGAGCCCATGATGCCCTGCATGGCATGGCCGTAGAAGCGGATGATCTGGGCCAGCATGGTGGACGTGAACATGGGCGCCCCGGCGGTTTCCTCCTCCAGGATGATCTGCAGCAGGATGCTGCGGGTCAGGTCCTCGCCGGACTTCGCATCGACCACTTCGAACGTTTCGTTGTCCAGCACGAGTTGCTTGACATCGGCCAAAGTGATGTAGGTGCTGGTCTGCGTATCGTATAACCGGCGATTGGGATATTTTTTTATCAACCGCAATGCGTTGCCGGCTCCAGCTTGCTGCGCCATGCTTGCCCCCAACTTAGATTTGTATGAAACCGGTGCGGTCCGCCGACCGCACCAGCCGCCAAGTTTAGTCCAACCCGGCACCGAACGCCTCGGGCCGGATGGGGGCTTACCCCATGTGCAAGCCGCCGTTCAGCGAAAAGTCCGCGCCGGTGGAGAATCCCGCGTCGTCGGAGGCCAGCCAGGTCACGATGGACCCGATCTCGTCCGGCGTGCCCAGCCGCTTCACCGGGATGGTATCGACGATGGTCTGCAGCACATCCGGGCGGATGGCGCGCACCATCTCGGTACCGATGTAGCCGGGCGAGACCGTGTTCACCGTCACGCCCTTGGCCGCCACTTCCTGCGCCAGCGCCATGGTGAAGCCGTGGATGCCGGCCTTGGCCGTCGAATAGTTGGTCTGGCCGAACTGCCCTTTCTGGCCGTTGACCGAACTGATGTTGATGATCCGCCCCCACTTGCGCTCTGTCATGTCGCCGATGACCTGCTTGGTGACGTTGAACAGGCTGTTGAGGTTGGTGTCGATGACCGCGCGCCAGTCATCCAGCGTCATCTTGCGAAAGACGCCGTCGCGGGTGATGCCCGCGTTGTTGACCAGCACGTCGACCGGCCCGAACTCCTCTCGCACCTTGGCGAACGCGGCCACCGTGGAATCCCAGTCCGCCACGTTGCCCACGGAGGCGTGGAACGTATAGCCGAGCGCCGATTGTTCATTCAGCCACTGCTGAGAATCGCGATTGGGCCCGCAGCCGGCGATGACGGTGAATCCCGCCTTGGCCAGCCGCTGGCAGATGACGGTGCCTATACCGCCCATGCCGCCCGTCACGTACGCTATCTTTCCGCTCATGATGCCTCCTTATGAAACGGCGGAACCCCCCGCCGCTTGACCCGCAGAATACGTATGTCTCCTGTCATACCGCCCGGAGCCGCACGTACTTGCCCGGTGCGGGTTCGATGACGGGATGTTCGGCGCTGCCCAGCGCGCCCGGCGCCTTGCCCTGGCGCCCTCCGTGCTCCTTGATCCAGGTTGCCCAGTCGTTCCACCAGCTGCCCGCCACTTCGCGCGCCCCGCCCATCCAGGCGGCGGCGTCGGCCGGCAGCTTGTCGTCCTCGCGCACCCAATAACTGCGCCGGTTGCGCGAGGCCGGATTGATGACGCCCGCGATATGGCCCGAGGCCCCCAGCACGAAGCGCATCTGCCCGCGCAGCAGCGAGGTCGAGGCGTAGGCCGAGGTCCAGGGCACGATGTGGTCCTCGCGCGAGCCGTACACATAGGCCGGCATGTCGAGCGCGCTCAGGTCCAGCCCCACCCCGCAGGCGCGCACCTTGCCGGGCACCCGCAGGTTGTTCTCGAGATAGGTGTTGCGCAGGTACCAGGCGTAGAACGGCCCCGGCAGGTTGGTGCTGTCGGCGTTCCAGTACAGAAGGTCGAAGGCCGACGGCGCCTGCCCTTTCAGGTAGTTGTTGACGACGTAGTTCCAGACCAGGTCGTTGGGGCGCAGGAAGGCGAAGGTGGTGGCCAGCTCGCGCGCCGCCAGCACCCCGCCCGCGGCGAACTGCTGTTCGCGCAGCAGCACCTGGGCTTCGTCGATGAACACGTCGAGCACGCCGGTGTCGGCGAAGTCCAGCAGCGTCGTCAGCAGCGTGAGCGAGGCCACGGGGTCCTGGCCACGGGCCTTCGCGACGGCCAGCGCCGACGACAGCAGCGTACCGCCCACGCAGAATCCCAGCGCATTGATCCGCGGCTGCCGCGAGATCGACGAGACCGCGCCGATCGCCTCGAGCACGCCCTCCTGCAGGTAGGCGTCCCAGTCGGCATGCTGCACGTCGTCGGCGTCGGCCGACAGCGGATTGCGCCACGACACCATGAAGACCTGCATGCCCTGTTCCAGCGCGAAGCGCACGAAGGAGTTGTGCGGCTGCAGGTCCAGGATGTAGAACTTGTTGATGCAGGGCGGCACGATCAGCAGCGGGCGCGCATAGCTGCGGGGCCCGAGCGGCTGGTACTGGATAAGCTGGAACAGCCGGTTCTCGAACACCACCGCGCCTTCGGTGGTGGCCAGATTGCGCCCGACCTCGAACGAGGTTTCGTCGGTCTGGGAAATGCGCCCCCTCTTCAGATCGGCCATCAGGTTGGCGATGCCCTGCTGCAGGCTTTCGCCGCCGGATTCGAGCAGCCGGCGCTGCGCATCGGGATTGAGCGCGAGGAAGTTCGAGGGCGACATGGCCTCGACCCATTGCATGGTGGCAAAGCGCAGCCGGTTCAGGACGTGCTCGGGCGCCTCGACGCTGTCGGCCATCTTGAGCATGGTGCGCGCCGACAGCAGGTAGGCATGCGCCATGAATGCATGGGCGGGGCTGGCGCCCCAGGCTTCACCTGCGAAGCGCTGATCGGACAGCGGCTCGAGCTGGCCGGCGTTGGCGGCCCGCCAAAGATCGGCCCACTCCTGCGCGAACTCCTGCTGGATCTCCAGCAGCTTTTCGGGGGCCATGGCGTGCCCGCCCGACAGGATGCGGCTCGAAGGTGTCGACGACCCAGGCATGTCGACCTTCTGATTCAACATCTGCTGCCATGCTTCCAGCCACGCCAAGGGGTTCGTAGAATCCTGCCTGGACTGACTCACTAGAACACCTTGCTGATTCGATTACGCTAGATGCCATAGTGCATAGCGCGCCAGCGGCTGTCAAATCGCGCGAAGCCCCCGCAAACCACCGGCGCAGCGGCCGATAGGGCCGATGTTTCATATCTCTTTCAGACTTGCCCACCCATGCATTTTTCCTTCCTCGTCGCCATCGGCTGGCTTTACGTGACACTGCTGATGTCCCTGGCGCAGCCCACGGTGCTGGCGGGTATCGCGACCCTGCTGTTCTATGGGCTGCTGCCGGTCGCGATCCTGCTGTACATCTTCACCGCGCCCATGCGCAAGCGGCTGCGCCGCGCGCGCGAAGCGGCGCGCGACACCCCGGAAAACCCTGATCAAGAGAAACCCTGATGGAGACGGCGATCCTGCGTCGCGCCGAGCGCCAGGCGGTCAGGAAGCGAGCCAGGCCAGCGTCGCGAAGCGTCCGGTGACGCCTTCCTTCCGGTAGGAGTAGAAGCGGTCGTTGCCGGCCACCGTGCAGAGATGGCTGCGCAGGACCATGGCCACGCCCGCGGCGCGCAGCCGCTGCTCGGCCAGCGCCGGCAGGTCGGCCAGCCACTTGGGCGCGCCTGCCGCATCGTGGCCGCCCGTCGGAACGAAGGCACCGGCCGGCGGTTCGGCCTCGCGCGCGAAGGCGGCCCGCACCTCATCGCCCACCTCGAATGCCTGCGGGCCAATGGCGGGTCCTATCCAGGCCCTCAGGTCCGTGCCCGGCGCTACCGCCATCGCCGCGACCGCGTTCTCGAGCACGCCGGCCGCCAGCCCGCGCCAGCCTGCATGGGCCACGGCCAGGACACCGGCGCCGGGGGCCGCGATCACGACCGGCAGGCAATCCGCCGTCATGATCGCCAGCACCCTGCCCGGCTCGCGCGTGACGGCGGCGTCGGCCGGCGCGGGATCCGTTTCGCGATCGGCATCGGCCACCCGCGTACCGTGTACCTGCTCCAGCCACAGCGGATCGGACGGCAGCAGCGCGCGCAGGCGCGCGCGGTTCGCGGCCACGGCCTCCGGCGCGTCGCCCACGTGGGCACCCAGGTTGAACGAGGCGTACGGCCCCGTGCTGACGCCACCGGCACGGGTGGTGGCGACGATGCGCAGCCCGGGCCAGTCCGGTCCCTCGTGCACGCACGGCTCGGCGGCATTCATTCCTCGTCCTCCTCATCCAGGTAGTCGTCCACGTCCTGTTCGCCATCGTCCCAGGCGATCACGCGCACGACGGCCTGCATGTCGTCCGGTACCGGCGCGCGGAACACGCGGGGCTCGCCCTTGACCGGATCGTCGAATTGCAGCCTGGCCGCATGCAGCATCTGGCGCGCGGCGGGCTCCACCGCCTTGCCGCCGTACAGCGTATCGGCCAGGAGCGGATGGCCGATACTGGCCATGTGCACCCGTATCTGGTGCGTGCGGCCGGTCTCCAGGCGGCATTCGACCTCGGTCACCGGCATGCCGCCGGGCGCCCTGCCGAGCCGCAGGGGCTCGAAATGGGTGACGGCCGGCTTGGCGGCGATGGGCCGCTCCACGCTCATGCGCACCGGCACGCGCGGATCGCGGCCGATCGGCCGGTCGATGGTGCCGCCGCGCCGCACATGGCCCGACACCAACGCGATATAGCGCCGCCCCACGGTGCGGGCCTGCAACTGCCGCACCAGCGAGGTCTGCGCCGTCATGGTGCGCGCCACCACCATCAGTCCCGAGGTATCCTTGTCCAATCGGTGTACGATGCCGGCACGCGGCACCTGGGCCAGCTCCGGATAGCGGTGCAGGAGGCCGTTGAGCAGCGTCCCGTGCCAGTTGCCCGCCCCCGGGTGCACGACCAGGCCGACCGGCTTGTCGATCACGATCCAGTCGGCGCTGTCGGCCACGACCGGAAAATCGATGGCTTCGGGCGTGAAGGCCAGCGACTCTGGCGCCGCCTCCTCCCAGACCGTGAGCTGGTCACCCGGCCCGACGACCTGTCGCACCGAGGCCTCCTTGCCGTTGACCTGCACGCCGCCGCGCTCGATCCAGCCTTGCAGGCGGCTGCGGGAATGCTCGGGCAGCAACTGCGCCAGGACCTTGTCCAGGCGGTCGGCCCGGGTGCCGGGCGGCAGGTCCAGCAAGCGCGGTTCGGCTTCCTGGGTTTCGATATCTTGGGACGGCAGCGAAGATGACATGTTTCTGGAGGGCCTGGCCGCGAAGCCCGAATATAATCACGAATAGTCTATTGGTGAGGGACACCACCATGCAGTTGAATTCCCTGGCAATGCAAGCAGCCTGCGGGCATCCGGCCCCGGCCCGGCGGCAGAGCCTCGTCACGCGGCTGGGCCTGGCCCTGGCCTGCCTGCTGGCCTTTTTCGTCCTGGCGGGCTGCGCCAATACTGGCAAGGAACCCGACCCCACGGTGGGTTGGACTGCCGAAAGATTGTACAAGGAGGCCAAGGACGAGATGGACACCGGCAACTGGACCCAGGCGGCCAAGTTGCTGGAAAAGCTCGAATCGCGCTATCCGTTCGGCGTTTTTGCCCAGCAGGCGCAGATCGACATCGCCTACGTCTACTGGAAGGACGGCTCCAACGCCCAGGCCCTGGCCGCCATCGACCGCTTCGAGCGCCTGCACCCCAACCACCCCAGCCTGGACTACATGCTCTACCTGAAGGGGCTGATCAACTTCTACCAGGACAGCGCCTTCCTGGCCGGCCTGACGCGGCAGGATCCCAGCGAACGCGACCCCAAGGGCGCCCGCGAATCGTTCGACGCATTCAAGGCCCTGGCCGCCCGCTTCCCCGACAGCAAGTACGCGCCCGACGCCCGCCTCCGGCTGAACTACCTCGTCAACTCCATCGCGATGAACGAGGTCCACGTCGCCCGCCTGTATCTCGAACGCGGCGCCTACGTGGCCGCTGTCAACCGCGCGCAGACCGCGGTACGCGACTTCCAGGGCGCCCCCGCGGTCGAGGAAGCGCTCTACATCATGGTCCTGGCCTACGACAAGATGGGCATGACCGACCTGCGGGACGATGCCTCGCGCGTGCTGAGCATGAACTATCCCGACAGCAGCTTCGTCAAGAGCGGCTTCCAGAAGGAAAGCAGCCCGTGGTGGAAGATCTGGTAGCCGCACGGCGCCCGCGCCCAGTGCCCTGCTGATCGACGATCACGCCATGTTCCTGGAGGGGCTGGCGCTTGCCCTGCGGCAAGCGCCAGCCCCTCGCTGCATCTGCGTACCGCTTCCTGCGGCACCGGGGCCCCGGCCTCGTCCTATCGGCCTGCGGCGGTAGGGGCGAAGCCCGCACAGGGAGACCATCGACGTTCCACCGCTGACCAGCCTGTCGGCGGTCGTCCGCCAGGAATCGCCCGCCGCCTCAGGCCTCGGGCGCCACGGCCTCCGCGCGTTCCGCGTAGAAAGCCTCCACATCGGCCACGTTGCGCGTGCGCGTGAACGGCGGCAATCCGCGCCACAGCAGCTTGCCATAGGGCTTCTCGACCAGCCTGCGGTCGGCCACCATCAGCACGCCCCAGTCGGTCTCGGTGCGGATCAGCCGGCCCGCGCCCTGCTTGAGCGCGATGGCCGCCTCGGGCAACTGATATTCGAAGAACGGGTTGCCGCCCCGTTCGCGGCAGGCGCGGATGCGCGCATCCAGGACCGGATCGTCCGGCGGCGCGAACGGAAGCTTGTCGATGGCCACCAGGGTCAGCGCATCGCCCGGCACATCTATGCCTTCCCAGAAGCTGGCGCTGCCCACCAGCACCGCATGCGCGCTGGTCCTGAAGCGATCCAGCAGTTCCCGCCGGGAGCGGTCGCCCTGCCTGAACAACGGCCATTCCCATCCGCGCTCGCGGAAGGCTTCCTGCAACAATTCGGCCACCCGGTCCACCGCCCGCAGGGTCGTGCACAGCACCAGCGCCGACCCGCGGCTGGCCGCCAGCACGGGTAGCAGCGCCTCGACGAAGCCTTCGATGAAACGCGGATCCTGCGGCGCGGGAATGCCGTGCGGCACGAACAGCCGACCGTTCGTGCCGTAGTCGAACGGCGACTCCCAACGACCGGTCGTTGCCTCGTACAGACCGAGCTGGCGGGTGAAATGCGAGAAATCCTCGCGCACCGACAAGGTGGCCGAGGTCAGTATCCAGGCCTGTCCCGCCGGCCGATACTGGGAAAACGCCTGCGCGACAGACAAGGGAGCCGTATGCAGCCGGATGTGGCTGGTTCCGGTTTCCACCCAGCGCACCCAGCCGTCGTCGGCCCGTTTCGGAGGCTGCCCGGAAGGCGGTTCGGCAGCCGGCTCGGGCCACGCGGACTCGGCCGGCTTGCCGGCCTGCTCCGCGTGTGCCGGCGGCACGCCATGGGCCTCGGTCCAGCGCGCCAGCCTCGCGATGAGGTCGGGGCCACGCTTGGCGACCATGTCCAGGTCGGGGTGGCGTTCGCCCACGGCCATCAGGATGCGGCCCAGGGTGTGGACCGCATCGATCACCAGCCGCACCGCCTTGCCGAAATCCTGCTGATTGGGCAGCGTATCGAACGTGCTGCGCTGGCCCGGCATTTTCTCCACCGCCGCGCAGGACAACCTGAGCTCGCGCGTGGCCTGTTCGACGGCCTGCCCCAGCACCGGCCAATCCGCGCTCTCGCGGGCATGGGACAGGCCCGCGACGGTGGCGTCGCGCGCGAAATCCAGCAATTGGTGCGACGACACCGATTCACCCAGGAAACGTGTGGCGGCCGCGGGCAACTGGTGGGCCTCGTCGAAGACCACCGTGTCGGCGGCGGGCAGCAGATCGGTGATGCCTTCGTCCTTGAGCGCGAGGTCGGCCAGGAACAACGCATGGTTGACCACCACCACGTCGGCCTCGATCGCGCGCTTGCGGGCCTGCATGACGAAGCACTCGCGGAAGGTTGGGCAATCCGACCCCAGGCAGTTGTCGCGGGTGGACGTCACCTTGTGCCAGATGTCGGCGTTCTCGGGCACCTCGGCCAGTTCGGCCTTGTCGCCGCTGCGGGTGTGCTTGGCGAAGAGCTCGATCTTGCGCAATTGCGCGACTTCCGCGCGCGAGCCCAGGCGGCCGTCGCCCACCGTCCGCTCGAGGTGGTAGTGGCACACATAGTTGGACCGCCCCTTGAGCAGCGCGATGACGACGGGCAGCCCCAGGGCATCCCGCACCGCCGGCAGGTCGCGCGCGAACAACTGGTCCTGCAGCGTCTTGGTGCCGGTCGAGACGAGTACCTTGCCGCCGTGCATCAGCACCGGCACGAGATAGGCGAAGGTCTTGCCGGTGCCGGTGCCGGCCTCGGCCACGAGCGTGCCGCGCTCGCCGATGGCCTGGGCGATGGCCTGCGCCAGCTCGATCTGCTGGATTCGAGGCCGGTAGCCCTTGAGCTTGCCCGCCAGCGGGCCGTCGGCCGCGAACACGGCGGCCACGTCGGCGCCGATGTCCATGATCGAAGCCGTCATGCAGGAATGTCCGGAATCAATTGCATCTGCAGGGCCACGATGTGGTCCTTGAGCTGGAGCTTGCGCTTCTTCAGGCGCTTCAGGCGCAGTTCGTCCACCCCGGCATCGATGGCCAGCCGCTCGATGGCGGCGTCGAGGTCCCGGTGCTCGAGCTGCAACTCGACAATGCGCGCCTTCAACGTCTGGATCCTGTCATTCATCACGGATTTCCGGCAGGCGCCTGCGCGCCCGCTTCCTGTTGCTGCGCCTTCAGGCGTCCGGCCTCTTCCTCGCGGTCGGCCCGGCGCCGGGCACGCTTGGCCTCGGCTTCCTGGCGGTCGCGGGCCTGCTTCTCGGCGTACTCGCGCGCCTCGGCCTGCTTGCGCTCGAACTCGGCGCGGTTGCGGGCGCGGACGGCGGGATCGTCCAGCTCGCGAGGCGGACGCGGCGCCGGCGCGGCCACGGGGCCCGACGGGCGCGCCGGCGCCGCGGGTTCCGCCTTGGGCGGTGGACGACTGGCTTGCTCCTCCGCCTTGCGGGCGGTCCGGTCGGCCGCCTTGGCGTCGCGCTCGGCATTGTCGCGGTCGCGCTTCTCTTGCCGCTCGCGCGCTTCTTCACGCCGGATGTACAGCTCGGCCTCGCGCCGGTCGGCATCGGTGCGCGTCACACCGGCGTTGCGCTCGAGCCTGGCCTTCTCGGCGCAGCGGGTGGCGAAGAACTTGTGCATGCACGCGGCCGCATCGGCGTCGTACTGCCGCCTGATGCGGTCGGACTCGGCCTTGGCGACGTCGGCGGCCGCCTGCGCGGCCTCTTTCGAGGCGTAGGTCTGCGCGGGGACGGCCTGTCCGTCCCCCCCGGCCGCCAACACCGGCACGGCGGCGACGGCCACCGCGGCGGGCAGCAGCCAGCGCGCCAGCCAGGCGGCCCGGCCGCCCGAGGTCGGCCGGCCGTCGACACATTGCGTAACGCCCGGACGGAAAGCAATTAAGGACATATTCTCAGACTGTGGCAAAATCCGCGGCTTCATTTTCCAAGGTAGGACGGACTCGATGGCTATGGTCACCGACCGGGGCGAGGCACTCGACACCCAGGCCCAATCCCGCATTATCGCCCAGCTTGCCGAAGAACTCGGCGCGCGCCCGTCGCAGGTCTCCGCCGCGGTGGAACTCATGGATGACGGCGCGACCGTGCCGTTCATCGCCCGCTACCGGAAGGAAGTGACCGGCGGCCTGGACGACACCGTCCTGCGCAACCTGGAAGTACGGCTGGAATACCTGCGCGACATGGAAAGCCGCCGCGCGGCCATCCTGGCCTCGATCGAGCAGCAGGGCAAGCTGACCCCCGAGCTCAAGGACGCGCTGACCACAGCCGACACCAAACAGCGCCTGGAAGACCTGTACGCCCCATACAAGCCCAAGCGCCGGACCCGGGCCCAGATCGCCCGGGAAGCGGGCCTGGAACCCCTGGCCGACGCCATTCTCGCCGATCCGGCCATCGATCCGCAAACCGCCGCCGCCACCTACGTCAACGCCGAGGCCGGCGTGGCCGACGCCAAGGCCGCCCTGGACGGCGCCCGCGACATCCTGACCGAGCGTTTTTCCGAAAACGCCGAGGTGCTGGAAAACCTGCGCGGCTATCTGTGGAGCACCGGCCTGGTCTACTCCAAGGTGGCCGACGGCAAGGAAGCCGAAGGCGCGAATTTCCGCGACTGGTTCGACTTCAATGAACCGCTGCGCACCCTGCCCTCGCACCGCGTGCTGGCCATGCTGCGCGGCCGCCAGCAGGGCGTGCTCGAACTGCGCCTGGGCCTGGAACCCGAACTGGAAGAGCAGCTTCCCCACCCCTGCGTGGCACGCATCGCCAAGCTGGTCGGCCTGGACGGCGTGTTCGGCCTGGACATCAGCCCGCGCCAGAAATGGCTGGGCGAAGTCTGCCGCTGGAGCTGGCGCGTGAAGCTGCTGCCCTCGTTCGAGACCGAGAACCTGGCCCGCCTGCGGGAAGAAGCGGAAGCCGAAGCCATCCGCGTCTTCGCCTTGAACCTGAAAGACCTGCTGCTGGCGGCGCCGGCCGGCCCGAAGGCCGTGCTCGGCCTGGACCCTGGCATCCGCACGGGCGTCAAGGCGGCCGCCATCGACCGTACCGGCAAACTGCTCGACACCGCGACCGTCTACCCGCACGAGCCCCGCCGCGACTGGGATGGCTCGATCGAGACCCTGGCCCGCATCGCCCGCCGCCATCAGATCGAACTCATCGCCATCGGCAACGGCACCGCCTCGCGCGAGACCGAGAAGCTGGCCGCCGACCTGATGAAGCGCTACCCCGACCTGAACCTGACCCGCATCGTCGTGTCCGAGGCCGGCGCGTCCGTCTATTCGGCCTCGGAACTGGCCGCCACCGAATTCCCCGAACTCGACGTCAGCCTGCGCGGCGCCGTCTCCATCGCCCGCCGCCTGCAGGATCCGCTGGCCGAACTGGTCAAGATCGATCCCAAGTCCATCGGCGTCGGCCAGTACCAGCACGACGTCAACCAACGCGAACTGGCCCGCATGCTGGACAGCGTGGTCGAAGACTGCGTGAACGCCGTGGGCGTGGACGTGAACACCGCCTCGGCGCCGCTGCTGACCCGCGTCTCCGGCCTGAACGCCGCGCTGGCCAAGAACATCGTGTCCTGGCGCGACCAGAATGGCGCCTTCCCCTCGCGCGCGAAACTCATGGACGTGCCGCGCTTCGGCGACAAGGCCTTCGAACAGGCCGCCGGCTTCCTGCGCGTGGCTGACGGCGACAACCCGCTGGACTGCTCGTCCGTCCACCCGGAAGCGTACCCCGTGGTCGAACGCATCCTGGCCAGGCTCCAGACCGAAATCCGCCAGGTCATCGGCAACCGCGCCGCGCTCAAGGGCGTCTCGCCCGCTCAGTTCACCGACGAACGCTTCGGCCTGCCCACCGTCCAGGATATCTTCAGCGAACTCGAAAAACCGGGTCGCGACCCCCGCCCCGAGTTCAAGACCGCCACCTTCCAGGACGGCGTGGAAACGCTGAACGATCTGCGCCAGGGCATGATCCTGGAGGGCGTGGTCACCAACGTCGCCAACTTCGGCGCCTTCGTCGACATCGGCGTCCACCAGGACGGCCTGGTCCACATTTCGGCGCTGTCCGAGAAGTTCGTCAAGGACCCGCGCGACGTGGTGCGCGTGGGCCAGACGGTGAAGGTCAAGGTGCAGGAAGTCGACATGCAGCGCCAGCGCATCGCGCTGACCATGCGCCTGAACGACGACTCGGCCCCGGCCCGCCGTGGCGGAGACGGCGGCGCTGGCACCGGCGCGGGCCGTCCGGGCGGCGGCCGTGGGCGCGACCGCGGCACGAACGTGAGTTCGCCCGCGCCCGGGGAAAGCGCGATGGCCGCGGCCTTCGCGAAGCTGAAGCGATAGACGGCGGCGACGCCTGATGACCCACAAAAAGGGAAGCATGCGTGCTTCCCTTTTTGTCGTCACGAGTAGGTGCGGCCATCCCCCACCGGCCAGATCGCCCCAAGGCGGGCCACCGTTTCCTTGAGCCTCGGAGCGATGTCCTCCAGCGCCTGGCGGTTCATCCGGGCACACGGCGCCGCCAGCGTCACCACGCCCACGCATTCCTTGTGCTCGCCGAACCGGCGAATCATCACAGGCACGCCGATCGCCCCCACGCCCAGGGAATGCTCCTCGTAGGAAATCGAATAACCCCGCCGGGCGGACAGCTTCAGGTCGTCCAGTATCGCTTCGACCGTGGCGAGCGAATGCTCGGTGGCGGGCTCCAGGCCCCGCTGCAGCACCAGGCCCAGCGCGCGCTCGCTGCTCATCGTGGACAGCCAGGCCTTCCCGGCCGCATGCAAGTGCAGCCGCACTTCGAAGCCATAGCTGGGGTTGAGCTGCAACAGCCGGCTTTGCGCCAGGATGGACGAAACCCAGGTGATGCTGTCGCCTTCGACCACGGCCAGCCGGATCAGCTCTCCCGTGGCATCCGCCAGTTCGCGCAGGATGGAGTTGCTCTGGTCCAGCAGCAGCGACCGGGACATTTTCCGCAGGCCCAGATTGCTCACCTTGAAAGTCAGGCAATAGCGCCCGGACGCGGGATCGCGGAAGACATAGCGGCAGGCGACCAGCGTATTGAGCAGCTTGAAGGCGATAGCCTTGTTCACCGCCAGCAGGCCGACGATGTCCGTGAAGGACAACCCGTCCTTGGCGTCCGCCAAGGCCTCCACGACCTCGAACGCGCGCTGCACGGCGGCAATCTGCTCGACTTTGACCGGGTCGCCGGCGTCCGCGGCTTCGTTCATGGCCGGTGTCTGCGGGGATTCATCCATGGTTCACAACCGCCAAGATTTTCTTGAAAACCATAGTTACTCTCCATTAAGTTTTTGATTTTAATGGATTTAATTTCCAACATCCATCTCTTTGACTACTACAGGTAACCTAGGTTACCTTATAAAAAGAAAACGATTCATCGAGAGGGTGGGATTCATGAGAACAGGCAGCAGGCTGGCCGCCGACATCGGGGGTACGTTCACCGACGTCGCGTATTTCGATGCCGGGACCGGCAATTTGTCGCTGGGCAAGGCATTGAGCACGCCCGACCGTCTGGTCGAGGGCATCGCCAGCGGGGTCGCCCAGGCGGACACCCGGTTCGAGGATGCCGAGATATTCCTCCATGGCTCGACCGTCGCGATCAACGCGCTGCTCGAGCGCAAGGGCGCGCGCACGGCGCTGCTGATCACCGAAGGCTTCCGCGACATCTACGAAATCGGCCGCATCAACCGGCCCGATGCCTACAACCTCTTCTTCTCCAAGCACGTGCCCCTGGTCGAGCGCGCGCTGCGTTTCGAGGTCGCCGAACGGATGACGGCCGACGGCACCGTCCATGCCCCGCTCGACGAAGCCCAGGTGCACCGTATCTGCGACGACCTCATCGCCCGGGACGTCGAAGCCGTCGCCATCCTGTTGCTGCACTGTTATGCCAACCCGGCTCACGAGGCCCGCGTCAAAGCCATCGTGCAATCCCGCCTCCCCCATGCCTTCGTGACCGCCTCGCACGAACTGTCGCAGGAGTACCGCGAGTTCGAACGCTGCTCGACCGCAGTCGCCAATGCCTATGTCGGCCCGACCGTCAGCCGCTACATCGGTGAAATCGAACGCCACCTGGACGCCCGGGGATTCGCCGGCTCGTTCCTGCTGGTCCAGTCGACCGGCGGCCTCTACGTGCCGGATCAGGCAAGGCAGCAATGCGTGCGCATGCTGGAATCCGGCCCGGCCGCGGGCGTCGTGGGCACCCACGCGCTGTGCGCCCGCCTGGGCATCGCCAATGCCGTGGCCTTCGACATGGGCGGCACCACGGCCAAGGCCGGCGTCATCCTCGAAGGCCGTATCCTGACCGGCAATCTCGCCCTGGTCGGCGGCTACAACGAAGGCCTGCCCGTACAAATTCCGCTGGTGGACGTCTTCGAGGTCGGCACGGGCGGCGGCAGCATCGCCGAACTCGACCACGGCGGCGCCCTGCGCGTCGGCCCCCGCAGCGCCGGCGCGGCGCCGGGACCGGCATGCTATGGCCGCGGCGGCGAAGCGCCCACGGTCACCGACGCCAACCTGGTCCTGGGCCGCCTGGGCGCCGATCGTTTCCTGGGCGGCCAGATGCCCCTGGACGTCGATGCCGCCCGGCGCGCGATCGACGCCCGCATCGCCACCCCCCTGGGCCTGGACGTGCCCCAGGCGGCCGAAGGCATCCTGCGCATCGCGGCGACGAAGATGTCCTATGCGGTCAAGGGCGTCTCGACGGAACGCGGCCTGGACGCCGCCTCGTTCACGCTGGTCGCCTACGGCGGCGCCGGTCCCCTGCACGCCGCCGCGGTGGCGCGCGAGATCGGCATGCGCCACGTGATCATTCCCCGGGCGCCCGGCCATTTCTGCGCATTCGGCATGCTGCACTCCGACCTGCGCTACGACTACGTCCGCACCAGCTTCGCCAAGCTGGCCGATGTCGGCCTGGACGATGTCATGGGCCAGCTCGACGAACTGGCCGGCCAGGGCCGCGAGGCCCTCGAACTCAGCACGGTCCGCCCCCAGTCGATCACCGTCGCCTACTCCGCCGACATGCGCTATGTGGGACAGGAGCACTCCGTCACGGTCGACCTCGACGAATCCGAACTGCGATCCGGCGACAAGCCGGCCATCAAGGCCCGGTTCGATCTCGTGCACCAGCAGCGGTACGGCACCTGCGCGCCCGGCGAGCCCGTGGAGATCGTGACGCTTCGCGCCGCCACCACCGGCGTCATGCCCAAGCCGCCCATGGAGGAACTTCCCCCATCGCCCGGCGGATCGATCGAGGCGGCCCGGGCGGGACATCGCCGCGTCTATTTCTCGGCCGACGCCCGCGACATCGAGACCCCGGTGTTCCGCCGCGACGCCCTGCCCGCCGGCGCCAGGCTCGACGGTCCCGCCCTGATCGAGGAACACGCCTCCACCACGGTCGTGTTTCCCGGCGACCGCCTCGCCGTGGACGCCTACGGCAACCTGCACATCGAACTTGGAGTCTGCTGACCATGCCCGCCCCTTCCCCGCAGCCCGACATGGACCTCCCGCGCCCGGACGCCGTCCTGACCGAGATCGTCCGCAACGGGGTACTGGCCGTGACCGAGGAAATGAAGACCAACCTCATGCGCACGGCCTACAACATGATCATCTACGAAGCGCTCGACTTCACCGTGGGCCTGTTCACGGCCGACGGGCAGACCGTCTCCATCGGTATCGGACTCCCCAGCTTCATCCGCGGCATGGCCAACACGATCAAGGCCAACCTGGACAGGTATGGCAGCGACGGCATCGAGCCCGGCGACATCCTGGTGACCAACGACGCCTACATCACCGGCAGCCACCTGAACCACTTCACCTTCAGCCAGCCCATCTTCTTCGACGGCCGGCTCACCGGCTGGGCCTGCTGCATGGCGCATTGGCCCGATGTCGGCGGCGCGCTCGGCGGCGTCACCTCCGACATCTACGCCGAAGGAATACAGATCCCGGTACTCAAGTACCAGCGGGCGGGCGTGGTCAACGAGGACCTGGTCGACATCATCCGTACCAATGTCCGCCTGCCCGAACGGGCGATGGGCGACCTGCGCGCGCAGATCGTGGCGGTCACGACCGGCTCGCGGCGCTTCTCCGAACTGCTGCAGCGATACGGCCGGGAGCCCGTGCTGGGCGCCATCATGAACATCATGGACCAGTCCGAGGCCGCGGCCCGCCAGCGGACGCTCTCCATTCCGGACGGGGTCTACGAAGCGGAGTCCTTCATGGACGACGATGGCCTGGACATCGGCAAGCGCGTGCCCATCAAGGTACGCGTGATCAAGCAAGGCGACGAATTGACCGTCGACCTGTCCGACATCAGCCCCCAGGTGCGCGGCTTCTTCAATTCGGGTCCCAGCACCGGGTATTCCTGCGCGCAGGTCGCCTACAAGTGCCTGACATCGCCCACGGACTATCCCATCAACGAGGGCAGCTTCCGGCCGCTGAAGGTGATCGTGCCGCAGGGAACGGTCGTCAGCGCCATCAAGCCCGCGGCCATGCGCAAATGGATGACCTTTCCCATGACCGTGGTCGACACGATATTCAAGGCGCTGGCGGGCGCGATTCCCGACCGCACCATCGCCGCGCACCATGCCGACCTGGTGATCGCGATGTTCCATGGCATCGCACCGGCGGACGGCCAGTTCTTCATCGGCTTCATCGGCCCCACCGGAGGCGGCTGGGGAGCCAAGCACTCGGCCGACGGCATGAGCGGCGTGGTCTGCTCCAACGACGGCGACACCCACAACAGCCCCTGCGAACAGCTCGAATCCAAATACCCCATCCTGATCGAACGCCATGCCCTGCGGCCCGATTCCGGTGGCGCCGGCAAGTACCGGGGCGGGCTGGGCACCGAGGTCGTGGTCCGGGCACGCTCGACCCTGTCGGTCGATGTCCAGGCCGACCGCATGCAATGTGCGCCCTGGGGACTCCACGGCGGCCACGCCGGCCTGCCCAACGAGGTCGTCGTCACCCGCCATGGCTCGGGCCAGCCGGAGACCGTGGCCGGCAAGATACGCAACGAACGCCTCAAGCGCGGTGACACCCTGCACCTGCGCGCGGGCGGCGGAGGCGGCTTCGGCCCCCCCGCGCAAAGGGATCCCGAGTCCGTGCTCGACGACGTGCGGCAGGGCTACGTCAGCGCCGGCAACGCGCGCGACATCTACCAGGTCGTGATCGACGACGACAGAATCGACGTCACGGCAACACGGCGGCTCAGGCAGGACGCCCGCCGCTGATCGTTCCACCCAGGAGGAGACACCATGACGTCTGAAAAAATCGTTCCCTTGCACGCGGCCCGCCTGGCCGCGCTAGGCGCGGCGGCCTGCGCCGCGCTGGCCGCCGCGCCGTCCCAGGCCGCCGACGCGTTTCCCTCGCGGCCGGTCATCCTGGTCGTTCCCTACGCCCCCGGCGGCGGCGCCGACATCCTCGCCCGCACCGTCGCCAAGTACCTGGGCCGCGAATGGAACCAGCCCGTCGTCGTCGAATCCCGCGCGGGAGGTGGCACCACGATCGGCGCCAACTATGTCGCGCGGGCCAAGCCCGATGGGTACACGCTCCTGGTCAGCGTGACCCAGCACGCCATCGCGCCATCGCTGTTCAAGCAATTGCCCTACGACTATCTCAAGGACCTGGCGCCCGTGGCGCTGCTGTCCGACAGCCCCTTCATCCTGACCGTGCCCGAACGCTCCGCGTTCGCGAGCCTGCCCGACCTGCTGGCGGCGCTGCAACGCAAAGGAGGCTCCATGAATTTCGGCTCCTCCGGCCCCGCGAGCGTGCCCCACCTGGCCGGCGAAATGCTCAACCAGGCTACCGGCGCCAAGGCCACGCACATCCCCTTCCCCGGCACGGCGCCGGCGTTCACCGCACTGCTGGGAGAACAGATCGACTATCTGTTCGGAGACACGTCCGTGCTGCCCAGCGTGCAGGCCGGCAAGGTCAAGGCCCTGGCCGTCACGACCCGCGACCGCAGCCCCGCGCTGCCCAACGTGCCTGCCATGTCCGAGACCCTGCCCGGTTTCGCGCTGTCGTCGTGGGTGGGGCTGGAAGCGCCCGCGGGTACGCCCGCGCCCGTCATCGCCGCGATCAACGGCACGGTACAGAAAATCCTGAAGGATCCGGACCTGCTCAAGTCCTTCGCGGAAACCGCGAAGGTGCCGCTGCCCTCGACCCCCGCCGAATATGGCGACTTCAGGAAAGCCGAGGTCGAAAAATTCCGCGCCCTGACGCAGAAAATCGGGATCAAGCTGGAGTGAGCACGCCGCGCGCCACCGCCGCCCGGCTCAAGGCCGTTGCCCTGGCCGGCCGCTGGCAAGTCCTGGTGCAGCGCCATCTGCCGTTGCGCGGCGGGCCTTGCGCCTGCGTCATGGGCATCGGCAACATCGCCGTCGCCGACTTCGAGATCGACCTGCTCGATTTCCTCCACACGCGGTACGCGCGCGACGGGGCGCTTGATCGGCATTTCGCCCATGCCGGGTACGAAGAGGCGGCGGCGGGCAGCCTGCTCTTGCTATTGCAATCGCTTGCCCGCGACCAGGCGCTGCCGGATGGCGCCGGCGATCTGCTCGATGGGCTCCAGGCGTCCCTGCAATCGCTGGAAGCGGGCCATTGAGCGGCCCAGCCGCTACAAGACCACCGTCTCCCGCCTCTCGGCATCCAGGTATTCCCTGGACTGCATCTCCAATATCCGCGACACGGTCCGGTGGAACTCGTTGGCCAGCGCGCCCTCGGTGTACAGCTCCTCGGGCTCGCACGCCGCCGACATGATCAGCTTGACCTTGTGGTCGTAGAACACGTCCACCAGCCAGGTGAAACGCCGGGCCTCCGACGCCTGCCGGGGGCCCATGCTGGGCACGCCGGACAGGATCACCGCATGGAAACGGCTGGCCAATTCCAGATAGTCGTTCTGCGACCGCGGCCCGCCGCACAGCGTGGCGAAGTCGAACCACACCACCGTCCCGCTCAACTTCCTGGCCTTGATCTGCCGGTTCTCGACCGACAGCACCGGCGGCTCGATGGGCGGGGTGTCGGCCAGCGCGGAAAACGCCTTCTCCAACGCCTCGTCCGCCTCCGGCCCCAACGGGCTGTGGTAGATCTCGACCTGCTCCAGCGCCCGCCGGCGGTAGTCCACTCCTGAATCGACGTTCATCACGTCCATCTTTTCCTGGATCAGCGCGATGGCAGGAAGGATGCGGTCGCGGTGCAGGCCTTCGGGGTACAGCGTCGAAGGTTCGTAGTTGGACGTCATCACGAACGACGTCCCGTTGGCGAACAGCGCCAGCAGCAGCCGGTACAGGATCATGGCGTCGGCCACGTCCGAGACATGGAACTCGTCGAAGCAGATCAGCCGGTAGCGGCGCGCGATGCGGCGCGCCACCTCGTCCAGCGGATCGGCCATGCCCTTGACCTCGTCCAGTTCGCGATGCACGCCGCGCATGAACTCGTGGAAATGCAACCGCGTCTTGCGCTGGACCGGCACGGTCGCGTAGAAGGCGTCCATCAAGAAACTCTTGCCGCGCCCGACGCCGCCCCACATGTAGACGCCGCGGGGCACGCCCGGCCGGTTCAGGAAGCGCTTCAGGGCATTGGAACGCAGCGACTTGAACGCCACCCAATCGTCGTAATAACGCTGCAGGCGCTCGACGGCGGCGCGCTGGGCGGCATCGGGGGTGAACCCGCGCTCGGCCAGCGCTTGTTCGTAGTATTCGCGGACGTTCATTACGGTCGGGCAAAAGACGAAAGTATACGTCCGGCGCGCCCGCGCCCTGGCCTCGCGCGCCCGGCCCAACCTGGGATATGCTGGACACGACGATTCCGCGACGCAAGGGAAACGGCCATGCCCGCCACGGCACGCACGCTCGGAAAAGACGCCACGGGGGCAAGCCAACACAATGGCTTGCCCGCCTCCCTGCGCGTGACGCATCCGGAACGGGTGATCGACAAACAGAGCGGCATCACCAAACTGCAACTCGTCCAGTGCTATGCGGCCATGGCGCCCCTGCTGCTGCCGCACCTGAAGGATCGGCCCGTGGCCCTGGTGCGGGCGCCCGATGGCCTGGACGGCGAACGCTTCTTCCAGAAACACGCCGGTCCCGCCGCGCTGGCCGGCGTAACCAGGTTGCCGCGGGAGATCGACCCGAGCCACCCGCCGCTGCTGAAGATCGACAGCCTGCAAGGCCTCCTGTCCGCGGCGCAGATGAACACCATCGAACTGCACACCTGGAACGGCACGGACCGCGCGATCGGCACGCCCGACCGCATGATCTTCGACCTGGATCCCGGCGAAAACGTGGACTGGCCTCGTACCCGGGAAGGCACCCGGCTGGTCCGCGCCTTCCTGCAGGACCTGGGCCTGCCAGCGGTCCTGAAGACCAGCGGCGGCAAGGGCATGCACATCGTCGTGCCGCTGCGGCCGCAATACGACTGGGAGACGGTCAAGGCCTTCTCGCGCGCCATCGTGCTGCGCCTGGCGCAGGCCCTGCCCGGCCATTTCGTGGCCAGGAGCGGGCCGAAGAACAGGATCGGCCGGATCTTCATCGACTATCTGCGCAACGGCTTCGGCGCCACCACGGTAGCGGCCTGGTCGGTGCGCGCCCGGCCCGGACTGCCCGTATCGGTGCCGATAGCCTGGGATGAACTGGACGGCCTCCCGGGCTCGGCCCATTGGACACTTCTCACCCTGGGCGACCGGCTGGCCACGGGCAACACGCCCTGGGCGCACTACGACTCGTCGCGGATATCCCTGACGGACGCAATGCGGCGCCTGGACTTCCGTCCGGACCAGGGCGCCTGACAGGCCGCTCAGCAACCGAGCAGCTTCGCCGCGTTCCCTCCCGCCACCGCGGCCAGTTCGTCGCCCGCCAGGCCGCACTGCCGGAGCCATGCGACCGGATCGCTTTCGCCCACCGGATAGTCGCTGCCCATCACCAGCCGGTCCACTCCCACCCTTTCCACCAGCACCCGCAGGACCTTGGGATCGTAGACACACGTGTCGTAGTGGAACGAACGCAGCAGCTCGCTGGGCGATCGGCCGCCCGTGTTGCGTACCGTGTCGGGCCGGTTCAACGTGTTGCGATCCAGCCGCCCCATGTAATGCGCGAAGTACCCGCCGCCGTGGGCCATGACGACCTTCAGGCCGGGCAGGCGCGTCATCACGCCTTCATAGACCAGCGATGCCATGCACTTGGCTTCTTCTATCGATTGCCCCAACGAGTTCCACAGCGCGTATTTCTGGAACCACGGGTCGCGCACGCCTTCCGGATGCACCCAGGTGGTGGCGTCCGCGTCATGGAGCCTTTCCCAGACAGGCATGAACCCGGGGTCGCCCAGGTAGACACCGCCATAGCTGGACGACAGATTGGCGACCTTCAATCCCAGTTCCCGCGTACAGCGATCGAGTTCCTCGACCGCCCGCCCGACGTCCTGCATGGGCAGCACGAACGAACCGACGAAGCGGCCGGGATAGCGGCGGGCCCAGTCGGCCGCCTGATCATTGCACGTCCGGCACAGGGCCAGGTCCAGCGCCGGTTCGGCCCAGGAACTGCCCTGCAGGACGGTGCTGGAACTGACCACGCTGACATCGATGCCGCGTGCATCCATGTCAGCGATGATGGCACGGGGATCATACATGCGTCCCATCAGGCCCTGCGCCCCTGGCCTCGGCGCGCTTGCCGGCGTCGCGCCGAACCCGGTGAACACGGTCTTGTTGGTGGAAGCCGCGAACACGGTCTCCTCCAGCATATGGCAGTGGAAATCGATGACCCGGGCGGGCGGAGAGGGATTCGGGCGGGACATGGGAAAGGCTTCCTGTTTCATCGCGCCGCCTGGATGTTGGCCGACCGGGCCACGTCGGACCACTTGCGCAGGTCGGTGTCGAGCGCGCGCGCCAGTTGCTCGGCCCCGCCTGCGCCCGGCACCATGTTCAGCCCCTTCATCCGCTCCGCCACCCTGGCGTTGCGCAGCGCCTTGGCGGCGTCGCCCTCCAGCCGCTTGACCACCGCCGGCGGCGTCTTCGCCGGCGCGAACAGCCCGGCCCAGTATTCGATCTCCAGCTCGGGCAGGCCCAGCTCGGTCACGGTGGGCACGCCGGGGAGCGCCGCCAAGCGCTGCGGCGAAGTCACCGCCAGCGCCTTCACCTTGCCGCCCGCCAGGCCGGAAATCGCCGGCCCGGTGTCGACCAGCGCCATCGCCAGGTCGCCCGAGGCAATGGCCGTGATCGTCTCGCCCATGCTGCGGTACTGGATGAATTCGCCTGGCACCTTGGCCCGGAGCTTGAACATTTCGGAAGCGAACTGAAAAGCCGGCCCCGATCCGCCATAGTTCGCGCGATCGGGGTGCTTGCGCAGGTACTCGACCAGTTCAGGCAACGTCGCCACGGGCAAGTCGGACTTGACCAGCAGCACCAGCGGAAAAGTGGCGAGCATGGCCACCGGCGTGAAATCCTTCTGCGGCGAATAGCGCAGATTGGGCGTCAGGATCGTGGTGAACACCATATTGCCGATAGGCGCCAGCATCAGCGTGTAGCCATCGGGATCCGCCTTGGCGACGAACTCCGTACCGATGACCCCGCCCGCGCCGCTCTTGTTCTCGACGACGACCGGCTTGCCCAGGCTCTCGCCCATCTGCTCCGACAACAGGCGCGCCAGCGTGTCCATGCCTCCTCCCGCGGCCTGGCCAACCACGATGCGGACCGGACGGTCGGGATAGGCGTCGGCGGCATGGACCGGGCCGAGGGCGAGCGCGGACAGCGCCACGAGCAGGAATCTGGACAACATGGTGTCTCCGTATGGATGGGTGTCGTTATGCGGCGCAGTGTAGGCAGGACACCCTCGCAGAACCAGCGGACCGCGTGGATACAGAGAATCCATCCGATGGATAACCCGCCTTCGCGCCGCGCGGGTCCAGGGCTTCCCAGCGCAAGCCCGGGGTCGACACGCGCGCGATTTTCGATAGAATTCGTTATATACAGCGGTAGCTAACGAATTGGATGCCCCTTCCCGGCGCCAGACGCCCTTCCTTGCCCAGGACCTCTCATGACATTCGAATTCCAGCACGCCCCCCATCCGGTCGACACCCTGCCCGCCCACCTGCGCCAACGTTCGACGCTGATCCTCCTGGCCCTGGGCCTGCTGGCCGTCTTCCTCCACGCCATCTTCCGTTTTCCGCTGCAACTACCCGGCCATCACGGCCTGGAATGGATGGCCTTGCTCGTCATGGCCCGGCATGTCTCGACCTACCGCTGGGCGGCAACCATCGCCGCCTGCGGCGCGGCGGTGACGGCCGCAAGCCTGCCCGTCCTCGGTTTCCACTCGCCGCTGGCGCCACTGTTCTATCTGCTGCCAGGCGTCTGCCTGGACCTGCTATTCCTGGCCAGGCCCACGACCTGGCGTGCGAGCACCTGGCTGGTAGGCACGCTGGCCGGCCTGGCATTCGCCAGCAAGGTCCTGGTCCAGTGGATCGGGTTCGCCGTGTTCGACTTCCCCTTCGGCGCGATCGCGCGTCACGGACTGTTCCACGTCCTCGCCCTGCACTTCGCATTCGGTTTCGCCGGCGGCGCCATCGGCAGTGCCCTGCCGCTGCTGAAGAAGCCTCATTCCTGATCCCCTCCCGGCGCATGCCGCCGGACCGCCCCGAAAACCGCCACCCTCGTTCGAACACCGTTTCGAGCGGGCGGCGGCGGCTTGTTCCGATCACCCGCCTTTCATCACACCATGCCAGCCCACCCGCCCCGTCCCGCCCGTGCCGCGCTCCCGCCCTATCTCTGTGCAGGCCTCTCCGCACTCGCCCTGCCCGCCTTCGCGGCGGAAACCGATGCCACCAGCTCCGGCATTCTGTCCGAAGTCGTGGTGTCCGCACGCCGTATCAGCTCGGAACAGGTGGCGACCCTGGAGACCGTCACGCAGGAGGACATCAGCGCCAGCGGCGCGCGCACGCTGGACGAGGCCCTGCGGCTGCTTCCCGGCGTCTATGTCTCGGTCGGCGGCCAAGGCACGCCGCGCATCCAGATCCGCGGCCTGCAGGTGCGTAGCATCAAGCTGCTGGTCAACGGCATTCCGGTCAACTCCACCTACGAGAGTGATTTCGACCCGACGCAGATCCCCGTCACCCAGATCGACCGCATCAAGGTGAGCAAAGGCGCCAGTTCCGTCCTGTACGGCGACGGCGGGCTCGGCGGCGTCATCAACATCATCACCAGGCGCGGCCAGGGCGCTCCCGCCCTGACCGGCGCGGGCGTGGAAGCGGGAACCTCCGGCTACCGCCGCGCGTGGGCCTCCACCGGCGGCTCCAGCGGCGACTTCGACTTCTCGCTTTCGGCCAACCACCAATCGCGGGATGGCTACCGGCTGTCCAGCGATTTTTCGCCGAACGACAGGCAGGGCAAGGGGCGCCGCATCAACAGCGACCTGGACCGCAGCAACCTGTACCTGAACCTCGGATACCGGCTGGATTCGGATTGGCAGCTCGGCTTCAACCTCAATGCGATGACCGGCAAGCAAGGCATCCCCCCGGTCATCTACGACAACTCGGTGGACCGCTATGCATCGCGCACCCGCTACGAGCGCCTCACCAACCAGAAAAGCCTCGCCATGCAATGGATCGCCGCCTGGCAGCCGGCCGACAGCCCGTGGTCCGCGCGCTTCTGGTTCTATGACAACCAACAGTCGGAAAACAGCAACAGCTACGATGACGCCAGCTACAGCTCCATGAGCGATCCGGCGCTGAACAACACCTATGCCCTGCGCAACCGGACGCACACACCCGGCGCGCATGCCGAGGTCCGCTACGACTTCGCCAGGCTCGGCAACCTCACGTTCGCCACGGACATCCGCCGCGACAACTGGAGCAGCCATGGCGTGATGCACGATCTTGCGGTTTCTGGTGGTGGTGGTGGTGGTGGTGGTGGTGGTGGTGGTGGCGGTGGTGGCGGTGGTGGCGGCGGTGGTGGCGG
>Ga0182736_1000088_pt1 | contig 183945 bp, 168 predicted proteins | sample eDN5th30CKraftBY_FD_128882 | JGI IMG/M metagenome (GOLD analysis project Ga0182736, IMG submission 128882) | Enriched backyard soil microbial communities from Emeryville, California, USA - eDNA 5th pass 30_C Kraft BY (version 2) (version 2) | ecosystem: Environmental > Terrestrial > Soil >... | reverse complement strand
GGCGGGCGCAGAACTCGGGCGGGAACAGTCCCCCGGACTGTTCCCAAGGCCGCCCTCAAACAGCTGCGCCCTTGCTTCCCCGTCCACCCTGTCCCCACCGGCGGCTCCGAATGCGCCCCGCCCACCCGCCGGCCCCGGCACCCCGGACAAGACCTGCACCGTTGGTTACCTAGCCATTTCAGTACGGTGGTCCTGTTCGATGAGAAAAACCCTTTGTCGTCTCTGGACCTGCGATCGTCACTCATCACCGTCGGTAGTTCATGATTGGTGGGGGAGAGCGGCCCGCGGTGGGGCGCATTCGGAGCCGCCGGTCAAGGACGGTTCAAGAACCTGACCCCTTAGCCATCCGGATGCCATGAATGTCAATTCAGCCTAGGCCGGCGCGCCGGAGGCGGCGGCCTCCTCCAGGCATTCGATCAGCAGCGTCGTGCTGGGGGACATGGTCCGGTTGCGGTTCCAGGTGATGCCCAATGGGCGCATCAGCTTCGGGAAATTGAAGGGCAGCACCGATACCAGGCCCTGGCGCCGGTAGTGGTGGGCGATGTCGCGCGTCATGGTGGCGATGGCATCGGTTTCCTGGAGGTAGGCCAGCACGAACTGTACTGACAGCGCTTCGACGAAATCGGCCGGCATCGGGAAACCGTGCTGCTCGAAGGTGCGCTCCAGCGGCTCGTGCAGCAGCCCCTCGGACGACGGCAGTACCCACGGGCAATGCATGATGTCGGCCCATTCCAGGCGCTTGCGCCGCGCCAGCGGATGGCCGGGCCGGGCGATCAGCACCACCGGTTCCTGCGACAGCACCTTGCCGCCCAGTTCGGGCAGGGCGTGCTTCTCGGCCAGGCGCCCGACGATCAGGTCGAGTTCACCCTGCAATAACTGCGGCAGCAGGCGTTCCATCGTGCCTTCGCGCAAGAAGACGTTGGTCCGGGGTGCGCGCTGCTTGAGCAGCGCGACGCTGCGCGGCAGCAGGGCGGGGACGACGTTGGACAGCACGCCGACGCGGATGCGCCCCGTGTCGCCGTCCAGCAGCCCCTTGAGTTCGTCCCGCGCCTGGGAAAAATCGTTCAGCAGGCGGCGCGCGTGGCGGATCAGGCATTCCCCGTAGAGCGTCGGCGTCACGCCCTTGGGCGTGCGCTCGAACAGCTTCAGGTCCAGTCCTTTTTCCATCTCGCCCAGCATCTTGGACACCGCCGGCTGCGTGACGTTGATGTGCGCGGCGACCTTGCCGATATGGCGCAGCTCGTCCAGCGCCACCAGCAAACGCAGGTGGCGGGGCCGCAATTCGTTCCGTATGTACCAGTCGAGCTGCGTCATGCCTGCTTCCGTCGCACGAAGTGCGGGCGATCTTAGCACCGGCGAGGGCGGCGCCGTATCTGGGTGCGGTGCAGCATTACCCCGGGGTAATGACGTGGACCACATTCTTCATTGGACGCTCTCCGGGGCCGATTCCACAATGGCCGCCGACCAACAGGAGACAATCATGGGCCCGTCCCGTCCGTCATCGATGTTCGCTCATCCTTCCGCGCGGAACGCCCGGGCGCCGGCACGGCGCGCCGTGCTCGCGGCAGCCGCCGTGCTGGCGGCGCTGTCTTTCGCGCCGCCCTGCCTGGCCCAGGGGAGCGAGTCGTTCCCCTCCAAGCCGCTGCGGCTGGTCGTGCCCTTCGCGCCGGGCGGCGCGGCGGACGTGATCGGCCGTTCGGTGGCCGAGCAATTGCAGCGCGAGCTGGGCCAGTCGGTGGTGGTGGTCAATCGCGACGGGGCCGGCACCATCGTCGGCGTGAACTATGTGGCGAAGGCGCCGGGCGACGGCTACACGCTGTTGCTGAGCGGCGATGCCGCCACCATCAACACCGCCAGCGGCCGCACGCTGCCCTATGATTTCCTGCGCGAACTGACGCCGGTTTCGGTCCTGTTCTCCGGCGCCCAGATCCTGCTCGTCAGCAAGGACAGTCCTTTCAAGACCCTGCAGGACATGGTGTCCTACGCGCGCGCCAATCCGGGCAAGCTGCGCTATGGCAGCTCGGGCATAGGCACGTCCATCCACCTGTCCGAAGCCTCGTTCAACGCCGCGGCGGATATCGAGGCGCTGCACGTACCCTATCGGGGCGTGGCGCCGGCCATCACCGATCTCATCGGCGGCCAGGTGGATTACGTGATCGCCGGTTCGTCGCTGGCCACGCCGGCCATCCAGAGCGGCCAGTTGCGGGCCCTCGCGATCACCACCGCCAAGCGGTCGCCGATGCTGCCCGACATCCCGACCGCCAAAGAGCAGGGCGTGGATGTCGAGACGATGGGATGGTATGGGCTGTTCGTGCCGGCCACGACGCCGCCGGCGATCGTCGCCAGGTTGAACGCCGCCACGCTGGCGGCGCTCAAGTCGCCGGAGCTGTCCGAACGCTTCAAGTCCATAGGCGGCGAAGCGCGCGGCACCTCGCCGGCGGAGGCGGGCGCCTTCGTCAAGGCCGAGATCCGCAAGTTTTCGGAACTGATGCGCCGGCTCAACATCAAGCTCGACAACTGACCGTGCAGGACATGTCCATGGATAGCCCCGCTTCCGAAGCGGCCGGCGACACGGTGCTCGTGCGCCGCGAAGGCGCGGTGATGCACGTGTCGCTGAACCGGCCCGATGCCCGCAATGCCCTCAACACGCCAGTGCGCCAGGCGTTGGCCATGGCATTCCGGCAGGCCGAGGCCGACCCCGGCGTGAGGGCGGTGCTGGTGACCGGAGAGGGGCGCCATTTCTGCGCCGGCGCGGATATCCGCGAACTGCGGGCGCGGACCATGCTGGAGGCCGGTTGGGCGCCCGAGCGTCTTGACACGATGGTCGAGACGCTGTCCAAGCCGGTGGTCGGCGCGCTGCACGGATACGTGCTGGGGGGCGGCCTGGAACTGGCCCTGGCGTTTACCGTGCGCCTGGCGTCCGAGGATTTCCGGGGCGGTTTTCCCGAAGTGAAGCTGGGCATCTTTCCCGCGCTGGGCGGCACGCAGCGCCTGCCGAGGCTGGTGGGGGAGGGGCGGGCGCTGGAGCTGATGCTCAGGGGCCGGATCGTCGACGCCCGGGAGGCGCTGGGCATCGGCCTGGTGACCGAGGTCGCGCCGGCGGGCGAGCTGCGTGAGAGAGGCCTGGCGCTCGCGCAGGAACTGGCGGCGGGGCCGCCGGTCGCGATGCGCGCCATCATGGAATGCGTCCGCCGCGCGGGCGACCTGGGGCGGGCCGATGGGCTCGACTACGAGCGGCGCCTGTTCGGCATCGTCTGCGGCACCGCGGACAAGGCGGAGGGCGTGGAGGCCTGGCTGGAGAAGCGCCCGCCGCGCTTTTCTGGCAGGTAGCCGGACATCAAGGCAGGACGGAGAACATAGTCATGAATCTGCAAGGCTTGCTGGAGCCTCGTTCCATCGCCATTGCGGGGGCGTCGGCGGATCCCTCGAAGTTGTCCGGGATGATCCTGGGTTTCTTGTCGAAGAGCGGTTTCGAAGGCCGGGTCTATCCCATCAACCCCCGCTACCAGACCATCGCCGACATGCCGTGCTATCCGTCGGTCGAGGCCTTGCCCGAGCCGGTCGACCTGCTGGTGTGTGTCGTCCCCATCGCGGCGGCCTTCGACTCGATCGAGGCGGCCGCGCGCCGCGGCGTCCGGTTCTGCGTGCTGATGACGGGCGGTTTCGGCGAAGGCCGCAGCGGCGACGAGGGGCGGGCCCGCCTGGCGCGCCTGCAAAGCCTGTGCCGCGAGACCGGCATGCACGTGGTCGGGCCCAATACCGTCGGCATGGTCAATTTCCGCAAGCGGCTGCCGCTGACCTTCGCGGACTGGTACGGCCGGGACACCGGCCAGCGCGGTGGCGTGGCCATCGTCACGCACAGCGGCAGCGTGGGCGGCCTGGTCTTCTCGTCGCTCCAGCTCAACCGCATCGGCGTGGACTACTGGATAGGCCTGGGCAACGAAGCCACGCTGGAGACGGCCGATTTCATCGCCCATTTCAGCGCCGATCCAGAGATCCACACCATCATCTGCTACATGGAGGGAATCCGGGACGGGCGCAAGTTCATCGCGGCGGCCGAGGCGGCGCGGCGCACCGGCAAGCGCATCGTCGTGCTCAAGGCCGGCGAATATCCCGATTCCGTGCGTTCCACGATCGCGCACACCGCCCGGCATCCCACCGACCGCGACGTGTACGCGGGGGTCTTTCGCCAACTGGGCGTGATCCAGGTGGTGTCACTGTCGGAGCTGAGCTATGTGATGACGCTGCTGACCAGCGTGGGCGACCGGCTGGGGCCGCGCGTGGGCATCATCTCCGCCTCGGGCGGCGCCTGCTCGGTCATCGCCGACCACGTGATCCAGGCCGGCCTGGAATTGCCCGAGCTGCCGCCCGTCCTTCAGCAGGCATTGGATCGCGGCATTCCGGTCTATGGCTCGTCCAGCAATCCGGTCGACCTGTCCGCCGACGTGGTGGCGCGCGGGGAAATCCTCGGACACACGCTCTTGACGCTGCGCGAGGACGACAGCATCAATGTCTGGATGCTGTTCGGGCGGCCCATCATCGACCGCTATTACCCCATGCTGATCGAATTCGTGAATGCCACGGGCAAGGCGATGGTGGTCTGCTGCGGCGTGCCGCTGGCGCCGGACGTCCAGGCGGCCCTGTCCGAGCACGGCATCGCCGTGCTGCTCGATCCCGAGTTGTGCCTGCGCGCGCTGGCGCGCATCGCCTGCCGCCCGGCCGAGGAGCCCGTGCCCGCGCCGCCGCTGCCGGAGCGCACCGCGGATGCGCGGGTCCTCCGCGGCCGGCAGGCGGGCGAACTGCTGGCGCGCCATGGGCTGGAGGTCTCGGCGTCGGCCGCGCCCTGGCTGCGGGTGGAGATCGCGCGCGACAGGGATTTCGGCCCGGTGATCATGGCCAATTGGCTGCCGGCGTACCGGGTCGGCACGCACCGCGTGGTGCGCGCGCTGCCCGCTACCGGCGCGGATCTGCTGGCCCTGGTCGACGACCTGGGCGAGCAGTTGCAGGAATGGCCCGCCGAGCCGGTCGATATCGAGGAGGCGCTGGCCACGGTGGTGAGGGCCTACGAGCAATCCCCCGGCGTGCACGGGCTGGGCGTCGAGTTCGGCGGCGCCGACGGACGGGTGGTGGTCTGCGAGGCGTCCCGGCGCGAGACGCAGGCCGGTTGATCATGGACGAGACCTACATCGCCGGCGTGGGGGAGTTGCCGCAGGGCCGGTCGTCCTTGCCGGACACCATGGCGCTGCACGCGGAGCTGGCCCGCCGCGCGCTCGATGACGCGGGCATGGAACTGCCGCAGGTGGACGCGGTGCTGACGGTCCCGCCTCGCACCGATCCCTATCTGATCCACGCCGCCGCCCTGGCCGAACACCTGGGCATCGAACCCGCGGTGGCCTGGACCCTGGAGGCCGGGGGCGCGGCGCCCATGGCGATGGTGGAAACCGCGCGCGGGCTGATCCGCGGTGGCGGCGCGGCCAATGTCCTGATCGTGGCGGCCGACATGCCCCTGGGCGCGGCGTCGCGGGACGCGTACGTGAAGACCCTGGCCGAGGCGGGCCCGGTGCATCCGGAATGGGAGGTGCCCTACGGTCCCACCGTTCCCGCGATGTTCGCGCTGGTCGCCCGCGCCTACGCACAGCGCTGGGGCGACATCGACGAGCAACTGGCCGCCGTGGCGGTACACGACCGGACGGCGGCGGCCGCGCATCCCAACGCGCATCACCGGGAGGCCATCGATGCGGCGGCCCATCGCGCCAGCCGTGTCATCGCCGATCCGCTGCGGCTCCTGGACTGCGCGCCGGTGTCCGACGGCGGCGGCGCGCTGGTGGTGACCGGGGCGCCGGGGGCACGCCGGGTGCCGGTCCGGGGCGCGGGTTTCGCCACCAGCCACATGCATCTGTCGGCGGCCGCGTCGCTGACGGCGTTCTCGGCCGGCAAGGCGCTCGACACGGCATTGCGCCAGGCGGGGGCGGATCGGCGCGACATCGATCTGGCGCTGGTCTACGACTGCTTCACGATCGCCATGCTGGTGAACCTGGAGGACCTGGGGCTGGCCGGGCCGGGGCAGGCAGGCGGGGGCTTCCTCGACGGCGTTTTTGGCCGGGAGGGCGCGCTGCCCGTGAATACGCATGGCGGCCTGTTGTCGCACGGCCATCCCGCGCGGGCCGGTGGCATCGGCAATGTGGTCGAGGCTGTCGTGCAGTTGCGAGGCGAAGCCGGCGCGCGCCAGGCCGGCCCAAGGCGGTTGGCGCTTGCGCATGGCATGGGCGGCGTGTTCGCCACGCATGGCGTATTGCTGCTGGGAGCGCCGTGATGATGTCTGCTTCTTCCGCCGGACTGCTTGCGCCGTACCGCGAGGCGGCCGGACGGGGCGTGTTCCTGCTGCCCCGTTGCGGCGATTGCGCTGCCTGGCAATGGCCGCCCCGCGCCGCTTGCCGGCGTTGCGGCGGCGCGCTGGCCTGGGGGCAGGCCAGCGGCGGGGGACGCCTCGCGACCTGGAGCGTGGTGACCCGGGCGCCGCGTCCGGAACTCCAGTCCGATGTGCCCTACGTCGTGGCCTTCGTCGAGCTGGACGAGGGCGTGCGCCTGTTTTCCCGGGTCGTCGGCGCTGATGCCGGCGCGTTGCGGGCGGGCATGCGGGTAGGCTGCCGTTTCGATCCGCTCTCCGATTCCGCCGTGCCGGTTCCCGTATTCGTCGTTGCAGAAGGTTGACATGGATTACCTGATTCCCGCGGAGTTCGTGCAGTTCGCCGACCTGGCGCGCCAGTTCGTGCGCAAGGAACTGTGGCCGCATGAAGAAGACGTGGAGCGTGCCGACCGCGTGCCCCCGGAGCTTGCCCGCGGCCTGCGGGCCAAGGCGGTGGAGCTTGGCCTGTTCGGTTTCAACATGCCCGAGGAGGCCGGTGGCCCCGGTTTGCCTTATCTGGCGCAGGTCCTGATACGAGAACAGTTGGGGCAGGCGAGCGTGGCGCTGGCCGACCTGGCCGGCCGTCCGCCCAAGGCCCTCCTGGCCTGCCGCGGCGAGCAGCGCGAGCGTCTGCTGGCGCCCGCGGTGCGTGGCGAGCAGGTCTGGGCCTTCGCGCTGACCGAACCCGGTGCCGGGTCGGACGCCGGATCCATCCGGACCCGTGCCCTCCGCGTGGAAGGAGGCTGGCGGCTGACCGGCACCAAGCACTTCATCTCTCACGGCGATCACGCCGATCGTGTCATCGTGATCGCCAAGGCGCGGCAGGACGGTGGCGAGGCCCCGGCCGCCTTCGTCGTGGCGCACGGGGCGGCGGGTTTCTCGGTGGGGCGCGTCCATCGCAAGATGGGGTGGCGCGGCTATCCGGTGTGCGAGCTGGTGTTCGACGACGTGTTCGTCGCCGATGCGGATGTGCTGGGCGAAATCGGCGGCGGCCTGCGGCTGGGGCTGGCCAATATCCTGGAGTCGCGGATAGGCGTGGCCGCGCATTGCGTGGGCATGGCCCAGCGCGCCTACGATTACGCGATCGAACATCTGCGTGTGCGCCGCCAATTCGGGCGGCCTTTGGGCAGCTTCCAGGGCTTGCAGTGGATGGTGGCCGAGATGGCGGTCGACATCGAACAGTCGCGCGCCCTGCTCTATGCGGCGGCACGCGAAATGGACCGGGGTGCCGATGCACGCGCGGCCGTTTCCATGGCCAAGCTGTCGGCCACCGAGATGGCGGGCAGGGTGGCGGACCGCGCGCTGCAACTGCTGGGCGGCGCGGGCTACATGGCCGAATCGCCGGTGGAAATGATTTATCGCGATGTCCGCGCCTTTCGCATCGGCGAGGGCACCAGCGAAATCCAGAAGAACCAGATCGCCCGGGCGTGCCTGGGGCGGGAGATGTTCGCATGACAGTCGCGACGAACGGGCCGCTGGCGGATGTGGACCGCTGGACCCTGGGGCGGTTCGTCGACGAGATCGGCGCGCGTTTCGGCGATGGCGGGGCGATGGTGGCCAGCGACCGCCAGCACGGCCCCGGCCTGCGCCGGTGGACCTACGCGGAACTGGCGCGCGATGCATGCGCGCTGCAATGGGCCCTGATGCGGCAAGGCGTGCGGCCGGGCGACCGGGTCGGCGTGATGCTGTCGAGCTTTCCGGAGTGGGTGCTGTATCTGTTCGCCGTCACGCGGCTGGGGGCGGTGTTCGTTCCGATCAATCCGCGGTTCCGCAGCCGCGAGCTGCGGCACGTGCTGGGCCATTCCGGCGCCCGCGCGCTGATCGCCATGGGCAGCTACCTGGGCCACGATCACGCCGGCCAGATCGCCGAGGCCCGCGCGGATGCGGCGCTGCCGGCGCTGGAGACGGTGATCGGCGTGCACACCGCGCCCGCGGCGGACGCGCAGGATACGGCAGCCTTGCTCGACACGGGCCGGCGGTATCTGGACGAGCATGGCGTACCGCCCCGCGCGGACGACGCCGATGCCGTCGCGGTCTTGTTCTATACCTCGGGCACGACTTCGTTTCCCAAGGGCGTGCCGCTGACCCACGCGAACCTGCTGCCGCATTCGGTGCGCGGCGGCCGCTGGCTGGAGCTGCAACCCGGCGAGAGCGTGCTGACCCTCTATCCGTTCTTCGGGATCTCGGGCGGCGCCAACAAGGTCCTGTCCACACTGGGCGCCGGCGCGCGGCTGGTCTTCCAGGACAGCTACCGGCCGGACGAAGCGGCCGAGCTGCTGCGCGCGCAGCGTTGCACCGTGATCCACGGCGTGGACGTGCAGATCCGCGAGCTGATGGCGGCGTGCCGGCGCGATCCCCCGGGCGAGGAGCCCGAGCGCCGGGCCACCATCGCCTTCACCGCCGGGCTGGACGAGGCGCTGGCGCGCGAGATGGGGCCCGGGCTCGGCCTCCATCGTTTCATCCATGCCTACGGCATGACCGAAACCAACCCCATGATCCTGTACAACCGCCTGGACGATGCGTTCGAGGTCAGCGTGAAGGCGGGCGGACGCGTGGCCGAAGGCGTCGAGGTACGTGTGGTGGATCCCGAGTCCGGCCTGGACAGATCGGCCGGGCAGGAAGGCGAGATCGTGGTGCGCGGGCCCACGGTCATGCGGGGGTACTACAACGATCCCGAGTCCACCGCCGCGGCTTTTCGGGACGGCTGGTTCCACACCGGCGACCTGGGCGTGCGGACCGCGGACGGCTTCCTGTTCTACGTGGGCCGGCTCAAGGACATGCTGAAGGTGGGCGGCTTCAACGTCGCCCCGCAGGAGGTCGAAGGGCTGCTGCGGACCCACGAGGCGATCGCCGACGTCGCGGTCGCGGCCGGCAGCGATCCGCGGCTGGGCGAGGTGCCCGTGGCCTTCGTCAAGCTGCGTCCTGGCATGTCGGCGGACGCGGACGGATTGATCGCCTGGAGCCGCGCGCGCATCGCCAATTTCAAGGTGCCGCGGGCCATCTATTTCGTCGACGAGCTGCCCTACCATACGGCGGCCAACGGTTCCAAGCTGCAGCGCCACGTCCTGCGGGAATGGGCGCGCCAGCGCGAAGCCTCAACCCTTTGATCACCCGGAGTGACCATCATGCGCATCTGGCACCAGAGCTTTACCGTACTGCAGGACTTGCCCGCCTATGCCGACGCGCTCAAGCTGCGCATCGGCGAGGTCGTCCGGCCCGACACCGAGGTCGTCCTGCACGGACAGATACCCGGCACCTACACGAGCGACTATCCCGGTTCGGACCTGGCCTACGGCGTGCTGTACTGGATGCACGGCCTGCAATGGCTGGCCGCCGCGCGCGAGGCGCAGCAGCAGGGCTTCGACGCGATGGTGCTGGCCAGCATCGCCGGTCCGATGGCGCGCGAGATCCGGACCATCGTCGATATCCCCGTGGTCGGATACGGCGAGGCCGCGTTCAATCTCGCGGGCCTGTATGGCCGGCGTGCCGGCATGCTGTTTTTCATCAAGGAACGGCTGGATTTCTGGCCCGAGCAATTGCGCCACTGGGGACTGGAGAACCGCTTCGCCGGCATCGAGCACGCGGGCGTGTCTTTCAAGGACGTGCTGGCCGGGCACATGGATCCGTCGCGGCGCGACGCGGTGGTGGCCCGCATCGTCGAGCAGGGCGAAAAGCTGGTGCGGGAAACCGGGGCCGATGTCATCGTGCCCGGGGAGTTGCCGATGAACCTGTTGCTGTCGAAGGCCGGGGTCGAGCGGATCGGCGGCGCCACCGTGGTCGATGGGTTGGCCGTCTCTTTCAAGATGGCCGAGATGATGGTGGACCTGCGACGCCTGAGCGGCATGCGGCCCAGCAACCACGGCTATTTCCACCAGTCGCCGGATCCGCGCCGTTTCGAGCAGGTGCTGCAGTTCTATGGCGTATCGGAGCTCGGCTCGAAAATTCCCGAGTGCTGAACGCGGGACACGAAGAACGATACGAGGAGACCTGACATGTGGATCCATCCTGCGTGCGCCGTCGGACGTCGTCCATGGCACCGGGTGTGCGCGGTGCTGGCCGCCGGGCTGCTGGCTGCCGGTACCGCCCTGGCCCAGCCTTATCCGTCCCGCCCCGTGACCGTTATCAACCCCTGGACGCCAGGAGGGCCGGCCGATGCCGTGGCGCGCCCCATCCTGCAGAAATTGTCCGAACGCCTGGGCCAGCAGTTCGTGGTCGAGAACCGCGCCGGCGCCAATGGCGTCATCGGTTCGGCCATGGTCGCCCGGGCCAGGCCCGACGGCTACACCCTGCTGTTTTCGCACGTGGGACCGATCACCATCAGCCCGGCACTGCAACGCGACATGCCCTATGACCCGGTGAAGGACCTGGCGCCGATCACCCAGGTCGTGTCCGCGCCGCTGGTCCTGGTGGTCCGGCCGCAGTTGCCCATCCACGACCTGGGCGAACTCATCGCCTATGCGAAGGCGCATCCCGGCAAGCTGTCCTACGGGTCGGTGGGGCCGGGCAGCACCACGCACCTGGCGGGGGCGATCCTGGGCAAGAGGGCGGGCGTGGACCTGCTGCACGTGCCCTACAAGGGCGCGGCTCCGGTCATCACGGACATGCTGGGCGGGCAGATCGACATGGCGTTCCTGAACATCTCGGGGGCCGTGGCGTATCTGAAAAGCGGGCAGTTGCGGGGCATCGCGGTCAGCACGCGCCGCCGGTCGGCGTTGCAGCCGGAGCTGCCGGCCATCGTCGAGCTGTTCCCGGACTACGAAATCAACTCCTGGTATGGCCTGATGGCGCCGGCCGGAACGCCCCAGGCGATCATCGACAAGCTGCAGGCCGAGATCGCGAGCATCGTGAAACTGCCGGACGTCGTACGGCAACTGGAAGGACTGGGCCTGGCACCGGAGGGCACGACGCCCCGGCGCTACGCCGAGCAGATCCAGGCGGACCTGGCTCGCTGGCGGGAGGGCGTGAAAGCGGCGGGGTTGACGCCGGAGTGACCGGCGGCGAGCGGACTGCCAGGGCCCGCGCCTTGGGCGCGGGCGGGGGTTGGCGGGAACGGGTCCTAGACGGCCATGGGCGCCGTCAGCGGCGCGTGGTGTTCATATCCCACCAGCGAGAAGTCGCCCGGCTCCACGCGTTCGAGCCATTCCGGTTCGTACTTGCCGGTGAGGGCATGGTCGGGGATGCGGTCGGACAAGGCCAGTTGCGGCGCGGGGAAGGGCGTGCGGGTCAGTTGTTCCCGCAGCATGGGCAGGTGGTTCTCGTAGATGTGGGCATCGCCCATGAAATAGCTGAACCAGCGGGGCTGGTAGCCGGTCAGCCGGCCCACCAGATGCAGCAGCGCGGCGCCTTCGGTCAGGTTGAACGGCGTGCCCAGGCCGATATCGTTCGAGCGGATGTACAGGCACAACGAGATTTCGCGCGTGGTCGCGTTGGGCAGGAACTGGTAGAGCAGATGGCAGGGCGGCAGCGCCATTTCCTCGATCTGGGCCCAGTTCCAGCCATGGAAGAGGATGCGGCGGTCGCCGGGATTGGCGTGGATGGTGTCCAGGCACTGGCGCAACTGGTCGACGGCCTTGTAGAGCAGCACCTTGCGCGCGCCGTCCTCGTCGAACTCGGCCACGCGGGCATAGCCGCGGCCCAGCGCGTCCTGCAACTGGGCGGTGCGAGCCGCGTCGAGGACCTTGTAGGCGGGCCACTGGCGCCACTGGACGCCATAGACGGGGCCCAGGTCGTCTTCGCCTTCGCGATAGGGGTTGGCCAGCCACTGCGCGTTCTCGTTCGCGTTCTGGTCCCAGACCTTGCAGCCCAGTTCGCGGAATTCCGCGGCGCTGCGCGAGGCGCGCAGGAAGCCCACCAGTTCGCCGATGGCGGACTTGAACGCCAGCCGCTTGGTCGTGACGGCCGGAAATCCCTGGCGCAGGTCGAAGCGCAGCGAGGCGCCGGGCAGGCTGAGGGTGCGGACGCCCGTTCTGTTCACTTGCCACGAGCCGTTGTCGAGAACGGATTGGACGAGGTCGAGGTATTGTTTCATGGGCTTGGGCTGGGAGGTACGGCGGCTTCGATTATCGCATGTCCCCGCGCGCGGCCAGGTGGCGCGAAGTCCGCGTTACGCGGGCCGTGTTCCGGGACGGGCGTTGCGCGCCGGGGACCCTGGCACGAGTCCTGCGTGCGATAGTTACGGTTGTCAGTTCCCTGTTGCACTCATGCGTCTCGCCTCCATTCCCGATACCCTGCGCCGCCTCTGGGCGCACGACACCTTCGTCTACAGCCTGCGCGTGTTCATCGCCCTGGCCAGCGTCATGGCCCTGTGCGGGTGGAATGACCGGATGGATCTGGTCATTCCGGCGTTCCTGGGCGTCATCGCCTGCGCGCTGGCCGAGACCGACGACAACTGGCGCGGCCGGCTGCTGGCCCAGGTCGTCACGCTGGCCTGCTTCGCCGTGGCGGCCGTCGCGGTCAAGGCGCTGTTTCCCTATCCCTGGCTGTTCCTGGCGGGGATGGTGCTGTCCACGTTCTGCCTGACCATGCTGGGAGCCATCGGCGAGCGCTACCGCGCCATCGGGTATGCGACGCTGATCCTGGCCATCTATACCACCATAGGCGTGGAGCAGGGCGGCGGCGAGGGCGGCTTCTGGCACGAGCCGGCGCTGCTGATGGCCGGGGCGGCCTGGTACGGCCTGTTGTCGGTGCTGTGGGCGGCGCTGTTCGTGCACCAGCCCGTGCAGCAGCGGCTGGCGCGGCTGTATGCGGCGCTGGGGGACTACCTGGTGCTGAAGGGCTCGCTGTTCGAACCGGTGCGCGGGATCGACCTGGAGGCGCGCCGGCTGGAGCTGGCGCAGCTCAACGGCAAGGTGGTGGTGGCGCTGAACGGGGCCAAGGAGAGCATTTTCAGCCGCCTGGGCCAGAGCCGGCCGGGCCGCAAGACGGCCCGCTATCTGCGGCTGTACTTCATCGCGCAGGACGTGCACGAGCGCGCCAGTTCTTCGCACTATCCCTATGACGAACTGGCCGACGCTTTCTTCCACAGCGACATCATGTTCCGCTGCCAGCGGCTGCTGGGCCTGCAGGGACAGGCCTGCCGCCGGCTGGCGCGGGCGATCCGGATGCGCCAGCCCTTCGATGCCGGGGACGAAGCGCGGCAGGCCCGGGCCGACCTGGATGCCTCGCTGGATTACCTGCGCCGGCAGGGCCGGCCCGAGTGGGCGCGGCTGCTGCGGTCGGTGGGGGCGCTGTCGGCCAACCTGGCGGAGCTGGACCGGCGGCTGGGCAGCGCGAGCAATCCCGACAAGCTGGACGAGCAGCAGCAGGACAACAGCCTGCTGGATCGTTCCCCGCAGTCGGTGGGCGAGGCCTTCGACCGCGTGCGGCTGCAATTGACGCCGGGGGCGCCGGTGTTCCGCTATGCCGTGCGGCTGACGCTGGCGATGGCGGCGGGCTACGGCATGCTGCATCTGGTCCATCCGCAGCAGGGCTACTGGATCGTGCTGACGACGCTGTTCGTCTGCGCGCCCAGCTATGGCGCCACGCGTACCCGGTTGGTGCAGCGGGTGCTGGGCACGGTGCTGGGGCTGCTGGTGGGGTGGGTGCTGTTCAAGCTGTTTTCCAGCCTGCTGGTGCAGGCGCTGTTCGCCGTGGTGGCGGGCGTGGCTTTTTTCGCCACGCGTTCGACGCGCTACATGATCGGGACGGCGGCGATCACGGTACTGGTATTGCTGTGTTTCAACCAGATCGGCAACGGCTATGACCTGTTCGTGCCGCGGCTGGTGGACACGTTGATCGGCGCGGCGATCGCGGGGCTGGCGGTGCTGGTGGTGATGCCGGACTGGCAGGGGCGCCGGCTGACGCAGGTGGCGGCCAATGCGCTGGCGGCGAACAGCCGTTATCTGCGCGAGATCATGATCCAGTACGAGACCGGCAAGCGCGACGATCTGGCCTATCGGCTGGCGCGGCGCAATGCGCACAATGCGGACGCGGCGCTGTCGATGGCGATGTCGAACATGCTGGCCGAGCCGGGGCATTTCCGGCGGGATGCCGATGCGGGGCTGCGGTTCCTGACGTTGTCGCATACGTTGCTGAATTATCTGTCGGGGCTGGGGGCGCATCGGGAAAGCCTGTCGGACCATGCGAGCGACGCGCAGATCGCGCGGATGACGATGGAGGTGATCGACGCGCTGGACGGGATTGCGGCGGGCTTGGCGGGGAAGGGCGGGCTGGCGGCCAGCAGCGAGGAGGAAGGGGCCTTGGCGCGGGCGCTGGAGCAACTGCCCGAGGATGATGCCGATGATGGGCACCGGTTGGTGCTGACGCAACTGGGGTTGATCGGTGGGGTGCTGGGGCCGCTGCGGAAAGTGGGGAGCCGGCTGGTCCGATTGGAGAGCCGGGAGGTGGAGCAGGAGCTTGCCGGGGCCGAGGCCCCGGGCGGGGGTGTGCGCTAGTAGCCGACGGCCTGGCCGTCGCGGCGTGAATCCGAGGCCGCGATGTAGCCTTCGTCGCCGCGATAGATCAGTTGGGCGGTGCCGAAGTCCAGGCTGTGGCGTTCCGAGACCTCGACGGTGTGGCCCAGGCTGCGCAGGCCGTCGACCACCGCGGCGGGCGTGTGGGCTTCCAGGCGGACTTCGCCGGGCTCCACGCGGAAGCGCGGGGCGTCGCTCATGGCTTGCGGGTTCTGGCCGAAGGCGCCCAGGCGCACCAGCATCTGCATGTGGCCCTGGGCCTGCATCGAGCCGCCCATGACACCGAAGGCCATGACGGGCTGGCCGCCGCGGGTGACGAAACCGGGGATGATGGTGTGCATCGGTTTCTTGAACGGGGCGACGCAGTTGACGTGGCCGGGGCGCAGGTTGAAGCCGATGCCGCGGTTGTGCAGCGAGATGCCGGTGCCGGGGACCACGACGCCGGAGCCGAAGCCCTGGAAGTTGGACTGGATGAACGAGACCATGGTGCCGTCCGCGTCGGCGGCGGCCAGGTAGACGGTGCCGCCCAGCTTGGGGGTGCCGGCGGTGGGGGTGCCGGCGCGGGTGGGGTCGATCAGGGCGGCGCGCTGCGCGAGGTAGGCGGGGTCCAGCAGGTCGTCCAGGCCCAGGCGCATGGCGGCGGGGTCGGCGATGTGTTCGTGCAGGTCGGAGAAGGCCAGTTTCATGGCCTCGATCATGGCGTGGTACATGGCGGGGCTGTCCAGGCCCATGCCTTCCAGATCCAGCCGGTCCAGCATGCCCAGCGCGGCCAGGGCGGCGATGCCCTGGCCGCTGGGGGGGATCTCGTGCAGGGTGTAGCCGCGGAAGTCCTGGCGCAGGGGTTCGACCCACTGCACTTCGTGGGCGGCCAGGTCGGCCAGGGTCATGGCGCCGCCGGTGCGCTGCGCGAAGTCGACGATCTTCTGCGCCAGCGCGCCGCGGTAGAAGCTGTCGCCGCCGGTCCGGGCGATGTCGGCCAGGGTGTCGGCCTGTTCGGGGAAGCGCCAGCGGTCGCCGGCCTGGGGCGTGCGGCCGTCGCGGAAGAAGGCTTCGGCGAAGCCGGGTTCCCGGGCCAGGTTGGGGGCCTGGCGGGCCCACAGGCGGGCGATCTGCGGCGTGACCTGGAAGCCTTCCCTGGCGTAGTGCAGCGCGGGCTGGACCAGTTGTTCGAAAGGCAGCTTGCCGAAGCGCTCGGACAGCGCGCGCCAGCCGGCGACCTGGCCGGGCACCGTGACGGCGTCCCAGCCGGTGACGGGCATGGTCGCGCGGCCGCGGAAGTGGTCCAGGGTCCAGGAGGCGGGCGAGCGGCCGCTGGCGTTGATGCCGTGCAGGCGTCCCTCGTGCCAGATGATGGCGAACAGGTCGCCGCCTATGCCGTTCATGACCGGTTCGACCACGGTCAGCACCATGGCGGCCGCCAGCGCGGCATCGACGGCGTTGCCGCCTTCGTACAGCATGCGCAGGCCGGCCTGCGAGGCCAGCGGCTGGCTGGTGCTGACGGCATTGGCCGCCAGCAGAGGCATCTTCTGCGAGGGATAGGGGAAATTCCAGTCGAAAGGCAGCATGGCGTCGCTTGCGGGTAGTCGTCCTGGCGCACAGCATACCAAGGGCCGGGCCGCGGCACTCCACTACAATGGACGCCGTCCGCCGGGCCGCGCCGGCGCGCCATCCGGGGCTTTCGTCGCGGCTGCTTCCTTGCCACCACCATGAACCGTATCCTGCCTCCCCTGTGCGCCGGCCTGCTGGCGCTGGCCGGCACCGCCGCCACGGCCCAGACCTGGCCCGCCAAGCCCGTGCGTATCATCGTCGCCTATCCGCCCGGCGGGGTCAGCGACATCGTGTCGCGCGCCCTGGCCGACAAGCTCGGCGGCCAGCTCGGCACGACCGTCATCGTCGAGAACAAGGCCGGCGCCGGCGGGACGCTGGGCATGGACGCGGTCGCCAAGGCGGCGCCCGACGGCTACACCATCGGCTTTTCCTCGATCAGCCCGCTGTCGCTGAATCCGCTGCTGGGCCGGGTCAACTACGATCCGTTCAAGGACATCGCGCCGGTCGCCAGCGTGATGTATTCGCCGGTCGTGCTGCTGGGCACGCCGGCGTTCCAGGGCAAGAGCCTGGCCGACGTGGTCGGGCAGGCGCGCAGCCGTCCCGGCGCGCTGCGCTGGGGCACCTCGGGCCTGGCCACGGTCGGCCACATCACGCTGGAGCAGTTCAAGCGCGCGGCCGGGGTGGACATCACCCACATTCCCTACAAGGGGGGCGGCCAGCAGCAGAATGACGCGCTGGGCGGCCAGTTCGAGCTGCTGTCCACCAATCTTGGCCCGGTGCTGAACGGCCACATCAAGGCCGGCAAGCTGCGGCCGCTGGCCGTGGGGGCGCCCGAGCGCATCGATTTCCTGCCCGACGTGCCGACTTTCACCGAGGCCGGCTTTCCCAAGGCCAACCTGATGTCGGTGTTCGGCGTCTTCGCGCCGGCGGGCACGCCCGAGGCGGTGCTGGGCCGGCTGAACGCCGAGATCAACAAGGCCCTGGCGCTGCCGGACCTGCGCGCGCGCCTGGTGGACAGCGACAATGTGCCCACCGGCGGCAGCGCCGCGGCCTTTGCGCGCCTGATCCGTGCCGAGTACGACAACAACCGCGACATCATCCGGCAGGCCGGCATCAAGCTGGAGTAGCGCCGGTTCCGGTTCGCCTTTCCCGCGCGAACCGGCCTACACTGTCTGCTTCGCCATAGGCGGGGCCGGCCTGGCCGGCCCCGCGTCCTTTTTCCTTTTCGTTCGTCCATCCATGGCCCAATACGTCTTCACCATGAATCGCGTCGGCAAGATCGTGCCGCCCAAGCGGCAGATCCTGCGCGACATCTCGTTGTCGTTCTTCCCGGGCGCCAAGATCGGCGTGCTGGGCCTGAACGGTTCCGGCAAGTCCACGCTGCTCAAGATCATGGCCGGCGTGGACCAGGACATCGAGGGCGAAGCCCGCCCCATGGCCAACCTGAGCATCGGCTACCTGCCGCAGGAACCCCAGCTGGATCCCGCGCACACCGTGCGCGAGGCGGTCGAGACCGGGCTGGGCGGCGTGTTCACCGCCAAGAAGCGGCTGGACGAGGTCTATGCCGCCTACGCCGAACCCGACGCCGATTTCGACGCGCTGGCTTCCGAGCAGGCCGAGCTCGAGGCCATCATCGCGGCGGGCAGCGGCAGCGGCAACGACGACATCGAGCACCAGCTCGAGATCGCCGCCGACGCCCTGCGTCTGCCGCCCTGGGACGCGGTGGTGGGTCACCTGTCGGGCGGCGAGAAGCGCCGCGTGGCGCTGTGCCGCCTGCTGCTGTCCAAGCCCGACATGCTGCTGCTGGACGAACCCACCAACCACCTGGACGCGGAAAGCGTGGACTGGCTGGAGGTGTTCCTGCAGAAATTCCCGGGCACCGTGGTGGCGGTCACCCACGATCGCTACTTCCTGGACAACGCCGCCGAATGGATCCTGGAACTGGACCGCGGCCATGGCATTCCGTGGAAGGGCAACTACAGCTCCTGGCTGGAGCAGAAGGAAGACCGTCTCAAGCAGGAGGAGGCCAACGAGTCCGCCCGCCAGAAGACCATCAAGAAGGAACTGGAATGGGTGCGCCAGAACCCCAAGGCGCGCCAGGCCAAGTCCAAGGCGCGTATCGCCCGCTTCGATGAACTGAGCTCGCACGAATACCAGAAGCGCAACGAGACCTCCGAGATCTTCATCCCGGTGGCCGAGCGCCTGGGCAATGAGGTCATCGAGTTCAAGAACGTCAGCAAGGGCTATGGCGACCGCCTGTTGATCGACGATCTCAGCTTCAAGGTGCCGGCCGGCGCCATCGTCGGCATCATCGGCCCCAACGGCGCCGGCAAGTCGACGCTGTTCCGCATGATCGCGGGCAAGGAACAGCCCGATAGCGGCGAAGTCGTGCGCGGCGGCACCGTCAAGCTGGCCTATGTCGAGCAGACGCGCGACGCGCTGGAAGACGGCAAGACCGTGTTCGACGCCGTGGCCGACGGCGCCGACATCCTGACGGTCGGGCGCTTCGAGATGTCGTCGCGCGCCTACCTGGGCCGCTTCAACTTCAAGGGCGGGGACCAGAACAAGACTGTCGGCAACCTGTCGGGCGGCGAGCGCGGCCGGCTCCACCTGGCCAAGACGCTGCTGGCCGGCGGCAACCTGCTGCTGCTGGACGAGCCGTCCAACGACCTGGACGTGGAAACGCTGCGCGCGCTGGAAGATGCCCTGCTGGAATTCGCCGGCAGCGTCATGGTGATCAGCCACGATCGCTGGTTCCTGGACCGGATCGCCACCCACATCCTGGCCTTCGAGGGGGATTCGCAGGTGGTGTTTTTCGATGGCAACTACCAGGAATACGAGGCCGACGAGAAGCGGCGCCTGGGAGAGGAAGGCGCCAAGCCCAAGCGCGTGCGGTTCAAGGCGTTGAAGTAGGCGGCGGAGCGGCCGCCTTCAGGGGCGGGTCGCGGCCGTTCGGGCCGGACCCGGCGTCTTCCCGTATCAGAGGGCTGATTGGGCCGGCGCGGGCAGCGTCATGATCACCGCCAGTCCGCCGAGCTCGGCGGAGCGGCCGAAGGCGATGCTGCCCCGGTAGGCCTCGACCAGGTCGCGGGTGATGGCCAGGCCGAAACCGGTGCCGGGGCGCGATTCGTCCCAGCGGCGCCCGCGCTCGATGTGGATGGCTTCGTCGTCGGGCAGGCCGGGGCCGTCGTCTTCCACCCGCAGGGTGAAGCTCCGGTCGGGACCCGGTCGGGCCTGGACGCGCACCCGGGTGCGCGCCCATTTGCGGCCATTGTCCAGGAGGTTGCCCAGCAGTTCGGTCAGGTCGCCTTCGTCGCCGGCAAAGCGCAGGCCGCCGGCGATGTCGACGTCCCAGTCCAGCGCCTGGGCATCGGGCAGGGTGGTCAGGGCGCGCAGGGTCTTGCGCGCGACGGCGGCGACATCGGCGGTGTGGCGGCCCAGCGCCGCCGCCATGCCGGCGCGGGCCCGCGCGAGGGCGCGGGCGACGTGCTTGTCCATGGCGCGCACCTGTTCGTCGATGTCGTCGGCCAGCCGGTCCTGTTCCTGGGCGCGTATCTGGCGCGCCAGGGCCCCGAGCACGGCCAGCGGCGTCTTCAGGCCGTGGGCGAGATCGCCGGCCTGGGTGCGCGCGCGTTCGACCGCGGCATCCTGGAAGGCGATGAGCCGGTTCAGGTCGTCGACCACCGGTTGTACTTCGTCGGGGACGTCGCGCGAGAGCTGGCGGCGCCGGCCCGCGTGGATGGCGCGCAGGTCGGTACGCAGGTTGCGGAACGGCCGCAGCGCCAGGTGGATGAAGCCGGCCATGGCGATCATGAGGACGATGCCCAGGGCGAACAGGGACGGCACGAGCAGGTTGAGGAAGGATCGGCGCTCGGCCTGCAGGTCGGCGCTGTCGAGCGCGACGGCGATGTGGACCGCGGTTTCCGGACCCGGGTCGTCCAGCACGACGGTGCGCGTGATCGCCAGCAACCGCGCATGCTCCGGCCCGGCCACCCAGTCCGACCGAAGTTGCGCGCCGGCCCGCGCGGGCGCGACCTGCAGCGTGGTATCCCACAGCGAGCGCGAGCGCAACTGGCGGTTGCCGGGCGCGTCGATCTGCCAGTACAGGCCGCTGTAGGGTTGTTCGAAGCGGGGTTCGGCCAGGGGCGCGTCGAGCGCGATGCTCCCGTCGGTCTCGATGCGCAATTGCGCGGCCAGCGTCTTGAGGAAAACGTCCAGCTCGGCGGTGGCGCGGCGCTCCATCTGCCGGTCGAAGATCAGCGTCAATCCCACGCCGCTGATGGCCAGCGCGAGGGCGATCATGAGCGCGGCGGCGCATCCCAGCCGGACGAGCAGCGAACGCCTGCTCATCGGCCCGGGTCGGGAATCAGGTAGCCGTGGCCGCGCCGGGTCTCGATCAGGTCCACGCCCAGCTTGCGCCGCAGCCGCGCGACCAGGGCCTCGATGGCGTTGGTGTCGCGGTCGCTGCCGGTCTCGTAGATATGGTCGATCAGCTCGCTTTGCGACAGGATCCGGCCGGGATGATGCAGGAAGTAGGACAGCAGGCGGTATTCCAGCGCGGACAGTGTCATGGCCGATCCATGCACGGTGACGAGCCGGGTGCGCGTGTCGATCTCGACCGCCCCGGCGCGCAGGATGGCGGACGACTGCCCCGCCGCGCGCCGCGTGATGGCCCGCAGGCGGGCCAGCAGTTCTTCCATCTGGAACGGCTTGGCCAGATAGTCGTCGGCGCCGGCGTCTATGCCTTCGACCTTGTCGCGCCAGCCGTCGCGGGCGGTCAGGATCAGGATGGGAGTGGTGATCTCCGAGGCCCGCAGGCGCTTGAGCACGGTCAGGCCGTCCAGCTTGGGCAGGCCCAGATCCAGCACGATGGCGTCGTAGTCTTCGGTGCCGGCGAGGAACCAGGCGGATTCGCCGTCGGACGCCTCGTCGACCGCGTATTGCGCGCGTTCCAGTCCGGCGCGTATGTCGGCCGCGATACGAGGCTCGTCTTCGACTACCAGTATGCGCATGGTTATTTGATCTTCAGGATTTCCAGGGTGCGGGCGTCGATTTCCAGCTTTTTGCGGTGGCCGCTGGGAGGGAGCACCTTGACCTCGTAGATCCAGATGCCGTCATCGCGATCGAGCTCGATCTCAATGATATCCCCGGGCACTTTATCGCGCACCACGCCCAGCACCGCCGACAAGGGGCGGATTTCCCCCTGCATCAAGGCGGCGCGGGCGCAGTCCTGGTCTTTCTTGCAGTTGTCCCGGTCGCGCGCCTGGGCGGGCGCGCAGGCGAGGGTGCCCGCCAGAAACACGGCGGCGAGGGCCGGCAGGAGCCGGGGGCGAAGGCGGAGGTGAAGCAGGCTTGCAGACATGGACGGACACTAACAGGCGCTGGCTGATAAAACGCTGACAGGGGCGGTCAGGAAGGCGGGGCGCCGGGTAGCTATTCTGCCAGCCATGGATCAACACTCCCTACGAAAGAGGACCGTCATGCGCATCTTGCCCGCCCTGATTATCGCCGTTGCCGCCACCGCCGCCACCACCAGCGCCGCCCAGGCCGCCGACAAGTGCGCCTACGTGCCGCGCGAGCGCTGGATCCCCATCGACCAGGCCATCCGCAAGGCCGAGTCCCTGGGCTACGACGTGCGCCAGGTCGAGCCGGACGACGGTTGCTGGGAAGTGGAAGGCTTCGACAAGAATGGCGCCAAGATCAAGCTGTATCTCGACCCGGCCAGCGGCGAGGTGGTCAAGCCCTCGACCTGGCTGGGGCGCAGGGGACGCCAATGACGCTGCCCGGCGCCGGCGGGACCTGCCATACCGTGACTCCGAGGAGTGATGCCGTGAACCAGTCATGCTACGCCGGCCTCCATGAGTCCGGGCTTTTCGACACGCACTACGAACCCGGCAGCATAGGCGCCGACCTGGCGCTGCGCGGCCGCATCGAGGCGGAACTGGCCGGCCTGGGCGAGGCGCGCCAGCGGTGTTTCGGCTATGCCGCCTACGGCGCCATCGTGGCCGGGCTCAAGCGCGATTTCGCCATCGCCCAGCGCCAGCCCTGGACGGACATCTGGCACTGGCCGGTCGAACGGGCCGACGAGATCATCAACTATCTGCAGGGGCGCCATGCCGAAACGCTGGGCCATGCCGCCGGCCGGCGCCGGTCAGCGTAGTGCGAAGTGCACCATCCGCGCCAGCGGGATCTCGATGCCGGACTGTATGGGCGTCGGCAGGTTGAGCGGCTTGAGGAACATCTTTACGCTCATGTCCGCGCTGACATGGCTCTGCACGAGGCGGCGGGTCGCGCCATTGACGCGTTCGATGTAGGCCTTGTCGTTGGCGTGGCCGGGATGGCGGTGATTGAGCACGTGGCGGATGGCGCATTCCGCATCGTCGTTGCGGATTTCGAGCAGGCGCCTGACCAGCGCGCCCAGTACCTTGATCCTGCCGTTGCCTTCCTGCGTGTTGTAGCGGTTGAAATAACGGTAGAAATATTTGTAGTGCCGGACCTCGTCGGTCCGGATGTGGGTGGCGAGTTCTCGCAGCACGGGTTCGGGCGAGTATTCGGCCAGGCTGCGGTAGAGCGTCGCGGTGCCCATTTCCACCACGCAGCGCGCGGCCAGCTCCAGCGCGCGGGTCGGTTCGAATTCCTCCAGCGTGCAGCGCTGCGAGTATTCTCCGAAGAAGCTGTCGAAGGCGCGCTGCCAGTCGAATTCGGGCCAGATGTGTTCGATGTAGGCGCGCAGCGCGCGGCCGTGTTGCAGTTCTTCCGGTTCCCAGTGCTGTCCCAGCCAGCCGGCCACGTCGCTGTCGTCGTGGTAGTAGTCGACCAGGTTGCGGGTATAGAGATCGGACCCGCTTTCGACGAACGAGGCGCTGCACAGGAGAAAGAACAGCGCTTCGTCTTCTTTGACCATGGAGGGGGCTATCCGCCCGAAATCGATCTCTTCCAGGCGCCACGGAAGGCTAGTTGCAACAGCGTCCACCGAATTCTCCGAGTTCGACGTCTATCCAGGATAAGCCTATTTCCCGCGCGATTCGAGCCCCCGCGGGGTGTCGGGGAGCCGGGGGGCGCCAGGAGACGGTTACGTTGTGTCATGCTTGTCGAGTTCGTTCACAGACAGCCTGGGGCGAATCTGTCACCTTTGGTCCATGCCAGGGCACGATATCTGGTGCCATCCGTCTATAACAGACACTAGGGAGTCACTCATGAAAGCGAATCTTGTAGCCAAGCTGATGGTCGGCGCCGCCATTGCCGTGTCCGCCACGGGATGTGCCAGTTGGGACAGCATGTCCGGTCGCCAGAAGAGCACCGTGGTCGGTGCGGGCGTGGGCGGCGTGGCCGGCGCGGCGCTGACAGGCGGCGGCGTTCTGGGCACCATCGGCGGTGCCGCCATCGGCGGCGTGGTGGGCGACCAGGTCGGCAAGCGCCGCTGAGCGCCCGCGCGACGCCGGGCCGCTCGGCGGCCTGGCGATGGAAAATGAAAACAGCCCCGGTCCGGCAGGATTCGGGGCTGTTGTTTTTCTACTACTTTCTGTATCAATTATTCCGGCGTGATGCCGGCGGCCTTGACCACGCCCTGCCATTTGGCGAATTCCGCCCGCGACAGGTCGGCCAGCGCCTGGGGTTTCATGGGCCGTGGCGTGACCCCCTGCTTGACCAGGGTGGCCCTGACATCGGAGGTCTCCAGCAGGCGGTTGATTTCCTGGTTATAGGCGGCCACGGTCTGCGCCTTCATGCCGCGCGGACCCCAGACCGCATACCAGGCATCGGCGTCATAGCCCGGCGCGCCCAGCTTGTCGAGCGGCGCGATGGCCGGATAGCCCGGGTCCTGCTCGCGCCGCGAGGCGCCCAGGATCTCCAGCCGCTTTTCCTGCTGCAGGGGGACGGCCACGTGCATGGGCTGGAACATGGCCTTGATGTGGCCGGCCAGCAGGTCGGTGGTGGCGCCCGCCGAGCCTTTGTAGGGGACATGGACCATGTCCAGCCCCAATTGGGCGGTCAGCATTTCCATGCACAGGTGATGGAACGTGCCTTTGCCCGGCGAACCGTAGTTGACCTTGCCGGGGTTGCGCCGCACGTAGTCGATGAATTGCGCCAGGGTGCTGGCGCCGATCGAGGGATGGAGGCACAGCGCGAAGTTGGTCGAGCCCAGCATGGCCACGGGCGAGAAACTCTCGATCACGTCGAACGGGACCGATGAATAGACCAGCGGCAGCGTCAGCGCCGTGTTGGTGCTGAACGCCAGCGTATGGCCGTCGGGCGCGGCCTTGGCCACGGCGCCCAGGCCGATGATGCCCGAGGCGCCCGGCCGGTTCTCGACCACGATCGTGCGGCCGATGCGCTCGGACAGCCTGGGCGAGAACAGGCGCGCGCACAGGTCGGGCGTGGTGCCGGGCGTGAACGGCACGATGAATTGCACCAGCTTGTCGGCCAGGCCGAAGCTGTCCTCGCCGGCAAAGGCGCTGCCGTAGCAGGGCGCCAGGGCGCCCGCCAGCATGGTGCCGACGAACTTGCGCCGAGGGATGGACGTGGAGTCGTTCATGAGGTGTCTCCTGAGAGTGGCCGCGCTCTGCGGCGCGGTGATGTCATTGGATTTCGTTGGCTCGCCTGATGCTGGCGATCATGGATGAATTGATGAGGTACTGGCGGTGGGCGTCGCGGTCGGCCACGGTGGCACGCAATTCGTCCAGGCGCTCGCGGCGCACTTCGGGATCGCGCTCTTCGAGCAGGCGCTTGTTGCGTATGGTGATGGCCTGCACGTATTCCACGTTCACCGTCCGGCGCTGGCGGTGATAGCGGTCCAGCAGATCGGACGAGGCGCCGTGCAGCAGGACCTCGGCCAGCTTGGCGGTGAGGTTCATGGCATCGTGGATGCCGCTGTTCAGGCCCATGCCGCCCAGCGGATTGTTGACGTGGGCGGCGTCGCCGGCCAGCATGACGCGGCCGTCCCGGAAGTCCTTGGCGACGCGCTGGTGCACGCGATACACGCTTTTGTAGGGCACGTCGTAGTCGAGGTCGGGCGACAGGAAGCCCTTGATCTTGCCCTGCACGAAATCGGGGTCCAGCACTTCGGTCTCGTCCATCTCGGCGGGGATAGGGAAGGCGATGCGCCAGATCGGCGGCGGGCCGTCGTGGGGCTGGATGAAGATGGCGCTCCATTCGTCGGGGTCGGCGATGTAGGCGTTGCCGGTGTAGCCCTGCTCGCGCAGGTCGTAGCGGGTGGCGAACACCAGGAAGCGCTCGGGCCAGGTGAAGCCCTCGAATTCCGTACCCATGGTCTTGCGCACGACGCTGCGGGCGCCGTCGGCGCCGATCACATAGCTGGCGCGTATCTCGGTGGTCCGGCCGTCGGGTCCGGCCGCCTGCACGGTCACGCCGTCGGCGTCCTGTTCATAGCCCAGGCAGCGATGCGAGAACAGTATCTGGGCATGGGCGTGCTGCGCCAGGGCCTCGGCCGCGATGCTCGAGAGTTTGTGCTGTTCGACGTGCAGGCGGAACGGATAGGGAGTGAGATCGGCGATGATGCCCAGGTCGAACTGCGCCACCAGGCCCTGCTTGCGGTCGCGGATCTGCCATTCCGGCACGCGCAGGGCGCGGCTGCGCAGTGTCTCGCCTATGTTCAGGGTGTCGAGCATTTCGACCGTGGGCGGATGGAAGGTGCCGGCCCTAAGGTCCTGCGGAATATGGTCCTCGCTTTCGAGGACGATGACGGCTATGCCTTTCTGGGCGAGCGACAGGGCGGCCACCAGGCCCACGGGGCCGGCGCCGGAGATCACGACGGGATGATGTTCCATGATTCGTTCGATAGTTGCGGTGGGTCCGGGAGGCGGCTCAGTCGCGCTGTTCGCGCCATAGCGCCAGCGCTTCCTGGACGGGGCGGTCGGAGAAGCTGAACAGTACGGCTTCGTCCTGCGCATGGAGCTGGTGCGTGGCCCAGCTGGGAATGACGAAGACGTCGTTGGGCCCGGCCACGAAGCGGCGGTCGTCCAGCGTGACGGCCACGCTGCCTTCCAGGACGGCGAAGACGGTGCCGGCCGAGCAGCGGTAGGGCGCCGTGGCATGGCCGCGCGGCAGCAATTGCGCATACGCGCCCATGGTGGGCATGGGCGAGCGGCCCGACAGCGGATCGACGTAGCGCAGTTTGTAGCCGAGATGGGGGTCGGGCCGGTCGGCCGCCTGCAGCGCGCGCAGCGACGCCAGCGTGCGTTCGTAGGGGTAGCAGAACATCGGCGAGGCCAGATTGGGCGCGGGTGCGGCATCCACGGGCACGAGGCCGTTGCCGTAGCGCAGCACGTTGTCGCCGGCCGGGCGTTGCAGGGCCTGGCGATCCTGGGTGGACGACTCGGCGAAGCTGGCGTCCAGCATGGCAACCAGTTGCACGTCGAGCCCGTCCAGCCAGACCATGGGCGCATCGCTGTCGTTGCCATGGTCGTGCCAGGTCCAGGACGGCGTGGTGACGAAATCGCCACGATGCATGATGGTCTTCTCGCCGTTGACCGAGGTGTAGGCGCCATCGCCTTCCAGGATCAGGCGCAGCGCCGCCTGGCTGTGCCGGTGGGCGCGCGCCACTTCGCCGGGCAGGATGGCCTGCAGGCCCGCGTACAGCGAGGTCGTGATGGCAGCCTTGCCGCGCAGCCCGGGGTTCTCGAGGATGAGCACGCGGCGCTCGGCCTCCTCGGCCGTGATCAGGTCGGTGGCTTCGGCGATGTAGCGCCTGACCTGCGGGTAGGACCAGTGCGCGGCCTGGCAATCCGAGCGCGGTGTCTTGGTGACGAGGTTGTGCAGTTGCTCCCAGAGCGGGGCGAGATTGTCGGCGCCGATGCGGGCGTAGAACGCTTCGCGCTCCGCGCGGCTGGCCGAGGTCTTCCCGGTCGAGGGTGGGGTGTCGTTCATGGTCTCCTCCTGCCCGGACAGGTTGTGCGGCAGGACGTGCCTGCCCAGGGTGTTCAGCCGCGCACGGCGACGCGCATTTCGCCTATGCCTTCGATGCGCGCATGCATGATGTCGCCCGGCTGGACGGTGTTCACGCCTTCGGGTGTGCCGGTCATGAGGATGTCGCCGGGGTAGAGCGTGTACACGCGCGAGGCGATCTCTATGAGTTCGGCGATGCCGGTGATGAGGTCGCGGGTGTTGGCGTTCTGGCGCGGTTCGTCGTTGACGTGGATGGAAAAGGCCAGGGCGCCGGGGTCGGCGATTTCATCGGCGGTGACGAGGTAGGGGCCGAGCACGGAGTAGGTGTCCGCCGACTTGCGATAGCTGCGGTCCTCGGTGCCGCGCACGGTCATGTCGAGGCCGATGCTGTAGCCGGCGACGTAGGAGAAGGCGTCGGCGGCGGCGATGTCCTTGCCGCGCTTGCCGATGACGACGGCCAGTTCGACCTCGTGGTCGTTGCGGCGGCCGGGAAAGGCGATGCGCACGCCTTCGCCCGCGCCCACGAGCGACTGCGCCGATTTGAGGAAGACGCCGAATTTGGCGACGGGGCTGGCGAAGCCTTCGTAGTGGGCGACGTGGACGTTGTTGTGGATCTGGGCGTCGACCAGGGATTCGTCGACGTGGGCATGGTAGTTCAGCGGGGCGGCGATGATTTTCGCGGGCGTGGCGACGGGGCTGAGCAGCGTCACGTCGGCCAGCCTGGCCGTGGCGCTTCCGGCCTTGGCCGCCAGGATGGCGGGCTTGAGCGCCTCGAGGTGCTCGATGAACTGGTCGCCCGGCTCGACGGGCCAGCGCAGGGCCGGCAGTTGTCCGGCCACGCTGGTGACGTCGTGGACGATGTCTCCTTCCACCAGGCCGATGCGGCCTTCGTTGTAACGGCAAATCTTCATTCCGGTCTCCAGGCCCTTGGGTGTTGCGGATCGGGGTTTCCGATCGACGATCAATTTTGAGCGTGTTCAATTTTATTGAGGAGAGGCGCTGATCGTCAAGGACGTCCGGGATGAAAAAAACCCTTTCCGGGAAGGTGTCCGCCGCCAAGGCGGGCGTTGTGTTTCCGTCACCCTACCAGGCCGGTGATGAAAGAAGTAAGTATCCGCTTCAACGATGATTGCCGATTTACGGCCATCCTGGCTGGCGTGATCAAGAATTGTCTTATTGTCGAAAAATCATCAATTTTGACGATTGTCGTGCGGGAGCACGCCTCCTAGGATGGGGATGCTCATCGAGCCATTCCAACAAGACAACCAGGGGGAATCCAGATGCATTGTGTTCTGAAAACCACCGGCGCCGCTGTCGCGCTGGCCTTGCTGGCCGCCTGTGGCGGCAGCGACGATCCCAAGCCGACCTATTCCGAGACGCAGCTCAAGGAGCTCGGCATCGATGTCGTGGGCATCAGCCTGGGGTTGCCGCAGGTCACGGTCTTCACGGCCGGCCAGGTCCTCGGCTTCCTCGACGACGGCGCGCCAGGCGGCCCCCAGCCGTGCGAAGACGGTGGCACCTATACGGCCACGCTGACGCGCGCCGGCGGCGGCAGCGGCAGCATCCCGGCCAACGGCGACAAGGTCGACATCGCGTTCGACAAGTGCGAGGACGATGCCGCGCAACTGACCGGCAAGACGACCGTGACGTTCAGCGACGTCAGCGGCGACATTTTCGATACCGACGCGGCGGCGGCGGCGACGATGTCCTTCCCGTTCCGTGGCATGGATATGGACGGGGAGACCACGCTGGACGGCGATTTCGTGCTGAAGGCCGTCACCACGCCGGGCGGAGCCCCCGGCACGGACGATGGCACGAGCACGTTGAAGCTCTCGGGCTCGGCCAGGATCACCGAGAAGGGCTCGTCGATCGAGATCAGCGACTATGTCGCGGAGCTTGCCACCGACCATGCCACCGACACCGACACGTTCTCCAGGGTCGACTACCGGGCCAAGGGGGCGCGTTCGCCGTTGGGCGCGTTCGACTACCGGGTCTCGATGACCTCGCCGCTCGTGGCCAAGATCGCCTTTGGCGAGCTGATCAGCGGCGGCCTGCGGGCCAGGATGGATGCCGAGACGGTGGACACGACCATTGCCACTTCGGGCACGGGCGTCACGACGATCTCCATCAAGTCCTCGTCGGGCAAGAGCACGACCCTGAGCCAGTTGTAAGCGCGGCGCGGGCTGGCGGATTCACTCCGCCAGCTCACGCATCTGCGCATACAGGTCGTTCTTGCCCTCGAAGCCTATGCCCGGCAATTCGGGCATGACGATGTGCCCGTCCTGGACCCGCACGCCGTCGGGGAAGCCGCCGTAGGGCTGGAACAGGTCCGGATAGCTTTCGTTGCCGCCCAACCCCAGCCCCGCCGCGATGTTCAGCGACATCTGGTGCCCGCCGTGGGGGATGCAGCGGCGCGGCGACCAGCCGTGTGCGCGCAGCACCTCCAGGGTGCGCTCGTATTCGACCAGTCCGTAGGACAGCGCGCAGTCGAACTGCAGCCAGTCGCGGTCCGGCCGCATGCCGCCGTAGCGGATCAGGTTGCGGGCGTCCTGGTGGCTGAACAGGTTTTCGCCGGTGGCCATGGGGCCCGGATAGTACTCGGCCAGCGCCGCCTGCAGCGCGTAGTCCAGCGGGTCTCCGGCTTCCTCGTACCAGAACAGGGGATAGTCGCGGAGCATCTTGGCATAGGCGATGGCGGTATCCAGGTCGAAGCGGCCATTGGCATCCACCGCCAGCTGTCCGCGTCCCTCGATCTCGGCCAGGACCGCCTCGATGCGCCGCCGGTCCTCGTCGAGGGCGGCGCCGCCTATCTTCATCTTGACCACGTTGTAGCCGCGGTCCAGGTACGATCGCATTTCCGCGCGCAGGGCCGACAGATCCTTGCCCGGGTAGTAATAGCCGCCCGCGGCGTAGACGAATACGCGCGGATCGGCCGTCGCGCCGTGGCGTTCGGCCAGCAGGCGGAACAGGGGCTTGCCCTCGATCTTGGCGACGGCGTCCCAGACGGCCATGTCTATCGTGCCCACGGCCACCGAACGTTCGCCGTGGCCGCCGGGCTTTTCGTTGGACATCGCGGCGGCCCACACGCGGTGCGGATCGAGATTGGTGCCGGCATCGTTCAGCAGCGACTGCGGATCGGCGTCCAGGATGCGGGGCGCGAAGCGTTCGCGGATCAACCCGCCCTGGCCGTAGCGGCCGTTGGAGTTGAAGCCGTAGCCGATCACCCGCTTGCCGTCGCGCACGGCGTCGGTGACCACGGCCACGAGGCTGCTGGTCATCTTGGTGAAATCGATATAGGCGTTGCGGATGGGCGAGGAAATGGGCTTGGTGACTTCGCGGATTTCGAGGATGCGGACGGACATGGAAACTCCAGGGGGCCGGGCGGATGGCCGGCTGCATGGACGTATCATGCCGTTTGCCGCACGGGGCGGCCAATGCTAGTTTTCTCTTTTTCCATGCTCTGTAAGCATCGGCCATGAACCTGATCTGGCTGGAAGATTTCCTGGTCCTTGCCGAGTGCGGCAATTTTTCGCGCGCGGCCGAACTGCGGCACATGACGCAGCCGGCCTTCAGCCGCCGCATACGCATGCTGGAGGACTGGCTGGGCGTGACCTTGTTCGACCGGGCCACGCATCCGGTCACCCTGACCGAGACGGGACTCTGGTTCCGGGCCACGGCCCAGGACATGCTGGCGCGCGTCGAGCGCATCCCGGACGAGGCGCGCCGGGTGGCGCAGGCCGGCTCGGCCACGCTGCGCTTCGCGGCCACGCATGCCTTGTCGCTGACTTTCCTGCCTGATTGGCTGCGCGGCCTGGAGGCCGGCCTGGCCCTGGGGCCCATCCAGTTGGTGTCGGACGTCGCCCAGCAGTGCGAGGCGCTGATGACCCAGGGGCGGGCGCAGTTCTTCCTGTGCCACGCGCACGAGCAGGCGCCGGCGCGGCTGGACCCGTCGGCCTATCCGTCGGTCAAGGTGGGCGACGACGTGCTGCTGCCCGTCTGCGCGCCCGATCGGCAGGGCCGGCCGCGCTTCGTGCTGGGCGGGGCCACGGGCAGGCGCGTGCCCATCCTGGCCTACAGCGCGGAGTCGGGCCTGGGGCGCATCGTCCGGGCCGTGCACGGGGCGGCGTTGGCGCGGTTGCGGGCCGATGTGGCGGTGACGGCGCACCTGGCGACGGTATTGCAGTCGATGGCACGCAGCGGCCGCGGCGTTGCCTGGCTGCCGGCCAGCCTGGTCCGCGACGAGCTGGATGAGGGGAAACTGGTCGAGGCGGCAGAGGCGTCCTGGCGCATCGCGCTGGACATCCGCCTGTACCGCCGCGGCGGCGCCGAGCCGGCCGCGGCCGAGGCGTTCTGGCGGGCCGCCGGCGCGCAGGCGCCGGGGCCGCGGGAGAGCGGTGGCGTCAGGTCGCCGAAGGCATCTCGATCTTGACTTCAAGCACTTCGAAGGTGTCCTGGCGCTCGAGGTTCACCTTGATGTCCTCCGGGTTGATCTTGACGTACTTCGAGATGACGGCCACCAGTTCCTTCTGCAACTGCGGCAGGTAGTCGGCCGAGGCGCCGGTGCCCGATCGTTCGTGGGCGAGAATGATCTGCAACCGTTCCTTGGCGACGCCGGCCGTCGAAGGCTTTTTCTGTCCGAGGAAAAAGGAGAGCAGCGACATCGATTATTTCCCTCCGAACAGACGCTTGAAGAGGCCGGGCTTCTCGTAGTCGATGAAACGCAGCGGCTTGTCTTCGCCCAGGTAGCGGTCGACGACGTCATGGTAGGCCTCGGCCACCGAAGTGCCCTTCAGGTGGATGGCGGGCAGGCCCTGGTTCGAGGCTTGCAGCACGTCTTCGGATTCGGGGATGACACCGATCAGCTTGATGCGCAGGATGTCCTCGACATCCTTGAGCGACAGCATTTCGCCCTCGGCCACGCGCTTGGCGTTGTAGCGCGTGAGCAGCAGGTGTTCCTTGACGGGTTCCTCGCTGTTGACGGCGCGGCGCGACTTGGCCGACAGGATGCCCAGGATGCGGTCCGAATCGCGCACCGACGAGACTTCCGGGTTGGTCACGACCAGCGCGTCGTCGGCGAAATAGGCGGCCATCAGCGCGCCCGACTCGATGCCGGCGGGCGAGTCGCAGACGATGTATTCGAAGTCCATCTCTTTCAGGCCTTCCATGACCTTCTCCACGCCTTCCTGCGTCAGGGCGTCCTTGTCGCGCGTCTGCGAGGCCGGGAGGATGTAGAGATTGTCGAGCTGCTTGTCGCGGATCAGGGCCTGGTTCAGGGTGGCTTCGCCCTGGACGACGTTGATCAGGTCGTAGACCACGCGGCGTTCGCAACCCATGATCAGGTCGAGGTTGCGCAGGCCGACGTCGAAGTCGATCACGGCGGTCTTGTGACCGCGCAGTGCCAGGCCTGCCGAGAAGGCGGCGCTGGAGGTGGTCTTGCCGACGCCGCCTTTGCCTGAAGTCACGACAACGATACGTGCCATGGGGTGTGGATCCTTATGAGTTAGATGGGCAACGGTTCGACCAGCAGTTTCTCGCCTTCGAGGCGGATCAATGCCGGTTTGTCCTGGATGTCGGGGGAAAGGGCCGTGGCCAGCGTCCGGTAGACGCCGGCCACGGCGACCAGCTCGGCCTCGAGCCGGGTGGTGTAGATGCGTGCCTTGGTGTCGCCGCGGGCACCCGCCATGGCCTTGCCGCGCAGCGGGCCGTAGACATGGATGTTGCCGTCGGCGATGACCTCGGCGCCATGGCTGACCACGCCCATGACGATCAGGTCGGCATGGCGGGCATAGATCCGCTGGCCCGAGCGCAGGGGCTTGTCGATGATCATGGTCGGCACCGCGTGAGGCGCGGCGGGAGGCTGCTCGGCCACGGTTTCGGTGGCGGCCGGGGTGGCCGGCGGGCGCGGGGCGGGGGCCGGCGCTGCCTGGGCGGCCGGCGCCGGTTCGGCGGCGGGCTCCGGCGCGGGAGACCGGACCGGCGCGGCGGACAGCGACAGCAGGGCGAGGCCGGCCTCGCGGGCCGATTCGGCCAGTTCCGCCGGGGCCATGATTCCTATGGTCGGCAGGCCGTGCCGCTTCAGGGCCTCGGCCAATTGGTTCCAGTCGAGCGGTTCGGCCAGCCGCGAGGCGTCGATGACCACCGGCTCGTCTTCGAAGAAACCGGCGGCCTCTTCCATCCGCTGGTCCAGCGCGGCCAGCACGGCCTGGAGGTCGGAGGAATGCAGCACTACGCGGATGGCGTAGAGCGAGGTGCTCTTGATATCAAGTACGGGACTGGCTTCCATGGGCGGCGCCGGACGGCGCAAATGCGCAAAATACAGATTCTACCGGTAGGCGCCCCCGCGTGGGCGTTAGCGGTTGTGTCGGAGGGAAGCCCACCCCCTACCCGCTGACGCGGGCCCCCTCAAGGGGGCGGCGCTGGCGGACCGGCAAAGCCGGATCCGCGGCGCCCTGGATCTAGTACGAGTTTCCTGGATTGGATCACCGTTGCTGCCGCTGGCAGCCAGCGAAGCGCGGAGGTCAACCCAAGATAAAGGAACCAGACCCGGGAAACCGCGGATCTGGCTCCGCCAGTCCGCTGGTTTCGCCCCCTGGGGGGCGCCCGAAGGGCGTAGGGGGGACGACTACTTCCAGGTGTCGCGGAGGGTTGTTGTGCGGTTGAAGACCGGGGCCAGGGTGGACGAGTCCTCGCGGTCGGCGACGAAGTAGCCGAAGCGTTCGAACTGGTAGGAGGTGCCCGGCGTGCCGTCGGTGCCGGGCTCCAGGTAGCCCTGGATGGTCTCGACCGAGTTGGGGTTCAGGTACTCGATGAAGTCCTGGCCGCCGGCGCTGGGGTTGGCCTCGGTGAACAGGCGGTCGTACAGGCGGATCTCGGCGGGCACGGCCGTGGGGGCGTGCAGCCAGGTGATGTTGCCCTTGACCTTGACGCTGTCCGCGCCGGGGGTGCCGCTCTTGGTGTCGGGCAGGTATTCGGCCTGGACCTCGACCACCTTGCCGGCCTCGTCCTTGACGAAGCCGGTGCATTTGACCACGTAGCCGTACTTGAGCCGCACCATGTTGCCGGGGAACAGGCGGAAGAAGCCCTTGGGCGGGGTTTCCTCGAAGTCTTCCCGCTCGATCCAGAGCTCGCGTCCGAACGGGAAGGCGCGCCTGCCCATTTCGGGGTGGTGGGGGTGGCGGGGGGCCGAGCATTCCTCGGTCCGGCCTTCCGGATAGTTGGTGATGACCAGCTTGAGCGGGCGCAGCACCGCCACGGTCCGCGGCGCCTTGGGGTCCAGGTCGTCGCGCAGGGCCTGTTCCAGCAGCGAATAGTCGATCCAGGAGTCCGATTTCGAGGCGCCGGTGCGTTCGCACAGCAACTGGATGGCCTCGGGCGTGTAGCCGCGCCGGCGCAGGCCCAGGATGGTGGGCAGGCGCGGGTCGTCCCAGCCGCTGACGTGGCCGTCGTTGACCAGTTGCAGCAGCCTGCGCTTGCTGGTGATGATGTAGGTCAGGTTCAGCCGCGCGAATTCGTGCTGGTGGGGCAGGGGAGCCCGCAGCAGGCCCAGTTCGCGCAGGTGGTTCAGCAGCCAGTCGTAGAACGGCCGCTGGTCTTCGAATTCCAGCGTGCAGATGCTGTGCGTGATGCCTTCCAGCGCATCCTCGATGGGATGGGCGTAGGTGTACATCGGATAGATGCACCACTTGTCGCCCGTGCGGTGGTGCGTGGCGTGGCGGATCCGGTACAGCACAGGATCGCGCAGGTTCATGTTGGGCGAGGCCATGTCGATCTTCGCGCGCAGGGCCATCGAGCCGTCCGGGTGCTTGCCGTCGCGCATCTCGCGCAGCCGGGCCACGGATTCCCCGGGCGGCCGGCTGCGCCACGGCGAATCGGTGCCCGCTTCGGTCAGCGTGCCGCGCATGGCGCGGATTTCTTCGGGGCTCTGTTCGTCCACGTAGGCGTGGCCGGCCATGATCAGCGCCTCGGCCGCCTCGTACATGAAATCGAAATAGTCGCTGGCGTGGTAGTAGTGCTCCGTGCCGAACGCCGTCCAGTCATAGCCCAGCCAGCGCACGGCGTCGACGATGGCATCGACGTAGCGCTGCTCTTCTTTCTCGGGGTTGGTGTCGTCCAGCCGCAGGTGGCAGACGCCGCCGTAGTCGCGGGCGAGGCCGAAATTCAGGGCGATGCTCTTGGCATGGCCGATGTGCAGGTAGCCGTTGGGCTCGGGCGGAAAGCGCGTGCGGATGCGGGCGGGGTCCAGCGGCGCCTCGGCCAGCTCCGACGCCGATCCGGGATGGCCGGCCCAGTGTTTCTCGGCATAGCGCCCGGCGGCCAGGTCGGCCTCGACGATATTGCGCAGGAAATTGGTGGCCGGAGCCGGGGCAGGTTTGTTGGATATGGTCATCGTTGTATGCGTTGGACGAAGTGTCCCTGTTTCGATTTTGCCATAACGGGCCCTCCCTACGCCCGGACGGGCGCTCCTCAGGGGGCGGGGGGCCGGTACGGAAGGATCGCGACGGCCCGCAGGCCGCCGTCTGGCGGGGTTTCCAGGTCGAGACGGCCGCCGTGGGCGCGGGCAATGGCGTCGACCAGGGCGAGGCCCAGGCCGACGTTGCCGGTGCGGCTGCGGGCGGGGTCCAGGCGGGAGAAGGGACGCAGGGCGTCTTCGTAGCGATCGGGGCTGATGCCTGGACCATGGTCGCGCACGCCCAGCCGGGCCTCGCCGTTCCGGGTTTCCAGGGTGATTTCCAGCGGCGGGGCGCCGTGTTGCAGGGCGTTCTGGATCAGGTTGTCGACCAGCCGCGCCAGGGCCACGGCATCGGCGTTGACCACGATTTCGTCCGCGGGGGGCGCCGGGTAGTCGATCTGGCAGCCGGTGCCCAGCCACGCATGGACGCGTTCCCGCAGCCAGTCGCCCAGGTCGATGGGCGTGAAGTGATAGGTGGCGCGGTCGGTGCCGCGCACGAAGCCGATGAACTGGTCGACGATGTGCTGCATGTCTTCGGCGTCCTTGCGCAGGCCGTCCCGCAGCGTGGGATCGTCGATCATCTCGGTGCGCAGGCGCATCCTCGACAGCGGGCCCTTGAGGTCGTGCGGCAGGCCGGCCAGCAGCGTGCGCCGCACTTTGTCAGATTCGTTCAGCGCGTCGAGCATGGCATTGAAGCGTTCGCCCAGGGCCTGGGTCTCGCGCGGCCCGGCCGGCTTCACCCGCTCCGGCTTGCCGGCCGCCAGGCGGTCGGCGGCATGCGCGAGCGAGGTAATGGGCCGCGTGATGTGCCAGGAGAACCAGGCGGCCAGCAACAGGATCGCGCCGACGCCGCCCAGCCACATGACGATCAGGGGGGTCTTGACGGGCGGGCTGATGCGCTCGAGCGAAATGACCAGCCAGGACCGCATGAATGGCTCTTCGTCGTTGCCCAGGCCGGGATTGAGCGAAATGAACAGGGCGGGTTCGGGTCCGCGCGACAGGGCCACCCGGGTCCCGTCCGCCAGCTGCATGTTCAGGCGCTGGATCAGGCCCCGCATGGCGTGGCGGGGATCGTCGTCGGCCCAGCGGGGAGCCTCCCGAGGGCCGCGGCGCTCGGGGCCGAAGCGGAACTCGCCGGTCCGGTAGTCGGGCGGCATGCGGCCTCCCGGCAGGGGTTCGAAACGGGGGCGGGGGGGGTGACCCTCGCGCCGCGGGCGCTCTTCGCCCGGCCGGGGCCGGGGGGGAATGGGGCGGGAAACCAGCCGCCATTCGCCCTGGGAGGCTTGCGCGACGAAGGCGGCGCGCTCGCTTTCGTCGATCTGCGCGATGGAGGCGCGCAGGGTGCGTATGGTGGTGGCCATGAGATCCGGCGTGACGTTCTCGAGGACGTTGCGGCGGTAATGCTCGATGGCCAGGAAGGTCGTGGCCTGCGCGACCAGCACGGCGCCCAGGATCAGCAGGACGAGGCGCGCGCGCAGCGAGCGCGGCACCAGGCGGCCGGCCCAGCTCCGCGCCGCGGGGGCGTTCATGGCAGGGGCGGCGAGGCCGGCGCCGGGTCGTCGTTCAGCGAGAGGGGCGCAAAGCGGTAGCCGATGCCCCAGACGGTCTGGATCCACGCCGGCTGCTTGGGGTCGTCCTCGATGGCGCGGCGCAGGCGCAGGATGGCGATGTCGATGGCGCGGTCGTTGCGCTCGCCGGCCTCGTCGTCACGCGCCAGGGCCAGCAGCCGTTCGCGCGAAAGCGGTTTGCCGGCGTTGCGCAGCAGGGCCTCCAGCAGGTTGAATTCGCCGCCGGTCAGGCGCACTTGTTCGGTGCCGCGGTGCAGCGTGCGGGCCTTGGCGTCGAAGATGAAGGGGCCGAACGATACCGGGGCATCCTTGACCAGCGCCGAGGGGCCGCTCTTGCGCCGCAGCACCGCCTCGATGCGGGCGAGCAGTTCGCGCGGGTCGAAGGGTTTGCCCAGATAGTCGTCGGCGCCGGATTCCAGGCCGATGATGCGGTCCACCGTTTCGTCGCGCGCGGTCAGCAGGATCACCGGCAGGTCCTCGCCGCGCTCCCGCAGCCGCCGGCAGGCTTCCGCGCCGTCGCCGCCCGGCAGCATGCGGTCCAGCACCAGCAGGGCGGGCGCGTACCGGGTGATGCGCATTTCCAGGTCGGTGGCGTCGGGCGCCAGCAGCGTGTCGTAGCCCTGTTTGTTCAGGTAGTCGGCCAGCAACTGGCGCAGGGCCGGGTCGTCGTCGACCACGAGCAATTTGGTGGCGGATTTTTCCATGGGGGAATGTTCGCGTGGCGGGGCCGGACCCGCAAGCTGCCTGAAATCGGTTGAAACAGATGGACCCCGCCGCGCAACCGGTCCGAAACGGGTCTGGAACAAGAATGCACTCACCGCCGCAGTCCGATGCGGTGTCGACAAGGAGTAACGCAATGACCAAGAACGCCCTTCGTACGATCGCGCTGTCGCTGGCCCTGGCTACCGGGGGCGCAGGCGTGCTGCAGGCCGCCCATGCCCAGGCCGCGGGGGACAATACCACGCAGGCCGAGCAGAAACCCGCGCCGGAACGCCATCGGGGCCCGATGGGCCATCATGGCTCCAAGGGGCATCACTTCCGGGGCGGCATGGACCAGTCGCCGCTGGCCATGCTGGGCCACCTGAAATCCAGGCTGAACCTGACCGATTCGCAGCAGAAGCTGTGGGATGCGGCGCAGAGCGCCAGCCGTGAAGCCGGACAGGCCATGCGGGCCCAGCGCGCCGAGGGCATCAAGGACCTGCGCACGCAGGCCGCCGCCGGTCCGCTGGACCTGCGGGCCCTGAGCGCCCGGCACGACGCCGAGCGCGCGGCTGCCAAGCCCAAGCTGGATGCCGCCCGGGACGCCTGGCTGGCCGCCTACGATTCGCTGGACGGCAAGCAGAAACAGGTGGTGACCGACGCGGTCAAGCAGCGCCTGGAGCGGGGCGACCGCATGCGTGAGCATCGCCGCCCGGACGCTCCGTCCAAGAGCTGATTCCGGGGGGAGAGGGCCGGCGCAGCGAGGCGCCGGTCCTCGCCTGGTGGGCAACGCCGCCGCCTGGCGGCTTTTTTTTGCGGGAATGGGGACGTCTCCCGCAGGACCCGGATTGCCGGCCGCTGACCTCTTTTTGTCCTGGTTCGCGCCGGGCCGGCTTCGGTCGGCCAGCCGACTTCGCTAAAATCATCTTTGATCGGCGACCCGCCCGAACCAGCCAGAGATGCCCATGCCCAAGCCCGATACGCTGTTGGCGCATGCCGGACGCGCTCCCGAAGCCTATGCCGGCATGGTCAATACGCCTGTTTTCCGCACTTCCACCGTCATCCATCCCACGATCGAGTCGTACGAGGCGCCGCGCGACCTGATGAAGAAGCCGGTCAGCTACGGCCGCCATGGCACGCCCACCACTTTTGCCTTCGAAGAGGCCGTGGCCAGGCTAGAGGGGGCGCACCAGGCGGTGGCCACGCCCAACGGACTGTCGGCCATCGTCGTGGCCCTGCTGGCGGTCCTGAAGCCGGGCCAGCACCTGCTGGTGGCCGATTCGGCCTATTCGCCGGCGCGCGGCTTCTGCGACCGCAGGCTGGTGCCCCTGGGCATCGAGGTCGAATACTACGATCCGCTCGTCGGCGCGGGCATCGCCGACCTGTTGCGCGACAACACCGGCGCGGTGTTCTGCGAATCCCCGGGCTCGCTCACGTTCGAAATGCAGGACATCCCCGCCATCGCGGCGGCGGCCCATGCCCGCGATATCCCGGTGCTGGCCGACAATACCTGGGTCACGCCGTATTTCGCCTCGCCGTTCGAGCTGGGCGTGGATATTTCCATCCATGCGGGCACCAAGTACATCGGCGGCCATTCCGACCTGATGATAGGCGTGGTCGCCACCAACGAGCGCTATTGGAAGCCGGTGCGCCAGACGGTGTACGACTATGCCTACAGCGTCAGTCCCGACGATTGCTACCAGGCCCTGCGCGGCCTGCGCACCCTGGGGGTGCGCCTGCGCCAGCACGAGCGCAACGCGCTGCAGGTGGCGCGCTGGCTCGAGGCCCAGCCCGAGGTCGCGCGCGTGCTGTATCCTGCGCTGGAAAGCGATCCCGGCCATGCGCTCTGGAAGCGTGACTACCGCGGCGCAACGGGCCTGTTCTCGGTGGTGCTCAAGCCGGTCGACGACGCCGCGCTGGCGCGTTTCGTCGACGGCCTGAAGCTGTTCGGCATCGGTTCGAGCTGGGGGGGGTTTGAAAGCCTGATCACGGTCGTGCACGCCGCGGCCTATCGCACGGCCACCCGCTGGCAGCCCGAAGGGCCCGCCGTGCGGCTGCACATCGGCCTGGAGGATCCGGCCGACCTGATCGCCGACCTGCGGCAGGGGCTGGACCTGCTGCAAGACGGCAAGGCCGCCGCGCATGGCTGACGGCAGCGCGCTGGAGGTCCTGAACAGAGTTTTCGGCTACGACCATTTCCGCGGACCGCAGCAGGAAATCGTCGATCACGTGGTCGCTGGAGGCGACGCGCTGGTGCTGATGCCCACCGGTGCCGGCAAGTCCCTGTGCTACCAGGTGCCCGCGCTGGTCCGCAGCGGAACGGGCGTGGTCGTCTCGCCCCTGATCGCGCTGATGCAGGACCAGGTCGACGCCTTGACCGAACTGGGCGTGCGGGCGGCTTTCCTCAATTCCACGCAGGACTTCGCCCGCGTGCGCGAGGTCGAGCGCGCCTTCGTGGACGGCGAACTCGACCTGCTGTACGTGGCCCCCGAACGCCTGCTGACGGATCGTTGCCTGGCCCTGCTCGAGCGCGGCCGCATCGCTCTTTTCGCGATCGACGAGGCCCATTGCGTGTCGCAGTGGGGCCATGACTTCCGGCCGGAATACCTGGGCCTGTCCGCGTTGCACGAACGCTGGCCGGACGTGCCCCGGATCGCGCTCACCGCCACCGCCACCCAGGCGACGCGGATCGAGATCGCGCAGCGGCTGGGGCTGGAAGACGCACAGCATTTCGTCTCCAGCTTCGACCGTCCCAACATCCGCTACCGCATCGTCGAAAAGAACGATCCGCGCCGCCAGTTGCTCGATTTCCTGAAGCAGGAGCACGCGGGCGATTCTGGCATCGTCTATTGCCTGTCGCGCGCCCGGGTCGAGGACACGGCCGAGGCCTTGCGCGCCCAGGGCATCGATGCCATGCCGTACCACGCCGGCCTGGAGGCCGCCACGCGCGCGGCCAACCAGGCGCGTTTCCTGCGCGAGGATGGCGTGGTCATGGTGGCCACCATCGCCTTCGGCATGGGCATCGACAAGCCCGACGTGCGCTTTGTCGCCCATCTCGACCTGCCGAAGTCGGTGGAAGGCTATTACCAGGAAACCGGCCGTGCCGGCCGCGACGGCCTGCCTGCCACGGCCTGGATGGCCTATGGCCTGCAGGACGTCGTGCAGCAGCGCCGCATGATCGACGAGTCGACCGGCGACGAGGCCTACAAGCGCCGCTCGGCTTCCATGCTGGAAGCGATGCTGGGGTTGTGCGAGACGGTGGAATGCCGGCGCGTGCGGCTGCTGCAGTATTTCGGCCAGGCTTCGCAAGCCTGCGGCAATTGCGATACCTGCCTCGAACCCCCGCAGGCATGGGACGGCACCGAGGCGGCGCAGAAGATCCTGTCGGCGGTCTATCGGCTCTGGAAAGAGCGCGGCCAGCGGTTCGGCGCGGGGCACGTGATCGACATCCTGCGGGGCAAGCGCAATGACAAGGTCGAGCAGCACCGGCATGACGAACTCAGTGTATTCGGCATAGGCGCGGACCTGAGCGAGAAGGATTGGCGCAACGTATTGCGCCAGTTGATCGCGCAAAGCCTGCTGACCGTGGACCACGAGGCCTTCGGCACGCTGGCCCTGACCGAGGGCAGCCGCAGCGTGCTCAAGGGCGAGCGCACGCTGATGCTGCGGCGCGAGCCCGCCAAGCCGGCTCGCGCCCGCGAAAGCTCGCGCGCGCGAGCCGCCGTCACCCTGCCCCCCGAGGCCGAGGCGCTGTTCACCGCGCTGCGTGCCTGGCGCGGCGAGGTGGCGCGCAGCCACGGCGTGCCGGCCTACGTCATCTTCCATGACGCGACCCTGCGGGAAGTCGCCCTGGCGCGGCCGGCCTCGCTGGATGAGCTGGGCGCGATCAGCGGGGTGGGCGCGCGCAAGCTCGAGGCCTATGGCCAGGAGATCCTGGAGCGGGTCGAGCGATTCTGATCCGGCACCCCGGACAAGACCGGGAGGAGAAAGCGAGCGCCGATCCAGCCTAGCTGGCCGGCACGGTCCAGAAGAAGATCCGCTTGTTGTCCACCGTCAGGGTCTGCTCGGGCGCCCAGTCTCCCATGTCGAACGCGTGCGACACGATGCGGGTCCCGGGTCTGAGCGCGAGCAGGGTGGGGCGCAGCTTGAGGTTGAGATGGGGCAGCAGATAGAGCGTGATGACCGTGGCCGGGCTCAGGTCCTGCTCGAACAGATCGCCCTGGATGAAGCGGACCTTGTCGGTGACCTGCTGGCTGCGCGCATTGTCGTTGGCCTCGCCGATGCGTTGGGGATCCAGGTCTATGCCTACGCCACGCGTGCCGAAGCGTTTGGCGGCGGTGACCGGGATGCGGCCGTCGCCAGAACCCAGGTCGTACAGGATATCGTCGGGGCCGACCCGGGCCACCCGCAGCATCGCGTCCACCACCGGCTGGGGCGTGGGCACGAAAATCACGTCGGGCGTGCGGGGAACGGGCTTGGCGGTTCCGAAGGACTGGCCCCAGGCGGGGCCGGTCGCGGCGGCGGCCAGGGTGGTCAGGCAGAACTGGCGGCGATTCATGGCGGCTTGGCTCCGGGAAGCGTGGCGGATCAGGATGCGGGCGGAGTGCTGCCGCGGGGCTGGGCGAGCATGAGCAGCGCGCCGACACCCAGCACGGCAATGCCCACCAGGGCGCCGATACCGGTATGGCGCAGGCTGGCGTAGAGCAGATAGCCGCTGGTCGCGATGAACAGCAGCGGCGTCAGCGGATACAACGGAACGCGGAAGGGGCGATGGGCGCCAGGGTCCTTGCGCCGGAGCACGAACAGCGCCAGGCCGCTTAGCACGAAGAACAGCCAGAACACCGGCGCGGTGTATTCGACCATGGTGGCGAAGCCGCTGCGGGTGAACGCCCCCAGCGCGACCAGCGCCAGCGAGATGGCCGCCTGGACCCACAGGGCATTGACCGGCGTGTTCCATTGCGGATGCCATTTGGCCAGCATGGAGAAGGCCGGCGTGTCCTGGCCGAAGGCGTAGGTGGTGCGCGAGGCGGTCAGGATGGTGGCGTTGGCCGACGTGAGCGCGGAGATCGCGATCAACAGCGCGATCAGCTGCGCGCCCGATTCGCCCAGCGCCCGCCGCATCATGTCGGCGGCGACGGCCGACGAGGCGCCCATGCCTTCCTGGCCCAGCACGTTCAGGTAAGCCAGGTTGACCAGCAGGTAAAGCAGCGTGATCAGCGCCAGGCTCCAGAACAGCGCGCGCGGCAGGGTTCGTCCCGAGCCCGAGGCCTCGGCCGAGATGTAGGCGGCCTCGTTCCATCCGCCGTAGGTCAGCATCACGAAGATCAGGACCAGGCCCCAGTTGGCGACGCCGGATGACGAGGCGGCGGGCGCGGCGGCCGGCGCCGTCTCGGGCACGTACAGCAAGCCCACCGCGATGATCAGCAGGACGCCGCCCACTTCCAGGGCCGTCAGCAGGTTCTGGGTCCATTTGCCGGTGCTCAGGCCCGCCACGTTCACCACTGTCAGCACGATGATGATCGCGGCCGCGTAGATGGCCGGCGAAGCCGGCCCGAGATAGACGATCTGCGACGCGTAGTCGCCGAAGATGTAGCCCAGCAGGGCGATCGAGCCGGTGGGGATGACGGTCAGCCGCGCCCATGCGAACAGGAAGGACAAGCGGGTGCCGAACGCGCGCCGCAGGTAGTGGTAGTCGCCGCCGGCATGCGGATAGGTGCTGGCCAGTTCCGCGTAGCACAGCGCGCCGGCGACGGAGATCAGGCCGCCCACGATCCAGGCCATCATCATCGCGGAGGGAGATCCCGCATGCATGGCCACCAGCGACGGCGCGCTGAAGATGCCGGCCCCGATGACGATGCCCACGACCAGCGCCATGATGTCCAGCGTGCCGAGCAGCGGGCGCGAGGTGGGCTTGGCGGCGGCATCCGGGGTGGACGCATGCGGGTTCGATGCGGGTAACGCGTTGCTCATGACGGGAGGGTCCTCGATGCAGGGGCAGGGGTGCGTGGTCGTCCAGCGGCCGCAGGCCTCGCGCCCGGCGGCGCGGCGCGGGCGGAAAACTTACAGGTTCCTGAAAGTAATGGGGAAAGCGGAAAGCGGTCAAGCCCCGGGAGGCGGGGCGGCGCGGTTGCGGTCGAGCTGGTCGCGCACCATGGCGCGGAAGTCGCTGGGCGATGCGCCCGCGTGTTTGGTGAAGAAGCGCGAGAAATAGCCGGGATCGGAAAACCCCAGCGTCAGGGCGATTTCCTTCACGCTCAGCGACGAATAGGCCAGGTCGCGGCGCGCCTCGGTCAGCAGGCGGTCATTGACGACGCCCAGGGCCGACAGGCCCAGTTCGTCGCGGCAGATCCGGTTCAACTGCGTGGGCGTGATGCCCAGGCGCTCGGCGTAATAGGCGATGTCGCGCTGGTCGCGGAAACTGCGGTTCAGCAGGGTCTTGAAACGGTGCAGGTGCATGACGCCGCGCGAGCTGCGCCGGCCGGGCCGCGGGCCGGCCAGCGTGGCGATCTTGCGGGCCAGCAAGACCAGCACGGTGCCCAGCAGGGACTCCAGCAGCGGCAGCCGCCAGGCATGGGTTTCGTCGTACTCGGCCAGCAACAGTTCGATCGATTGCGAAAAGGGCGCATAGGCGGCTTCCCCGGTGTCGAACGGGACGTGGCGCGGCGCCTGGAAGTGGGGAAAGAGATCGGTGTGGTGCGCCAGCAGGCTTTCCAGTTGCTGCGTGACGATGGTGATGACCGCGCCGTCTATGTCTTCGGAAAAGCGGAAACCGTGTGCGTGCAGGGCGGGAACGAACAGGGCGCAGGGACCGTGGACAGTGAAGCGGCGATCGTCGAACTGGATGTCGGCGGTGCCTGACCGTATGTACAGAATTTGTACGAACAAGTCATGGCGGTGCAGTTTGATTTCCCAGTCGTACAGGCGGCTGCGCTGGGGGATGGATTCGCAATGAAGGCTTTCCGGGACAAGGTTCTTGCCGTGCTCGCCGTACAGGGCGTAGGTGGGGACGATGCTTTTCATGGCCGAGGTTCCTGGCGCGCAAGATGTTCGGATTATCCATGAAGATGTCTCCATAATCTATCGCGCGCAGCCGGCCCGGCTCTTAAGATGATTGAAAGTCAGAACCTATGCAGGAGACATGCCATGAGGGTCCAAGTCGCAATCATCGGGTCCGGGCCGGCCGGACTCTTTCTCGGGCAGATCCTTTCCCGGGCGGGCATCGAGACGCTCATCATCGAACAGCGCAGCAAGGAGTACGTGCTGGGCCGCATCCGTGCGGGCGTCCTGGAACAGGGCACGGTCGACCTGCTGGACGAGATCGGCGCCGGCCGCCGCATGCACGAGCAGGGCCTGGTGCACGGCGGCATCGAACTGTGCTTTGATGGCCAGCGCCACCGCATCGACCTGAAGACGCTGTCGGGCGGCAAGAGCGTCATGGTCTACGGCCAGACCGAAGTCACCCACGATCTCATGGATGCGCGCGAGGCCGCTGGCTATGCGACGGTGTACGAGGCCGAGCAGGTCCGCGTGCACGATTTCGATACCGGCCGGCCCAGGGTCACGTACCGCAAGGACGGCGTGGAGCACGTGGTGGAGTGCGACTTCATCGCGGGCTGCGACGGTTTCCACGGGGTGAGCCGCGCCAGCGTGCCCGCGTCCGCCATCAAGACCTACGAGAAGATCTATCCGTTCGGCTGGCTGGGCATCCTGTCCGAGACGCCGCCGGTGTCGGATGAACTCATCTACTCGAACCACGAACGGGGCTTCGCGCTGTGCAGCATGCGTTCGCACACGCGCAGCCGCTATTACGTGCAGTGCCCGCTGGACGACAAGGTCGAGAACTGGTCGGACGAACGGTTCTGGGACGAGTTGCGCGGCCGGCTGGACGCCGAGGCGGCCGCGTCGCTGGTGACCGGTCCGTCCATCGAGAAAAGCATCGCGCCGCTGCGCAGCTTCGTGGCCGAGCCCATGCGCTTCGGCCGGCTGTTCCTGGCCGGCGACGCGGCCCACATCGTGCCGCCCACGGGCGCCAAGGGCTTGAACCTCGCGGTATCGGACGTACGCTACCTGTCCGACGCCATCATCCGCTACTACGGTGGCGACCAGCAGGGCATCGATACCTATTCCGAACGCTGCCTGGACCGCGTCTGGAAGGCCGTCCGCTTTTCGTGGTGGATGACCTCGCTGATGCACAAGTTCCCGGAGAACGGCGATTTCGGCCAGAAGATCCAGCACGCCGAACTGGGCTACCTGGTCGGCTCACAAGCCGCATCGACGGCCCTTGCGGAAAACTACGTCGGCTTGCCGTATTGAGACCCCCCGTATTGCTTTGATCCAGGGCGCCGCGGATCCGGCTTTGCCGGTCCGCCAGCGCCGCCCCCCTGGGGGGCGCGCGTCAGCGCGTAGGGGGGGGCCTTTCCCCCAGGCCCTTCCAGCGCTTGAGGCGGTCGGAGTGGATGCCGAAGAGGTCCAGGGTGCGCAGTACGGTGTGGTTGACGATGTCGTCCACGCTTTGGGCGCCGGAATAGAAGGCGGGGACGGGGGGGAAGACGACGCCGCCCATTTCTGTGACGGCCACCATGTTGCGCAGGTGGGCGAGGTTCAGGGGGGCTTCGCGGGTCAGGAGGACGAGGCGGCGGCGTTCTTTCAGGACGACGTCGGCGGCGCGGGTGATGAGGTTGTCGGCGTAGGCGTGGGCCACGGCCGCGAGGGTCTTCATCGAGGTGGGGGCGATGACCATGCCGGCGGTCAGGAAGGAGCCGCTTGCAATGGCGGCGCCGACGTCGCCGGGGTGGTAGACCACGTCGGCCAGCGAGGCCAGGTCCTTGCGGCCGAGTCCGTGTTCGTGCATGGTGTTGAGCACGCCAGCTTCGGACACGACCAGATGGCTTTCCCAGTCGGGCAGTTCGCGCAGCGCTTCGAGCAGGCGCAGGCCATAGATGGAGCCGCTGGCTCCGGTGATGGCGACGATCAGGCGTTGGCGCGGACGGTCGGCCGGCTGCGGGGTCATGGGGGCGGGTCTCCTCGTTTTATGGCGAATGGGGCGCTTGCGCCGCCGGTTCAGTGCCCCGCGTCACCGATGTGTCACGCGGGGCGGGCATAATTGTACGTTGAGTGATTGCGTCGCGAGCATAAAAAGAATGATGGTCGTGTTCCGTCTGCTGCGGGTCTGTGGGCTCCTGCTGACTGGTTTGCTGGTTGCGCCCGCGATGGCGCAAGAGTCGCCGCAGGTCGAGGCGGAGGATTTCGCCATCCATGCCCAATCGACCTATGTGTGGCAGCGCAAGCCTTCGTTCGCCTCCCCATACCAGGGGGAGAACTCGCTGTCGGGGGCCAGCGCCACGAGCTATTCGTTGACGGCCACCGTGGACGTGGGCGCCCGGTTGTGGGAAGGGGCCGAGGTCCATTTCAATGGCGAAGGCGCTCAGGGCGTCGCGTTCTCCGGCCTGCATGGCCTGGCCGGCCTGCCCAACGGCGAACTGGCCAAGACCGCGGGCTCGGACATGGTCTTCTACCGCGCCCGCGCCTTCCTGCGGCAGACCTGGGGGCTGGGTGGCGGGCGCGAGGCGGTCGAGCCGGACATGAACCAGCTCGCGGGTTTCGTCGACAAGCGGCGTCTCGTGCTGACGGCGGGCAACATCTCGGTGCTGGATGCGTTCGACGCGGTGTCGGTCAGCCATGACCCGCGCACGCAGTTCATGAACTGGTCCTTCATGGCGCACGGCAGCTATGACTATGCCGCGGATGCCCGCGGCTATACGTGGGGCGCCATGCTGGAATACATCGATGACGGCTGGGCGGTGCGCGCCGGCCGCTTCATGCAGCCCCGGGAGTCCAACGGCCTGCCGCTGGACCGGCGGCTGGGGCGCCACTACGGTGATCAGGTCGAGTTCGAGAAGTCGTACGCCGTGATGGACCGGCCCGGCACGCTGCGGGTGCTGGCCTTCCGCAACAAGGCGAACATGGGGAGCTTCGACGATGCGCTGGTGGCGGCGCGGGGCGGAACGCCCGATCTGGCGGCGGTGCGCAAGGAACAGGCCAAGCTCGGAATGGGAGTGAGCCTGGAGCAGGCGCTGACCGACAGCGCCACCGCCTTCGTCCGCCTCAACTGGGCCGACGGCAAGACCGAGACCTATGCTTTCACCGAGATCGACCGCTCGGTCTCGGGCGGCGTGGTGTTCGACGGCGCGGCGTGGGGCCGCTCCGGCGACACCGTGGGCGTGGCGGCCGCGATCAATGCGCTCAGTTCCTCCCACCGCGAATATCTGCGCCGCGGCGGGCTGGGCGCCTTTCTCGGCGATGGCAACCTGAACTACGGTACGGAACAGGTCGCCGAGGCCTATTACAGCTGGCGGCCCTTGAAGCGGCTCTGGATCACCGCGGACGCGCAATACATCCGGCATCCCGGCTACAACCGCGACCGGGGGCCGGCCAAGGTGTTCGCGCTGCGCCTGCACACCGAATTCTGAAGGCCCCGCCGGGCCCTTCTTTCTTTTACTCGGGCTGGATGTTGGCCTTGTCGATCACGGCTTTCCAGGCCTTCGCCTCCTGTTTGATGCGCGCGGCGAACTCGGCCGGCGTGCTGCCCAGCGGCGTGACGCCGATGTCGGTGTATTGCTTGCGGATGGCGGGGTCCTTCAGGACCTCGCGCAGCGCGCCGGAAAACTTGTCGATGATCTGCGGATCGGTGCCCACTGGCGCGGCCAGTCCCCACCAGTTCCCCGTGACGAGTCCTGGCAGGCCTTGCTCGGCCGTGGTCGGCACCGACGGCAGCATGGCCAGGCGCTCGCCGTCGGCCACGGCGATGGCGCGCAGCCGGCCGCTGGCCACGTGGCCGGCCACCGAGCTGAGCGCGGTCACGTAGAGCTGGATCTCGCCCGCCATCAGCGCCTGGACGGCGGGCGGCGAGCCCCGGTAGGGAACGTGGGTCAGCTGCACGTTGGCGAGCTGGCTGTACAGCTCGGCCGCCAGGTGAGGCGGGGTGCCGTTGCCGGGCGAGCCGAAGTTCAGCTTGCCGGGGTTTTTCTTCGCTTCCGCGGTCAGGTCGGACAGGGTGCGGATGTCGGACGAGCCATTGACCACCAGCACGGACGGGCCGTTGCTCAGCAGGGACACGGGCAGGAGGTCCTTGGTCGGATCGAAGCGCATGCCCTTGAACAGGTACTGGTTGGTGACGAAGTTGTTGGTCGCGCCCAGCAGGAAGGTGTAGCCGTCGGGGGCGGCGCGCACCACTTCGTCGGCGCCGATGTTGCCGGATGCGCCGCTCTTGTTGTCGATCAGGATGCGTACGCCAAACTGCTTTTCCAATTGCAGCTGGACGAAGCGCAGGGTGATGTCGCCGGTATTGCCGGGCGCGTAGGGGACCACCACGCGTATGGGGCGCGAGGGCCAGGCATCGGCCGCGACGGCGGCGGTCGATGCGAGGGCGCAGGCGGCGGCGAGACTGGCGACCGCCAGCCGGCGGGCCTGGAACGGGACGGATTTCATGGGCAAACTCCTTCGGGGGGTGGTGCGACGATGTGGCCATCGACCACCGTCAACAGGGAATGCAGCGTGGCGATCTCGTCCTCGGCGCAGGTCAGCGGGTCGGCGTTCAGCATCGTCAGGTCGGCCAGCTTGCCGGGTTCGATCGAGCCTCGGACGTTTTCGTCGAATGTCAGGTAGGCGCCGCCTCGCGTGGCGACGTCCAGGGCTTCCTGCCTGCTCAGCGCCTGGCCGGGGGCCACGGGGCCGCCGCCGCGGCTGCGGCGCGCGATCGAGTGCCAGATGGGGCCGAACAGCGAGACCGGCAGGTTGTCGCTGCCGAAGGCGACGGCCACTCCGGCATCCCGCAGGCGGCGCAGCGGCACGATGTCGTCCTGGCCGCCGGCGCCGCGGCGCTGCATCCAGAGATCGCCGTCCTTATAGATATGGCGATTGGTATGCGTGGTCAGAACGAGGCCGAGATCGCGTATCCGGGCCAGGGTGTCGGTGTCGATCACCGGCTGGTGGCCGAGCACCCAGCGTTGGTCGTCGATGGGATGCTGGCGGTGGGCCTGCTCGAACAGGGGCAGCAGGTCGGGCCAGATGCCCGCCACGCGGATGCCGGCGCGGGCGGCCTCGGCCAGCAGCGGCGCCAGCGTGCCGGCATCCAGGGCGGCTCCCGCCTGGAAGCCGGCCCAGCCGGTACAGGGGTGATTGCCGGCCCGCAGCATGTTGTTCAGCGGATCCTTGTCGATCTCGGCATACAGGCCCTGTATCCGCAGCATCTCGTCGCCCCGGCCGCGGCGGGCCAGCCAGGCGCTCCATTCGCGCAGCAGTTCCAGCGCCTGCCCTTGGCCGCGAGGCCCCCAGTAGGGGCTCAGGACCAGGGTGGACCGCACGGTCGATGCGTCCTGGTTCCGGACCGTCCGGTAGGCGTCGATGACTTCGTCGGCGACGCCGTGTCCTTCGAACACGGCCGTGGTGCCGTAGCGGTTGTATTCGGCCATCGCGTGCCGCAGGCCGCTGGCGCGCTGCTCGGCGGTGAAGCCCGGGGCCGCGCGCATCAGCGTATGTTCGACGATGGGCACCAGTGTCCTTTCGACGAACCGGCCGGTGGGGCGCCCCGAGGCATCGCGTTCGATGTCGACATCGGGCGACGGCGAGGCCGTGGCCGGCGTCACGCCCGCCAGCGCCAGGGCGCGGCTGTTGGCGACCGAGACCAACGGCGCGCGGTTGCGCCAATATCCCCAGATGGGCCGGATGTAGACGGGATGGCCGGGACTGACCCGGTCCAGGTCGTCTCGCGTGGGGTAGCGGCCGTTGGCCAGCGCATCTTCCGGCTCGGGATACTCCGGTGGCCGGCCGACGGGCTGGGTCACGATCCAGGTTCCCGGCGGCGCCTTGGCGGCTTCGGCGGCGATGATGTCCAGGATGTCGTCCCGCGTGCGCGCGCCGGCCAGGCTGGGCAGATGGCGACGCAGGCCCTCGCGGTCCATGTGGGCGTGGCCGTCGGTCAGCCCTGGCAGCACCGCCTTGCCGCCCAGGTCCACCCGCCGCGCCTGCGGACCGGCCATGGCGAGTATGTCGTCATCGCGTCCCACGGCGGCGATGTGCCGGCCACGGATCGCGACGGCCGAGGCGATGTCGCCGCGGTCGTTGCAGGTGATGATCTTGCCTCGGTGGAGGACCAGGGTGGACGGCACGGCCGGATGGCTCCTGCGGTATGCGTTCCGCCCAATCTAGCAGAGTCGACTAATTGTAAAAATTGAAATATTCATATAGATTCATAGTGATTTTCAATACTTCCCGGGCGGGTCCGCACGATGTCGATATCCCTGCGCCAACTGGAGGCCTTCGTCGCGGTGTGCAATGAAGGGAACTTCAGCAAGGCGGCTCAGCGCATCCATATCTCCCAGTCGGGCTTGAGCATCCTGATACGTGAACTGGAGCAGAGCCTGGAGTGCCGCCTGTTCGACCGCAGCACGCGCCAGGTCAGCCTGACCGACGCCGGGCGGGAGTTCCGGGGGCCGGCCGCCCGCCTGCTGGCCGATCTCTCGGCGGCGGTCGGCAATGTCAAGGGGTTGGCGTCGCGCCAGCACGGCCACGTGACGGTGGCCGCCCCGCCCCTGTTGATGTCGCGCCTGCTGGTAGGCATCGCCGCCCGGTTCCGCAGCGCCTATCCCCACATCGCGCTGACGCTGCGCGATATTCCTTCCGAAGCCATCCCCGCGGGCATCGCGTCTGCCGATATCGACCTGGGCATAGGCATGCTGCCGGCGGACCGCGACGAATACCTGGCCGATCCGTTGCTGGAAGGGCCGCTGGTGGCGCTGCTGCCGCGCGACCATCCGCTGGCGCGCCGGCGCCAGGTGAAGTGGGCGGACCTGGCGGCGACGCCGTTGGTGGCCCTCACGCCGGAGAATTCCTTCCGGCAGTTCCTGGACGGATGCTTCGCGCGCCTGGACCTGCAACCGGAGATCGCCGTCGAAGTCGTCCAGTTGAGCACGGTCATCAGCCTGGTGGAGGCCGGCTTCGGCGCCGCCATCATGCCGCCCTACGGCGCGCTGGTGCCCGGCGAGGGCAATTCGGTGGCCCGGCCGCTGCGCGACCCGGTGGTCCGGTCGGAAATCGTGCTGATACGCGATCGTTTCCGGTCGCCTTCGGCCGCGGCGGCGGCCTTCATCGAAGTGGCGCGCGACGTCGTCGCGGGACGTTCCCGGCCGCCGCGCGTTACGTAACGCTCCTGTGTATGGTACGTAACGTTTCGGCCTCCCGCCCCGTGTGGCCGGATCGGGAATCGGTGTGACTATCGCACCGAAGACACATCTTCGGATTGCCGATATCCCGTTTGTTTTCAACGTTTCCGCCCCTTCGCGCACCCTGGTTCCGGGGGGCGCGCGGGCACGGTCCTGCACAGGTGCGAGGCTGATGGCATAGCTTTTGCTCAAAGCTTCCGCAAACGTGTTTTCCAGCATCGACCGACTCCCCATCCGGCGGATCGTGCGCTGATGGGATACCTATCTGTGGGGGCTGAAATTGAACAAGACCTATCGCACCGTGTGGAGCCAGAGGCTCGGATGTTGGGTGGCGGTTGCCGAAACCGCGCGAGCAAGAGGTAAGGGAGGCGCCGGCAAGGCGGGTGCGCTTGCCGTGGCGCTGATGGCCGGCGCATGGATGGCGCCGGCGGCGGCCGACGGCATGCACGGCGTTCCGGGCCTGTCGAACGCACGGTTGACCGAAGGCGCCGCGGTGGGCGTGATGAGCCAGATGCTCCAGGCCACGACCAATGCGGCGCCCAGGGTCGCCCCGGTCGCGGCGGGCGTGCAGCAGGCTGTCTCGCAGACGGCGGCGGCCCTGGCCGGCGTCGGTTCGTCCATCCTGCCGCCAGCCTCGGCATTGCAGCAGGTTCCCATCGCCGAGGCGGTGCCCTCGCTGCCCGTGGTGACCGAGGTCCTGGCCGCCACCCCTGTTCCGGCCGCCGTGCAGACCATCGCCGCGGCGCCCGCCGCGGTGGCCAAGCGCGTGGCGTCGGGCAAGGTCGGCAATGCCGTCGAGGCGGTGCCCGCCAAGCTTGCCGAGGTGCTGGCTTCCGCGCCGGCCGACAAGGCCAGGAATTCCGTGTCGCCTGCCGACGGCGCCGTCGCTTCGGCGGCGTCGCTGGGATCGGTCGCCACGCTGTCCAACAGCGTGCCGGCCTCGCCCATGTCGCCCCTGAGCGGCAACGGCACGCCGGGCATCCTGCCCACCGGCGGTTCGCTGTTCCCCAACAGTTCCAACCGCCAGACCATGGCGGTCGCGGCCTCGTCGGGCTCGGAGCCCCCGCCGCTCAATCCGCCCGCGCCCACGGGCCTGGTGATCGGCACCGCCGGCCTGCTGGGCGGCGTCGGCCAGGGCCTGCAGCCGCTGACGATGAGCCTGTTCGGCCAGAAGGAAGCCTGGCTGCGCTCCGGCGCGCTGAGCGTGAACCGCGAGAACATCAACGCCCGGTTCAGCGTGGTCAACCTGCTGGGCATCCCCATCCTGGACCTGGCGCCGGTGACGGGGACGTTGCAGGGCACGCTGGGCGGATCCCTGCCCGAGCAGAAACTCACCCTGCTGGGCGGCGTGACCTCGGGCAACTACATCACCAACATCAATTCCGGACTGACCTATAACAACGGCTTGCTGCTGCCGGGAACGCAGCCGCCGTCGTGGGTCGACAAGAACAACTGCCTGAATGTCCTGGGCCTGGCCGGCGCCACGTGCTGGGACGTGCCCGCCGCGCAGAACAACCAGGTGCTGATCGGCGACGGCGCCTCGGCCAACGGTTCGCAGGAAGTCGTGATCGGCACCAACGCCAAGCACATCCTGCCCAACGAAGACGCGGGCGCCATCTTCACCGATCCCAACATGCCGGGCGTGCCCGATACCAACTACGCGGCGCGCAAGGGCCACTCGGTCCTGATCGGCGACAGCACCTACGGCAACGCCAACGGCCAGACCATCGTCGGCGCCAGCGCGTCGTCGACCGTGGCGGGAGGCGTCGCGCTGGGCTTCCAGTCGGTGTCGGATCGCGAGGGCGGCGGCAAGGAAAGGTTCTCCAACGTGGCCGTGCCGGTGCGCGGCGCGGTATCCGTGGGTTCCACGGGCAACGAGCGGCAGATCATCAACGTGGCGGGCGGCACGGCCGATACCGATGCCGTCAACGTGCGCCAGCTCAAGGCCGTGTCCGACCAGATCGACAACGTCGATGTCAACTCGGTCAAGTACGACGACGCCACCCGTGGCAAGGTGACGCTGGCCGGCGCGGGCGGCACGGTCGTGACCAACGTCAAGGCCGGTGCCGTGAATGCGACCAGCACCGACGCGGTGAACGGTTCGCAGCTGAACGACACCAACACCAACATCACCAACGTCGACAATCGCGTGACGAACGTGGACAACCGCGTCACCAACATCGACAACAGCGGCACCAAGTACTTCAAGGCGAACTCCACCCTGGCGGCCGCGTCGGCCGCCGGCACGGACAGCGTGGCCGCCGGCGGCGCATCGGTTGCTTCCGCGGCCAACGCCGTCGCGCTGGGCAACGGCGCCAATGCCAGCCTGGCCAACAGCGTCGCCCTGGGCGCGGGTTCCACCACGACCGTGGGCGCGCAGTCCGACTATGTGGCCTATGCGCTGACCGCGCGGCAATCGTCGGCGGGCGAGGTCTCGGTGGGCAGCGCCGGCGCCACGCGCCGGGTCACCAACGTCTCGGCGGGCAGCGCCGACAACGACGCGGCCAACATCGCGCAGTTGAAGGCGGTGGACAACCGCATCGGCGACGTGGACAAGCTGGCGGTCAAGTACGACGACGACACCAAGACCAAGATCACGCTGAATCCGGGCGGCACGGGCACGGTGATCTCGAACGTGGCCAAGGGCGCGGTGATCTCGACCAGCACCGAGGCGATCAACGGTTCGCAACTGTGGGGCTGGACTCAGGACGAGACCAACGTCATGAGCAACCTCAGCCTGTACAAGCGGATCAACGACATCAGCGTCGATACCAAGTACTTCAAGGCCAACTCGACCCTGGCCGCGGCGCAGGCCGTCGGCACGAACAGCGTCGCCGCGGGTCCGGCCGCGGTGGCCAACGGCGCCAACAGCGTGGCGGTCGGCAATGGCGCGACCACGGCCGCCGACAACAGCGTGGCGATGGGGGGCGCATCGACGGCTTCCGGGGCGGCGTCGACGGCGGTGGGCTCCGATTCCAAGGCCACCGGCGCGCAGTCGACGGCGATGGGCGCCGGTTCGACCGCCAGCGGCGCGAATGCGACCTCGGTGGGGTCGGGCTCCAAGGCCACGGGAACGGATTCGACCGCCATCGGCGCCAATTCCGAGGCCAAGGCGAACAACAGCGTCGCGCTGGGAGCAGGCTCGGTGGCCGACCGCGACAACACCGTATCGGTGGGCGCCGCGGGCAAGGAACGCCAGGTCACCAACGTGGCGCGCGGGACGGAGGATACCGACGCCGTCAACTACGCGCAGTTGAAGGAAGTCTCGGGCGACGTCACCAATATCAAGAACGACGTGACGAACATCCAGGAAGGCAAGGACGGGATGTTCCAGATCGAGAACTCGCTCGCGCGGGACAAACCCAAGCCCACCGGCAAGGACTCGGTGGCCGGCGGCGCCGGCGCGGTGGCGGAAGGCGCCGCGGCGACGGCGGTCGGCAACGCGTCCATCGCCAAGGGCGAGAACGCGACGGCCGTCGGCAACTCGGCCCAGGCCCTGGGCGTCAATTCGACGGTGGTCGGCAACTCCGCGCTCGCGTCGGGCGCCAATTCCTCGGCTTTCGGCACTGGCGCCAAGGCCGAGGGCTCGGGCAGCATGGCCATGGGCAACGGCGCGCAGACCGGCGCCTCGGCGACCAACTCGGTCGCGATCGGCAACCAGGCCAATGCCGCCCAGAGCAATACCGTCGCGCTGGGCAACAATGCGCAGGCCACCGTGGCCAACAGCATGGCGCTGGGTACCGGGGCGCAGGCCAGCGGCGCCAACAGCGTGGCATTGGGCACGAACTCGGTGGCGAACCGGCCCAACGTGGTGTCGGTGGGAGCGGAGGGCGCGGAGCGGCAGGTCGTCAACGTGGGCGACGGCACCGCGGACACGGATGCCGTCAACCTGCGGCAGTTGCGCAGCGCCACGTCGGACTTCACCAGCAGCATCAACAACGTGCGCGACGACCTGCGCAAGGTCGAGCGCAATGCCAATGCCGGCGCGGCGTCGGCCATGGCGGTGGCGGGCCTGCCGCAGGCGTACACCCCGGGACGCAGCATGGCCTCGGCGGCGGCCAGCCATTATCTCGGCCAATCCGCCATCGCCGTGGGGCTGTCCACCATTTCCGAGAATGGCCGCTGGGTCTACAAGATCGCCGGCAACGTCAACTCGCAGGGCAAGCTGGGCGCCGTCATCGGCGCGGGTTACCAGTGGTAGCGCGCATGAACGAATCATCGGAGGTCAGGATGCAAGAAAAGAACCCCCATGCCCGCCGCGCCGGCCTGGCCGGCAGGCGCCTCGCGCTGCTGACCGCATGCGTGGCTTCGCTGGCCGTGATGAGCGGCTGCTCGATGTTCCGCAGTTCGAAGGAGCCCGCATCACCGTCTTCGGCGGCCGCGGCGAACGGGGCCAGCCCCCCCGCGGTGGAGTTTCCCGCCCGCGAGTCCGCATCGCTCAAGGAGGGCACCTTCGTCAACCTGGACAATCTCAGGCAGATGATCCCGGGCATGACCAAGCCCCAGGTCTACGACCTGCTCGGCCCCCCGCATTTCAGCGAGGGCGTGTTCGGCGTGCGCACCTGGAACTACATCTTCAATTTCCGCACGGGCAACGGCAACGAGTTCATCACCTGCCAGTACCAGTTGCGCTTCAACAAGGACATGCAGACCGAGGCCGGCAACTGGAACCGGCGCGAGTGCGCGGATTTCGTGTTTCCGCGTCCGGTGGCCGCCCCGCCGCCGCCACCTCCGCCGCCGGCGCCCGTGCCGGTGAAACCGGCTCCCAGGCAGATCACGCTGGGCGCCGACGCGCTGTTCGCGTTCGACCGGTCCGATCTGGCCAGCATGTCGCCTGAAGGGCGCCGCCGCCTGGACGAGATCGGCAAGGAACTGCGCAGCGTGGATGTCGAGCGGGTGCGCGTGATCGGCCATGCCGACCGGCTGGGCAGCGCGAGCTACAACGACAGGTTGTCCCGGCAGCGGGCCGCCACGGTGGTGACCTATCTGGTCAACTCCGGCGTGCCGTCCAACCTCATCAGTTCGGACGGCAGGGGCTCGCGCGAGCCGTTGGTGCAGTGCGACCAGCGCAATCGCAACGACCTGATCGCCTGCCTGGCGCCGAACCGCCGGGTCGTCATCGAGATCCAGGGCAAGGCCGGCAGTTCGTGAGGCCATCCGCGCCGCCCGGGCGGCGCGGAAGCCCGGCGCATTCTTCGCATTTCGTTTGTCTGGCGGTCGTCTCCGAGTTAGGATTACCCCTTATCGATCTCCCGCAACGCGCGGGCCGCAAGGCTCTTCCGGGAGCGCGCGCGGCGCGCGGGGGGATCCTTCCGGAGACACGCATGTCCGCATTCACTTCCCTGACCGAAAACTTCGCCGTGGCGCCCCAACTGGCCCCGGACGACATGGCGGCCGTCGCCGCGGCCGGTTTCAAGAGCGTCATCAACAACCGGCCCGATTTCGAAGGCGGGCCGGCCCAGCCGTCCAGCGAGCAGATGCAGGCCGCGGCGCAGGCGGCGGGGCTGAGCTACGTCCACCAGCCGGTCAACGGGGCGAATATCCAGCCGGGCGACGTTGCCACGTTCGCTTCCCTGCTCAAGACCCTGCCGGGGCCGGTCCTGGCCTTCTGTCGCAGCGGGGCGCGCTCGACCAAGCTGTTCATGTCGGCCAGTTCTCTCTGACCGGGCCGCGCCGTGGCTTTCACGCTGGCGGGAGCGGTCGATGGCGTCAGGCGGCGGCGCAAGCCCCTGCTGCGCATTCTCATTGTCCTTCTGGCGCTCTGGCTGCTGTTCCTGGCCCTGGCCGCCTGGGGCATCCCCCGGCTGGTCCGGAGCGTGGCCCTGGCGCAGGTGCCGGAGGTCCTGGGCCGGACGGCCCGCATGGGCGAGGTATCGTTCAATCCCTTCAAGCTGCGCCTGCGCATCCATGATTTCGCCATCCTCGACCGGGCGGGCGCCAATCCGGATTTCTCGGTATCGCAGGTCGAGGTCAATGCCTCCATTTCGTCGCTGTTCCGGTTCGCGCCGGTGGTGGACGGGCTGACGGTCACCGCGCCGCGCGTCTCGCTGGTCCGCGAAGGGCCGCAGCGCTTCAATATCAGCGACATCCTCGACCGGCTGGCGGCCAAGCCTTCGGAAGGCGGCCCGCCGCCCAGGTTCTCGCTGAACAACGTCAAGCTGGACGATGGCGAGATCACCGTCGACGACAAGGTCACGGGCCGCCAGCACACGGTGCGCGACCTGCAGGTGGGCATCCCGTTCCTGTCCACCCTGGCCTATGCCACCGACATCGACGTGCAGCCCCGCTTGTCGGCCCTGGTCAACGGCAGTCCGTTCAACCTGGATGGCACCGCGCGGCCTTTCGATACGCCGCGCACGTCCTCGCTGCATCTCAAGATCGATGACCTGGGGCTGGATGCGCTGGCCGATGCCGTCCCGGGCGCGATGCCGCTGGTGGTCAAGCATGCGCGGCTGGACAGCGATGCCCAACTGGTGTTCGAGGAGGGCGGGGCGGCAGCGCCCAAGGTGCGCCTGGAGGGCAATGCCACGGTGCGCGAGGTCGACGTGCGCGACCAGGGAGATGCCGCGCTGCTGGCGTTCAAGAGCCTGGCGCTGGAGAAATTCGCGCTGGAACCGTTGGCGCGCCGTTTCCAGGCGGAACGCATCATCCTGGCCGGCCCCTCGATCCATGCCAGCCGCGCGGCCGACGGCCGCGTGAACCTGGCCGAGGTGGCGGCCCGTTTCCAGCAGCCGGCGGCGCCAGCCACCGCCGCTCCGGCCGCGCCGCTTCCATCCGCCGGTCCGTCCCCGTCCCCGTCTTCCCCGCCGGTTCCCGTACCCGCGGCGCCGGCTTCCGGCCAGGGCGATGCCTGGCACGTGTCGGTGGGGGCCGTGGCGCTGCAGGATGGCGAGCTCGCCTGGCACGATGAGCAGGCCCGCTTCGATTACCGGATTTCCGAGTTCTCGGCCGAATTGCGCGACCTGAACCTGCCCGTCGCCCAGGACCAGGCCGCGCCCCTGACCCTGGCCGCGCGCGTGGGTGAGGCGGGGCGCCTGGATGTGAGCGGCCCGATCCGCCTCCAGCCTTTCTCCGCGGATCTGGACCTCAAGCTGGACGCGCTGGCGCTGCCCGCGCTGGCGCCGTTATGGAAGCCCTACCTGGCACTGCGGATCGACGACGGCTCGCTGGGCGCGGCGGCGAGGCTGCACGTGGAGCAGGGGGAGTCCATGGCGGTGCGCTGGAGCGACGGCAGCGTCGCGCTGCGCAGGCTGGCCGCCGCGCCCGCCTCGGACAAGGCAGCCAGCCTGAAGCTCGAATCGCTGGACGTCGGCGGGCTGGCTGGCGACCTGGCGGGACGCACGGCCCGGATCGAGCGCATCGCCATCGACGGCCTGGCACTGGCGGCCACCCGGTCGGCCTCGTCGGCCGTGAGCTGGGCGGATATCGCCGTTCCCGCCGCGCCCCAGGCCCGATCCGCCGGCAAGCCGGCTCCGGCTTCTTCCGGGGCGGCCCAGGCCGCCTGGAAGGTGACGGCGGGCACGCTGGCGGTCGCCAGGAGTTCGCTGAGGCTGACCGATGAGTCGGTATCGCCCCGCGTGGCACTGCGCCTGGACGGTTTGCAGATGGAGGCCCGCAACCTGGGGTCCGACCTGCGCGCGCCCATCGATTTCTCGCTGCGGTCGTCCGTCCAGGGCCGGGGCACCGCCGACATCAAGGGAACGGTCGTGCCGGAACCCCTTTCGGTCAAGGCCCAGGTGCGCGCCGACCGGCTCGACCTGACGGCGCTCGCCCCCTACCTGGCCGACCGGCTCAACGCCACCGTGAAAAGCGTCGTGGCCGGTGCCGACGGCAGGCTGGAGTTCGCGGCCGCCACCGGCAGGCAGCCGCAGCGCGCGGCCTGGAATGGCGCCGCCGAGATCTCCAGCCTGGACCTGATCGACAAGCTCAACTCGGCGGATTTCCTGAAATGGAAGCGGCTGGCGTTCAAGCGGCTGAATGTGGTGAGCGCGGGCGATACGCTCAAGGCCGATCTGGGCGACATTTCACTGGAGGATTTTTTCGCGCGCGTGATCCTGAGCGAGCAGGGACGCCTGAACCTGTCGCAACTGATCGTCCAGCCCGGCGAGCAGGCGGGTTCCATCACGGCGGACAAGCCGGCCGAGCCGGCGGCGAAGGCTGAAAGCAAGCCCGCCGAGCCGGGCGCCAGGGAGGCGGGGGCCGCCGCTCTCGACGCGGGCGGCATGCCGCGTGACATCCGCGTGGGTACGGTGCAACTGGCCCGGGGCCAGATCAATTTCACCGACAACTTTGTCAAGCCCAACTACCACGCCAACCTGACCGACATCGCCGGCAGCATATCGGCCGTGTCGTCGGCCGACAGCGAGCCGGCCGATGTGCAGGTGACGGCCAAGGTGGACGGCGACGCGCCGGTGGACATCACCGGCAAGCTCCATCCCTTCGGGCCGCGGCTGTACACGGATATCCATGCCAGCGCCAAGGGCGTGGAGCTGCCGACGCTGACGCCCTACGCGGCCAAGTACGCCGGCTACGCCATCGAGCGCGGCAAGCTGTCGATGGACGTGCACTACCTGATCCAGGACGGCAAGCTCCAGGCCAGCAACAAGATATTCCTCGACCAGCTTACCTTCGGCGAACGCGTCGACAGCCCCGATGCCTTGAAGCTGCCCGTGTTGCTGGCGGTATCGCTGCTCAAGAACAGCCGGGGCGAGATCGATATCGAGCTGCCCATTTCGGGCTCGTTGGACGATCCGCAGTTCTCGGTGGGCGGCATCATCTTCCGGGCGCTGGTCAACCTGATCGTGCGGGCCGTGACGGCGCCGTTCTCGCTGTTGGCCTCGGCCTTCGGGTCCGGTGAAGAACTGTCCCACATCGACTTCGCCCCGGGCCGGGCCATGCTCGACGACGACGCGCGCAAGCGCATCGAGACGCTGGTCAAGGCGCTGAACGACCGGCCGGCATTGAAGCTGGACGTGGCTGGCCGGGCCAACCCGTCCGTGGACACCGATGGCCTGCGCAAGGCCGGGGTCGAAGCCTTGATCCGGGCACAGCAGCGGGAAGACTTGAGCAAGAAGGGGGGGGACGCTGTCGATGGGAAGGATTTGCCGCCCCTGGACGCCGCACAGCGGGCCCGCTACCTGGAAAGCGCCTACAAGGCCGCCAAGATCGACAAGCCGCGCAACGTCATCGGCTTCGCCAAGTCGCTGCCCGGACCCGACATGGAGGCGCTGCTGGCCGCCAGCGTGAACGTGGGGCCCGACCAGCTGCGCGAACTGGCCGTGCGGCGCGCGCAGGCCGTGATGGCCGTGCTGCGCGAGGCCAAGCTGGGCGAGCGGGCCTTCGTGGTCGCGCCCAGGGTCGAGGCCAAGGCCGCCGAGGGCAGCAAGCAGACGGGGGTGGATTTCAGCTTGAAGTAGGCCCCCCCCTACGCCCTTCGGGCGCCCCCCAGGGGGCGATGCGGGTGGACCGGCGGAGCCGGATCCACCGCATCCTGGGGCTTCGGGGGTGTCTGGGTGTGGCGCACCGCGTTCTTGCTTTGATCTTGGGCGGGGGGGCCGGTTTGCCGGTCTGCCGGTGCCGCCCCCTTGAGGGGGAGCGGCCAAAGGCCGCTTGGGGGGCTTTCCCGGCCGGCGGCCGGATCTACCGCATCCTGGGTCTGGTGCCGGTTTCTTGGATGGGATTACCGTTGCCATCGCTGGCGAGTTGGGGTTTGTTTTGTTTTTATTCTGGATATAAGATGTCCAGAATTGAGGCGTCGCCTCGCTTCTTGTCGAGTTCTTCATCATGACGCGTAGCTCTTCTTCGCCTGCCGGGGCCTTGCCGGCGCAGGGCTTGGGGTCGGTTGCCATTCTTGCGCTGGGGACGTTCGCGGTGGGAACGGATGCGTTCATCGTGTCGGGGTTTCTGCCTTCGATCGCGCAGTCGTTGCAGGCGTCGAATTCGGTGACGGGGCTGTCGGTCACGGTTTTCGCGGCGACTTATGCGTTGCTGGCGCCCGTGCTGGCGACGGCCACGGCGCCGTGGCCGCGCAAGCGGGTGCTGGTCGGGGCGCTGGTGGTGCTGGCGGTGGCCAATCTGCTGTCGGCGCTGGCGCTGGATATCGGGACGCTGCTGGCCAGCCGCGCGTTGGCGGCGGTGGGGGCGGCGGCCTATACGCCGACGGCGACGGCGGCGGGTGGGGCGCTGGTGCGGCCGGCGTTGCGGGCGAGGGCGTTTTCGCTGGTCACGGGCGGGTTGACGGTGGCGACCGCGCTGGGGGTGCCGCTGGGCAATCTGGTCAGCCATTGGTTCGGCTGGCGCACGGCGCTGGGCATGGTGGCCGCGCTGGCGGCGCTGGCCTGTGCCGGGGTGGCGCTGATCATGCCGGCTTTGCCGGGGCAGGCGCGTTCGCCGCTGCGCGTGCGCCTGGCGGTGCTGCGCCGGCCCGCGGTGGCCTGGGTGCTGCCCTTGACGGTGGTCGGCATGACGGCCTGCTACATCGTTTACGCCTACAGCGTGCCCGCGTTGCAGGCCCTGGGGGTCGCCGACGGGCGCATCGGCATGATGCTGCTCTGCTACGGCGCCGGGGCGGTGCTGGGCAATCTGCTTGCGGGGTACGGGGCCGATCGCTGGGGACCCACTCCGGTGTCGATCGCCGCCTACGTGGCCATGGCCGCGTCATTCGGCACCATGGCGTGGCTGGCCGCGGCCGGCGCCGGGCATGACGCGGCGGTGGGGCTGCTGGTGCTGGTCTGGGGCATGAGCAGTTGGGGACAGACGCCGCCGCAGCAACTGCGCCTGACCAATGCCGCGCCGCAGGAGGCTCCGCTGGTGGTGGCCCTGAACGCTTCCTGCATCTACCTGGGCATCGCGCTGGGAACCGCGCTGGGCGCGGGGCTGCTGACGCACGGCGCGGCGCTGGGTTTTGCCGTGTCCGGGCTGGTCGCGCTGGCCGCGCTGGGATTCGTCGCCGTCCTGGCGACGCAGGACGGCGGTGGCCCGCGCTAGCCCGCCGGGCCGCCCGCCGTGGCGCCGTCGCTCTGCAGGCGCAGCCACACCCGCCGCATGCTGAAGTCGTCGGGGTCCATGTCGATATGGAACCCGAGCCGGTCCATCAGCGCCAGCATCGGCCGGTTGTTGCCCAGCACCACGCCCTCGATGACGGCCAGCCCCTGCTGGCGCGCGGCATCCACCAGCGTCGTCATCAACTGGATGCCCAGCCCCCGGCGTTGCCAGGCGTCGCCGATGACCAGCGCGTACTCGGCGCTCTCGCCGTCGGCGTTGAGCAGGTAGCGCGCCACGCCGATGACGGTCTCGCGCAGTTCGCCGGGGTGGTCGGGATCGGCTTCCCAGATGGTGGCCACCAGGGCCAGTTCCCGGTGGTAGTCGACCTGGGTGTAGCGCGCCAGCGTCCGCGGCGAGAGTTCGCGCATGAACGAGATGAAGCGCATATAGCGCGTGTGCTCGGACAACTCGCGGGTGAAGTCCTGTAGCGGCGCAGCGTCCTCGGGCCGGATGGGGCGGATGGTGTAGGGCGAGCCGTCCTTGAATTGCAGGTGCCTGACCAGGCGGGCGGGGTAGGGATGGATGGCCATGTGGGCATAGCCGCCCAGGCCCGCGTCGGCCTCGCCCGCGGTCTCGCGCGTGAGGGTGATGCGGGTGTCGGCCGCGACGACCCGGTCGCCGTCGATCATGACCGGATCGATGTCGATGGTCTCGATGTCGGGCAGCGCGCAGACGATTTCCGATATGCGGACCAGCACGTCTTCGAGCGCGTCGTGGGCGCGTGGCGAGAGCTGGTCCGCCAGCGCGTAGCGCCATACCGGCGAACGTTCCATCAGGCGGCGCGCCAGGAAGCCGTTGAGCGGCGGCAGCTCCAGGCTGCGGTTGGAGGGGTTTTCGCTGCGCGAGCGCGCGGATCCGAAACGGATCACCGGCCCGAACAGCGCGTCGCGCGCCACGCCCATGGAGACCTTGGCCGAACCGGGAGGTCCGGCCATGGCTTCCACGGTGATGCCTTCGATGTACGCCTGCGGCGCGGCCGCATGGGCATTCGCCAGCATGCGATGGTAGGCCGTGACGAGCTCGGTGCTGTTGCGGATGTCCAGGTGCACGCCGCGGACCGCCGACTTGCGCACCACGTCGGGCGAGTCGATCTTGATGGCTACCGGAAAGCCGATCTGCTGGGCGGCGATCACGGCTTCGGCCGGCGTGCGGGCCAGCAGGACCTGGACCACCGGAATGTGGAAGGCCGCCAGCAACGCCTTGCTCTCGGGTTCCGTCAGGGTCAGCCGTCCCTCCCGGCGGGCGCCGTCGAGCAGGATGCGCGCGCCGGCCAGGTCGGGTTCCTGGCCCGGTGGTTCGGGCGGCGGGGTCTGCAGCAGCAACTGTTGGTTGTAGTGATAGGTGGCGAGGTTGCCGAAAGCGTCCACCGCCGCCTCGGGCGTGCGGAAGGAGGGCGAGCCGGCATCGTCCAGGATGCGGCGCAGCGGGCGCATGGCGGCATCGCCCATGAAGCAGGTGATGACCGGCTTCGGCGCCTTGGGGGCGGTGGCGGCCAGGGCCTGCGCCACCGCGCGCATGTCGGCCTCGGGATCGGGCGACAGCACGGCCAGCACGCCGTCTACCCCGGCGTCGGTGACGATGGCCTGCACGGCCCGCGCGCAGGCCTGGGGGTCGGGCGCCGAGAATTCGACCACGGGATTATCGGTCCAGGCATTGGCGCTGAGCGTGGCCGCCAGTTGCCGGCGCGTGTCCTCGCCCAGTTCCGCGCGCATGGCCGGCCGGCCCGGTCCCAGTTGGTCGAGCGCCAATTGCGCCGGGCCGCTGCCGTTGGCCAGCACCGCGATGCGCCGGCCGCTGGGCAACTTGGCGAAACCCAGCGCCTTGACCGCCGAGAACAGTTGCACGAAATAGCGGACCCGCACCGCGCCCGCGCGGCGCAGCGCGGCGTCGAAGACCATGTCGGGCGATATGGAGGGCGGTCCCGCCGGCACGGCGGGGGCGGCATCGTCCGTGCCCAGCGGCCGTACGCTGGTGCGCTCGCGGCCCGGGTGGCCCGCCTTGAGCACCACCACCGGCTTGACGCTGGCGGCGGCGCGGATCGCGCTCATGAACTCGCGGGCATCGCGCACATCCTCCAGGTAGAGCGCGATGCTGTCGGTGCGCGCGTCGGCCACGAGGAAGTCCAGCACGCGGGGGACATCCAGCGCCGCTTCGGCTCCCAGGGAAACCACGGTCGAGAAGCCGGTCCGGTTGTCGTCGGCCCAGTCCATGACTACCGCCATGATGGAGCGGGACTGCGTGACGAGGGCGACGCGGCCCGAGCGCCCCAGCAAGGGATGCACGCTGGCGTTGAGGCCGGCGTGGGGCCGTTGCAGCCCGAAGCTGTGCGGCCCCAGCAGCACGCAGTCGTGGGCCGAGGCCCAGGCGCGGCAGAAGTCGTTGTCGTCGCGCGAGGGTTCGTGCGTGAGGACGGCCACCGCCCGCGGCCGGGCGGGCGCCAGCGTCTCCAGCGTGGTCCGCAGTGCGTCGCGGGGGACGGCGACCACCGCGAGATCGGGCCGCTCGGCCGCCTGGGCCAGTTCCGCGGGCAGGACGCAGGCCTGCCGTTCGTCCAGCCGCAGCTCGGTGGTCCGGGCGCGCAACTCGGCGGGCAGGGACGCCATCAGCGGCAGCGGCCGGACGCTGACGGTGATCAGCGAGCGGGGATCGAACAGCGGAGACAGGGCGTGCCGGGACATGGCCCTCCTTTCAGGACGAGGACGCGGCGGTTCGTGGCGGCTCGGGAGCGTACGGATCGGCTGCAATACAATACTACCCCGGTCGAGCCCCTCGCGCGCCCAGTATTCACATCAGGACAAGAGCCGTTTTCCTATGAGCACCGATTCCTCGTCGTCCGGCCGCAACTCCGCGGTCCGCACTCGTTTCGCGCCGTCGCCCACGGGCTTCCTGCACCTGGGCGGCGCGCGCACGGCCCTGTTCTCGTGGGCGTTCGCGCGCCATCATGGCGGCACCTTCGTGCTGCGGATCGAGGACACCGACCTGGAGCGTTCCACGCCCGAGGCGGTGCAAGCCATCCTGGACGGCATGGAGTGGCTGGCGCTGGAGCACGACGAAGGCCCGTTCTACCAGATGCAGCGCATGGACCGCTACCGCGAAGTCCTGGCGGGCATGCTCGACGCCGGCACGGCCTACTACTGCTACTGTTCGCCCGACGAACTCGAAGCCATGCGCGAGCGCGCCCGCGCCGAAGGGCGCAAGCCGCGCTACGACGGCACATGGCGGCCCGAGCCGGGCAAGACCCTGCCGCCGGTGCCCGCGGGCCGCAAGGCCGTCGTGCGTTTCCGCAATCCGCTGGACGGCGACGTCACCTGGAGCGACCTGGTCAAGGGCCCCATCACCATTGCCAACGCCGAGCTGGACGACCTCATCATCGCCCGGCCCGACGGTACGCCCACCTACAACTTCTGCGTGGTGGTGGACGACTGGGACATGGGCATCACCCACGTCATCCGCGGCGACGACCACGTCAACAATACGCCGCGCCAGGTCAACATCCTGAAGGCCCTGGGCGCGACGCTGCCGGAATACGGCCATGTGCCCATGATCCTGGGGCCCGACGGCGAGAAACTGTCCAAGCGCCATGGCGCCGTCAGCGTCATGCAGTACGACGACCAGGGCTACCTGCCGGAAGCCATGATCAACTACCTCGCGCGCCTGGGCTGGAGCCACGGCGACGACGAGATCTTCACGCGCGAGCAACTGGTCGAGTGGTTCGATACCCGCAGCCTGTCGAAGTCCGCGGCGCAGTGGGATCCCAAGAAACTCAACTGGGTCAACGCCCACTACATCAAGCACAGCACCGACGCCGACCTGGCCGCGCGCGTCGCGCCGCGCATCGCCAGGCGCGGTGGGGCGGTCGACGGCGGGGACCTGCCGGCCATCATGGCGCTGCTCAAGGAGCGGGCCGAAACGCTCGAGCAACTGGCCGACGACGCCATGTTGTTCTGCGGCGAATTCGATGCCGCCGCCACGCCGCCAGAACTGGTCGCGCAGCACCTGACCGATGGCGCGCGCGCGATCCTGCGCGACTTCGCGCAGGAGGCCGGCAAGATCGAATGGACCCGCGAGCAGATTTCGGCGCTGATGAAGGCAACCCTGGCCAAACACGGCGTCAAGATGCCGGCGCTTGGCATTCCGCTGCGGGTGGCCGTGACGGGGCGGGCGCAGACGCCGGCCATCGATGCGGTCCTGTCATTGCTTGGTCGTGAGAAAGTGCTGGCCCGCTTGCACGCGGTTTAAAAACCGTGCATAATCTCGCTTCTTCGCAGGACGGGGGTATAGCTCAGCTGGGAGAGCGCTTGCATGGCATGCAAGAGGTCAGCGGTTCGATCCCGCTTACCTCCACCAGTCCAAGAAGAAGTTGTGCAGTACTGTAGTTCCGGGTCCCCTTCGTCTAGAGGCCTAGGACATCACCCTTTCACGGTGAGTACAGGGGTTCGAATCCCCTAGGGGACGCCAGCCGAACAGGCTGGCAGCAGTAAAAATATGCCGCTGCGGAGCGGTAGTTCAGTTGGTTAGAATACCGGCCTGTCACGCCGGGGGTCGCGGGTTCGAGTCCCGTCCGCTCCGCCAAGAATCAGAAAACCCTGCTAAATCCCGTGTTTAGCAGGGTTTTTGCTTTTCCGCTCCGACATTCTTGGAGCCCATCAAGCTTTCGAGTCTTGGGTTTTGGTACCAAAATGTGGTACTTCCCATAAATGAAAGCCAAGCATCAGCGCACGCTGGAACTGATCTTCTCCCGTCCGACCCCAGGCGGAGTGAAGTGGTCGGCCATAGGGCAAAGGCGCTGTTGCTTCCATCCGCAAATGGCTCGAAGAATCAGGCGTCAAGCCATGAAGAATGTGATGAACATCGACGGCTATCAAGCAGTTATCCAATTTGACCCGGAAAAGATGTTCCGGGGAGAGTTCGTCGGACTCAATGGTGGGGCCGACTTCCATGCGTCGGATGTTCCCGGCCTCGTTCGCGAAGGGAAGGCATCGCTCAAGGTCTTTCTCGATATATGTGAGGAGCGTGGCATTGAGCCGCGCAAGCACTTTTCAGGGAAGTTCAATCTGCGTGTTTCCGCGAAGGTACACGAAGCCGCGAGCATTGCCGCGGCGGCGGAAGGCGAAAGCCTCAATCAATGGATTGCGAAGACCATCGAAGAGGCTGTGTCCACGCATTGAGAACACGGGTGAGATGCTTGGGTTCGAGTGCCGCCCTGCGTGGACTCGCAAGCAGAAATATGGCTATAATCCAGGTCCCGCTTGAAAAACGTTTCTGCGGGCATCCACCCAGGTGGATGGCAGTGACCGTGGGGGTATAGCTCAGCTGGGAGAGCGCTTGCATGGCATGCAAGAGGTCAGCGGTTCGATCCCGCTTACCTCCACCACGAAGTCGTTGCTGTAGTTCCAGGTCCCCTTCGTCTAGAGGCCTAGGACATCACCCTTTCACGGTGAGTACAGGGGTTCGAATCCCCTAGGGGACGCCAGCCGCCACGGGTTGGCAGCAGTAAAAAATGCCGCTGCGGAGCGGTAGTTCAGTTGGTTAGAATACCGGCCTGTCACGCCGGGGGTCGCGGGTTCGAGTCCCGTCCGCTCCGCCAAGGAATTCCAAGGGTTAGTGCGCTAGCAGCCACTAGCCCTTTTTCATTTCCCGCGTCTCTTCGCATGTCGATTCGTCGGCTGAAAATGTCGATTGGGCTGCGATCGATTGACAATCCCCGTAGCGACTTTCAACATCCACGCCGTACACGAGCATTCCGCATGGTGCTTGCCGGCGGGCCGCTTCCTTTCTTGCCGGTGCTGGCACCGGGCCCGTCATCCCGCGGAGTGTCATCGATCATGCGATTTCCCATTGACCCAGCCGGCCTGCAGCGCCGCCGGCTTTTCAAGTTCACCGCGTCGGCGCTGGCGATGCAGGCGGTTGCCGCCTGCGGCGGCGACGCCAATGCTGCCGGCGGCAATGCCAGCGACGCGGTGCGCGAGGCGGTGGCCGGCTTCGGCGCGCTGGCTCCCGAGGGCACGCATTGCCTGGTGCGCGCCGACGTTCCCAATGCGCCCTGGAGCGCGAGCTACAACCCGGATCGGCAGCTGTTCATCGGTAGCGCGGTCAAGACCTTCATTCTTGGCCAGTTCGTGATCGACGCGGAAACGTCGTACAACGGTATTTCCGGGAACATGCCGCAGACCATCAGCGATGCGGTCCGCTCTCCCGGCAGTCCCGTATTCGGCAACCTGGACGGTACGCTGCCCGCCAAGTACGCTCTCGAGGCGATGATCGCCCACAGCGACAATACCGCCACCGACATGGCCTACGCCGCGGTCGGGGCGGACCGGGTGCGGCAGTTGATCGCGAGGGCCGGACTGACGCATACCCGGATCCCGGACTCCACGCGCCGCCTGTTCTCGTACCTGACCGGGGCCCCGGACGGCGTGGACCTGGGCTGGGAGGCATTGATGGCGGAACTGGCGAAGCCTTCCCTGCCGAATGCGCGGCAGGCGATCAACGACAAGCAGTCGATGCTCAGCACGGCGACCGAACTGGTGGAGTGGTACCGGCAGTCGCTGTCGGGGAAGTTCTTCACCCAACCGGCGACCATGACGGAGTTCAAGCGGATCCTGGCGATGGCCGACGCCATTTCCCTGGTGGTGCCGGCGGACATCATCGCTTATGGCAAGGGGGGCAGCATCGACTGGCTCGATTTCCATACCATCAGCTTTCCAGGCCAGATGATCGTGGACCGGGTGCCGGTCACGTTCTGCTTCACCTACAACTGGCGGGGCCCGGAAAGCAGTACCGGCGCGCCTTTCCAGGCGTTCGTGAAGGCCGTCCGCCCGGTGCTGCAGGCTTGCGTGGACGCCATTCGCAAATAGGGCGGGAAGAGGCAGGATATGGATACCGCGGCATCGTTCGAAAGCCTGGGGCGCGATCAATGCGCGGCGGCCCCCGCGCCGGGGGCCTGGGTCCACCAGGTTGCCCTGGCCCTGATGAGCCGGCCCCAGGACGAGGCCATCTTTCTTGCGTTGCAGGCGCTGGGCGCGATGGCCCAGGTCGATCGCGCATGGATGTTCGAGTACGATGCCCGCGCCTTGCGCTTTCGCAACACCCATGAATGGTGCCGGTCCGCCATCTCGTCGCATGTGAGCGATCTGCAGGATGCGCCGGTCACCATGATCGCGTGGCTGCATCGCGCGCTGAGTCTGCAGCGCGCGGTCATGATCCACGACGTGGGGCGGCTGCCGCGGGCGGCAAGGTCCTTGCGGGCGGAGATGCAGCGCCAGCAGGACCGCAGCGTGCTCTGCGTGCCCGTATTCCATGAAGGGCGCCTGCGCGCGTGCATAGGTTTCGACGCGACGCGTGAGCCCGTGCGCTGGCAGCCGGCGCAGGCGCTGGGCCTGTTCTTGTGCGCGGACCTGATCGCGCAGGCCCGCTATGGCGGCACGGATGCCGGGTGCGGTCGGGCGCAGGCGCAGTTCTACGAGCCCTTGCTTTACCTGCGGCAGGGGCACGGGACGCGGGGGTTGGCCCCGGCGGACATCCTGGGCGTCCGTTCGGCGCGGGATTATTCCCTGATCTGGCTGGCGGGCGGCGATTCGGTCAAGGACATGCGGCCCCTGTCCGCCTGGGCGGCGCTGCTGCCCCTGGAGAGTTTCATGCGTATCCACCGCACGGCGCTGATCAACCTGGGGCACGTGAAGGTGCTGGAGCGGGGCGCTTCCAGGCCCTGGACCGTCCAACTGCGCGGACTGGGCCAGCCGTGGTCGGTATCGCGTCCCTATCGCCAGGAGCTGCGTTCCAGGCTGGGGGTCTGACGCGGCGGAAACCGGCGCGGCGGGGGGGGCGGTCAGCGCTCGTCGCCGCCGTCCCGGCGCTCTCGCCAGTTGCGCCGCATGAGAATGAACGTGAACGAGGTGGACCAGCCGATCAGGATCAGGCCGACCAGGGGTTCCACCGAGGCCAGCAGGCGCAATGGCCCGGTGGGAAAGATGTCGCCCAGGCTCTGGGTGGTGAAGGTTTCCAGCCCGAAATAGATGTAGGCCAGCGGACCCGCGCCGGCCGCGCCGGTCAGGTGTCCCAGTCCCAGCCATTCGGCGCCTATCCAGTAGCCGGCTCCGAAAAGCAGCCCTTCCAGACAATGGGCGGCGATGATGGCGCAGATCAGTACGCCTATGTTCGCCCGTCCGCTCCATCGCCGCGGATGGATGGAGGAGATGAAGCGCAGGGCTTCGTAGTGCAGGGCGACGGTGCCGATGGAGAAGGCCACGGTCAGGCCGATGGCCAGGAAGTAGTGCGAAGGAGCCATGTCCGGGATCCAGCAGGAGGGGATGCGTAGGCGTTAGAGGCGTGCGGGGGGCCGCCGGCATCGCCTCTTTGTCAGCACTTGTTGCGGGCGCGCGGCGATTATTGCAGTTGTAGCACTCCCCGGACCGCGGCCGTTCGTGACGGCGCGGAGGGGTGCTACGCTTGATGGCCCCAAGAAGAAGGAGAATATCCATGAAATTGAACTGGAAAATCCTGATCGCGGCGGCCGTGGTGCAGGGGCTGGCGGCCTGCGCCCAGCAGGGCGGCGCGGCGGGCGGTCCCGGCGCCAAGGCGGATGCCTCGATCCTGACGGCCTATCACTGGCGCCTGCAGCAGGCGCTGAATGCAACGGGCGCTCCCCAGCCCGATGCCGTGAACACCCATGGCGGCCAGGCGCTGCAACTGACCTTTGCCGGCGAGCGCGTGTCCGTGGCCGGCCTGTGCAACATGCTGGGCGGCGGCTACCGTGTCGACGGGGCGCGGATGTCCATTACGCAGATGGTCGGCACGCTGCGCATGTGCGCCGATCAGGCACTGATGAGATACGAGCGGGACGTGGCCGAACGGCTGCCGACGGTGTCGGGCTGGGAGATCCTGGACGGTGCCGCCCGGCCGGAAGCGGGGACGTCGCCCGCCCTGAAGCTGACCTTTGCCGACGGCAGCCAGTGGCGGCTGGCTGGCACGCCCACCGACCAGACGCGCTACGGCTCGGCGGGCGAGACCATGTTCCTGGAGGTGGCCCCCGACCTGGTGCCGTGCAGCCATCCCCTGATCCCGAACATGAAGTGCATGCGTGTGCGCACGGTCAGCTACGACGCCGCCGGCATCAAGCAGGGCTATGGCGACTGGGAGGCCTTCTACGGCAATATCCAGGGCTACACCCACACGGCGGGCGTGCGCAACGTGCTGCGGGTCAAGCGCTATACCGTCGCCAACCCGCCGGCCGACGCGTCGCGCCATGCCTACGTGCTCGACATGACCGTCGAGAGCGAGCAGGTGCCGGGGCGCTGAGCCCCGGCCGGCGCTTCACCCCAGGCGCCGCGCGGCGTCCAGGGCCAGGCCCGTTCCGATGCTGCCGAACGTGTCTCCCTGGACCGCGCGCGCCGCGGGCAGCAGGGCGGCGACCCGGTTGCGCAGCAGCGGCACGCTGCTCGATCCCCCCGTGAAGAACACCGTATCGACCGCCCGCGCGGCAACGCCGGCGGTGTCCAGCAGCCCCGCGATCGTCCCGCCGATCCGGTCCACCAGGTGTTCGATGGCGGCATCCAGGTCGGCGCGCGTCGCCACCTGGACCAGTCCGGGCTCGACGCGGCCCAGGTCCATCCGGGCCTCGGGCTCGGCGGCCAGCGCGATCTTCGCTTCCTCGACCTGGAAGGCCACCCAGTGGCCCGCGCGCTCCTTGACCAGTTCCAGCAGCCGGGCGAGCTTGTCCTTCTCGGCCGATTCGTGGAACAGCTCGGCCAGCATGGTGGCCGACTTGCGGGCATAGACCTGGTTGATGGTGTGCCAGGAAGCCAGGTTGAAGTAGGGCGTCGAAGGCATCTCCTTGCCGCTGGCCAGGCGGCTGCCCAATCCCAGCAGCGGCATGACGGTGCGCAGGCTCAGGTACTTGTCGAAGTCGGTGCCGCCGATGTGGACCCCGCCATTGGCGAGGATGTCCGCGCGCCGGTCGGCATCGGCCGCGCGCGCGGGGTTCAGGCGTATCAGCGTGAAGTCCGACGTGCCGCCCCCGATATCCACCACCAGCACCAGTTCCTCGCCCGTGATCTGCGACTCGTAGTCGAATGCGGCCGCCATGGGTTCGTACTGGAATTCGACATGGCGAAAGCCCACCTCGCGGGCGATGTCGGCCAGGGTTTCCTGGGCTTTCGCGTCCGCCCGCGGATCGTCGTCGACGAAGAAGACGGGACGGCCGAACACGGCCTGGTCGAAGGTCCTGCCGGCCGCGCGCTCGGCGCGCCGCTTGAGTTCCCCGATGAAGCGGGCGAGCAGCAGGCGGAACGGCAGTGCCCGGCCCTGGACCTCGGTATGGCCCTCCATGAGCGGCGTGCCCAGCAGGCTCTTCAGGGCCCGCATCAGCCGGCCGTCATAGCCTTCCAGGTAGTCGCGGACCGCCGCGCGCCCGAAACTGGTGTCGATATCCTCGGCGTGGAAGAAGACCGCGGAGGGAAAGGTGGGCTGGCCGTCTTCCAGCGGCAGCAGGGAGGGGGCGGAGGGCCGGTGCCAGCCGACGGTGGAGTTGGACGTCCCGAAATCGACGCCGCATGCGTTTGAGATCATGAGGGGAAAGGAAAAAGGCGCCGCGGCCCCGGTGGGGACTGCCTTTCGGCCGCGGAGTGGGCCCGCGGTGGAAAATGCAGATCGATATGCGGGCTTGGCATGGCCCGCTTGGGCGGGCCGGTGTTAAAACGTGGAACGACGCCATTGTATGCGCAGCCACGGATTGTGCTCCCTCCGGTGCATGGTCCTCGTCCACAGGAGTCTTTCGCATGTCATTCAAAGCCCTTGTCGCGGTCGTTGGAGTGTCGCTGGCCGGCGCCGGATGCGCCGTCGCGCCCGTGGGGGAAGACGCGGCGCTGAAGCAGGCCATCGCCAGCCCGGCGCGCACGCCGGCGTTCGCCGCCCGCGATTCCGCCCGCAAGCCTTACGAGGTGCTGCATTTCTTCGAGCTGCGGCCGGACGCCGCCGTGGTCGAGATCTCGCCCGGGGCCGGCTATTGGACCGAGATTCTCGCGCCGTACCTGAAGCCGCGCGGGACCTACTACGCGGCCCAGTATCCCCAGGACGGCGGGGGCCGCGCCTACTACCAGGAGTACTACCGGAATTTCCGCGCCAAGCTGGATGCCGATCCCGCCCGGTACGACCGGGTCCGGGTGACGGCTTTCGGCAAGGGCCGCTACGACATCGCCCCGCCGGGAAGCGCCGATATCGTGCTGACTTTCCGCAACCTGCACAACTGGATGAACGACGGCTATGCCGAGGACGTGATGGCCGCCTTCTACCGGGCCCTCAAGCCGGGCGGCATCCTGGGCATCGAGGCCCACCGGGGCCGGACCGACAAACCCCAGGATCCGCGCGCGGCCGACGGCTACGTGCGGCAGGACTATGCGATACGGCTCGCGCAGCAGGCGGGCTTCGTCTTCGCCGGCAGTTCGGAGGCGCTGGCCAATCCCCGTGATACCAAGGATCATCCGGCGGGCGTCTGGACGCTGCCCCCGACCTTCCGGCTGGGCGACAAGGACCGCGAACGCTACGCCGCGATCGGGGAGGCCGACGGGTTCCTGTTGAAATTCCGCAAGCCCTAGCACCCAGCACTTCGCCGGCCATGCTCGATCTCAACGAATTCGTCACATTCGCTGCCATCGTCGAAGCGGGGAGTTTTTCCCGGGCGGCTGAACGGCTCGACGTCTCCAAGGCGCTGGTCAGCAAGCGTGTGGCCGCCCTTGAGCACACGCTGGGCGTCAAGCTGCTGAACCGCACCACCCGGAAATTGGGGCTGACGCCGGCCGGGGCGGTTTTCTACGAGCGCTGCCAGCAACTGGTATCGCATGCGGACCTGGCGCGGCACGAACTCGAACACTTTCGCAGCACGCCGGGAGGGCTGATCAAGGTCAGCGCCTCGATTGCGTTCGGGCGCCTGCACCTGGTGCCGGCCATCAGCCGATTCCTGGCCAATCATCCGGACATCTCGGTGGAGCTCGAATTGAGCGAGAAATTCGCCGACCTGATATCGGGCGATGCCGATGTCATCGTGCGCCAGGCCGAGGAGCCGCGGCTGATGTCGCTGGTGGCACGCAAGCTTGCGCCGCTGCGGCAGATCGTCTGCGCCAGCCCGTCGTATCTGGCGCGCCACGCCGCGCCGCTGCGGCCCGATGACCTGGCCAGCCACAATTGCCTGGTCCGCACCGCCAACCCTCGCAATGAATGGGTTTTCCACGACCAGGACGGCGCCCGGCATGCGGTCCGGGTGCAAGGCAATTTCAAGGCGAACAATGCCGACGGCGTGCTGGTCGCCACATTGCAGAGCCTGGGCATCGGCGCCATGCCGTCGATGGTGGCCGCCGAATACGTGCGCTCGGGCAAGCTGGTCCGTCTGCTTTCCGGCTACAGCCTGGCGCCGCTCGTGCTCTATGCCGCCTATCTTCCCAATCCCACCCAGCCCCAGTGCGTGCAGACCTTCGTCAACTTCCTGTGCGCCGAATTCGGAGATTCGCCCTATTGGGACAAGGGCTTGAGCTTCGTCTGATCGGTTCTCCTGGTGAACAGTGTGTTCACCGCTGCGCGTTGCTCGCGTCCCGGGCTTGGGCCACCATAGATTCGCGTCCCCATTCCTAAAAAACCGGCGCGAGGAGACTCCCAATGCTATTGAAGCGATATGCGGCGCTGACGCTGTTCGTGGCCCTTCCCGCGGCACAGTGCCTCGCCCAATCCGCGACCGCCTGGCCCAGCAAGCCCATCAGCCTGGTCGTGGGTTTTACCCCCGGCGGGCCCAGCGACATCCTGGCGCGAGCCATGGCCAAGCAGATGAGCGAGCGCCTGGGGCAGCCCATCGTCATCAACAGCCGGCCCGGCGCCGGCGGCAACATTGCCGCGGCGGCCGTGGCCGGCAGCCCCGCCGATGGCTATACCTGGCTGTTCGGCAACAACTCGATTCTTTCCACCAACGCCGCGCTTTACGCCAATCTGCCCTTCGATCCCGAGAAGGATTTCGCCGCGGCGGGGCTGGTGGGAGTCCAGCCCAGCATTCTCGTGGTCAACAGCAACGTTCCGGCCAGGTCGGTGCGCGAGCTGGTCGCGCTCGCACGGTCCAAGCCCGGCGAACTGAACTATGCGTCGTCGGGCGCCGGAGCCGCCGCGCACCTGGTGGGGCAATGGCTGGTGACTTCGGCCGACCTGAAGATCGAGCACGTTCCGTACAAGGGCGCCCAGCCGGCCCTGACCGACATGATCGCCGGCCAGGTGCAGCTGATGTTCGCCACGGCCGCTTCGGTGGTGCCATACATCAACCAGGGCCGCCTGCGCCCCCTGGCGGTGACGAGCGCAAAGCGCATGCAAGAGTTTCCGGATGTGCCGACCATGATCGAGGCGGGTTTCGACGGTTTCGTGGCCGAGACGTGGCACGGCATCGTCGTCCCGGCCGGCACGCCTCCCGCCATCGTCGAGCGCATCAACCAGGAGATAAGGCACGCGCTGGACAGCAAGGAGATCCGGGCCCAGTTCCGCGAGCTGGGGGTCGAGCCCGCGCCCGGCACTACCCAGGCCTTTGCCGATTTCATCAAGTCGGAAACCCCCAAATGGACGAGGCTGGTCAAGGATTCCGGGGCCCGCGTCGAATGAGTTCGCATGCAGCCGATACCGGCGATGCCCCGCTGTGCGCGGCCGCCGACCCCCATACGCGCCGGCCGGCGTTCCGCCTGCCCGCCGCCAGCTGCGATACCCACGCGCACCTGTTCGGGCCGGCGCATGCCTACCCCTACGATCCCCGGCGCGTCTACACCCCGCCCGCCGCGCCGCTGGAGCAGTACCGGCGCATGCTGGACACCCTGGGCGCAAGCCGGGCGGTACTGGTCCAGCCCAGCGTATACGGCACGGACAACCGGCTGCTGCTGGATACCCTGCGCGCGGCGGGGCCGGACCTGCGCGGCGTGGCGGTCATCGATCCCGACGATACCGGCGTGGACCTTGCCGGCATGCACGAACTGGGCGTGCGGGGCCTGCGGGTGAACATCGTCGACAGGAAAGACGGCAAGGGCGAGCTGCCCCTGCCGGCATTGCGGAGGCTGGCCGACCGCATTGCGCCATTGGGCTGGCATCTGGAACTGCTGATGCACGCCGACGAATTTCCCGGCGTCGAGGCGCTGCTGGACGACCTGCCCACGCCATTGGTATTCGGGCACATGGGCTATCCGCACCCGGGCAGCGGGCCGGATGCGCCCGGCATGGCCGGACTGATACGCCTCATGCGGCGCGGCAAGGCCTGGGTGAAGCTGACCGGGCCCTATCGCATTTCGCACCAGCCCCTGCCTTACCGCGACGTCGACGCGCTGGCGGCGGAAATCGTCGCCCAGGCTCCCGATCGCGTGCTGTGGGGCAGCGACTGGCCCCATGTCATGGTTCAGGGACCCATGCCCAACGATGGCGCGCTCTGCGACCTGCTGCGAACGTGGGTCCCGGATGCCGCGACGAGGGAAAAAATTCTTGTGCACAACCCGGCGCGGCTATACGGCTTCGACGACGCCGGCGGTCAATCGCGCACGACAGCGTCATAAGGGGAAGTCTGTGTCAGATCCGGTACAACTCTCGAAAAACATCGCCCGTCTTTCCCGCCTGGAGCTGCCAGGCGCCGGCCAGGTGTGCGTCGCCGGCAAGTATGCGTATGTCGGCCATATTCCCAACAAGGCGCAGCTGGGAACCTCCATCGTCGATATCTCGGATCCGCGCAAGCCCGTGGTCGTCAGCCAGATCCACCTGGACGACCCGGAGTCGCACACCCACAAGGCGCGCGTGGTGGGCGACATCATGATCGTCAACAACGAACGCAACATGACCCGTATCGGCCGCAAGGCGGAAGAGCTTCCCGGCCTGCGCGCGCGGCTGCGCGAAACGCTGGGCCGCGACGCGACCCATGCCGAGCTGGCCCATGCCCTGAACGTGGACGCGGCCGACATTCCCAAGGTCGAGGAAGCCGAACGCCGGCCCTACGACCGCGGCGGCTTCAAGGTCTACGACATTTCGGACAAGACCCGGCCCCGGCTGCTCGTCCACCAGAAGACCGGCGGCATAGGCGTGCACCGCTTCGACATGGACGAGAACTACGCCTACATTTCCACCGAGATGGACGGCTACGTCGGCAACATCCTCGTCACCTACGACATACGCGACCCCAGCCGGCCCGAGGAGGTCTCGCGCTGGTGGATACCCGGGCAGCACATCGCCGGCGGCGAAACCCCGGCCTGGTCCGGGCGCAGGAACCGGCTGCACCACGCGCTGCGCTACGGGGACGAACTGTGGGCGGGGTTGTGGCATGGCGGCGTGGCGGTGATCGACGTCAAGGACATCCGCAAGCCGGCCACCCTGGGCAGTTTCAACTATCACCCGCCTTTTCCCGAGCCCTCGCATACCTTCATGCCGCTGGAGCAGCCCATAGGTGGACGCAGGATCGCGCTGGCCATCGATGAAGAGGACCATGCCCACGACGACGAGGAACTGGACCGGCGTCGAGGCCGGCCTCACGGCTGCCTGTGGGTGCTGGACGTAACCGACCTGTCGAATATCAAGGCCCTGTCGAGCTACGAAGTCAGTGAACTCGACTCACCCTGGAGCCGCGCCACGCCAGGACGCTTCGGCGCGCATCAGTTCCAGGAGCAGCGGCGGGGGACTCTGGTCTATTGCGCATGGTTCGCAGGCGGCCTGCGCGTGGTGGATGTCGCCAATCCCATGTCGCCGCGCGAAGCGGGGTACTTCATTCCTCACCCGGCGGCGGGCAAGGCCGCGCCGCAGACCAACGATGTATTCGTCGACGACCAGCATCGAATCTACATGGTCGACCGCTACGCCGGGTTCGACATCCTGGAGCATACCTAGCCCCGGCTCGCCCCGCCCCACCGGCCAGGGACCGCGGCGGTACCTGGCGGCGGTCGCGGGCCGGGACGCCGGATGTCGATTCAGCCTAGGTCCTGGAGGCCGGCAGCCGGGCGTAGCAGTGCTTGCAGATGGCCGCGGCGGGGTGCACATATTTGCCGCAGCCGGGGCACTGCTTGCCGTATCTTTCACGGGCGGCTTCACGCGACTTCGCCCGCTGGCGAACCTTGATGACGAGGATCCCTACGCCGATGACAGCGATGATGGCAATGAAAACAATCATGCTCTTCCCGTTGTAATTGCGCGAGCGAGTATAGGTGGCGTGTGTTATCGGAAGTTTGCAGGATGTCTCAGTTGTTAGAAAGGGCTTATCTTTTTTTTCGCAAAAAAGCGGCATGCCCGGGAAAAGGGAGTCGCCTCCGGTACAACAAAGGCTCCCGAGCCGCGGCTGCGTGCGGGATTCGGTTCCCTGGGGAGCGGGAAGAAAAGGCCGCGTGGCCCGAGTAGAAAAAACTGCCTGCTAGCGAACGGATACACATGGCTGGCGGATGGCAGGCAATGACGGCCGCGTTACATTTTCCGGCGTGCGCGCAGAAGAACGAGTAACTTGCGCAAATGGGCGCCCTGATCGGCCTCGCGGTAGGCCAGGTGCAGCGGCGATACCGCGTCCTTGTCCAGGATGCGCTGATAGACCACTCCTTCCAGCGCGATGCACTGCGTGTGCGAAGGCACGATGGCGATGCCCACGCCGGCCGCGACCAGCCCGATGATGGTGGAGGCCTCGCGGGCTTCCTGGACCATGCGCGGCCGGAATCCGGCTTTCGCGCACAGGTCCTGGACCTTCCAGTACAGGCCTATGCCGGCCTGGCGCGGATACATGACGAGCGGGTGGTCGCGCAGGTCGCCTATGTGGAGCGGCGCGGCCGCCAGGGGATGGCCGGCGGGAATCGCGGCCACGAGCGGCGAGCGCAGCCATTCCTCGATGGCGATGCCGGCCGGGATTTCCACCCCGGGATGCCGGAGTATGGCCAGGTCCAGCGTGCGCGCGTTGACGGCATCGAGCTGATCGACCGAGGTCATCTCGTGCAGGTCCATGTGCACCCGCGGATGGGAGAGCTGGAAATCCCGCAGGATGGACGGCAGCGAGGACAGCATCGACGATGCGGTATAGCCCAGCGAAATGGCGCCGATCTCGCCGGAGGCGGCGCTGCGGGCCTCTCCCTTCGCATCCTCCACTTGGCGCAGGATGCCGCGGGCGCGCTCCAGGAAATGCCGGCCCGCCTGGGTCAGCGCCACGCGCCGCTTGTCCCGTTCGAACAATTGCACCTTGAGTTCTTCTTCCAGCGCGCGGATCTGGATGCTGAGCGGCGGCTGGGCCATGTGCAGCCGCTGGGCGGCGCGCGTGAAGTTGAGTTCTTCCGCGACGGCGATGAAGTAGCGCAGGTGACGCAGTTCGATCATATCTTCAGGATATCAAAAACCCCCTATAAATTGTATTTCAGAATATCAAAAAGGAGGCATAGGATGCGGGGCATCGAGGAGGCGAGAGCAAAAAATGGATCAACGAGACAACTCCCCGGCAGGCGCCGTCCACCCCGTCATTGACAGGTTGGCGCGCCGGCTGCCGGTGGCCGCGCTGGGTTTGCGGTGCGCGCGCACGCCCGATGTCGTGCGGTGGGCCCGGGCCACGGGGCACCATGCCGTCTGGGTGGACCTGGAGCATAGCGCCATGCCCGTGGACGTCGCGGGGGCGCTTTGCGGAACCGCCGCGGACCTGGGGTTGACGGCGCTGGTCCGGGTGCCCGAGCGCGAGTACGGCGTCGTGGGGCGGCTGCTGGACGCGGGAGCCTCGGGCATCATTTTTCCCCGGGTGGAGACGGCCGGGCAGGCGGCGGACCTGGTGGCCGCCTGCCGTTTCCCGCCCCTGGGGCACCGGTCGGCCATCGCGACGCTGCCCTGCGTGGGATACCGCCGGGTGCCGGCGGCGGAGCTCTATGCCACCGCCAACCGTGCCACCCTCGTCAAGGTGCTGCTGGAAAGCCCGCTCGGCATCGAGAATGCCGAGGCCATCGCGAGCGTGCCCGGCGTGGACCTGCTGGCGATCGGCACCAACGATCTGTGCGCGGAGCTGGGCGTGCCTGGGGAGGCCACGCATCCCCTCGTGCGCGAGGCGCACGAAGCGGCGTTGCGCGCATGCCTGAGGGCGGGCAAGCCGCTGGCCATAGGCGGCGTCGCCGATGTCCGCTATGTGGCGGATTTGATCGCGCGCGGCGCCGCGCCGTTCATGATGACCGGCATAGACAGCGATCTGCTGGCCGCGGCGATGCGGGAGCGCGTCGACCTGGCCCTTGCTTCCCTGGAGACTGGCGATGCGGCCCGGGCGTAGAGGGTGCGGGGCACTGGCCCTGGCACTCGCATTGATGGCGGGGGGCCTGCCGGTCCATGCCCAGCGCGCGGTCACCATCGTGGTGCCGACGCCGCCCGGCGGGCCGATAGACCGCGTGGCAAGGGTGGTCGCCCAATATCTGCAACCCCGGCTCGACGCGCCGGTGGTGGTCGAGAACCGCCAGGGCGCGGCGGGCAAGATCGGCGCCCAGGCGGCGCTGCGCGCGCCCCGGGATGGCCAGACGCTGCTGGCGGTTTCGCCGTCCATCCTGACCGTGAACCCGGTGGTGGACCGCGCCGTGGGCTACGACCCGCTGAAGGATTTCACGCCCCTGGCCATCGTGGCGGCGAACTCGGGGGTGCTGGCCGTTCGCGCGGGCCTGCCGGTGGCGGATCTCGCGGGGCTGGTCGATTTTGCGAAGGCCCATCCCGACGGGCTGACCTACGCTTCCTTCGGCGTGGGCACCAGCCTGCACCTGCAGAGCGAGGAACTGTTGCAGACGCTGGGGATCACGGCGCGGCACGTGCCCTACAAGGGCGAGGCGCAGGCCATGAACGCGCTCGTGGCCGGTGAAGTCGACATGATGGTCTATGTCACCGCACCCATCGTGCCCTACGTCCAAAGCGGCAGGGTTCGCGCCCTGGCGGCGACGGGCGCGCGGCGATGGGAGTTGCTGCCCGGCGTGCCGACCTACGCCGAATCGGGTCTGCCCGCGCTGCGCGGCTACACCTATCGCTCATGGGTGGGGCTGGCCATGCCGGCGGGCGCGCCCGCGGCCCAGCAGGACGCGGTCGGGCGCGCGCTGCGCGACGCGATGGCCGAGCCGGGGCTGCGTCTGGCCCTGGAAGGCCAGGGCTTCGAACCCCAGGCCTACGACCCCGCGGCGATGCGCGAGGCGATTTCCTCCGAACTCGACCGCAACCGGCGCGTCGCCGCGAGCGGGCGCGTTCATCTCGATTGATCCACCACGGCTCCGCCATGACAGATTCCATGCTTGTCTCCACGCCCATGCGCGCGTCTTCCACGTTGGAGCGTCCCCGTTTCGACGTGCCGGCGGGCGCCTGCGATGCCCACGTGCACGTATTCGGGCCGGCCGACCGCTATCCGCGCGTTCCGCATCCTCATTACACGCTGCCAGACGGCGCGCGATCGAAGCTGGAAGAAGCGCTGGAGGCGCTGGGCGTGGAACGCTACGTGATCGTGCAGCCCAGCTACTACGGCACCGACAACCGCTGCATGCTGGATGCGCTGGAGCGCCGCGGCGACCGCGCGCGCGGCGTGGCCATGATCGACGACGACATCGAGGACGAAGCGCTGGCGCGCATGCACGAGCGAGGCGTGCGCGCGCTCAGGCTGGACCTCTTCCTGCGCGCCCGGTTGCCGGGCAGGGAACTGCGGGCGTATATCGAGCGCAGCGTGCGCCGCGCCTCGCGCCTCGGCTGGCACGTGCAGTTCTATACCCCGGGATCGGTGGTGCGCGACCTGATTCCGTTCCTGCCGTCGATCGACGCCGACTTCGTCATCGACCACATGGGATACATGCTCGAGGCCGATGGCCTGACCCGCGAGGATTTCGACCGCCTGCTGCGGGCGGCGCACGAGGGGCGCGGCTGGTTCAAGCTGTCCGGTCCCTATCGCCTGGCCAAGGACCGCAACTACGCCAGACTGCGCCCGCTGGCCCGGGCCATCGTCGAGACCCTGCCCGACCGCGTGATCTGGGGCAGCGATTGGCCGCACATTCCCGACGGCGACCTCGATACGGGGAGTCTGCTGAACCTGCTGGCGGACTGGGTCCCAGAGCCGGAGGGGCTGCGGCGCATCCTCGTCGACAATCCCGCCAGGCTGTTCGGCTTTCCCGCGGCGAGACGGCCATGATCGGATTGCGCTGCATCCAGGAGCTGGATACGTCGGGGGCGCGGGCCGCGGCCACGTTCGAGCACGAGGGGGCGCGCTACCTGGCCGTGCCGCAATTGGCGCGCGACGTCGAAGGCAGGCCCGCCGACATGACCGCGGGGGACAGCGATACGCAGGTGCTGGTCTACCGCTGGGAGGGGGGCCGCTTCGTGCCGCACGCGACCCTGGACGCTCCGGGGGGCGAGGACGCGGAGTTCTTCCGCATCGGCGAGCGCGCCTTCCTGGCCGTGGCCTGCCTCCGGTCCGGTTCCGGCCCCTACGACATGCGGCCGGGGTCGATCATCTTCGAAGTGGAAGGCGGGCGTTTCCTGCCTTTCCAGCGGGTGCCGAGCTTCGCGGCCAAGCAATGGAAGCACGTAGGGATCGGCGCGCGGCATTTCCTGGCGCTGGCCCAGTGCGTGGCCGGGCCGGGCGAGACGCCGGCCCCGGAGGACATGTCGACCCTGTACGAATGGAACGGCCGGGACTTCTCCGTCTTCCAGCGCATCGATTCCGCCTGGGGCTACAACTGGGCCGGCATCGAAGTCGACGGCCACCAGCTGCTGGCCTACGCCGACCATGTCCGGCCGTCGCGGCTGCTGCGTTGGAACGGCACATCGTTCGAGCACTTCCAGGACCTGGACGGCAACAGCGGGCGTGCCTTCTGTCATTTCGTGACGGGCGGGCGGCATTGGCTGGCCTTCTGCAATCTGCTCGGTGACACGCTGTTGTACCGGTGGACGGACAACCGGTTCGTGCCCCATCAGGTGGTGTCCGGTCCTGGCGGCCGGGAGTTCGCGTGGCTGGACGACATCCAGGCGCTGGTGGTGGTGAGTTTCCTGCGCGGTACCCGCGAGGCTCCCGTCACGGACCTGGAGTCCGTCATCTACCGGCTCGCCGATGACAGGCTGGTTCCCGCCGTATCGTTCGCCACCCGTGGCGGTACCGACGCGGCGTACTTCCACCGCGACGGCAAACGCTATCTCGTGGTGGCGAACAGCCTGTCGCCGGACGTGCGCTTTCGCACGCCGACCCGGATCTACGAGATCGACCCGGCCGCGCCGGGCGGCGATGAAAAGGAAAAGACATGAATCCGTCGTACCAGAATCCCGACTTCCTGCGCCTGTATGAAACCTACACGGCCGCGGCCGACAGCCTGGGCGCGAAGCTGGCCGCGATGACGGGCGCGGCCATGGCGGGGGATCCGCTGATCGTCGCCACCAGTACCGACATCGTGCTGTATCCAGGCGCCGGGCGGGCGCCGGAAGTCCAGGGCTATCGTCTGTTCAACCGGGGGTTCAAGGAACTGGCGGCGGTTTCGCACCTCGGGCCGGCGGTGGCGTCGCTGCTGAAGATGCGGGAACTGGATCCCGATGGCCAGGCGTGGCAGGGCGAGGCGCGGCGCATGATGGAGGCCACGCGGGCGGTCCGGGCCGCCAACTCGGCGGCGCTGTGGCGCGACGAGATCGCGGTGGCGGCGTATCGCGGGCGCGAGCAGGCCATCGCCGACATGGTGGACTACGCGTGCGCCATGACGCTGCGCTACCTGGAACGGGCCCTGCGCGAACCGGCCGGCTTTACCGCGCAGGACATGCGCGAGCACTATCTCGAGGCGAAGGGCGGGGCCATCGGGGCGACCGAGCCCATGAACGCGGTCATGATCGCGACCTTCTTCCTGGTCGGCCTGGATACCGGACATCGCATCATCGGCTGGTTCGACCGGCACGCGATCGACTGGGACCGCGGCATGGCGCTGATCGTCGGCAAGCAGGGCAGGCCCACCGCCGGCGTCACCTGGACCTCCAATTCGGTGTGCGCGTCGATACGCGCGGCCTCGCGCTACCGGCTGCCGCTGGAGCGCGTGCTCATCGCTCCCCACGTGCCCAGTCCCGAGCTGCCGGCCGATCCGGCGCAAGCCGCGGCGGCGGCGCGCGCGTTCGAATCGCCGCTGCGGCAGCTGTGGTCGCGCACGCGCACGGTCAGCGACCTGGGGCCCCTGATGTACGACGGCTACCCGCGTTTCGCCCCCGCGGCGGCCGCGCATCCGCGCCTGACGCCCGGAACCACCGAAGTGGCCGAGTTGCCGGCGATCGCCGGGCCCGACGACTGGCTGGCGATGAACACGCGCCTGCGGGTCGTGCTGGAAGATCCCCGGCAATTGTTGTCGGGGTGCGTGGCCGACTACGCCGTCGACCAGTTGCAGGCCCATGGCAACGATCCGGCGCGCGTCGTCGTGCCGGGGCTGGATGGTTGCGCCTATCCCCGCACGTAGGCGCGTTGTTGGCCGATGCCCGGCCGGAGAGCCGGGACGCCTTGAAACGACATCAGGAGACACCCATGCGTACATTCGTTCCGTTCCTGCTTGCCGCGGCCCTGCAAGCCGTCGCGACCCCCGCGCCGGCGCAGGCGCCCTGGCCCGGCCATCCGATCAAGATCATCACGCCGAGTCCGGTCGGCGTCGGGTCGGACCTGTTCGCGCGGGCCTATGCCGAGCGCCTGTCGGAAGCGCTGAATACGCCGGTCTATGTCGAGAACAAGCCCGGCGCCTTGTCGGTGACCGGGACCGATGCCGTCGCCAAGTCCCGGCCGGACGGCTATACCGTGCTGTTCTCGACCAGCAATCCGTTCGCCATCACGCCCTTCCTGTTCAGTCGGCTGCCCTACGATCCGCAGGCCGATTTCGTCGCGGTGACGCAGGCGCTGCGCGGGGGCTCGTTCATCGTCGCCAACAACGCGGTGCCGATCAAGAGCGTGCCGGACCTGGTGGCCGCGGCGCGCCGCGAGCCGGGCAGGATCTCGTACGCTTCGTACGGATCGGGCAGTACCGCCCACCTGGGGTTCGAGCTGTTGCAGGATGCGTCGGGAGCACGGCTGCTGCACGTCCCCTACAAGCGCGCGGCCTTGCCGGACGTCATGGCGGGGCATGTGATGCTGGGATTCGAGCCGCCGGTCTCGGCGCTGCCGGCCATCCGGTCGGGCAAGCTGACCGCCATCGCCTACACGGGCAACCGGCGCAGCGCGGTGCTGCCCGACGTGCCGACCGTCGCGGAGTCCTATCCGGGCGTGGAGATATTCACGTCGCTTGGCTTCTGGGTGCCGGCCGGGACCCCGGCGTCCATCGACGAACGGCTGAACCGGGAGATCCAGGCCGTCACCCATTCGGCTGGCATGCAAAGGATGATCGCCGAGGCGGGGCTGGAGCCGATGTCGACCACGCCGGCGGAGGCGGCCGCGGCCATACGCAGGGAGACCGAGGTCATGGGCCGGCTGATCAAGGCCAAGGGCATCACGGTCGACTGACGCGCGCGGCGTCCGGTCGGGCCGCTCAGGCCTGCCAGTAGCCGCCCGTCTCGATGGCGCGGCGGACGTCCTCGGGCACCTCGATGGGCCGCATCGTGTGCATGTCGACGAACACCAGGACCAGCGCGGCGCGCAGCCGGACCGGCTCGTCGTGGCCGGCGCGGCGCAATTCGATGGTGATCTTCAGCGAGGTGCGGCCCACGCCGTCGATCCGCAGCGCGCAGGCGAGGTCTTCCCCCAGCCTGCTGGGAGCAATGAAATCGACCTGCAGGTTGACGATGGGAATGGCGATGCGCCGCTCGCCGTGCAGCGTGGCGAAGCCGGTGCCCAGGCCGTGCCGGAGCCAGTGCTCCACGGTGTCGTTGAGTATTTCGACATAGCGCGGATAGAACACGATGCCGGCGGGATCGCAGTGCTTGAAGCCGATCTCGACCGGCATGACATGGATGGTTCCCATGCGGTTTCCTCGATGGATGGAAAGGGCGGGCGCGCAGATGGCCGCGGTCCTCAATTAGACCTCATGCGTGGCCGGCTCGATGTCCGCTAGCCGCCGGGCCAGCCGTTCGCCGCTATCGTCGGCCAGCGCTGCCTCGCGCAGGCCCGCCACGGTGCGCGCGGCATCGTCCCGGCCGAGCAGGGCGGGCAGCACGGCGATGATCTTCCGGTAACTGCCCAGGCCGCGCGCGTGGGTGTCGCCGTAGCCCTTGATCAGGCGTGGGCACTCGGCGATTTCGCAGGCCAGGTCGTAGTCCACGGGCGCGAGCTGCGCGACGCGGTCCAGCCAGTCCAGCATGCCGGCGGTCTCCCTTTCCTGACGCAGCGACCGCGGCCGCAGGCGCTTGAAGGACGCGACCCCGTACAGCAGCAGGAATCCCCGCAGGCCGGAGGTGCGCACGACGCGGCCGCCACGGGTGGCGCGCGCCAGCAGCGGGCCGGCCCAGCGCGATGCCAGCAGCCATCGCCCGAGGGCGGCCGGCAGCATGTCGGCGATCTCTTCCGGACGGGGGTGGAAGAATTCGTTGATGCGGAGCGTCTGTCCGGCGCGGGCGCCGTGCTGCTGCCGGACCCGCTCGAAACGGGTGGCGCGGATCTTCAGCTCGGCGACCCGGACGGTGTCTTCGTAGGTCATCCACAGGGCGAGGTAGCGCGCCGTCTCGCGCAGCAGGCGTGCGCCGGCCCCGTCCGCGCCCCGCGCGGCGTCCAGCAGGGGCTGCAGCCGGTCCAGGTACAGGGCGGCGTAAGCCGGGTCCTGGTAGTCGGCGGCGCGGACGATGCCCGCCCGCAGGATGTCTTGCAACGGAGCGGGAAACTCGCGGCCGATGCGCGCGTCCAGCGGCGCGAGCCGGGCGTCGATGGCCGTTTCCGCCGGGGGCGGGGCGGATGGCGGCCCGGAGGCCCCGGCCTGGGCGCGGAAGCCCGCGTCGAACGCCTGGAGACTGGCGGCCACGCCTATCCCGCCGCGTTCGATGGCGGCCTCGAAGGCCTGCCGTTCCCAGGGCAGCGTTCCGGTGGCGGCCAGCGCGCCGAACAGCGTCGCGCTGATGACGCTGCCGCTGCGTTCGGCCAGGGCCGAGAAGTCGCGGCAGATGAATTCCCGGGCGGCCGAGCGCCCGGCCTCGTACAGCGAGGCATAGTCCTTGCGCCCGTCGCCCATGGCCATTTTCTCGGGCAGGGCATAAACGCGATTCGACGAGGCGATCAATACCGTCCTGTCCGGGGTCACGAGTCCCCGCTGCACCGCCCTGGCCGCCTCCATCAGTTCGGAGGCGATTACCACGTCGACGTCGCCGGGGACGGGCATCAGGCCGAGCACGGGCGTGCGCGTCCGGTCGCGGGGGCCGGGCAGGACCTCCACGTAGTAGATCGTGGCCCCGGTGCGCTGCGCGACGCCGGGGACGGAGGTGGACTGGGCATGGAAGCCCGCGTGCTCGGCGGTGGCCACGATCCAGTCGGCCAGCACGCCGCCGCCTTCCCCGCCCATGGCGAGGATGGCGATCTTGATCGGGCGCGGGGTTGCCTCAAGCGGCATGGCGATACTCCTGCTTGGCAAGGCGGCGCTGCAGGAATCCGATGATCTTGCCGGCCAGGCGCGCGCCCAGGGTTTCGAGGCGGGTGGGATTGGTCACGACGTCGGCCCGGTAGAAGGACGGACACAGCACGGCGGCGTGCGAGACCTCCCCGCACAGGCCGCAGCCCACGCAGCTGGGCAGCACGGTGGCGACCGGGTCGCGGCGCAGCGGGTCGGGGTTGTCCTTGATCGATAGCGAGGGGCAGCCGGACAGGCGTATGCACGAATGGTCGCCGGTGCAGGTGTCGTGGTCGATGCCGAACTGTTCCTTGACGACCCGCCGGCCTTCCCTGGCCATCTGGCGCTGCCGGGGCTTGATCCGCCGTTGCTTGTTGAGCATGCATTCGGACTGGGCGATCACGACCTTGGGGCCGGGTTCATCGGTCGTGAGCGCCTCGGTCAAGACCGACTGCATCTGCTGGAGGTCGTAGGTATGGGTGACGGTGCGGACCCACTCGACGCCCACGCCCCGCACCGCGGCCTCGATGCCGTGATGGGTCGAGCGGGTGGGCGTGTCGGCGGCGGACGAGAGGATGTCCTGCCCGCCGGTCGCCGCCGAGTAGCCGTTGTCGACGATGACCGTGACGTTGTCGCTGCGGTTGAAGACCGCGTTGCCGATGCCGGAGGTCAGGCCGTTGTGCCAGAAGCCGCCGTCGCCCATGATGCTGACGGTGCGCCGGTCGGTCTCGCCGGTGTTCAGGGCCGCCGCGCCGGCGGCGCCCAGCCCGTAGCCCATCGAGGTCGCGCCGATGTTGAACGGGGCGAGCGCGGCGAACTGGTGGCAGCCGATGTCGGCGCTGACATAGTGCTTGCCGATGCGCTGCTCCACCATCTTCATCGCGGTGAAGATGGGGCGTTCCGGGCAGCCGGTACAGAAGGAGGGCGGCCGCGGCAGCACCTCGTCCACCTTTTCCAAGGCGACGCCGGGCATGGACGGCACGATGGGCGGGATCCGGGGTTCCAGCATCCTGGCCACGCCTTCGGGCAGGGGCCGCCGCCCGGCCAGCTCGGGCGCGTGGCGGTCGAGGAAGCGGCGCAGTCCCTTCATCACGACCCGCGGCGTGTATTCCCCGGCGCGCGGCAGGATGTCCTTGCCGTGCAGCACGGTCGCGACGCCGGCGCGGCGCAGGATGGTGTGCAGTGCCTGCTCGATGAATTCGGGCTGGCCTTCCTCCAGCATCAGGACCGCGTCCTTGCCCTGGCAGAAGTCCAGCACCTCGTCTTCCACGACGGGATAGACGACGTTCATGACATAGATGGGGATGTCGGTGTCGCCGTAGATGTTGGCCAGTCCCATCAGCTCCAGCACCCGCATCAGGGTGTTGTACAGGCCGCCTTGGACGATGATGCCGACATGGCGGGCCTCGCCGTCGAAGCATTCGTTCAGGCCATGCTCGCGCACGAAATCCTCGGCCGCTTTCCAGCGCTGCGTGATCTTCTCGTGCTCGTGCACGAAAGTGGCGGGGGCCAGGGCCATCCGCTCCACGTCGCGCCGGGGCTGGTCGATGGCCTCCTTCAGCGAGAACGCCGGGCGCCTGTTGTCGTCGGCGGCGAAGCGGCCGTGGGCGTGGCAGGCGCGGATGCGCAGCGTCAGCATGACCGGCGTGTTGCTGGCCTCGGACAGATCGAAGCTCTGTTGCACGGCGCGCACCAGCGAAGGCAGGTTGGGCCGGGGATCCAGCAGCCACATCTGCGACTTCATCGCGAAGGCGTGGGAACGCTCCTGGATGATGCTCGATCCTTCCCCGTAGTCTTCGCCCAGGATGATGAGGGCGCCGCCGGTCACGCCGCCCGAGGCGAGATTGGACAGCGCGTCCGAGGCCACGTTGGTGCCGACGGTGGACTTGAAGGTGATGGCGCCGCGCAGCGGATAGTGGACCGAAGCCCCCAGCATGGCGGCCGCCGTCGCCTCGCTGGCGCTGCTTTCGAAATGCACGCCCAGTTCGTCCAGGACCTCGCTGGCATCGGCCAGGACGTCCATGAGATGGGAGACGGGCGAGCCCTGGTAGCCGCCGACGTACGAGACGCCGGACTGCAGCAGGGCCTTGGTCACGGCCAGGATGCCTTCGCCTTCGAATTCCTGGCCCGCGCCCAGGCGCAGTTTCGTGACTTCCTGTTTGAATGATCGCTCTGCCATAAGCGTCCTGGAAAAAAGATGAAAGAGGCCCTGGCGGCTGTCGACGGACAGCCGGCCATGGGAAAGGAAAGGTCGGAGCGCGCGGGCTGGGGCCTGCCGGTTCAGAATCTCGACGGGAGCCAGGTAGCGATCGACGGCCAGAAGAAGATCGCCACCAACAGCAGCATGGTCATGGCCACGTAGGGCGTGACCGCCTTGAAGATGTCGGTCATCCTGACCTCGGCCGGCGCCACGCCGCGCATGGTCATCAGCAGCATGCCGTGGGGAGGCAGCAAGAGGCCCAGCTGCATGCAGATCAGGTACATGATGCCGAACCAGACCGTGTCGATCCCCAACTGGTTGACGATGGGCATGAACACCGGCAGCGTGATCATCATCATGGAGATCTGTTCCACGAACAGGCCCAGGAAGATCAGCAGCGCCAGCATGCCCGCGACGATGGCGACCGGCGACAGGCCCGTGCCCGTCACCGTCTGCACCAGGCCGTTGGTGGCGCCGGAGAAGCTCAGGATCTGGGAGAAGGTGGTGGCGCCCAGGATGATGAACAGGATCATGGCCGAGATCACCAGCGTGCCCTTGAGCGCCGCGAACAACCTGCCCGGGGTCAGCGCCCGGTAGCAGGCGGTGACCAGGATGGTCGCCATCGACCCCAGGGCCGCGGATTCCGTGGGTGTGGCCCAGCCGGCGATCATCGAGCCGACGACCACGCCGAAGATCGTCGCCAGCGGCAGCACGTAGACCAGGAACGGCCGCACGCGCTCCCAGCCCCGGTGTTCGTCCAGCGCGCCGTTGGGCGCGATGGCGGGCCGCAGGCTGGCGCGGACCACGATGTAGGCGATGAACGACAGGCTCAGGATGAAGCCGGGCGTGACGCCCCCCACCAGCAGCTTGGAGATCGAGATGCCGGACAGCGAGCCCAGCAGCACCGTGATGGCCGAGGGCGGGATCAGCATGTCGACCGCGCCGATGGCCATGATGGGGCCGCAGGCCATGGTCGGGTGATAGCCGCGCTGGAGCATGAGCGGCAGCATCAGGCTGCCCAGCATGGCAGTGGTCGCGATGGTGGACCCGGAAATGGCCGAGAAGATCGTGCCGGCCACGACCGCGACGACAGCCAGCCGGGCCGGCATGCGCCGGATCAGGCGTTCGATGCCGTCAATGACCTTGAGCGCGACGCCGGTGTGGAACAGGACCTCGCCCATCAGGACGAACAGCGGGATGGGCGTGAGCGAGAAGCTGGTGATGGAGGCCGAGCCGTTGCGCACCAACTGGCCCAGGCCGGGCTCGCCGCCCAGGAACAGCAGCGCGCCGGCCAGATTGATGACCAGGAAGGAGAAGGCCACGGGCAGGCCGAGGAAGAGCAGCGCGGTGGAGCCGCCGAACAGCAGCAGCGAGGCTTGTTGCCAGGTCATTGAGGTCTCCTAGCTTGCCGACACGGCATCGTGCCGTGGCCGGTGCTCGGCCTGGCGCAGCCGGTCCATGCGAAACACGAATTCGACCGACAGCAGGGAGAAGCTCAGCACCCAGGGGGCGGTCGCCCACCATTCCGGCGTCACGAGCGTCTTGGTGATCATGCCGCCGCCCAGGTAGCTTTCGTGGGTGACCAGCCAGCCGTGATAGGCCAGGGCGACGCTGCAGGCGAAGCCGAGCAGGTCGGCCGCCCATTCGCAGGCCCAGCCGGCGCGCGCCGGCAGCGCCTGCAACAGGATGTCGACCCGGATGTGCTGGCCCTGGCGCAGCAGCCAGGGCGCGGCCAGCATGGTCATGGCCGACAGCATCGTTTCCGAGATCTCGTTGCTCCAGGACAGGTCGGCCAGGCCGGTGTTGCGGGTGAACACGTCGGCGCAGATCATGACGGTCATCGCCAGCAGGATCAGGCAGGCCAGGGCGAAGCAGAGATAGAGCAGATGCCCGTATGCGCGTGAAATCGTCTGCATGGCGGTGTATCAGCGGCTGGCGAAGAGCGACTTCAGCCTGGCCGCGTGAGCCGGGCTGACCTCGGCCATCCGCTTCCAGGCGGCGTCATGGGCGGCATCCAGCAGCTTGCGGCTGTCCTCAGGCGAGAGCGCGATGGTCTTGACGCCCGCCTCGGCCTGCCGCTTCGCCTCGGCAGCGACTTCGTCCTTGTACGTCACGTTCTGCTCTTCCGCCCAGGCGAACTGTTTCTGCAGGAACTCGCGCTGAGCCTGCGTCAGGTTCTTCCACGACGACAGGTTCATGAGGATGCCGTTCTCCGAGCCATAGAAGCCGGGGTCCACGCGGTATTTGGTTTTTTCCTGCCAGCCGAGGTCGAAGATGCCGGCGATGGGCCAGCCGTAGCCGTCGACCACGCCGCGTTCGAGGGCCGTGTAGAGTTCGCCCGGCGCGGTCTGCACCACCGTGCTGCCCAGGCCGAGGAAGAGATCCCGGTAGACCGGCGTGATGCGCATCTTCTGGCCCTTGAGATCGCCGGTGAAGCCCTTGTTGGTGTAGATGTGATACGGCACGCCATCGCTCAGCCGGGCAAGATAGGTCAGGCCCTTGGGCGCCAGCAGCGTGTTCATGTAGTCGATGGCGCCGTTCGCGCGCAGCTCCCGGGTCGTCAGGTCGGTGTAGGACATGGCGATGGCCTCGGGCACGATGTTGGTGTAGAAGACGCCCGTCACATTGGCGAGGTCGACCACCTTGTTGCGCACGGCATTGCCTACCTCGAACGGCGGGATGGCCTTGGGGCCGCCGATGTAGTTGATCTGCACCAGGCCCTTGCCTTCCCGGTTGACCTTCTCGACGAAGCGCTCGAAGTGGCGGGAGAAAAAGGTCTTTTCGTCGAAGGAACTGACGGCGCGGAGGGTGACCTGCTGGGCCTGTCCCAGGGCCGGCGCGGCCAGACAGGCGAGCGCGGCGACCGCGAGGACGGCGCGGCGCTTTTTTTGCAGGGAGCGGGAACCGGCGTTGACGAGGGACCTGAGCATGTTGTCTCCATTGCCGGCTTCTTTCGCTGGCCGTGGGGCCGGCGAAGGCGGCGATAAGGGGTTGGATGGATGGGATGGCGAGGCGGACCGAGGTTAGAGGGCGGCCGCGAGACCCGTCAACGCGATTTCCTGCGGCATGCGATGAATTCTTTTCATGCACGGCGGCGGTGCGCCAGTGGGGCGCGATCGGTGCCAAAATGCCGGTGCGCGCCATGCGCCTCTCCGGACGACTTTCGCGACATCGCCATGGAATTGAAGCAACTCAGAGCGCTGCAGGCCATCGCCGACACCGGCAGTTTCGGCGAGGCGGCGGCCCAGCTCGGCCTGACCCAGTCGGCGCTCAGCCACCAGGTGCGCCACCTCGAGGCCGAACTCGACGAAACCTTGTTGATCCGGGCCCGGCCCAAGGTCTATCCCTCGCCGGCGGGACTGGCGGTGCTGGCCTCGGCGCAGAAGATACGGGCCGAGATCATGGCGCTGGAAGCGCGCTTCGAGCGCTCGAAGACCGGGCCGGTCACGGGCACGCTGCGCATCGCCGCCACCACGCTGTCCATCGTCTACGTGCTGGGCGACCTGTGCGAGGCCTTCATCGAGAAGTATCCGGGCATCGAACTGATCTTCACCGCGACCGAAAGCGCCGAGGCCGCCGTCAGGCGGGTGCAGGTCGGGACGGCCGACGTGGCGTTCGGACCGCTGGCCGACGGCAGCAGCCAGATGGTCAGGGTGGCGCTGGGCAGCACCGAGCACGCGTTCATCGTCCGCAGCGGCCATCCGCTGGCCAAGCGGGGGACGGTTTCCCTGGACCAGTTGCGGGAATTTCCGTTCGTCCTGTTCCAGCCGGGCAGCGGCACGCGGGCCATCACCGACGAACTGTTCCTGCCGGATGGCGGCTACCCGTCCATTCTGACCGAGTCCAACGACGCCCAGTTCATCAAGCGCATCGTGTCGATCAGTTCCGGCATCGCGCTCATGCCGGTCTATGCGCTGGCCGACGAGGTGGCCAGCCGCAGGCTGAGCCTGTTGCGTTGCGCGGGCCGGCCCATCCTGGTCGATATCGGCATCGTCCACAAGAAGAACGTGCTGATGAACTCGATCGAGCTGTTCAAGTCGCTGTGCCTGGACCAGCGGGGACCGTCGCCCATCAGCATCACCATCGAGAACGCGCGCAGCCTGCCGTTCGCCAGGCGCTGAGCCAGGAGGAGCGCGGGGCGCCTCAGGCCAGAGGTCCCACGCGCAGGCTTTCTTCGTCCAGCCAGCGCATGAAGGCCGGGCCGGCCAGGACCCGGTACTCGGCCACGCGCTGCCCGCCGGGCGGGTCGTCCGCCACGGGCGCGACGGACGGATGGCACATCAGCACGTCCCGGTCGCCGGCGTGCCGCAGCCACTTGCGCATCAACGCGGCATAGTGCTGCTCCCCGCCTTCGAAGCCGTATACGCCCAGCAGGCGTTCATTGGTCCGCAGCCCATGGCCGCGCGCAAGCCGGGCCAGCCCTGGGGCGCCCAGGGCGGCGATCACGCGGGCCTTCAGGCGAGGCGGGCGCGGCATGCCGGGAAGGGGGGCCGCGCGCGTGGAACGCAGCCACGGCAAGCCATCGGCATAGCGCCGTGTCAGCAGCGCGACCAGGCGGGCACGGATATGGGGCAACTGGTGCACGTGCTGGTGGCCGTCGACGTAGTCGGGCCGGCGGCCGAAGGCCCGTTCAAAGGCATCGAACTGCCGGGACAGCCGGGCATCGATCCAGGCGCCGTCCAGCAGGCCCGCATAGCTGCGGGCGATGAGCGCGGGCAGGGAAGGCCGTTCGGCAGGCGTGTCGAAGAACGCGGTGAAGTCGAGGTGCAGGCCGATCTCGATGCCTGTGCCGCCGAGCTGGCTGGCGTAGGTGCCGAAGCTGGGCCCCAGCGTCATGCAACTGGCGGCGCTGATGCGTTCGCGCGCGGCCAGGGCAAGGATGGCCAGGTCGACGGACGCGTCCATGCCGAAGTCGTCCGCACACACGACGATGCGCCTGCCGGATAATGGCGTTCCGTTCATCACATTTCCGTTGGATGGCCATCCATGCGCCTGCTTGCCGGACAGATCCTTCGTTTCGTCGCCGTCGGTTGCCTGGCGGCCGCCACCCATTGGGTCGTGGCCGTGGCGTGCGTCGAAGCGCTGCACCTCGTGCCCCTGTGGGCCAACGTGGTGGGCTGGCTGGCCGCCTTCTGCGTATCGTTCGCGGGCCATCTGCTGTTCACGTTCAGACATCCGCTGCACGCGTGGCGTCACGCCGCCGCGAGATTCTTCCTCGTATCCGCCGGCGGCTTCGCAGTCAACGAAATGGCCTATGCCTGGCTGCTCCATGTGTCCTCGGTGCGTTATGACGTTTTGCTGGCAGCGGTGCTGGTGGGGGTCGCCGTGGGTACCTTCATTGCAAGCCGGCTATGGGCGTTTCGCCGCACTCCCGGCGCATGAGTTCGTCTCCCGCCTCGATCAGCCACACCCTGCTGCGGCCTTCGGCCAGCACGGCTTGCCGCTTCGCCAGCAGCGGCTTGCGCGTGGCTTCGTCGGCGGTGCCCCAGATCCAGTAGCGTGCCCCGGCGGGCGCCTCGCACAGGCGCTCGCGCAACAGCCGGTCCGACAGCAGTACCTGCTGGCCCTGGGCCGGGTCGAAGTGCGCGGCGTCATACAGTTCCTTGCGCCAGTTGTCGCGCTGGGGGATCTGCGGGTCGAGCCAGTCGTCCACGACCCAGATAGGGGCGGGGGAGCGGGCATACAGCTGCAATTGGAAGGGGTACTCGTGCAGGGCCACCAGCGTGTCGCCGGGCTTGAGCCGCGTGCCGATCTCGATGGCCAGGGATCTGGGCGCCTGGTGCGAGTAGGCGGCGGCCGCGGCCATCGCCGCGCCGCACAGCGTGGCCGCGGCGATGACGGACAGCGGGAACAGCCGCTGCCAGCGCAGGCCGCGGCCGCTGCGCCGGACCGACATGACCACCTCGGCCAGCAGGAAGGAGAAGGCGGGCAGCGCCGGCACGATGTAGCCGATGAGCTTGGAACTGGGAATGGAGAAAAAACCCAGGATCACGAGGAGCCAGATCAGCATCAGCCGCCGGAGCCCGCCGTCGGGCGCGCTCCAGAAGCGCTTGCTGAACAGCCCGGCGGCCCAGGCCGACCAGGGCAGCGCCAGCGCGGCAAGCACGGGCAGATAGAACCAGGCCGGCTGCACGTTGTTGAATCCGCCGGCGGAGAATCGCTCGAACTGCTGGTAGACGAAGAAGTAGTGGAAGAATTCCGGATAACGCAGTTGCATCAGCCAGAACCACGGTACCGCCACGAGCAGGAAGACCCCGATGGCGGGCGGCCACAGCAGTACCCGCAGATCGCCCCAGCGGCGTGCCGACGCCACCCAGATCAGCAGGACGGCGGCCGGCAGCGCGACGCCTATCAGGCCCTTGGCCAGTATGGCCAGGCCTGCCAGCACCGCGCAGGCCAGCATCATGCCGCGGGGAGAGGCTCCTTCCCGCTCGCGCAGCAGCGCCTCCGCGCCGGCCAGGATGCACAAGGTGATGAGGCTGGCCACCAGCATGTCGAGGTTGGCGAATTGCGCGGCGCCGTAGAAGAAAGGCAGTGTGGCCAGGATCAGCGCGGCGACCGCGGCGGTGCCGGCGTCGCGCCGCCGGCGCACGAACAGGTAGAGGCCGACCGTGGCCAGCCAGGCCGCCAGCACCGAGGGCAGGCGGGCAGCGAACTCGTTGACGCCGAACACCGAGAACGAGGCCTCGGCCAGCCAGTAGAACAGCGGCGGCTTGTGGAAATAGGGCATGCCGTTCAGCAGCGGGACGGCATGGGAGTGGCTGCGCAGCATTTCCCACGCGACGCCGGCATAGCGGCCTTCGTCGGGCAGCATCAGGGGCCGCACCCAGGACAGCATGGCGAGCCAGGCCGCGATGGCGGCGAAGAACAGGCCGGTCTTTTTCATCGTTTCATCGCGTGCCCGCGCGGCGGCTGCGCGTTCCCGTGCCCTTGCGGGACCTGACCACGTACAGCGGCCGGCCCTTGACCTCGTCGAAGATGCGGGCCACGTACTCGCCCACGATGCCCAGCGAGATCAGGTTGAGGCCGGCGAAGAACAGCACCGCGGCGACGATGGTGGTCCAGCCCGCGACGATGTTGCCCTTGACCAGGTATTCGCCCACCACGTAGCAGCCATAGGCGATCGACAGCGTGGCGAAAAGCCCGCCCACGAGACTCGCCATGCGCAGCGGCCAGGTCGTGAAGGCGGTCAGTCCGTCCAGGGCCAGGCGCCCCAGCTGGAGCGGCCGGAAGTGGCTGCTGCCGTGCGCGCGGTCGGCCGGGACGTAGGGCAGCGGCTCGGACTTGAATCCCACCCACGCATACAGGCCCTTCATGAAACGCGTGCGTTCGGGCAGGGCGATCAAGGCGTCCACGACGCGGCGGTCCATCAGCCGGAAGTCGCCGGCATGCGCCGGAACCTCGACGCGGCCATGCGAGCTGAGCAGCCGGTAGAACAGATGCGAACCCAGGCGCTTGAGCGCGGGTTCGTCGTCGCGATGGCTGCGTACCGCGTAGACCATGTCCGCGCCGGCGTCCCACCTGGCCAGCATCCTGTCGATCAGGTCGGGCGAGTGTTGCAGGTCGGCGTCCATGCTGATCACGACGTCGCCGTCCGCCGCTTCCAGGCCGGCGCTGAGCGCGGCTTCCTTGCCGAAGTTGCGCGAGAGCTGCAGGTAGCGGAAGCCGGGGACCTGGCTCCAGCGGGCCATGAGTTCGGGGGTTTCGTCGGTGCTGCCATCGTCCACCACGATGATCTCCCAGCTTCGGCACAGCGTGTCGAGGCGGGCTTGCAACAGGGGCAGAAGCTCGCGCAGGTTGCGAGCCTCGTTCAGGCAGGGAAGGACGCAGCTGACGTGGACATCGTGGAAGGCGGAATCCCTGGGAGCGGCCGCCTCGGGAAGAGGCAGGACCACCCCGGGCAGCGCCGGGCCGAAGCCATCCAGATCGTGTTGGACATCCATGGAACACTCGGAAGTAACGACAGGAATGGCGCCAGTATGGTCGGACGTGCGTCGAATTTTCGTTGAAGGGATGTCGAGTTTCCGTTCTCCGGATCGTTCAGAAAAATGTCAGGTTCCGGGCGGTCCGTAGGTGCGTTCCCCGCGCTCGGCGATGACCTCCAGCAGCGCGCCGGTGAACGCTTCCAGGACGGCCGGCTGTTCCCGCCCGCGCTTGGTGATGAGGTGGAAGCCCAGCGACAGCACAGGGTCGGTCAGCAGCGCGGTGACGACCGGCACGTCGGGTCCGACCGGCGCGGCGAACGACGGAATGATGGTGGGACCGACGCCGGCCGCCGCCATGCCGATCAGCGATTCCAGGTTGTTCATCCGGATGCCGCCTTCCGGGCGCAGGCGTTTCGATGCGGTCTTGCGCTTGTCGATCAACTGCTGGAGTTCCGAGGTGGGATGCAGCTCGACGAAGGGAACGTCGGGCAGGTCGTCCCAGCGTATGCGCCGCGGCCTGCCGGGCGCCTTCAGCCTCAGCGGCGCCGTGCGGCATTCCATGTACAGGAAATCGAATTCGAACAGGGGGCGCCGCGAGACCTCGGGCACATGCCGCGGGAAGATGCCCAGCCCGCAGTCGAGTTCCCCGCTGCGCACGCGGCGTTCGACCTCGGGCTTGGGCAGGTCGAACACGTGCAGGTCCAGCGTGGGCTGGGTGACGCGCAGCTTCATGTATACGTGCGGCATCACGCTGGCGGAAAAGATGGGCGTGGCGCCCACACGCAGCGTGCGCCGCCGTTCTTCCGACAACTGGCTGAGGACGGGCGCGATGGTTTCCACTTCATCCACGACATGCTGGGCGACGGGCACCAGCCGCTGGCCGGCCGCGGTCAGGTGGACCGACCGGGTCGTGCGTTCGAACAGCCGGCACGCCAACTGGCCTTCCATGTCCTGCATCATCAGGCTCAGGCCAGGTTGGCTGATGTGCAGCTGTTCGGCCGCGCGCGTGAAGCTGCGCGTATGCACCACGGAAAGAAATGCCTTGAAGTGCCGGATCGAGAGATTCATAAGTAACGTAAATCAATAGATATAAGAGATATATTAGACAAATTAAACGACTCTTCCTAGAATTTCCCGTAAGCAAGCACAGATGCACCCGCCGGCCAGGCCGGACGGGGCGACAGGAGACGGGACGATGAACGAGGCGACAGCCAAGCGGCGCCAATTCCGCGAACTACTGGCCAGGGATGAACTGCTGGTCATGCCGGGCGGCTTCAGCCCCCTGCTGGCCCGCATCGCGCAGGACGCGGGGTTCGAAAGTTATTTCATCGCCGGTTCGCAACTGTGCGCGTTCCTGTACGGATACCCGGACACGGGCGTGATGGGCCTGCGCGACGTGGTCGACCATGCGCGGCATGTCGCCGCCCGGACGGACATCCCCATCTTTCTCGACTTCGATACTGGCTTCGGCAACGCGGTGAACGTCTGGTTCGCGGTGCAGGAGGCGGTGCGGGCCGGCGTGGCGGGATTGCAGATCGAGGACCAGGAAGCCCCCAAGAAGTCCGGCACCAGCGCCGGCCGCCGCTGCATTCCCGTGGACGAGGCCGTGGGCAAGTACCGCGCGGCCGTCGCCGCCCGCGACGAGATCGACCGGGAGTTCGTGGTCTGCGCGCGCTGCGACGCGCTCGGGGCCGCCGGCGAAACCTTCGAGTCCGCGCTGAACCGCTGCATCGCCTATGCCGAGCAGGGGGGCGTGGACCTGGTCTGGCTCAATTCGGTGCAGAGCCGCGAGCAATTGAAGATCGCCTGCCGCGAGATCCCGGTGCCGGTGCTGACCATCTGGGGCGGGCAGGGGCCGGCGCCGACGCTGGAGGAGTACCGCGACCTGGGCCTGCGGGTGGTGTTGTATCCGACCATCGCGGCCTCGTCCGGGATGCAGGCCGCCTGGCGCGTGCTGCACGATTTCCGGCGGCGCGGCCAGGCCGCGCTGGCGGACTGGGCAGCCCAGGTCAACGCCTGCCCGGACGGGCCGGCCGACTACAAGACCCTGTCGGGCATCCCGAAAGTGATGGAGCTGGAACGCCGGTTCCTGGCGGCGGACAGCCGTCCCGACTACGAAGGCACCTGGGGCCACGGCGGCACGCTGGAGCAGAGCGGCAGGCAACCCCCGAAGTGACCGGAGCCGGCGCGGCCGGTACCCATTCTTCCACCTGGAAACGAACATGGATCGACGTCAATTATTGAAGGTCGCGGGCGGAGCCTTGCTCGCGCCCACCGTGGCACGCGGCGATAGCTACCCCAGCCGCCCCATCCTGCTGCAGGTGCCTTTTCCGCCGGGCGGCGCGGCCGACGTGATGGCACGGCTGGTCGCGCGCAAGATGAGCGAGTCGCTGGGCCAGCCGGTGGCGGTCGAGAACAAGCCCGGCGCGGGGGGCATCATCGGCGCCGCGGCGGTGGCCCGCGCGGCGCCCGATGGCTACACCCTGCTGCTGTCCACCACCAGCACCCACTCGCTGGCCGCCGCCATCAAGTCCACGCTGCCCTACGATCCGGAGAAGAGCTTCGTGCCCATCGTCGAGATCGCCAACGGCAAGAGCGTGCTGCTGGTGTCCAGCGCTTCGGGCATCCAGGACGTCGCGTCGCTGATCAAGCTGATGAAAAGCCGCGGCGCCAACAACAATTTCGGTTCGGCCGGCGTGGGGACCCTGGCGCACCTGAACGGCGAGGCCTTCAAGCGCGCCGCCGGCGTCGAGATGACGCACATCCCCTACAAAGGCATGTCGCTGGCCGTGCAGGACCTGATAGGCGGCCAGTTGACGATGATGTTCGACAGCGCCGTGTCCGCGCTGGCGGTGCTCAAGGGCGGACGCATACGCGCGCTGGCCGTGGCGGGGCGCAAGCGCACGCCGGTGCTGCCGGACGTGCCGACGCTGATCGAGGCCGGCGTGCCGGGGTTCGACATGGAGGCCTACTTCGGCCTGTGGGCGCCGGCGGGCACGCCCGCGCCCATCGTCGAGCGGCTCAATGGCGTGCTCAACGCCGCCATCGCGTCGCCTGACCTGCGCACCGAGATCACCAATCTGGCGGCCGACCCCGCGGGCGGCACCAGCGCGGCTTTCGCCGAACGCGTCGCCGGCGACCGGCGAAAGTGGAAACAGATCATCACCGACGCGGGCATTACCCCTGAGTAGTGCCTGGTCCCATTCATTGCTTCAGGAGTCCACGTTGAGCAATTCCCCGTTCCATCCCCTCGCGCGCCGCCTCTACACGGCGCTGGTCCTGCCCTTGCAGGACGACTTGAGTATCGACGAGCCGGGCCTGCGCCGGCTGGTGCGCTATTACCTGCAACAGCCGCGGTTCGCCGCCGAGGGCGGTCTCATCGCCAATCCCGAGGCAGGGGAAGCCTTCTACCTGACCCGCGAGGAAAAGCAGCGGGTATTGGAGATCGTCATGGAGGAGGCCGCGGGCAAGATGCCGGTGCTGGCCGGCACCTTCGCATGGACCACCGCGGAAACCGTGCAGACCGCGCTCGACGCGAAGGAACGGGGCGCGGACGGCATCTTCGTGGTGCCGCCGGCCGGCTCCATGGACGTGGCCATCGCCTGGGACTCGGTGCGCTACCCCGAGGTCTGGCTGGACCAGATCAAGGCCCAGGACCGGGCCGTGGACCTGCCCATTTTTACGCATCCCATCACCAACGCGTCGCAGCCGTGGGGGCTGGGACTGCCGCTGGAGCCCACGCTGAAGTTCTGCCGCGAGGTGCCCAACATCGTGGGCTGGAAAACGACCTACGCCTACCAGGGGCACCGCATCCTGGCGCGGGCCATGCGCGACCAGGCGCCCGGCGTGGCGCTGCTGTGTTCGAGCGCGCATTTCTTCCACGAGTACCTGGCCAGCGGCAATTTCGACGGCACCATCAGCGGTTCGTGGAACTACGCGCTGGAGCCCATGCTGGACCACATCGAGGCGATGCGCGCGGACGATCTGGCTGCCGCCCGCCGTCTCTGGAATGCAGGCCTGGCGCGGCTGCACGAATACATCTACGCCGAGCCCGGCCGGCTGCATGTGCGCTACAAGATCGCGACCTGGCTGCGCGGCCTGATCGAGTCGCCGCGCATGCGTCCGCCCATGCCCGAGCCGCGCGCCGAGGAGATCCGCCGCATCGATCAACTCATGCGCGGCGCCGGCATCGAGGTTGTCCGGGAGCCGGCGCAGATGGCCGCCGCGGGGAGAGAGGCATGAAGGGCGCGTACCGCATCGCCGCGCTGGCGCTGGGAGCGTTGCTGCCCGTGGTCGGTCTCCACGCCCAGGCGTATCCGACGAAGCCCGTCAAGATCGTGGTGCCCTTTCCGCCGGGCGGCTCGACCGACGTGGCGGCCCGGATTCTCGGCGCCAAGCTGGCCGAGGGTTTCCGGCAGGCGGTCTACATCGAGAACAAGCCCGGTGCGGGCACCACGATCGGCGCCGCGTACGTCGCCACGTCGCCGCCCGACGGCTATACCTTGTACGTGACGGGACCGATCACCCACGCCAGTTCGCAGGCGCTCTACAAGAAGCTGCCCTACGACGCGCTGCGCAGCTTCGCGCCGGTCGGCAACATGACGGCTTCGCCGTTCATCGTGGTGGTCCATCCCGCCTCGCCGGCGAAGTCGCTGAAGGACCTGCTGGAAGCCGCGCGCAGGCAGCCGGGGCGCCTGAGCTATGCCTCCAGCGGCAACGGCGCCGCGCCGCATCTCGTGACCGAGATCATCGCGCGCGCCGCCGGGGTGTCGTTCACGCACGTGCCGTTCAAGGGCGTGGGGCCGGCGGTGGTCGCGCTGCTGGGCAACCAGGTGGACTTCATGATCGCCGACGTGGCCGTCGTGCCGCAGATACGCGAAGGCAAGCTGCGTGCGCTGGCCCTGACCACGGCGGCCGAATCGCCGCTGGTGCCGGGGGTGCCGTCGATGGTGGCGGCCGGCATGCCCGGGGTCGACGTGCCCAGCGGCCTGGCCCTGTTCGCCCCGGCCGGCACGCCCGAGGCGGTGGTCGCGCGCGTCAACGCGGCGATGAACCAGGCGCTGCAGGACGCGGACCTCAGGCAGAAGTTCGCCGCGCAGGGTTTCGACGTCCAGACCGGCACGCCGGCCGAACTGGGCGCGATGATGGCCCGGGAGATCGAGCGCTACGGCCAGGTCGTGCGGCAGACGGGGATCAGCATCGATTGAGCCGGCAAGCGGCGCGGGGTCAGTCGCTGCGCAGGCACGCCAGCGCGGCGGCCGACAGCAGCAGGGCCGCCCCGCCGTAGATCAGGATGGGGGGCGCGGCCGGCAGCAGCAGGCCGGCCAGCATCGGTCCCGCGCCGGCACCGATGTCACGCCAGATCGAGCGCGCGGCCAGTGCCTGGATGCGTTCATGGCCAGGATGCCGCCGCGCCACGATGGGCGCCAGCAGCGGCAGTTGCAGGGCGCGCAATACGACGATGATGAAAGCGCAGGCCCATAGCCAGCCGGCGCCGAATCCGACCAGGGCGGCCGAGGTCGCCAGCGACAGGACGACCAGCATGCGTTCGGCGCCCAGGCGGTCGGCGAGGCGCCCACCCAGCGGACTGAGCAGGATCTCCGACAGGTAGCGCAGCGCCATCAGCACGCCGGCGGCCAGCAGGGCCCATTCGGGCAGCGCATCCTGCGCGAGCAAGGCCAGGCCGATGATGAACAGGCCGTCCAGCGTCAATCCTTCCATGAACGACCACGCATCCAGGCTGCCCGGCGGCCGTATGCGGCGCGCCGGCGGCGGCGCGGCCTGGGTCCGGCCGTGCGCCGGCAGGCGGCGCGCCAGCGGCAGGGCCAGCAAGGCGAGGGCGGCCAGGATGAAGAAGATGACCCGCGGTCCGGCCACCTCCGCCAGCCAGGCGGCCGCCGGCAGCGCCAGCATCGGGCCGGTCGCGATCAGGGCGCGCGAGCGGCCCGTGCGCTGCGCCGCGCCGGACAGGCTGGCGGTGGCCAGCGCCTGGGTGGACAGGTTCAAGGCCGCGAAGGACAGGCCCCACAGCAGCCGGGCCGCGAGCAGCAGCCAGAAGCCCGACAGCAAGGCATAGCTCAGTGCGCAGCCGGCCGAAGCCAATGCCGCCAGCGTGCAGATGTCGCGGTCGCCGCGCGCGGCGTACCGGCGGGCGACCCAGCCGTAGCCGGCGATCCGGATCAGTCTGTTGGCGGCCAGCAGCACGCCGGCCTGGGCGAGGCTCACGCCGAAGTGCCCGGCATGGGCGGGCAAGAGCAGGTAGAGGACGACATCGGCGGGCAGGGCCAGGCTCAGGGCCAGGGCGGCATCGCGCGAGTGGCGATCGGCGGAGGAAGCGGCGGGATCGGACATAGGCCGACATGGTGACGCCGGCGTGCCCGGCGCGACAAACGATTTAAACTGGCGCCACACGTGAGAAAATCGCACGCATGAACCATCGACCGCCGCCGCTCAATGCCGTCCGGGCCTTCGTCGCCGCCGCCCGCCACCTCAGTTTCACCCGCGCCGGGCTGGAGCTGGGCGTGACCCATGGCGCGGTCAGCCGCCAGGTGCGGCAACTGGAGGATTACCTGGGCGTCGAGCTGTTCGAGCGCCGGACGCGGCAGATCGTCCTGACGGCGGCGGGCGCGCAGTTCCTGGCCGATACCGCCCCGGCGCTGGCCAGCATCTCGGCCGCCGCGGAAGCCTTCGTCGGGCGCAATGCCCCGAGTGTGGTCCGCATCAACGTGCGTCCCAGTTTCGCCGTGCGCTGGCTGATTCCGCGCCTGCCGGATTTCGTGGCGCGCCATCCGCAGATCAAGCCGGAAGTGGTGACCAGCACCCTGGCGCCCGAGAAGGCGATCGAGAGTTTCGACGTGGCCATCCGGCGCGGACGCCGCGGCTGGCCGCCCTCGATCGAGGCGCGCGCGTTCATGCAGGACGAGGGACTGGTCGTTGCCGCACCGGAATTGCTGCGGGCCCGGCCCGTGGCGCGTCCGGCGGACCTGGCGGGGCATGTCCTGCTTTATTCCCGCTCCCGGCGCGGGGACTGGGAAGCGTGGTTCACCCAGGTCGGCCGTCCGCGCGCCCGCCAGCAGCAGACGCTGCAGTTCGATCATCTGCACTTCGTGATGCAGGCGGCGCTGGACGGACTGGGGCTGGCGCTGGCCCCGGTTTCGCTGCTGGGCCACGATCTGGCCAGGAGCCGGCTGGCGGCACCCCTGCCCGACCTGCGGCTGGCGCTGGACCGCTATTACTACGGCGTGGCGCCTGACGCGGGGGCGCCCGCCCAGTTGTTCGCCGCCTGGTTGCGGGAAGTGGCGCAGGCTGAAACGCGGCAGCAACTGAAGCTGGCGGGGATCGTCGCCGGCTGAGCCGGCCCGTCAGGCTCGCGTGATCTCGCTGTCGATCTTGATGGTGGTGGTCGTCATCAGCTTGTGGATGGGGCAGCGGTCGGCAACGGCGTGCAGCTCCGCCACCTGTTCCTCCGTCAGGTCGCCGTTCAGCACCAGGCGCACGGCCAGCCGGTATTCGCCGCGCCGTTCGTCCTTGTCGTCGCGGACGATTTCCACGTCGACGCCATCCAGGGGGATGTTCTTGCCCTTGGCGTAGATCATCAGCGTCAGCGCCTTGCAGCCTCCCAGGGCCGCGTCGAAATAGTCGTGCGGGGAAGGCCCCTCGCCTTTGGGGGCGGGCATGTCCAGGGGCACGTCGTGCGCGCCCAGCGAGATGGTGTAGCGCATGCCGCCGGGCATGTTCGATTTGACGTGTACGCTCATGATTGCTCCGTTGCCGGGGAGGCGAGTGGGGATGCGGGCACTTCGCGGTAGGCCTGCCAGGCATCGTGGCCGCCCAGCAGCGCCCAGGTATTGGCGTAGCCCGCCGCGCGCAGCTTGGTGGCCAGCATGGCCGCCGAGATTTCATTGGGACAGGCGCAGTACACCACGATGTCGGTGTCGTAGGGGCCGAGCTCCAGGCCGTCGAGCGGCGCATGCACGTCCACCGCGATGGCGCCGGGCAGGGGGTCGTCGGGCTGGGGCCGCACGTCCAGCAGGACTGGCCGGCGGCCCGCGTGCTCCCAGGACACGAGTTCGTCCACCGGCAGGCGAGGCACCGTGCGCAGGTGCTTGACGACCCGCCACCGCTGGATCATCCGGTAGGCGATGTACAGCGCCAGCAGCGTGCCCAGGAACAGGATGCCCATCTGCCCGTACTGGTCGATGGCCAGCAGGATATCGGCCACCACGGGATGGAAGATCGCGCCCAGCAGGACCGCCGAGCCGCCCCAGATCAGCGTGCCGGCCAGTTCGTAGCCGACGAAGGTCCGGTAGGGCGCGCGGGTGAGTCCGGCCATCACCGTGCTCAGGGCGCCGGCGCCGGGCAGGAACTTGGCCACCAGCAGCAGGCGCGGCCCCACCAGGAGGTAGCGGCTCTGGGTCTGGCGTATGCAGGAGTCCTGCGACAGCGAAACGCGACAGATGATGCTGAGCAGCCGCGCGCCGTGGCGCTGTCCGGCCACGTACCAGGCGCTGTCCGCGATCAGGCTGGCCGCGACGGTGCCGGCCAGGATCAGCGGCCACGAGAGCTGGTCCTGCGCGGCCAGCGCGCCGGCCACGACCAGCAGCGGATAGGCGGGTATGGGCAGGCCCGCCTGTTCCAGCAGCACGTTGAAGAAGACCAGCCATGCTCCGTAGAGCACGAGCAGCGTCTGTAGATCGGCCAAGGGAGCCTCCTGGATGGGTATTCTAGGAGAGGATAGGGTCGATCGCGGCCGAAACAAGCCCGCTGGCCGTGGGGGATTTCGTTCCGCGCCGATCCACGTTACCACAGGCTCCGGCGGGTCTCCGTGGCTGCCTGCCGGCTCATTCGGCGGTGATGTTCGCCGCCTTGACCACGTCCGCCCAGCGCTGGGCATCCTTGGCGACGAGCTTGCCGAATTCGGCCGGCGAGGAAGTGGCCGGCACCATGCCCTGCGCCTCGAACGCGGACGCCGTGGCGGGCGATTGCAGCGCCTGCGAGATCTCCTTGTTCATGCGGGCGATGATCTCGGGCGGCGTGCCCTTGGGCGCGAAGACGCCGTACCACATGTCCACGTTGCCGCCCCTGATGCCCGCTTCCTCCAGGGTGGGGACGTCGGGCAGCTGGACCAGGCGTTTCGCGCTGCCGGTGGCGATGGCCTTGAGCTTGCCGCCCTTGATCTGCGGCAGGGCCACGTGCACCGGCAGGAACATCGCGTCTATGCGTCCGCCCAGGATATCGGTGACGGCGCCCGCCGTGCCCTTGTAGGGCACGTGCATCATCTGGGCCCCGGTCTGTTGCAGGAACAGCGCCATGGACAGGTGGTGGGGCGTGCCCACGCCGGGGGTCGCGTAGGTCAGCTTGCCGGGCTCGGCCTTGGCCGCGGCCACCAGTTCGGCCACGGTCGCGGGCTTGCGCGAGGTGGGCGATACCAGCAGCAGCGTGCCCCACGAGGTCAGCGCCACGGGGTCGAAGTCGGCCACCGGGTCGTAGGGCAGCGACTTGTACAGGCTGCGGTTCATGACCAGGGTATTGACCTGCACCATGAAGGTATGGCCGTCGGGCGCGGCGCGGGCGGCGCGTTCGCTGCCGATGTTGCCGCTGGCGCCGGCCACGTTCTCGACCACGATGGGCTGGCCCAGGGTCTTGCCGAGCTGGGTGGAGAGCTGGCGGGCGACGAGGTCGATGCCGGTGGCGGGGGTGTAGGGGACGATGAAGGTGATGGGGCGGTCGGGCCAGGCGTAGGCGCTGGCGCACGAGCAGGCCAGGGCGAGGGCGCCCAGCGCGCGCAGGGGTCTAAGCATCTCGATGTCTCCTTGGTATGGTCTCCTGCCAGTATGCGGAAAGCGATATGCTTTGGAAAATGAATTTTTGTTCTCATCCATATCCGGTGCGATATGGCTGGGATGACCCTTTCGCTCCCGGTTTTCGCCCATGGATTGGACCCACCGCCTGCGGCTGCGCAATCTCCAGATGCTGCTCAGCCTTGCCCAGACCCGCAACATCAGCCATTCGGCCGCCGCGCTCAACACCACGCAGCCCGCATTGTCCAAGTGGCTGCGCGAACTGGAGGACGACATCGGCCTGCTGCTGTTCGAGCGGCACGCGCGCGGGCTGCGGCCCACGTCCCATGGCGAGGCGCTGATCGCCCATGCCCGGCGCATCGAGGCCCAGCTGGACCGTGCCCACAGCGATATGGAGGCCATGCGCGAAGGGGGCAGCGGGCAGGTGCTGATCGGCACCTCGGGCGCGGCGGCGCCGGATACGGTTCCCCTGGCGATGCTGGGGTTGCTGCGGCGCATGCCGCAGGCCCGGATCCGGGTGGTCGAAAGCACGATGGACCAGTTGATGGGGCAATTGGCGCAGGGGGAGCTGGACATCGTGGTGGGCCGCTCCGCCCCTGAGCTGCACGATCCCGCCATCCGGTCGGAGGCGCTGTACCTGGAGCCCATCCATTTCGTGGCGCGGCCGTCGCATCCGTTGTTCGAGGGCGGCGAGCCGACGTGGGACGCGGTGATGGGCCATCGATGGATCCTGTGGCCCCGGGGCACGCCGATACGCAATGCGCTGGATGCCGCGCTGGCGGCCGCGGGGCGGGATCTGCCGGTCGATTACGTGGAGTCGAATTCGGCCACGCTGAACATGACCTTGCTGGCCCACAGCGACATGGTGGGGGTGGCGTCGCACCGGGCGGCGATGCGGCTGGTGACGATGAACGCGGTGCGGATCGTGCCGTTGCGCCTGTCGGGATTCGGGTCGGTGGAAATGTATTGGCGCAATGACGCGTTGCGGCCGGCGGGGGTGGAGACGGCGTTGGAGTGCCTGAGGGAGGTGGTGCGGGGGCAGGGGGAGCCCTGAGTCCTTGAGACGGCGGCGCGTGGGGCGTATCGGCCCCAGGATGCGGTGGATCCGGCTCCGCCGGTCCACCCGCATCGCCCCCTTGAGGGGACGCCCGAAGGGCGTAGGGGGTGGGCTTCCCTTCAGCGCGTAGGGGGGGGATTCTTCTTTTCTTTCTCTTCTTTCACGCGGTAGACGAGGACCGCGACGTGGGCGAGGGACAGGACCTTGGCGGTGACGCTGCCCAGCAAGAGGCGCGAGAGGCCGCTGCGGCCGTGGCTGCCGATGAAGATGAGGTCGCAGCCGGCTTCGGCGGCGGCCTGGACGATGCCGTCGGCGACGTTGAAGTTGGAGACGGACAGGGCGGTGCTCTTGACGCCCGCGGTGTCGGCGCGGCTGGTGACGGCGTCGAGGTACTTGGCGGCCTGTTCGGCCGAGGCTTTTTCGTAGGCGTCGTCGGTGATGGCGTAGGCGGCGGCCATGCCGTCGAAGCCGATGGTGGCGGCGAAGGGCTGCGTGACGTGCAGCGCCACGATTTCCGCGTTGACCGAGCGGGCGAAGCTGACACCGGCGTTGGCGGCCTGGGCGGACAGCGGCGAGCCATCGGTGGGGATCAGGATTTTCTTGAACATGACGTTTTCTCCTTGAAGATCGCGAAGATGACAGCTCGAACGCCGGTGTGGTGGCGCGGGCGTTTTCGTTACCGAGCAGTACACCACATCTTGGGCGGCTATGTCTTGATCGGCGTCAAGCCAGTACCTTGCGCAGGAAGGTCGAGATGTCCCCGAGTTCCGGCGCGCAGACCGAATGGGGCATGGGATAGGCATGCCATTCGACGTCGTAGCCTTCCTGCCGCAGCAGGTCGCGCGAGGCGGTGGCGCGGTCGAGCATGACGATGGGGTCGGCGGTGCCGTGGCCCATGAAGATGGGCGTGCCGGCGTTGGCGGGGCTGTGTTCGGCGGCGAAGGTGGCGGCCAGGGGCAGGTAGCCCGACAGGGCCACCAGCCCTGCCAGTTTCTCGCGGTGGCGCAGGCCCGTGTGCAGGGTCATCGCGCAGCCTTGGGAGAAGCCGGCCAGCACGATGTGTTCAGTGGAAATGCCGCGCTGGTTCTCGCGCGCGATGAGGTTCTCGACGTGGCGCTGCGAGGCGCGGATGCCGGGATCGTCCTCGCGCCGGACGAGGTCGCTGACGATGATGTCGTACCAGGCGCGCATGGCCATGCCGCCGTTGATGGTGACCGGCTGCACGGTGGCGTGCGGGAAGACGAAGCGCACGGGCGGCAGGCCGTGCAGGTCCAGTTCGGGGACGATGGGTTCGAAATCGTGGCCGTCGGCGCCCAGGCCGTGCAGCCAGATCACGGCGCGGGTCGGGTTCGGGCCGGTTTCGGTCTCGACGCAGTCGAGCAGGGTGTCAGTCATGGCGTTCTCGATAAGTGGGCGTGCCGGCGGTCAGGGCGCGGGACGGATCGCCGTCTTGGGGCGGAACGCCTTGCACACCGTCTCGTGGGTCTCGACGTACGGGCCTTCGATGAGCTGGATGCAATAGGGCACGGCGGCGAAGATGCCGGGGACCACCAGCTTGCCGTCGGCTTCGCGCAGTCCTTCGAGGGTCTCGCGTATGGCCTTGGGCTGTCCGGGCAGGTTGATGATGAGCGCGGCGCCGTCCGCCGCCGACGCGCCGCGTTCGCGGATGACGGCGACCTGGCGCGAGAGGATGGCGGTGGGGACGAAGCGCAGCGAGATCTGGCGCATTTGTTCGCCGAAGCCGGGCATCTCCTTGGAGGCCACCGCCAGCGTGGCCTCGGGCGTGACGTCGCGCCGCGCCGGGCCGGTGCCGCCGGTGGTCAGGATCAGGTCGCAGCCGAGTTCGTCGCACAATTCGGCCAGGGTGGCGGAGATGGCCGGCGCGTCATCGGCGATCAGCCGCTCGACGTAGCGGACCGGTGTGCGCAGGGCGCCGTCGAGCCAGGCCTTGAGCGAGGGGATGCCCTCGTCGGCGTAGACCCCGCTGGAGGCGCGGTCGCTGATGGACACCAGGCCGCATAGCAGTTCGTCGGGATGGTTGCGCACGAGGCGCTTGGCGGAAGTCGTCATGGCGGCGGGGGGATCAGTGTTCATCTTCGTCGTCGTCGGTCGGGGACGGCGACCCGGCATCGGGCGCGGCCTGCAGCCGCTTGATTTCCTGGAACAGCGCGCGATAGTGCTTGCGCTGCGGTTCGCGCCCGGGCAGCAGGGCGGCGTTGGCGGCCTGTTCCTTGCGGGCGCCGCGTATCAGCGCCCGCAGGGGCTGGGCCTGGGCATGGGGGTAGCGGTCCATGAAGCCCGTGAAGTGTTCGTCGCTGGCCAGCAGCCGGTCGCGCCACAGTTCGAGCTGGTGGAAGGCGGCGATCTGCTCCATGGATTCGCCGTCCCATTCGGCCAGCATGGCCTGGATGGGGTCGACGTGCGCTTCGCGCATCAGCTTGCCGACATACTGCAATTGCCGGCGCCTGCCTTCGTGGGAGGTGATGCGCTGCGCCTCGCGTATCGCGTCGTACAGGCGTTCGGCCAGGGGCAGCTGCCGCAGCTTGGTGTCGGGCAGCCCGACCAGGCGTTCCCCCAAGTCCTGCAGGGCGGTCATCTGCCGCTTGAGCTGCGACTTGCTGGGGGACTGGTATTCGCTGTCCGGATCGGCTGCTTGCGCCGGGACCAGTGGCGATGGACTACGTTTGGAGCGAGACATGGAAAATGGCGTGCTTCGACGGTAAGAAGGCTGACACCAGCTATCATAAAGCCTTGCCTTCCTGCCCGGGCGGCCTTGCCGGCATGTCCGGGCCGCCTCCTTCCCGAAGAAACTCCATGGCCACTTCCCCGTCCCGCAAGAAAACGACCGCCGCGCCCACCCGTCCCGCGCTCGACACCGACCCCGCCGCGTTCCGCCAGTTGATCGAGCGGGTGCTGGACGAGTCCAGGCGCGTCGGCGCCACCGATGCCGCCGCCGAGGTGTCCGAAAGCCAGGGGCTGGCCGTGTCGGTGCGCCGGGGGTCGCTGGAGACGGTCGAACAGACGCGCGACCGGTCGCTGGACATCACCGTGTACGTGGGACAGCGCCGGGGCTCGGCCTCGACCTCGGATTTCTCGGACCAGGCGGTGCGCGACACCGTCCAGGCCGCCTACCACATCGCCAGCCATACCGCCGAGGATCCGGCCGCGGGCCTGCCCGACGCCGATCTGCTGGCGACCGAGTTCCCCGACCTGGATCTCTATCACCCGTGGAACCTGCCGGCCGAGGCGGCGGCCGAACTGGCGCTGCAGGCAGAGCGCGCGGCCCTGTCCACCGACAAGCGCATCACCAATTCCGACGGCGCATCGGTATCCTCTTACGAAGGCCACTTCGTGATGGGGAATACCCGCGGCTTCCTGAACGGCTATCCGTATTCGCGGCATTCGCTGTCGGTATCGCCCATCGCGGGACGGGGCGGCAACATGCAGCGCGACGACTGGTACACCAGCGATCGCGATTGGGCCCGGCTGGCCGATCCCGCCGGCGTCGGCCGCTACGCGGCCGAACGCGCGCTGTCGCGGCTGTCCGCGCGCCGCATCCCGACCGGCAGGTATCCGGTGCTGTTCGAGGCGCCCCTGGCCTGCGGCCTGCTGGGCTCGCTCACGCAGGCCCTGAGCGGCGGCGCGCTGTACCGCAAGTCGAGCTTCCTGGTCGACAGCCTGGGCCGGCCGGTCTTTCCCGGGCACATCGACGTGTTCGAGGATCCCGCCATCAAGGGCGCCCAGGGCAGCGCCGCGTTCGACGACGAAGGCGTGCGCACGCAGGCGCGCAAGGTCGTCGACGCCGGCGTGGTCCAGGGCTACTTCCTGTCCAGCTATACGGCCCGCAAGCTAGGCATGCCCACGACCGGCAATGCCGGCGGCTCGCACAATCTGGTGCTGGCCTCGCGCAAGACGCGCCGCGGCGACGATTTTCGTGCCATGCTGCGCAAGCTGGGCACGGGCCTGCTGGTGACCGAGCTGATCGGGCAGGGCATCAATTACGTGACCGGCGATTATTCCCGCGGCGCGTTCGGCTACTGGGTCGAGAACGGCGAAATCCGGCATGCGGTGCAGGAGATCACGATCGCCGGCAACCTGAAGGACATGTTTGGCGGCATCGTCGCGGTGGGGGCGGATACGCTCACGCGCGGCACCAAGACGACCGGGTCCATCCTGTTGCCGGAAATGTCGATCGCCGGACGCTGAGCGCCACGTCGTCGCCGCGCGGACGTCCGGCGCTTCGAGCGCCAGCCATGGAGAGTCTATGAACGCCAAGCCTTCGCATCGCATCGTCATCGCCGGCGGCGGCGCGGGTGGTCTCGAACTGGCCGTGCGCCTGGGGCGGCGCCACGGGCCCGAGCACGTCACGCTGATCGACGCCGTGCCTTTCCATATCTGGAAACCCTCGCTGCACGAGGTCGCGGCGGGCACGGTGGACATCCACCGCGACGGGCTTTCCTACGCCATGCTGGCGCACGACAACGGTTTCCGCTTTGTGCTGGGAGAGATCCAGGACGTCGACCGCACGGCGCGCGCCGTGCGGGTGGCGGCCTTGCGCGACACCGACGGTACCGTGATCCTGCCCGACCGGGACGTTCCGTACGACACGCTGGTGCTGGCCGTGGGCAGCCTGGGCAATTTCTTCAACACGCCGGGCACCGATCAGTATGCGATTTCGCTGGACACCACGGATGCGGCCGAGCGGTTCCGGCTCGCGCTGCTCAAGGCCATGGCGCGCGCGTCGGCCGGCGTCGAGGAGGCCGCCCCGGGCATCGTCAACGTGGTGATCGTGGGCGGCGGCGCCACCGGCGTGGAACTGGCCGCCGAACTGCACGAGGCGAGCGGCACGATCTCCGCCTACGGGCTGCCGGGCATGACGAAGCAGAACCTGCGCATCACGCTGATCGAGGGCGGGCCGCGCATACTCGGACCATTGCCCGAGCGCGTCGCCAAGGCGGCCGAGGAACTGCTGGAGGAGCGGGGCGTGAGGGTGGTGGTCGACTGCCGCGTTTCCGAAGTGACACCGCGCACCGTGGTGGCCCAGGACAAGGTGTTCGACGCCGACCTGTGCGTCTGGGCGGCGGGCATCAAGGCGCCGTCGCTGCTGTCCCGGCTGGGGCTGCCGCTGAACCCGATGCAGCAGGTCCTGGTGGATGACACGCTGCGCACCGGGGATCCCGACATCTATGCCCTGGGCGATTGCGCCGCGGCGCCCTGGCGCGAAGCCGGCAAGACGGTGCCGGCGCGCGCCCAGGCGGCCCACCAGCAGGCCTCGTATCTGTTGCCGCTGTTGTCGGCGCGCATACGGGGGGCGTCGGCTTTCGCGGCGCCGTTCCGCTTCCGCGATTTCGGCTCGCTGGTGTCCATCGGCCATGCCGAGGGCGTGGGCAGCCTGATGGGCAATCTTTCCGGCCGCAAGCTGCTGGTGGAAGGCTGGATCGCCCGCATGATGTACGCGGGCACGCACTGGTCGCACTATGCCGCGGTACTGGGCTGGTGGGGTGCCAGCGTGCGTTCGCTGAGCCGCTTCCTGAGCCGCCGTTCGCAGCCCCGCGTCAAGCTGCACTAGTTCCCGCTACCCGTCCGCCAGTCCAGGGTTTATCCCTGCCCCGGGTTCCATTGACAGCCAAAATTTGCATGATAAAGTCATGCAAATAGTCATGACCCGCACGGCGGCTGGAACGACATGAAACTCAGAATCGATGCCCATCCCGACCCCATGATGGGGCTGGTTCCCCTGTTCACCGCCATCGACGCCGGCCTGTTCGCCAAGCGCGGCATCGAACCCGTTTTCGTCCAGCGGTCGGCGGTGCAGGCCATCGAAGACATGCGCGCCGACCGCATGGACCTGACCTTCTCCGGCCCCACGCTCACCATCATGGCGCGCGAGCGCTTCGGCCTGCCGTCCCGCTTCGTTTCGGCCGCCGCGCTGCGCGGCACCTATGCCGGCCGCAGCGCCGATTTCATGAATCTCATCGCCCGCCACGGCGTGGCCATCGAGCGGCCTTCGGACTTCGAGGGCAAGCGCCTGGGGGCCTTCGCGCTGGACGGCGGCATCACGCATTCGGCCCCGCTGTATCTGTTCAACCAACATGGCGTCGACGTCTCCCGGGTGCAGTGGGTACCGATGCCTTTCCACAGGATGCCCGACGCCTTGGCCGCGGGCGAGATCGATGTGGCCATCTGCGTCGAGCCGCTGGTCACCCTGATGCTGCGGCGCGGCCTGGGCCGCGCCGTGGACGAGGTGCTGGGCGAAGGCTCGCTGGCGATGTCCAGCACGGGCAATCCGTCGCTGGTGTCGAACTGGTGGACCACGCAGGCGGCCTACGCGCGCGCCCCGGAACTGTTTACCGCCGCCGCCGATGCGCTGGCCGAGGCCGTGGGCGTCGTGTATGCCGATCCGTCGGCCGCGCTCGACGCGATGGCCCGGCATACCGGCCAGGATTCCGCGCTGTTGCGCGAGATCGGCTTCAACACCACGCTCTTCCACCCCTTCGGCATGGACGATCCCGAGGTCAAGGCCATGTACCGGGGCTGGGTGGCCGTGCTGCGCGGCGCCGGCCTGCTCGACCACGACATCGACGTGGAGCAGTTCTTCTGATTTTCGGGGCCGCCGCGCGCGGATGGGTGTTTGTCACTGTCGGGAGATCGTCATGAAGCAGTCCAATTCCAGGGTTCGCCGCGCGCTCTTGTTCTGCACGGCACTGGCCTGCGCGCAGCCGGGACTCGCCGGCGCCCAGCCGGCCGGCGCCGCGCCGGAGAAGGCAGTCATGTTCATCGGCTGGCGGGCCGAGGCCGAGTGGGGTGGTTTCTTCCAGGCCGTGGCCAAGGATATCTACCGCAAGCACGGGCTGGATGTCGAGATCCGCCTGGGCAATCCGCAAAGCAATCCCACGCCCATGCTGCTGGCCGGGCGCGTGGATTTCACGGCGGGCAGCAGCGGCACCTCGCTCAACGCGGCGCGCGAAGGCGCGCCCCTGATGTCGGTGGCGGCGATCTTCCAGAAGGATCCGCGGGTGCTGATTGCCCACCCCGGCCAGGGCGTGGAGAAGATCGAGCAGATCAAGGACCGCACGGTGCTGGTGGGCGCGCTGGGCATGGCGACCTTCTGGCCCTACCTGCGCGGGCGCTTCGGCTTCACCGACGACCAGGTCAAGCCCTATACGTTTTCGCTGGCGCCGTTCCTGGCCGACAAGAAGGTGGTACAGCAGGGGCTCATCACCAACGAGCCGCTGGCGCTGAAGAAGGCCGGCGTCGCGAACCCGGTGTCTTTCCTGCTGGCGGACTACGGCTGGGATCCCTACATGACCACCATCGTCACCACGCGCGACAACGTCGAGAAGCGTCCGCAGTTCGTGCAGAAGTTCGTCGACGCCTCCATCGAGGGCTGGTACAGCTACCTGTACGATGATCCGTCGGCCGGCAACGCGCTGATCAAGCGCAACAACCCGGAGATGACGGACGAGCAGATCGCCTTTGCGATCCAGGCCATGAAGGAACGGGGCTTGATCGATTCCGGCGACGCGAAGCGCCTGGGCATCGGGGCGATGACCGATGCGCGCTGGGAGCATTTCTACAAGTCCATGGTAGATGTGGGCGTGCTGCCCACCGGCGTGGACGTGCGCAAGGCCTATACGCTGAAGTTCGTCAACAAGAAGGTCGGCATGCGATGATGGAAACGGCCATGGATACCGACCGGGTGCTGGAACTGCGGAACATTTCCAAGCGCTTCGGCAATGGCACGCTGGCGGTCGAGAACCTCGGCCTGTCCCTGGCGCGGGGAAGCTTCGTCAGCCTGCTCGGACCGTCGGGGTGCGGCAAGAGCACGGTGCTGCGCATGATTGCCGGGCTATCCGAACCGACGTCGGGCGAGGTCGCCCGGCAGGGGGCCAGGGGGGCGGTCGGTTTCGTCTTCCAGGAGCCCACGCTGATGCCTTGGGAGACCGCGCTGTCCAACACCATGCTGCCGCTGGACCTGGCCGGGGTGCCGCGCGAGGAGGGCCGGCGGCGCGCGGCCGAGGCGCTGGATAAGGTCGGGCTGAAGGGGTTCGAGCATGCTTTGCCGCGGGAGCTGTCCGGCGGCATGAAAATGCGCGTGTCCATTGCCCGGGCCATCGTGACCCGGCCGCAGATCCTGCTGCTGGACGAGCCATTCGCGGCGCTGGACGAGATCACGCGGTTCAAGCTCAACAACGACCTGCTGCGGTTGTGGCAGGACCAGCGCTTCACCGCCGTGTTCGTCACGCACTCGGTGTTCGAGTCGGTGTACCTGTCCCAACGCGTGATCGTCATGGCCGCGCGTCCGGGCCGGCTCCATGCCGATCTTGCCATCTCCGCCGACGCGGAGCGCGGCGAGTCGTTCCGCACCTCGGCCGAATACGCGCACCTGTGCAGGCAGGCCTCGGAAGCCCTCGAACAGGCGATGCACGCATGAATCCCACGCTTCGTACCGCGCGCATCGTCCTGCCCGTCGTCATGGGCGTCCTCTGCCTGGTGCTGTGGGAGGCGGTCGTGCGTGGCCTGCGCATCTCGCCGCACATCCTGCCGGGCCCGGCCGACATCGGCCGGGCGCTGGTCGAGGATTGGCCGCTGCTGTCGGCGGCGCTGTGGGTCACGCTGAAGATCACCGCGTCGGCCTTCGTCAGCGCCGTGCTGGTGGGCGGCGCGATCGCCATCCTGTTCAGCCTGTCCAAGTGGATAGAGCTCACCTTCTTTCCCTACGCGGTCATCATGCAGGTCACGCCGGTGGTCGCCATCGCGCCGCTCCTGATCATCTGGGTGGACAACGTGCAGGTGGCGCTGCTGATCTGCGCGTGGCTGGTGGCCTTCTTTCCCATCCTGTCGAACACCATCGTCGGCCTGAACAGCGCGGACCACAACCTGCGCGACCTGTTCCGGCTCTATGGCGCCACGCCGGGCCAGACGCTGCGGCGGCTGCGCATTCCATCGGCCATGCCGTATTTCCTGGCGGGCGTGCGCATCTCGGGCGGCCTGTCGCTGATCGGCGCGGTGGTCGCGGAATTCGTCGCCGGCGCGGGCGGTCAGGGGTCGGGGCTGGCCTATCGCATCCTCGAGGCTGGCTACCAGTTGAAGACGCCGCGCATGTTCGCGGCCCTGTTGATGATTTCCTGCGCCGGGGTGGTGATCTTCCTCGCGACCTCGTGGGTGTCGCAGCGCATCCTGCGCCGCTGGCACGAAAGCGCCATGGAGCGCGAATCGTGAAATCGCTGGCGGCGCGGCTCGAACTGGCGGGGGGGGCCTACGTCCTGCGCGGCGCGAGGGTGCCCGCGGCGGTGCTGCCCGCCGCGCTGGCCGGCCTGGCCGACGCGCAGGGCCTGGCGGGTGTGGACCTGGCGGTCGAAGGGGGCCGCCTGGGCGCGGTCGCCCCCGCCGGAACGCTTCATGCCGGCGCCGCGCTGGACCTGGCCGGCAGGCAGGTCTGGCCCGCCTTCCACGACCTGCATACCCACCTGGACAAGACGCATACGCTGGCGCGCGCGCCCAATGCCGACGGCACGCTGCTGGGGGCGGTCAAGGCCGTCATGGCCGACCACGCGCGCTGGCGTCCGGGAGAACTGGAGGCGCGCGCCGATTTCGCCTTGCGCTGCGCCTGGGCGCACGGCACGGCCGGCCTGCGCACGCACCTGGACGCGGCGGGGCCGCAGGCGCGCATGGCCTGGGAAGCCATGCTGGCGCTAAGGGAGGGATGGGCGTCGCGGGTGCGGGTACAGATGGTGGCCATGGCTCCCATGGAAACCTACCTGGACGACGGCGCCGAGGATTTCGTGCGCCGCGTGGCCGAGACCGGCGGCGTGCTGGGCGGGGTGACGCGCGTGCCCGGCCTGCCGCCGCCCGCCGCGCGGCAGCGCCTGGCGCAGGCCCTGGGCGCGCTGTTCGATTGGGCCGTGCGCTACGGCCTGGACGTGGACCTGCACGTGGACGAATCCTGCGAGCCCGAGGCGGACTCCCTGCTGGAGGTCGCGCGGCATACCCAGGCGCGCGGCCTGGGCGGGCGGGTCGTCTGCGGCCATTGCTGCAGCCTGTCCGTCCAGACGGACGAGACCCGCGAGCGTATGCTGGATGCTTGCCGCGCGGCCGGGCTCGCCATCGTCGGCCTGCCGCTGGTCAACCTCTTTCTTCAGGACCGGGCGCCGGACCGCACGCCCCGGCTGCGTGGGCTGCCTCCTTTGCAGGAAATCGCGGCCCGCGGCATTCCGGTGGCGTTATCGAGCGACAATTGCGCAGATGCGTTCCACGCCTACGGAGACTACGACATGCTGGAGGTATTCCGCGAAGCCGTGCGCAACGGCCACCTGGATCGACACATCGGCGGCTGGCCCGCCAGCGTGACGGCGACGCCGGCGGCCTTGATGCGCCAGGCCGGCTCGGGGCGGATCGAGGAGGGCGGGGCGGCGGATTTCGTGATCTTCGATGCCCGCGGCATTCCCGAACTGCTGGCCCGGCCCCAGTCAGATCGCCTGGTCGTCCGGGCAGGCCGGCCGCTGGCCGTATCGCCGCCGCCCTTCGACGAGCTCGACGCGGCGCTGGCGCGCGCCGGGGAGGCGTAGGCCATGGCGCGATCCTCGTCGGCGAGCCCGCCGCGCCGCCCGGGGCAGTCCCAGGCTTTTCCGGAAGGGAGGCTGCTGGCGCCGCGGGTCAGCACCCTGAGCAAGGCGCTCACCCGCAGCGCCGTCCAGTTCGCCAAGGCGCAGTACGGCCTGTCCCAGGTGGAGTGGCAGGTGGTTGCGCTGCTGGGCGTCTTCCAGCCGGTGTCCATACGCGAACTGGCCTACCATGCGATGCTCGATGCGGCGCAGATCAGCCGCGCCGTGTCCTCGCTGGTCGCCCGGGGCGATGTCAACCGCGCCCGCAGCGCGCGCGACAGCCGCGAGGTGGAGCTGTCGCTGACGCCGCAGGGGCTGGCCATGCAGGCCGAACTGACCGAGGCCGCCCAGGCCCGCAACCGGCATGTGCTGGACGGGCATTCCGCGGCCGATGTGGCCAGGTTCTTCAGCATGCTGGACAGCTTCATCGCCCGCGCCAGGCAATTGAGCGACCAGGAATGAGCCGCCGGGCGGGTGGCCGGCCAGCCGGCCGGTCCCTACAATAGCCCCACTTCATTTCCCGGACGGAGTTCCAGCATGGATGCATGCGACGCAATGGCCGGCCGCCCCGGCGGGCGCAATCTGATCACCGATGTCGCCGGCCTGCGGGTGGGGCAGTCGCACGATGCGCGGGCCTGCACCGGCGTCACCGTGATCCTGCCGGACGAGCGGGCCATGGCGGCGGTGGACATCCGCGGCGGCGGACCGGGCACGCGCGAGACGGACACCCTGGGTGCGTCCAACCTCGTGCGTTCGGTCGATGCCATCGTGCTGTCCGGTGGTTCGGTCTACGGCCTGGCCAGCGGCGACGGCGTGGCCGCGTGGCTGGGGGCGCAGGGGCGGGGCTTCACACTGCTGCACCAGCCCGGCGTCCCGCCTTCGCCCATCGTGCCGACCGCGGTGCTGTACGACCTCGCCAACGGCGGCGACAAGCAATGGGGCGAGACCCCGCCCTATCGCGACCTGGCCATGCGGGCCGCCCGGCAGGTCCGGCCCGGCTTCGATCTGGGCACGCAGGGCGCGGGCTTCGGCGCCTCGGCGGGGGCGCTCAAGGGAGGACTGGGATCGGCGTCCTACGTCACGCACGACGGCATGACCGTGGGCGCCATCGTGGCCTGCAACAGCTTCGGCTCGGTCGTGGCGCCGCAGGGCAGGCGCTTCTGGGCCGGCGCCTTCGAGATCGGCGAAGAGTTCGGCGGCCTGGGGCCGGCCGATACGCGGGCCGAGGGCGAGAACTGGGAGTACGCGAAACTGGATCCCCGCCCGCGCGCCAATACCACCATCGCCTGCATCGCCACCGACGTCGCGCTGTCGCCCGACGAACTGCAACGCGTGGCCACCATGGCGCAGGACGGATTGGCCCGCGCCATCCGCCCGATCCACGCGCCGTTCGACGGCGACACGGTGTTCGCGATCTCGACCGCGCGGCGCGAGGCGCCGGTGATGGACGGCCCGGTGGACCCGCGGCCCTTCATTGTCTGCCGGCTGGGCGCGCTGGCCGCCGACGTGCTGGCCCGCGCGATCGCGCGGGGTGTGTACAGCGCCGTCACGCCTGAGGGCATGACGACGCCCGCGTGGTCCAGCCTGTGAGGCGTCCGGGATCCGGTCCGGGTCCCGGCGCGGGACCTACCGGGTCCAGTGTCCCGACTTCCCGCCTTTCTTCTCCATCAGCCGCACGTCGGTCATGACCATGCCGCGATCGGCGGCCTTGCACATGTCGTAGATCGTCAGCAGCGCGACGTTGACGGCGGTCAGCGCCTCCATCTCGACGCCGGTGCCGCCCACGGTCTCGGCGCGTACGGTGCAATGCACGGCGCCGGCCCCGTCGTCCAGGGTGAAGTCGCAGGCCACGTGCGTCAGCGGGATGGGGTGGCACAGCGGGATCAGGTCCGAGGTTTTCTTCGCCGCCATGATGGCGGCGATGCGCGCGATGCCCAGCACGTCGCCTTTCTTGGCGCTGCCGTCGCGGATCAGGGCCAGCGTGGCCGGCTGCATGCGTATCGTGCCGGCGGCGACGGCCACGCGCGCGGTGGCCGGCTTGGCGCCCACGTCCACCATGTGGGCCTGGCCGGCCGTGTCGAAGTGGGTCAGGGGGGATGGCGCCATCATGCGTCTCCGGTGGCGATGGGCGAGCCCGGACGGCTGCTCCATTCGCTCCACGAGCCGGGATACAGCACGGCCCCGGTCAGGCCCGCCACTTCCATGGCAAGCAGGTTGTGGCAGGCGGTGACGCCGGAGCCGCATTGGCTGATGACCCGGTCCGCGGGCGTGCCGCCCAGCACCGCTTCGAACTCGGCCCGCAACTGCGCGGCAGGCTTGAAGTGTCCGTCGGGCTGGAGGTTGTCGCGCAGGAAGCGGTTGGCGGCGCCGGGGATGTGGCCGCCCACGGCATCCAGGGTCTCGTTCTGGCCGCGGAAACGGTCGGGCGCGCGCGCATCCACGACCAGGCGCGGGGCCGGCGCGTCCAGGTTGGCCAGGACGTCTTCGTAGGTCGTGGTCGCGACCCGCGGCGGCCGCAGGGTGAACGTGCCCGGAGCGGGCGCGGCGGGCTGGCCGGCCTCCAGCGGGTAGCCGGCGTCGCGCCAGGCGGCCAGGCCGCCGTCCAGGACCGCGACGGCGCCGTGGCCGGCCCAGCGCAGCAGCCACCAGAGACGGGCTGCCATGGCGCCGCCGGCGGTGTCATAGCACACGACCTGGGTGGCATCGGAGACGCCCAGGCGGGCCATCAGGGCCGCGAAATCCTCGCGCCGGGGCAGGGGATGGCGGCCGTTGCCGCCGGTCTTGGGGCCGCTCAGGTCGCGGTCCAGGTGGACATGGAAGGCACCGGGGATATGTCCGGCCGCGTGGGCGCGTTCGCCCGCGCCGATATCCGACAGGTCGAAGCTGCAATCGAAAACGACGGCCGGCGAGGGAGATTGCAGCAGCGCGTGCAGCGCCTGTGCGGAAATCAGGGTGCTGAAGCTCATGACAGGTCCTGTAAGCGTTGCCATGCGGCCGGTTGGGTCGTGGCCGGTATTGGTAAATTTTTCACGTTTCGACAAGGGGGCGGGAACCCGTCGCCCAAGCTGGCTATCATACCGGTATGCCGAATTCCGAACGTTTCCCGCCGCTGCGCCGCAAGGCCGCCGCGCTGCTGCTGCCGGCCCTGCTGGCGGCGGCCGCGCCGGCGCTGGCGCCAGCCCAGCCGGTCGGGCTGCCCGACCTGGGCGATTCGGCGTCGCAGGAGCTCTCGCCCAGGCTGGAGCAGAGGCTGGGCGATGCCATCATGATGGAGTCGCTGCGCGATCCGGCGTATATCGACGACCCCGATCTCACCCAATACCTGACCGGCATCGCGGGGCAACTGTCGGCCCAGGCCCCGGCCGGCACGCCCAGTATCAACGTGTTCGCGGTGCGCGATCCAAGCATCAACGCGTTCGCGATGCCGGGCGGATACATAGGCGTGCATACCGGGCTGGTGGTGGCCGCGCAGTCAGAGTCCGAACTGGCCGGCGTGCTGGCGCACGAAATCGGCCACGTGGTGCAGCGGCACATCGCCCGCGGCCTGGTGCAGCAGAAGCGGGACAGCCTGATCATGGTGGCGGCGCTGCTGGCGGCGCTGGTGGCCGCGCGCGGCAATTCGCAGGCGCCCGAGGCGGCGATGGCCTTCGGCCAGGCCGCCGCCATCAATTCGCAGTTGGGATTTTCGCGCGAGGCCGAACGCGAGGCGGATCGGACCGGGTTCCAGATGCTCGAGACGGCGGGCTACAACGTCAACGGCATGGCCGCGTTCTTCGGCCGCCTGATGCAGGCATCGGGGCTGAACGAAAGCACCAGCCAGGCCTTCACGCGCACCCACCCGCTGTCCATCGAGCGTATGTCCGACATGCAGAACCGGGCGCGTGGCGTGGTCATCCATGATCGCTCGAATTCGCCGGACTTCTATTTCGTGCGTGCCAAGATGCGGATGGTGCAGGCCAGCAGCGGCCAGGATGCCCGGGAAGCCATCCGCTATTTCGAGAGCCGGACCGCCGATCTCCAGGGCATCGAGCGTTCCGCGGCCTACTACGGCGCGGCCCTGGGCTATATGCGCCAGCGCGAGTATGGCAAGGCCAACGATGCCTACCTGGCCGCCACGTCGGGCGCGCGTACCCATTTCATGCTCGAGCGGCTGGCCGTCGATCTGGCGCTGGCCCGCAACGACACGCAGCAGGCCATCGCCCTGGCGCGCGGCGCCGTCGCGCGCTGGCCCGAGCAGCGCGGCCCGGCCATGGCGATGGCGGAAGCGCTGCAACGCGCCGGCCGCAACCAGGAAGCGGTCGAGTTCCTGAAAGAACAGATGCTGAAGTGGAGCGACGAACCCCGCTTCTACCAGATGGCCGCGGTCAGCTACTCGCGGCTGGGCAGCGCCGTGAACGAACGCCGCAACATGGCCGATTACTACGCGATGACCGGTGCCCTGCCGGCCGCGGTCGAGCAGTTGCAGCAGGCGCGCGCGGCGTCCAAGGACTTCTACGAGCAGTCGCAGATCGACGCCAAGGTGCGCGAATACCAGCGCAGGCTGAAGGAAGAGCGCGACCTGCTCAAGCGTTTCCAGAGCTGACGGGCTCGGGCCTGTCGACGAAGCCCAGGGCCTTGCCCGCCGGGCCGCGTAGCGGCGCCAGCGGCGCGGGAGCGAGGGAGACCGGGGGGTAGATCACCGGGATGGCCGGGGTCGCGTCCGGTGCCCGACCCGGATCGGCCAGCCAGCCGGGCGCCGCGTCGAGCAAGGGTTGCCCCGATGCCAGTTTCATGCGCTCCAGCACGTCGGGCAGATGGCGATCCTCCACCATGGCGGGGCCGTGTTCGGTCGCGGCGTAGAGCCTGCCCGCGGCGTCCAGCGCCCAGCGGTCCACGCGGGAAACGGCGTGGCCGGCGTGGGTCGCCAGGGCGCCGGCCGCATCCGCCTGGCGCAGGATCAGCGGTGCCGCGTCCAGCCTCACGAACACCCGCTGCGGGCCGTTCTGGAAGAACCAGCGGCCCTGGCCGTCGTGTCCGTAGTTGCGCGCGATGAAGGCCAGGATTCCGGGATTGGAGATCGAAACGCCCGGCCCGCCCGCCAGGGCGTCGCCGGCGGGATGCAGGCGCCAGCGGCCCCGGGCGTCCAGCGACAACCAGCCATGGGCGTCCGGCACGTCGGGCCAGCGCGCCATGGCGGCAAGGACATCGCTATCCATGCCCCGCCAGCCACGACTGCGGCGTGATCTGCCGGGGATCCGTGCGCAGTTCCAGCAGCGCCGGGCGGCCGGCCGCGCGGGCGCGCTCGAACGCGGCGGGGAAGGCATCGGCGCTTTCCACCCGCTCGGCATGGGCGCCGAACGACAGGGCCAGCGCGACGAAGTCGGGGTTGCGCAGGTCGGTGGCGCTGACCCGGCCGGGGAAACGCTTTTCCTGGTGCATGCGGATGGTGCCGTACATGCCGTTGTTGACGACGATGACGACCACGGGGGAATCGAATTGCAGCGCGGTGGCCAGTTCCTGGGGATACATCAGGAAGCAGCCGTCGCCCGCCACGCAGACCACGGTGCGGTCGGGGTGGCGCAGCTTGGCGGCTATCGCCGCGGGCAGGCCGTAGCCCATGGCGCCGCAGGTGGGGGCGATTTCCGTGCGCGGCTGGCGGTAGCGGTAGAACCGGTGCAGCCACACCGCGTAGTTGCCGGCGCCGTTGGCAATGATGGCGTCGTCGGGCAGGGTGCGGTCCAGATGGGCGATGACCTGGCCCAGGTCGATGCCGCGGGCCTCGGCATGCGGCGCCGGCACGACCTGGTAGCGCGCGTGCAGCTCGCCGGCCCGCCGGGTCCAGTCGTCCCAGGCGCGCGAGGCCGGGGCTTCCAGGCCGCGCAGCAGCGCGGCGGCGGGCGCGGCCGCCGACTGGATGGCCAGGTCGGGTTGGTAGACGCGGCCCAGCTCGGCCGCGTCGGCGTGCAGATGGATCAGTTTCTGGGCGGGGCGGGGCGGCGTCAGCAGCGTGTAGCCGCCGGTGGCGATTTCGCCCAGCCGCGTGCCCACGGCCAGGATGAGGTCGGCATCGCGCACCAGCGCGGCCAGGTCCGGATTCATGCCCAGGCTCAGGTGGCCGGCGTACTGGGGCAGGCGGTTGTCGAAGATGTCCTGGCGGCGGAAGGCGCAGGCCACGGGCAGGTTCCAGGCCTGGACGAAGGCGGAGAAATCCGAGGCGGCGCGTTCGCTCCAGTTCGATCCACCCAGGAGGACCAGCGGACGGCGGGCCTGGGCCAGCATGTCGCGCAGGCGCGGGGCCGCATCGGGATCGGGGCCGCTGGAGGCCGTGGGGGCGACCGCGGCCGGCGCGGACGGGCAGGCGGCGCTCAGCACGTCCTCGGGCAGGGCCACCACCACCGGGCCGGGCCGGCCCGAGGTGGCGCACGCGAAGGCCCGCGCCACGAGTTCGGGAATGCGGACGGCATCGTCGACGCTGACGACCCATTTGGCGATGCCGCCGAACATGGATTGGTAGTCGATTTCCTGGAAGGCCTCGCGGCCCAGCTCGCGCGTGGGCACCTGGCCGACGAACAGGATGAGCGGCGTCGAGTCCTGCTGGGCGATGTGCACTCCTATGCTGGCGTGGGTGGCGCCCGGGCCGCGCGTGACGAAGCAGATGCCCGGCCGCCCGGTCAGCTTGCCGTCGGCTTCGGCCATGTTGGCGGCGGCGCCTTCGTGCTTGGCGACGACGACGTCGATGTCGGCGTGGGCGTGCAGGGCGTCCAGCACGTCCAGGTAGCTTTCGCCGGGGACGCAGAAGACGCGGTCGACGCCGTTGGCGGTCAGCGCGTCGACCAGGAGGCGGCCGCCGGTAGTGGCGGTGGCAGCGTTGGAAACCGAGGGAGTCGAGGCCATGGAAGGATCCGTGTCGTTTTCTCCATTGTCGAAGAAAACGCCAGGGATGTCAGCGGGGGCTTGCCCCGATGCCGGGTGCGGCTAGCGCCCGGTACGGAAGAAATCGGCCAGCCTGCGCGGCAGCCAGTTCAGGTTGCTCGGGAAGTTTCCCGTGGGAAAGCCCGCGTGGCCGCCCTGTGCCGGCTGGTGCAGGACCACGTGGTCGGAGGCCTGCTGGGGCGTGGGCAGGTAGCGGTCCGGAAGAAAGGGGTCGTTGCGGGCGTTCAGCACCAGCGTCGGGATGGCGATGTCCGTCAGCAGGGGTTTGCTGGAGGCGCGCGTCCAGTAGTCGTCGACGTTCCGGAAGCCGTGCGCGGGCGCGGTATAGGCGTCGTCGAATTCGTACAGGTCGCGCGCGTTGGCCACCCGCAGCACGTCTATGGTGCCGGGGAACTGCTGCGCCTTCTGCAGCGCCTTGGACTTCAGCGTGCGCAGGAACATATGGGTGTAGATCCGGCGGTTGATCAGTCCGGTACCCAGGGTGCGCCCGCCGGCCATGAGGTCGACCGGCGCCGAGACGCCCGCCGCCGCCGCGAGCCAGCCGGCGGTGCCGCCGGCCTCGCCCAGGTGTTTCAGCAGCGCGTTGCCGCCCAGCGAAATGCCGGCGGCGTGCCAGCGGAGCTGCGGCAGGCGCAGCCGCACGGCGTCCAGCATGAAGCCGACGTCGGCGGAGTCGCCCGAGTGGTAGGCGCGGGGAAGGCGGTTCGGTTCGCCGGAGCAGCCGCGGAAGTGCGGCACGACGACGGTCCAGCCGCGCGCCCGGAAATACTGCGAGATGGCCTGCGCATAGTGGCTGGCGCTGCTGCCTTCCAGGCCATGGAACAGGACGAGCCCGTTGCGCGACGCGGCGGTGCCGGCGGCCGTCCCGGCCAGCCGTGCGAACGACTCGGGGCCGATCGCCGTACCGGGGGCGAGGCCGGGCGCCGTCCAGTCGAAATCGAGGAAATCGCCGTCGGACGTGTCCACCCGTTCGCGCTGGAACGAGGTGTGATGGTGCGACGAGAGTTGCGACGCGAAGATGGTCTGGCTATGTCCTTCGGGCAACCATGCGGGAGTGGGGCAGGGGGTCGTGTCCAGGTAGGCGGGCATGCGGGATCGGGCTGGGCGACTCAATGCAAGAGGTCGGGAACGTCCTGAAGCTCGGTCGGACCGAGGTCGGCAGGGGCCTGCGACGAGTGGTGCAGGACCAGCCGCCAGCCTGTGGGACCTTTGTGGAAGACATTGGTTGCATAGCAGTTGACGATCTGCTTGCCCTGGGAGGTGTCGACCATGAGCTGTTCGACCACGGTGTGGACCGAACTCATCATGCTTTGCACGGCGTGGACCCGCGTGGGCCGGATCGGCACCGGGGAACTGGCGAGGATTTCGCGCCACGATTCCATCACGGCATCGTGCCCGATCAGCCGGGGGCCGCCCGGATGGATGCAGACGATGTCCTCGTCGTCGGCCCAGACCGCCATCAACTGGGCGAGGTCGCCCTGCTCCAGGGCGTCGTAGAAGGCCTGCCCGGCTTCTTCGGAGGTGGCGTACAGCGGAGCGCCGCGGGATTTGAGCGCCATTTATGCGAACACGATGGTCTTGTGGCCGTTCAACAGGATGCGATGCTCGACATGCCAGCGGACGGCGCGCGCCAGCACCAGGCATTCGACGTCGCGCCCGACCTGGGTCAGGGTTTCCGGCGACATGCTGTGGTCCACGCGGGCGATATCCTGCTCGATGATGGGGCCTTCGTCGAGATCGGGCGTGACATAGTGGGCGGTGGCGCCGATCAGCTTCACGCCGCGGTCATGCGCCTGGTAGTAGGGGCGCGCGCCCTTGAAGCTGGGCAGGAAGCTGTGATGGATGTTGATGGCCCGGCCGGCCAGCGCCCGGCACATCTCGGGCGACAGGATCTGCATGTAGCGGGCCAGCACGACCAGGTCGACGTTCTCGCGCTCGGCGATCTGCAATACCTGGCGCTCCTGCTGTTCCTTGCCGCCCTGCGCCACCGGCAGGTGGTAGAAGGGCACGCCGTACGAGGCGGACAGCAGCGCGAAGTCGGGGTGGTTGGAGACCACCGCGGGAATGTCGATGGGCAACTGTCCGCTCTTGGCGCGGAACAGCAGGTCGTTCAGGCAGTGGCCGTGCTTGCTGACCATCAGCAGCACGCGCGCGCGCCGGTGCGGGTCGCGGATCTGCCATTGCATGGAGAAACGCTCGCCCACGGCGGCGAATTCCTTGCGCACGGTGTCGGCGTCCAGGCCGTCCGGCGCCGAGAAGTGCACGCGCAGGAAGAACAGCCGGGTGTCCTCGTCCCCGAACTGCTGCGAGTCCTGGATGTTGCAGCCGCGCTCGAACAGGAATCCCGACACGTGGTACACGATGCCGGTCGTATCGGGGCAGGCGAGCGTCAGGATGTAATCGTTGTGCTGCACGGGGAGGTCCTGTGAATAAAAAAGCAAACCCCGGCGGGCCGGGGCAGCGTCATCGGTGTCCCCCTCCGGGGACACCGCGGATCCGGCCAGGCCGGTCCGCCCGTGCCGCCCCTCGACGGGGCGCGCAAGGGATCAATGGTGATGTACCTTGGCGCCCGCCTTCAGCCGGTATTCCGCGCCGCAGTACGGGCACTTGGCTTCGCCCGTGGTTCCGATGTCCAGGAACACCTTGGGGTGCATGTTCCACAGCGGAGTATGCGACCCCGGGCACGAAAGCGGAAGCGTGTCGGCATCGACTTCGATGATGGCGTTGGCGGCTTCGGTGGTCATGGCCGTTTCTCCCGATCAGACGTGCGTGAGCCAGTGGCCGTACTTGGCGTTGCGGCCCGCGACCAGGTCGAAGAAAGCCTGTTGCAGGCGCGCCGTGACCGGGCCGCACTGGCCGGCGCCGATCTTGCGGCGATCCAGTTCGCGGATGGGCGTGACTTCCGCCGCCGTGCCCGTGAAGAAGGCTTCGTCGGCGATGTAGATGTCGTCGCGGGTCAGGCGCTTGGTGACGACCTTGATGCCCAGGTCGGCGGCCAGGCTGTGGATGGTCGAGCGCGTGATGCCGGTCAGGGCCGAGGCGATCTCGGGCTCGACCAGGACGCCGTCCTTGACGATGAAGATGTTCTCGCCCGAGCCTTCGGCCACGAAGCCTTCGGTGTCGAGCAGCAGCGCCTCGTCGTAGCCGTCCTCGGTGGCTTCCAGGTTCGCCAGGATGGAGTTGGCGTAGGTGGAGGCCAGCTTGGCGCGGGGCATGGTCACGTTGACGTGGTGGCGGGCAAAGGACGAGGTCTTGACCCGGATGCCCTTCTGCAGGGCCTCGGCGCCCAGGTAGGCGCCCCATTCCCAGGCGGCGACGGCGACGTGGACCTTGGCGCCCTTGGGCGAGACGCCCATCTTTTCCGAACCGTAGAACGCGATCGGACGCAGGTAGCAGGATTCCAGCTTGTTGACGCGGACCACTTCCTTCTGCGCTTCCATCAGGGTTTCCCGGCTGTACGGAATCTGCATCTGGTAGATGTGGGCCGAGTTGACCAGGCGGTCGGTATGTTCCTTGAGCCGGAAGATCGAGGTTCCGATGTCGGTCTTGTACGCGCGCACACCCTCGAATACCGCCAACCCGTAGTGCAGGGAGTGTGTGAGCACATGGGTGTTGGCTTCACGCCAGGGCACGAGCTTGCCGTCGTACCAGATGAAGCCGTCGCGGTCTGACATCGACATGATGAAGATCTCCGAAATGAACCTGATATTGTACCAATCTGCGACGGGATCCAACGAAGAAGCGGGCGCGCAGAAAGACACGCCCGCCGCCGCCCGGGGATCCAGGGAGATTCGGGTAATCACTTACAATAGCTGCAAGCCATAACTTTACTCCTTCCCGGCCGGCTGCCGCCGGGAGCCAGCCGCCGTCCCGTCCCATCCCCCATGTCCGCCACGCGTCCGTCCGCCGCAGCGCCCCCCCTGTCCCCGCAGGAACGCCGGGCGGCCATCGTCGCGGGCCTGAGGGCGCTGGCGCCCACCACGATCGCCATCGGCGTCTGGGGCATGGTCAGCGGCGTGGCCATGGTCAAGATCGGCCTGAGCCAGTCCCTGGCGCTGGCGATGACCTTCCTGGTGTACGCGGGCTCGGCCCAGCTGGCCGCCTTGCCGCTGATCGTGGCGGGGGCGCCGGTGTGGCTGGTGTTCGCCGCGGGCTGCGTGGTGAACCTGAGGTTCGTGATCTTCGCGGCGGCCTTGCATCCCTATTTCCGCCGCTTCTCCCGCTGGCGCCGCCTGGGGCTGGGCTTCCTGACGAGCGACATTGGCTTCGTGCTGTTCATGCCCCGCTACGGCGACGCGGCGGTCAAGGGCACGCCCGAGCAGACCTGGTTCTTCCTGGGCTCGGCCCTGGGCAATTGGCTGACCTGGCAGGTGTGTTCGGTGGCCGGCATCCTGCTGGGCGCCGTGGTGCCGCAGTCCTGGTCGCTGGAATTCGCCGCGGTGCTGGCGCTGATCGCCATCGTGGTGCCCATGGTGGCGACCTGGCCGGTGGCCGCGGCGGTGGGGGCGGCGGCCCTGGTCGGGTGGGCCGGCCAACCGCTGCCCTTGCGGCTGGGGCTGGTCCTGGCGGTCGTGGCGGGCGTCTGGGCCGGCGTGGCCACGGAGCGGGCGCTGGAGCGCCGCAAGGAGGCGGGGGCATGAGTCCGTCCACCCTGCCGCCGGTATCCGATTCCCTGTACGTCTGGCTGGTGATCGTCGCGCTGGCGCTGTGCACCGTGCTCACGCGCGCCGGCTTCCTGCTGCTGGGCGACAACGTGCCCCTGCCCGAGGGCGTCAGGCGGGCGCTGCGCTACGCGCCCGCCGCGGCGCTGGCGGCCGTGATCGTGCCGGACCTGCTGCCCTGGGCGCAGGGCGGCATGCCGGTGTTCGACTGGCGGGCCCTGGCCGCGGTGATCGCGGTGGCGGTCATGGTGACCACCCGCAACACGATCGCGATGATCGTGGCGGGCATGGCCACGCTCTGGCTGCTGAGGTGGCTGGCGGGCTGACGGCCCGCATCCCTCATTCGGCCTGGATGTTGCGCTGGACCACCACGGCGCGCAGCCGCCGGATGTCGTTCTCGACGCGCGCCTGGAATTCGTCGGGCGTGGAAGCCTTGGGCGAACCACCCCAATCGACCAGTTGCTGGTGCACGGCGGGCATGTCCAGGACCGCCCGCAATTCGCGGTTCAGGCGCGCGACCACGTCGGCGGGCGTGCCGGCCGGCGCGGCGATGCCCAGCCACGATTCGAACACGACGGCGGGCAGCGTGTCGGCCACGCTCGGCACGCCGGGCAGCGCCTGCACGCCCTTGGGCGCGGTGGTCGCCAGCAGGCGTACGCGCTGGGACTTGAACAGCGGCGCGGTATTGGTCATGGTGTCGATCATGACGTCCACGCGTCCGGCCAGCAGCTCGGTCATCGGGCCGGCCCCGCCCTTGAACGGCACGTGCAGCGCGCTGCCGCCGCTTTCGGCCATGATCCATTCGCCCACGAGGTGCATGGCGGTGCCGACGCCGACCGAGGTGTAGGTGTAGCGGTCCTTTTCGGTCTTGATGCGGTGGACGAAGTCGTCGAAGGACTTGATCGGCGACGACGGCGCCACCGCCAGCGTCAGCGGATACGTCGTGATCGTGGAGACCCAGGCAAAGCCCTTGACCGGCTCGAAGGGCAGGTCCTTGCGCATGGCGGCGTTGGTGCCGTGGCCGCTGGTCATCAGCACCAGCGTGTAGCCGTCGGGCTCGCTCTTGGCGACCTGGGCCGAGGCGATGTTGCCGCCGTCGCCGGCGCGGTTCTCGACGATGACGGGCTGGCCGACCCGCTCGGACAGTGCCTTGCCGACCAGCCGGGCGACGACGTCGCTGCCGCCTCCGGCCGCGAAGCCGACCAGCAGCTTGATCGGCCGGTTCGGATAGGTGTTCTGCGCGTGCGCGGGGCCGGCCAGTGCCGCGGCCAGGATGCCCGTCGCGGCAAGAGCGTGGCGGCGGCCGGTGATGGTGTTGTTCATGGTGGGTCTCCTCTTCGTCCCTGTTTTCGTGCGGCCCCGTCGGGGCACGCGTGGCGCCGCTCAGTCCGCCGTCTGCAGGCGGGCGGAAATCTTGCGGCTTTTCTGTTGCAGCACGACCCCCAGGGCAGCGCCGTTGAGGAACTCGCCCCGCTGCTTCGAGCAGACCAGGGAGATCGTTCCTATGACTTCATCCTCGACGATCACGGGCACGCCATAGCCGATGACGTCGGGATCGAGCCCGGCGTGGCTGATGGCGTATCCCGCCTTGCGTATGGCCTTCAGGTTGGCCCAGGTGGCGTTCCATGTCTGTTCGTCGGCGCCGGCGTGGGTCTGCTCGAACAGCTTGCGCACGCGCGCCCGCGGCCAGAACGCCAGCACCGACAGCGAAGGCGCGCCGCGGAACCACGGCAGGCTCTTGCCCCGCATGTAGGTCAGTTCCAGCGGCTCGATACCGGGTTCGTGCGCGACGTTCAGCAGGTGCTCGCCGTAGACGTTGGAAAGCAGCACATGGCAGCCGGTCTCCTGCGCCAGTCCGCGCAGGATGGGCTGGCTGGCGCGGGTGAGCGGGTCGGTTTCGCGGATCAGCGATTCGAGTTCGACCACCCGCGCGCCCACCACGTAGACGCCGCGCGGCAGCCGTATCAGCAGGCCGGCCGCGCACAGTTCCTTGACGTAGCGGTAGGTGGACGAGGGCGTGAAGCCGAAATGGCTGGCCAGGTCGTCCACCGTCCAGGCGTACCGGTCGTGGGTGTAGGCGTCGAGCAGCGTGAGCATGCGGCCCAGGCTGGAAGCGCTTTCCGTCATGCCGGCGCTTGCTCCACGCCCATGCGCCGGGCCATGTCGGCCCGCCATTCCTGGCGGCTGCGGAAGCCGGGCAGGGCGCGCGCGTGCCGCTCGGCCCAGGCCATGAGCTCGGCCGGCGGCAGCTCGATGGGCATGGGGACGCGCATGGGCTGCGAGACGTACCAGGGCGTGTCGATGTACAGCTCCAGCCGGTTGCCCTCGGGGTCGCGGCAGTACAGCGACAGCGCGTTGCCGTGCGTGACGGGCGCGAGGTCCGCGACGCCCGCCTCGACAAGGCGGCGGTGATAGCGCTGCAAGGTTTCCAGGGAATCGGCGGTGAGCGACAACTGGTTGATGACGTTGAAACGGACATCGGCGGGGCGGCCCGACACCAGCACGATCTGGTGATGGACGTCCGGGTCGCGGCTGGTGAACACCAGTTCGATCGGGCCATGGGGGCCGTCGAGCAGTCCGCGGTCCGTGATCGTGAAATCCAGGACCTGGGAATAGAAATCGGCCATCCGCTGGATATCGGTGACGAAGATGCCGACGTGGCTGAAGGAAAGACCGGGTCTTTGGGTCATTATGAAAATAAAGCCTGATATGTGGCGATAAACCGCCATAGGAAAATTAAGTTTTTTGCATATTACGCAAAAAACTCAAAATTAAGACCTATGTGAAACCCTAGGTGGGAATATCGCGGACAGGCGTGCGCGAGCCGTGCCCGGGCAGCGGGCAGACCGCGGGGGAGGGGAAGGCGGGGGCGGCAAGCCCCCGGGGGAGTTCAGGAACGGGGGCCCAGCACCCGCTCCCAGAGTTCGATCACGGCGGCGCGCTCCGCCGTCAGCGCGTCCTGCGGCACGCGCGCCTTTTCCACGTCCTGCAGGCGCAGCGCGTGCTGCTCCCGCCGCAGCGTGCGATAGGCATCGCCCACCCGCCGCGCCAGGTCGGCGGGGATCAGGCCCGCCTCGGCGGCCAGGCGCAGCAGCGCGATGTTGCCCAGGTTCTGCACCAGGATCTCGTGTTCGCGGGCGTGCAGCAGGACCAGGTACTGGGTGACGAACTCGACGTCCACCATCCCGCCCGGATCGTGCTTGAGGTCGAAGTCCGGCGTGCGGTTGGGATGGCCTTCGCCGATCTTGCGGCGCATGGCGATGACTTCGTCGGCCAGTTGGCGGGCGTCGCGCGGCATCAGCAGCACCTCGCGCCGGATCCGTTCGAACTGCCGGCCCACCTCGGGGTCGCCGGCGGCGAAGCGGGCGCGCGTGATGGCCTGGTGCTCCCAGGGCCAGGCGTGTTCCTTCTGGTAGCGCTCGAAGGCCTCGGTCGAGATGACCATCAGCCCGGCCTGGCCGTCGGGGCGCAGGCGCAGATCCACTTCGTACAGGCGTCCCGAGGCGGTCATCGAACCGAGCCACGACAGGATGCGCTGGCCGAAGCGGGCGTAGATCTCGCCGGCGTCCTCGCGCGGGTCGTCGAACAGGAACACCAAGTCGAGATCCGAGGCGTAGCCGAGTTCCTTGCCGCCGTGCTTGCCGTAGGCGATGACCGCGAAACGGGCCGGCGTGCGGCCCTCGTCCCTGGATACGCTGTACCAGACGCGCTTGAGCGTTTCCTCGAGCATGATGTCGGCGACCATGGACAGGTAGTCGCCCAGCCGCTCGACCGTCAACTGGCCTTCGAGGTCCTGCGCCAGCAGATGGAAACCCCATTGGCGCTGCGTGTCGCGCATCAGGTTCATCTGCCGCTCGACGTCGGGCGCGCCGCTGCCGTCGATCACGCAGGCATCCAGTTCATCGCTGAGCTTGCGGGCCATGGCGGGCAGGTCGGGCTCCACCATGAGCGTGCGCCAGTCCAGCAATTCGTCCAGCAGCAGCGGGTGCCGGGTCAGGTAGCCCGCGGCCCAGTCGCTGGCCGCGAAAACGCGGGCCACGCGGGCCAGGGTGTCGGGATACTCGGCCAGCAGGGCCATGTAGGCGCTGCGCTGCGCGATGTGTTCGATCAACCCGAACATGCGGAGCAGCGCGGCGGCGGGCGCCTTGGTGCCGGCGCAGGCATCCACCGCCGCCGGCAGCAGGGCCGCCAGGCGCCGCCGGCTGTTGTCGGGCAGGCTGCGTATCCGGGGGCTGTCGAGCAGCGCGGCGGCGCGTGGCAGCAGGTTGTCGGCCTCGGCGGGAAGGGTCGCGCGTATGCGTTCGACCAACTGGTCCTCGGGATCGCCCGCGCCGCGTCCGCCCGGGGACGGGTCGCCGTCGTTCTGGCCGAACACGCCCCGGAAGGTGGTCTCGACGAACTCGCGGTGCGCGGTCAGCGTGCGCTCGAAGGCGGAGGGGTCGTCGAAGCCCAGCGCGCGGGCCAGTTCGGCGCGCCGTTCGTCGTCCTCGGGCAGTAGATGGGTCTGCTGGTCCTCGCGGTATTGCAGGGCGTGTTCGACCCGTCGCAGGAAGCGGTAGGCGCTTTCCAGGCGCCCGGCGTCGTCCGGCTGGACCAGGCCGGCCTCGCGTTCGGCGTGCAGCGCGGCCAGCAGGCCTCGCTCCTGCAGCGTCGGCGTGCGGCCGCCGCGTATCAGTTGCGAGAGCTGGACCACGAACTCGATCTCGCGGATGCCGCCTTCGCCCAGTTTGACGTTGTCGGCCTGGGTGGCCTGTTCGCCCCTGCCGTTGTACGAACGGCGGTTCCAGTCCTCGCGTATGCGCTCGCGCAGCGCGCGTAGCGCCGCCAGGGCGTCGAAGTCGAAATACTTGCGGTAGACGAAGGGACGCCGCAGCGCCTCCAGTTGCGCCGCCTGGGCGGCGGGGTCGCTGCCCTCGAAGGCCTGGGCCTCGATGCGGCGCGCCTTCAGCCAGGCATAGCGTTCCCATTCCCGGCCCTGCGAGATCAGGTAGTTCTCGAAGGCGTCCAGGCTCCAGGCCAGCGGCCCGGCGTCGCCGTCGGGCCGCAGCCGCAGGTCGGTGCGGAAGACGTGGCCGTCGGCGTCGATCTCGGAGATGACCGGCATCATGCGCCGCGTCAGCCTGCCGTAGAACTCGTGGTGGGAGATGGGCCGGCGCCCGTCGGTCTCGCCCTCGTCGCCGTACAGCATGACCAGGTCGATGTCGGACGAGACGTTCAGTTCCTCGCCGCCCAGCTTGCCCATGCCCACGATCAGCATTTCCTGGGGCAGGCCGGAGCCGTTCTCGCGCGGGATCCCGTGCACCTCCGCCAGTTCGGCCGCGACGCTGCGATAGGCCTGCTCGATCGCCAGGTCCGCCAGCCGGGTCATCGCGCCCACGACTTCCTCGAGCGGCGCCAGGCCCGCCAGATCGCGCGCCATGACGGCGCAGAACACGCGTTCGCGCAGCCTGCGCAGCACCGCGCGGCAGTCGGCGACCGGCAGCGGGCCGGCCGCGGCCGCGCCGCGGGCCGTGCGCAATTCGTCGAACCAGGCGGCCAGGGCCTGGGCGTCGACCGGGCGGGAGACCGCGTCGGCCAGCCATCGCCCGTAGTCGGGCTGGGCGTCTATGCGTCGGCGCAGGTGGCCCGACCAGGAAAGCGCAGGAGTGAGCAGCGAAGTGTCTGACATGGCGAAAGTTGTGGCAGGACGTTACAGAATTGTGCGCCACGAAGAAGTTTTGCGCATAAGCCAGCATAAGACATGCGGGCCGGTATAAGCTTCCATTTCCCTATTCATCCATCCACAGGCCACAGCGGCCGCTTCGACGGAACGACGGCGTTTCGCCGTTTCTTCGTGCATATCGACCTAGCCTATCTCTATCGCCTTGTCGCGCGGCCCCTGGTCTGGGTGATCCTGGCCGTCTATTTCCTGTTCGTGGTTGCCCTGGTGGTCGTGCGGTACGCCGTGCTTCCCGCCATCGACGACTACCGGCCGGGCATCGAGCGCATGGTCGGCAGGGCGATCGGCGCGTCCGTCACCATAGGGAAGATCGATGCCGAATGGCTGGGCCTGCATCCCAGCTTCGAGCTGTCCGGCGTCCAGGTATCGGATCCGTCCGGCCAGCCCGGCCTGAGCCTGCCCCGCGTGTCGGCCATCCTGTCGTGGCGCAGCCTGCTGGTGCTGGAACCGCGCCTGCTGCGGCTCCAGCTCGACGCTCCCGAAGTCGAGGCACGGCGCGACGCCCAGGGGCGCTACTGGATCGCGGGCTGGGAAGTCGATCCCCAGGCCCGGGGCGGATCGCGGGAGGGGCTGGATTGGCTGCTGGCCCAGCGCGAAGTGGTCGTGCGCGGCGGCCGCCTGCGGTGGAACGACGCGTTGCGCGAAGCGCCGCCGCTCGAGATCGGCAACGTGGCCTTCGTGATGCGCAATGCCGGTCGCCACCATCGCGCCGCGCTCCGGGCCGAACCGCCCGCGGCCCTGGGGTCCGCGCTGGACGTGCGCGCCGATTTGACGCATGGCTGGTTCACGCTGGATGCCGCCGATCCGCAACAATGGCGCGGATCGTTGTACGTGGCGCTGGACGGCGTCGATCTGGCGGGATGGCGGCCCTGGCTGGACCTGCCGGGCGAGCCGAGGCAGGGCATGGGCGCCGTGCGGGCCTGGGTGGACTACGACCGCGGACGCGTCCGCGCCGGTACGGCGCAACTGGCCCTGCGCGACCTGAGCGTGCAGTTCGGGCCGGACCTGCCGCCGCTGGACATCGCCAGCCTGGCGGGCCGGGCCGATCTTGCCCCGGCGGCGCATGGTGGCTACAAGCTGGACCTGGCCGGGCTGGACGTATCGACCCGCGACGGGTTGGCGCTGCATCTCCAACGGCTGGCCGCTGCCTGGACGCCCGGGCGCCAGGGCATGCCGCCGGCCACGCAGGTCGAGGCGGATGGCTTCGACCTGACCACGGGCCTGCGCCTGGCCGACAGCCTGCCCTTGCCCGGGACGCTGCGCAAGGAACTGGCCGACCTGCGGCCCGCGGGCCGGATCGAGGAGCTGCGGCTGGGTTGGCAGGGGCCGCCCACGCAGCCATCGGCGATATCGGGCCGCGCGAGGTTCTCGGGCCTGTCGATCGCCGCGGCGCCGGAGCCGGCCGTGAACGACGGCCATCATCCGCAGCGGCCGGGCTTCACCAATCTGCAGGGCAGCATCGAGATGGACGGCCAGGGCGGGCGCATCGACGTCGCCGCGCGCGACGCCGTGCTCCGCTTTCCGGGCGTGTTCGCCGAGCCCGACCTGCCCATGGATGTCTTCAATGCCCGGGCCGCGGCGCGCAAGGGCGCCGATGGCGCCTGGACGGTCGACGTCGAGCACCTGGATTTCAGCCGCCGCGGCGTGGAAGGCCGCTTCAGCGGCAACTGGAGCAGCCATGGCCGCGGTCCCGCCGGAACGCTGGATCTGCGGGGCACGCTGGTGCGCGCCGACGTGCGCGAGGTCTACCGCTATATCCCCATCGTGGTCGGCGCGGATGTCCGCGCCTGGCTCCAGCACGCGCTGGTCTCGGGACAGGCCGAGAACGTGGACGTGCGCGTGCGCGGCGACCTGGACACCTTTCCCTATGGCGCGGACAAGTCCGGAGAGTTCCGGGTGGCGGGCAAGGTCGGCGGCGTGACCCTGGACTACCTGCCCGAGCCCCTGGCCCAGGGCGACGCCTGGCCCAGGCTGGAAGCGCTCGTGGGGGATCTGGTGTTCGACCGGGTGTCGATGGGGGTGGATGTCCGTTCCGGCCGCGTGCGGGTCGACCGCTCGACCACCGTGGACATGGGGCGCACGCGCGCCGCCATCGCCAACCTCGAGCACGGCCCGTTGCTGGAGATCGACGGCGAGACGCGGGGAGCGGCCCCGGCGTTCCTGGCCTTCGTCAAGCGTTCGCCCGTGGGGCGCATGATAGACGGCGCGCTCGATGAAGCCTCCGCGAGCGGCAATTTCGTGGTGCCCCTGTCCTTGCGCATTCCGCTCGACCATCATGACGCGGATCCTGGCCATGGCGAGGTGCAGGTCAAGGGGGAAGTCCGGCTGTCGGGCAACGACTTCGCGCTGGCTTCCACGGTGCCGCCTTTTTCGCAATTGACCGGGACGGTGGCGTTCGACCAGCATGGCATCGCCTTGCGCAACGTGGCGGGCACCGCCCTGGGCGGCCCGGTGAAATTGTCCGGCGGCCCGCAGCCGGACGGCGGCGACCTGCTGCGGGCCGAGGGCACCGCATCGGCGGCCGCCTTGGGTTTCTGGTGGCAGGCTCCGGGCATGGCGCGGCTGTCCGGCCGTACTGCCTACAAGACCACAGTCCGGATCCTGCCGGGCAAGATGCCCACGGTGCTGGTGGAGTCCGACCTGGTGGGGCTGGCGGCCGACCTGCCCGCGCCGCTGGGCAAGACCGCGCAGGAGGCGCGCCCGTCGCGGCTGGAGTGGAGCGGTACCGCCGCCACGGCGGACCAGCCCGGAATGGACTGGTTCGCCGGCAGCCTGGGGCCCGCCGTCAACCTGCACGTCGAGCGCGACCATGCCGCCGGCGGCGCCGTGGCCGCCATGCGCGCCGCCATCGGTATCAATCGTGCCGCCACGATCAGCGGTCCCGGGCTGAGTGTGAGCGCCTCCCTGCCCGAAGTGGATGTGGACGGCCTGCGCAAGGTGGCGGCGGAGTTCGAGCCGCCCTCGGGCACGGCGCCGGGGTCCGGCCAGGGCGGCGGCCTGAGCGTTCCGCTCAACCGCCTCAGCCTGTCGACTCCGGTACTGCGCGTGCATGGCCGCCAACTGGACAAGGTCTCGCTGTACGTCGTGCGGCAGGAGAGCGGCGGCAACGCCAACTGGCGGGCCGACGTGGAGTCGACCCAGCTGGCCGGCCGGCTGTCGTGGGCGGAAACCCGCGGCGGCGCGGGACCCAACCGCCTGAACGCACGGCTGTCGCGGCTGGTGATCGCCGGGGAGGACGCGGACCGCGCCGGCGCGCTGGACGAGGCCGCCGTGGAGGACCAGGACGTGCCGGAAATCGACCTCGTGGCCGAACACTTCGAACTGTTCGGCAAGGCGCTGGGGCGGCTGGAGGTGCTGGCCCAGAGTTCGGACCGGGGCCGCGAATGGCGGCTGCGCCGGTTGAATGTGAAGAATCCCGATGCCGAGCTGGACGGCTCGGGTGTCTGGAAGCTGGAGGCCGGCGCCCAGGCGGGAGGCCGGCGCGCCATGTCGCTGGATGCCGTGCTCAAGCTCGCCGACACCGGCAAGTTCCTGGAGCGCATGGGCGTGCATGGCACCATGGCGGGCGGGTCGGGCAGCATGTCGGCCCAGGTGTCGTGGCGAGGGCTGCCGTACACGCTGGACCTGGCTACCCTGTCCGGCAAGGTCGAGCTGTCCCTGGACAAGGGGCAGTTCCTCAAGGCCGAGCCGGGCATCGCCAAGCTGTTGGGCGTGCTGTCGCTGCAATCGCTGCCGCGCCGCGTGACGCTGGATTTCCGCGACATCTTCAGCGAAGGCTTCGCCTACGACACGATACGGGCGCATGCGTCCATCGCCAACGGCGTGGCCCATACCGAGGACTTCAAGATGAACGGCGTGAATGCCACCGTCGTCATCGCGGGCGACGCCGACCTGGCGCGCGAGACCCAGCGGCTGCAGGTGGTCGTGGTGCCCAAGCTCGATGCCGGCGCCGCCTCGCTGCTGTACGGGCTGGCGGTCAATCCGGCCGTGGGGCTGAGCGTTTTCCTGGCGCAGTTGCTGCTCAAGGACCCGTTGTCCAAGGTCCTGGCCTATCAGTACGAAGTCACGGGCACCTGGGCCGATCCGCAGGTGGCCAAGGTCGGAAGCACCAAGGTCGACGCGGCGGGCAAGGAGCCGGCGCCGCCCGTGGCCGACCCGGCGGCGCCTCATCCGTGATTCTGCGCGACAATAGCCGGATGCCCGTGCAACACCTCGCCAGGAATTCCCGCCCATGACCGTTTCCGACGCCTCCGCCCCCGTGCGCGTGGCGGCCATCCAGATGGTTTCGACACCGGATGTGGACCGCAACCTCGCCGACGCCGAAGCCCTGATCGCCGAAGCCGCCGGCCGGGGCGCCAACCTGGTCGCGCTGCCCGAGTATTTCTGTTTCATGGGGCATGGCGACCGCGAGAAAGTGGCCATCCGTGAACGCGAGGGGCACGGTCCGGTCCAGGAGTTCCTGGCCACCCAGGCGCGCCGGCACGGCATCCACCTGGCGGGGGGGACCCTGCCGCTGGAATGCCCGGATCCCGGCCGGGTCTATAACACGGCCTTCGTCTACGGACCCGACGGCCGGGCGCTGGCGCGCTACGACAAGATCCACCTGTTCAATTTCAGCCGCGGCGCCGAGTCCTACGACGAGGCGCAGAGCATCCGGCCGGGCGTCTCGCCCGTGGGTTTCGACGCCCCCTGGGGTCGGGTCGGGCTGTCCACCTGCTACGACCTGCGGTTTCCCGAGCTCTACCGGGCGCTGGGGTCGGTGGACTTGATTTTGGTGCCGGCCGCCTTCACCTACACCACAGGCCAGGCGCATTGGGAGATCCTGCTGCGCGCCCGCGCGATCGAGAACCAGTGCTACGTGCTGGCGCCGGCGCAGGGCGGTACGCACCCCAACGGACGCCGGACCTGGGGCCACGCGATGCTGGTCGATCCCTGGGGCGCGGTGCAGTCCGTGCTGCCCGAAGGCCCGGGCGTGGTCGACGGCCTGCTGGACCCGGCCCGTATCGCCGACGTGCGCGCCGCGCTGCCCGCGCTGCGCCATCGTGTACTGTAGACCTCGTGGCCTTCGCCGCGTTTCGCAACGATTTCCTGATCACCCATCCATGCAACTCGTAGAACCGAACATCCAGTCCCTGGCCACCGCCAAATCCCTGCTTCTGGACCCCTGGGGCCTGGACGAGGGGGACCTCGCTCGCGCGCTGGGCGAGATCTTCGCCCACAAGGTCGACTATGCCGACCTGTATTTCCAGTACACCCGCAGCGAGGGTTGGAGCCTGGAGGAGGGCATCGTCAAGACCGGCAGCTTCTCCATTGAACAGGGCGTGGGCGTGCGCGCGCTCAGCGGCGAGAAGACCGCCTTCGCCTATTCGGATTCGCTGTCCCAGGATGCCCTGTTGTCGTCGGCCCGCGCGGTGCGCACCATCGCGCGGCAGGGCGCTGGCCGGGTCAAGGTCGCCAGCCGCTATCGTCCCACCGAGGGGCGCTCGCTCTATCTTCCGCAGGACCCGCTCATCTCGTTGCCGGCCCCGGACAAGGTCGCGCTGCTGGAGCGCGTGGAGCGGATGGCGCGGGCCAAGGATACGCGGGTGGTCCAGGTCATGGCGGGCCTGGGCGCCGAGTACGACGTCATCCTGGTGGCGGGCAGCGACGGCCGGCTGGCCGCCGACGTACGGCCGCTGGTGCGGCTGTCCCTGACCGTGATCGTCGAGCAGGACGGGCGGCGCGAAGTCGGGCACGGCGGTGGCGGTGGCCGCACCGGTTTCGACTATTTCAGCGACGAACTGCTGCGGCAATACGTGGACCACGCCGTGCACGAGGCGCTGGTCAACCTCGAGGCGCGCCCGGCGCCGGCGGGCGAGATGACCGTGGTGCTGGGCTCGGGCTGGCCGGGCATCCTGCTGCACGAGGCCGTGGGCCACGGGCTGGAGGGCGATTTCAATCGCAAGGGGTCGAGCGTGTTCTCCGGCCGCGTCGGCGAGCGCGTGGCGTCGAAGGGCGTGACCGTGGTCGACGACGGCACCATTCCGGGCCGCCGGGGCTCGCTGAACATCGACGACGAGGGCAATGTCTCGCAGCGCAACGTGCTGATCGAGGACGGCATCCTGCGCGGCTACATGCAGGACTCGCTGAACGCGCGGCTGATGAAGACCCCGGTGACCGGCAATGGCCGCCGCGAATCGTTCGCCCATCTTCCCATGCCCCGCATGACCAACACCTACATGCTGGCCGGCGACAAGGATCCCGAGGAAATCGTGCGCTCGGTCAAGCGGGGCCTCTATGCCGTCAACTTCGGCGGCGGCCAGGTGGATATCACCAACGGCAAGTTCGTCTTTTCGACTTCCGAGGCCTACATGATCGAGGACGGCCGGATCACCTATCCGGTCAAGGGCGCGACGTTGATCGGCAACGGTCCGGACGCGATGACCCGGGTCGGCATGATCGGCAACGACATGAAGCTCGATTCCGGCGTGGGTACGTGCGGCAAGGACGGGCAGAGCGTGCCGGTGGGCGTCGGCCAGCCCACGCTGCGGATGGAAGGGCTGACGGTGGGCGGCACCGCCTGAGCGGCCGCGCCCGTGGAAAGCCCGGCGCCGGCCGAGCTTTCCACTGGGAGAAAAGTCGGGAAATGTCGATGGACAGTACCGCGCGCGGGTTCGTATATTTTTCACGAACCGCACGCGGCGAGGTATCGCCGGTGCGCCCGTCACCCGATTTTCCCGTCCCGCCGCCATGTTCCTCGATCCCGAAACCTCGTCCGGTTTCAAGCGCAGCTTGTTCAACGCCATCGTCGCGCCGCGACCGATAGGCTGGATCAGCTCGCTCAGCGCCACGGGCGTGGCCAACCTCGCCCCGTTCTCGCATTTCAACCTCGTCTCCACGGCGCCGCCGGTGCTGATCTTCTCGTGCAACGCGGCGGGCGACCGCCCCGAGAAAGACACCCTGGCCAACGTCCGCGCCACCAAGGAATTCGTCGCCAACCTGGTCACCTGGGACCTGCGCGACGCGATGAACCAGACCTCGCTGAACGTGCCGCCCGGCACGGATGAATTCGCGCTGGCGGGGCTGGAAAAGCTCCCCAGCGTGAAGGTGCGCCCGCCGCGCGTGGGCGCCTCGCCGGCCCATCTCGAATGCACGTTGCTGCGCATCGTCGAGATCGAGCCCGAGCGGCCCGGCGAGACCCGCAGTTCGGTGGTGTTCGGCCGCATCGTGGGCGTCCACCTGGACGAGGCGTTCATGACGCCCCAGGGCCATTTCGACGTGGCCCGCACGCGCCCGCTGACGCGTCTCGGCGGTTCGCAGTATTCCTCCGTCGGCGAGCTCGTCGAGCTGCCCCGTCCCAGTCCTCCGCTCAACTGAATGACACGCTACGAATCCAACCATGGCAAGCGATAACGACTTCACGGTGCTGCGCGACGCGGCGCTGATCGACCTGGATACCCCGGCTTCCCGCCGGCGCATCGGCCGGGCCCAGAATTTCTCGGTCGAATGGATAGACAGTACCCAGCCCCACGCGGCCCGCAGCGCGCATGAGCTGCTGCTGTTGCTGCCGGGCGCGGGCGCGCATATCGAATACGAAGGGGGCCGGGCCGACGCGCCAGGGCGTTCGCTATGCATCGTTCCGGCGGGAACCTGCACGATCACGCTGGATGCCCCGGGTCCCGGCATCCTGATCGCCAGTTCACGCGCCGACCTGGCGCAGCAGGACTATCTGAACAGCGCGGAGCACGACCCGCGCATCGTCGCCTCGACCCCGGCTTTCCGCCGGGTGCGCAAGGCAGGCGAGCTGGTCGTCATTCCCGTCGACGACATCATCCCGCCACCCGACAAGAAGCGCCTGAAGATGCTGCAGACCGATACGCTCAGCATCAACTGGGTCGAATACGACGGCCCGCGCGACCGCACCCAGCTCAGCCCCCACAGTCATGCGAGCTTCGAGCAGGGCTCGCTCGCCATCGAGGGCAAGTTCGTGCACCACCTGCGCACGCCGTGGGGCGGCGATGCGACGCGCTGGCGCGAGGACGCGCACATGCAGGCCGATCCGCGCACGCTGCTGGTGATTCCGGTCAACCTGGTCCACACCACGGAAGGCGTCGGGCCGGGCTACCACCTGCTGATCGACGTGTTTTCACCGCCCCGACGCGATTTCATCGCGAACCACTGGGTTTGCAACTCGGCCGACTACGAGGATCCGGCCGCCGGCGGCTGAGGCGCGTCGTCCCATAACGATTCATTCCTGGAGACATCCATGTTCCGTTCCGCCATGTTGGCGGCGCGCGCCCGTCCGCGCGCCGTCCGTACCGTCACAAGCCTGCTGGGAGCCGTTTTCACGTTGCTGGCCGCCGCGCCGTCGCAAGCCCAGGGCACGTATCCGAGTCAACCCGTGACCATGCTGATCGGCTATCCGCCCGGGGCCATCGTCGATACCGTCGCGCGCCAGTTGTCCACCGTGCTGGGGCCCATGCTGGGGCAGACCGTCGTGCCTGAGAACAAGGGCGGTGCCGCCGGGCTTGTCGGCGCCAGTCTTGCCTCCAAGGCCAGGCCGGATGGCCATACCATCCTGTTCACCGCCTATACCTCGCTGCAGATCGCGGCGGCCACCAACCAGGGGCTCAGCTTCGATCCGGTCAATGGCCTGCTGCCGGTTGCCTCGGTGGGGCGGCCGACCACGCTGTTGCTGGTCGGCGCCGATTTTCCCGCCAAGACCTTCGAGGAGTTCGTGGCGCTCGTCAAAAGCCGGCCCGGCATCTACAACTTCGGCACCAGCGGCATAGGCTCGCCCAATCATTTCGCGCTGGAGCACCTGAACGCGGCCTTTGGCCTGAAGATGACCGCCGTGCCCTACAAGGGGGCGGCGCAGATGCTGACCGACATGCTGGGCGGCCGGGTGCAGGCCATCTTTGGTTCGTCGTCGCTGGCCGCAGGCCATCTGCAGAGCGGCACCGTGCGGGCGCTGGCCATCGGTTCGCCCGATCCCAGCCCGGCCTTTCCCAAGCTGCCGGTCATCGCCCGCAGCGGCGCGCCGGGCTTCAATGCCAGCGGCGCATTGGGCGTGTTCGCGCCGCCCGCTACGCCGCCCGAGGTGGTCGAGCGGCTCAATACGGCCATCAATGCCGCGCTCAGGGATCCGGCGGTCCAGAACAAGCTGGGGGAAGAGGGGATCATCCTGGACGTGCAGAGCGCCACGGCCTTCGGCAAGAAGTATCGTGGCGAGGCGCAGGACATCGCCGGGTTCATCCAGCGGCATCAGCTGCGCATCCAGTAAAGCAGGGGACCGACATGCCGCATCTGTGGATGGAGTATTCCGACAATCTGGAGTCGCACGTCGAAGTCGATGCGCTGCTCGGCGACGTGCACCGCGAGGTGGTGGCCGATGGCGTCTTTCCGCTGGCGGGGCTGCGCACCCGCGCGGTGCCCGTCCGGCGCTATCGCATCGCCGACGGCCACCCCGACAACGTCTTCGTGCATTTTGTCCTGCGCACGCTGCCCGGCCGGGATCCGGCGGTCAAGAAGGCGTCGACCGACCGTTTGTTCGCGGCCATCCTCGCACGGTTCAAGCCGTTGTCCGACCGTCTGCCCATCGCGATCTCCATGCATGTGGAAGAAGCCTCCCCCGACCTGGGCTATCGCCTCAGCACCTACCGCCAGCACATGGCGGCGCGCACCGCCGGCGGCGGAGCCGGGACGCCGCCGGCATGACCCGGCCGCCTCCGGACCGGCAGGACGAACGTGCCCGCGCGGGCATCCGCAGCGTGGAGCGCGCGATCGAGCTGTTGCAGGCGCTGAACCGGCAGTCGGTGTCGAGCCTCGACGATCTGCATCGGCGCACTGGCATACCCAAGTCCACGATCGCGCGGCTGCTGCGCACGTTCGAAGCCAAGGGGCTGGTGGCGCAGTCGGTGCGGTTCGGCGCGTACTACCTCGCCTCGGGCGTGGCGTCGCTGTGCTGCGGCTACAACCACCAGCCGCAGGTGATCGAGGTGGCCACGCCCGTGTGCGACGCGCTGACGCGCGAATTCAAGTGGCCGGTCACGCTGGCGCTGCTGGACATCGACGCGATGGTGGTGCGCTACAGCACCATTCCGCAGTCGCCGTTGTCCCTGTTGCATTCGTCGATCAATCTGCGGCGCAGCCTGGTGGGGCGGGCGTTGGGCCTGGCCTACCTCGCGTTCTGCGATCCGCAGGAGCGCGAGTTCATCCTCGACGTGGTTCGCCGCAGCGGCCGCGAGGAAGACGCGCTTGCGCATGATCCGGAGGGGTTGGAGCGGCTGCTGGAGGAGACCCGCCGCCAGGGCTATGCCTTGCGCGTGCCCGAACTCAGCCAGCAGTCCTGCACGCTGGCGATCCCGGTCTTCCATCGCGGCGGCATCGTCGCCACGATGGGCCTGACCTGGTTTTCGTCGGTGATGACGTCGGCCGAGGCGGTGGACCGCTATCTGGCCAGGCTTACCGAATCGGCCAGCCAGGTTGCCGGCGCGCTGGGCCGGCTCAAGCCGGACCCCACCCCACGGGCTTGAGTGTTCAGAGCGGTGCATCGCTGGTGGACGATTCGATCGACGTTCCCACGTAGAACAACAGGATGGACAAGGCCTGCTCCTTGTCTTCTTCACTCAGGCTCTCGGTGAACGCGTCCACGTCGGCCTGCACCGCGGTATCGATGCCGGTCAGCAGGGCGATGCCGGTCTCGGTGACCGTCACCCGCGTCTCGCGCTTGTCCTCGCCTTCCCGGCTGCGGATCGCGTAGCCGTTGTCGACCAGCACGCGGACCAGGCTGGACGCGAATGCCTGGGAAATGTCGAGGCGGTCCGCGACATCCTTGACGCGCAGGCTCTTGCCCATGCTGCCGTAGATCTGGATCAGCGCCTGGTGCGCGAGCGGATCGATATGGGCGCGCTTGGCCCTTTCCTCGACCATGCGGAACACCTTGCGCAGCAGGTAGCGTGCGTTGGCGACACCCTGGAAGTAGACGTGCTTGTCCTTTCTGGAACGGGACCGGATCGTCGCCTGGCGGCGTTTTTCCAGCCTGTGTGCGTCTATGGTGTCTGGCACCTTCTAGTCTCCTTCCCGGGTCCGGTGAGCGCTGCCGAACACGGCACGCCTGTCTGCGCCGTCATTGTAATCAGCCCTGCCGCTTCTCGCATTTATATTAGTTAACTAAACTAGTTGACAAATATATATCGGTATAACTAGGATGCCGGAAACGGCTTGGACGAGCCGTTGCAGCACCGACGACGGAGCCGTGCATGAGTTGCGATGCGAACGATTTCAGGTTGGGCATGAGGCGGCTGGCGGCCGGGGTGACCGTGATCACCAGTTGCCTGGAACAAGAACGCACCGGCATGACGGCCACCGCGGTCTGCTCCTTGTCGGCGACGCCTCCCCGGCTGCTGGCTTGCGTCAATCTCCGCGGAGCCACCTACCGTTTCGCCAGCGCGAGCCGACGCATGGCGGTGAACGTCCTGTCGTTGCATCAGGAACAGGTGGCCCGCGATTTCTCCAGCGCGGAAAAATGCCTGGGCCAGCTCTTCGCCGGTGACGGTTGGCGCGACGCCGGCGGACTGCCTGTCCTGGACAACGCCGCCGCGGTGTTCGAGTGCTCGGTCGAACAGATACTGGCCATGGATACCCACGCGGTGCTGATCGGATCGGTCGTCCGCGTCCATATCTCGGATGCGGCGGCGCCGCTGCTGTACGCCGACGGCGCCTATGCCGCGCTGGGCTCATCTTCCTTTGTTTCCACGAACGATCGCGTCATCCGGAGAACCGCATGAACATGCTTGTCTCGAGGTCGCCCGCCATGTCCGGCGGCTTGCGCACCGGGGCCGACTATATCGATGCCATACGCGCCGACGGCCGCACCGTGTACTACAACGGCGAAGTCGTCCGCGACGTAACCCGGCACCCTGCTTTCAGGGGGGCCGTTGCCTCGGTCGCGTCGCTGTACGATCTGGCCGCGCACCCCGACAACCGGGAACGCATGACGTACGAAATCGACGGTTCGGGCCGCCGGGCCCTGCACTGCTATCGCATTCCCCGATCGGTGGAGGATTTGCGGGCCGCGCGTGGAATGTCCGCGGCCTGGGCCGAGGCGACCTGCGGACTGATGGGCCGCACGCCGGACCACGTGGCGGGATTCCTTTCGGGATTCGCCGCGAAGCCCTCGTTGTTCGCCGCCGGCGGGGCGGCATACGCCGACAATGTCCAGCGGTTCTTCCAGTTCGCGCGCGACCGGCATCTCTATGTGTCCTACGCCATCGTGCCGCCGCAGATCGATCGCAGCAAGCCGGCTCACCAGCAGTCCGATCCGACCCTGTACGCCGGTGTCGTGGCCGAACGCGACGATGGCATCGTGCTCAAGGGGGCGCAGCAACTGGCCACGGGCGCGGTGTTGTCCGACTACGTCTACGTCAGTTGCATCCATCCGCTCCAGCCCGGGGACGAGAATCATGCGTTCGGCGTGGTCATTCCCATGAACGCGCCGGGCTTGAAGGTCTACAGCCGCAAGTCCTTCGCGCTGGCCGGCGACGCGCGCGACTACCCGTTGTCCGCCCGTTTCGACGAAACCGACGCCTTGCTGGTGCTCGACGATGTGTTCGTGCCCTGGGAGCACGTATTCATCCACCGGAACCTGGACGTGTGCTGGAACCAGTGGTGGAAGACACCCGCGCATTCCTACGGCAACTACCAGGCCCAGGTGCGCTACGCGACCAAGCTGCGTTTCCTCCTGGGCCTGGCCAAGCGGGTGACCGACATCACGGGCGTCGGCGCCATGCCGCCCGTGCGCGTGCAGTTGGGCGAACTGGCTGCCCACGCGACGATCGTCGAGCTGATGATCGACGCGCAGGAGACCCGGGCCACGACCGACGGCGAGGGCGTGGTCTGGCCCGCCAAGTCCGCGCTGTACGCGGTCATGTCGCTGCAAGGCGAATTGAACTCCCGCATGGTCGATATGTTGCGCGAACTGTCGGGCGGTTCGATGATCATGCTGCCGCCGTCGCTGGCCGATTTCGACCATCCCGACGCGGCGCGCGACCTCGAGCGCTACATCGCGTCGCCCGGCTATCCCGCCCGCGACCGGGTCGCGTTGCTGAAGATGGCCTGGGACCTGATCGGCAGCGAGTTCGCCGGTCGCCACCAGCAGTACGAGAAGTTCTACGGCGGTGCGTCCTTCCTGGTCAAGCAGAACATGTTCCGAATCTACGATTTCGATGCGGCCACGTCGCTGGTCGATCGGGCGCTTGCCGGCGTCGAACTTCCGGCGGACCGTGCCGCGGCCTGAGCCACCGGCCTCTATCTGGAGATATCCATGAACGAACGTTTCGACAAAGGCCTGGCCGTGCGCAAGCAGGTGCTGGGCGAAGCGCCGGTGGCGCAGCGGGTGACCTCGGCGCAGGGCGAGCTGAACGCCGATCTGCAGACATACCTGACCGAGTTCGCCTGGGGGGATATCTGGTCGCGCGGCCAGCTCAGCCTGCGCGACCGCAGCCTGGCGACGATCGCCATGCTTGCGGCCCAGAATCGGCCTACCGAGTTGAAGACGCACATCGACGGAGCCATCAACAACGGCATGACGATGGAAGAGGTGGCCGAGGTCTTCCTGCATGCGGCGGTCTATTGCGGCTTCCCCGCCGCGATGGCCGGCATGCGGCTCGCCAGGGAGGTGGCGGCCGCGCGCCAGGGGGCGGCGGACTAGGGGCGGCGTCTCCCGTGCTTCTTGTGTGGTCGGCGCGGGCGGATGCCCGCATTTGATTGGGGATGATCATGGCTTTACCAGAGTTCAAGAAAGTCTTTGCCCACGAAGTGCCCGTCATCGACTTGTCCGTGCTGCAGTCCGGCGATCCGGCGGTGTATCGCGATATCGCCCACCGTATTGCCGAAGCCTCGCACACCATGGGCTTTTTCTATGTCGTCAATCACGGCATGCCAGCCAGCCGCATCGACGCCATGTTCGAGGTGGCCCGGCGGTTCTTCGCGCTTCCCCTCGAAGAGAAGATGGCCATCCGGCTGGCGCTGTCCGACAAATACCGCGGCTACCTGCCGTTCAAGATGATGGGCGCGGATCCGAGCCTCAAGGGCAACCTGCACGAGGCCTTCCAGATCCATGCCGAGCTGCCGCCCGATCATCCGGCCGTGCTGGCGGGCAAGCCTCTGCATGGCGCCAACCAGTGGCCGGCATCGCTGCCCGGACTCAGGACCGCGATGCTCGACTACTTCCGCGATATGTCGGCGCTGTCCCAGACCTTTCTGCGCATGTTCGCGGTGGGCCTGGACCTGCCGCCCGATTCGTTCACCCGCTATTTCCAGAATCCGATGATGCAGTTGCGCATCATGCACTACCCGCCCCAGGAGCCCACGGAGTCGGGCGACCACCTGGGCACGCGGCCCCACACGGATTCCGGCGCGTTCACCTTCCTGGCCCAGGACGAGGTCGGTGGCCTGGAAATCCTCAGCCCGGCGGGCGACTGGATCACCGTGCCGCCGCTGCGAGGAAGCTTCGTGATGAACATCGGTGAAATGATGAAGATCTGGACCGATGGCATGTACGCCGCCACGCCGCATCGTGTCATCAATCGCTACGGCCTGGAGCGCTACTCCATGCCTTTCTTCGCCACGCCGGATTTCGATGCGGTGATCACGCCGCAATTGTCCAATCCGGACCGCGAGAACGCGGCCGAAATGCCCAGGTTCGCCACCTCGGTGGCCGGAGACCGCCCGATCACTTGCGGCGAGATCCTGACATACCTGTATGGCCGCATCTGGCCATCGACCAAGGTGCAGCGCGTCGACGCCTAGCGGGCGAGGATAGGACAAATCAACTACGGAGTGGGTCGCATCATGAGAAGCGTCAAATGGGCAGGGTTGTTCGCTATGCTGTTCTCTCTCGGTGGAACGGCGGTTGCGCAGGACACGTACCCGGCACGGCCGGTGCAGTTGATCTATCCGTTCGGCAGCGGCGGGACGGACGCGTTGTTCCGGGTCTTTTCCATGGCCATGAGCAAGATCGGGGGAGAGCAGTTCGTCTACATCAACCGCGAGGGCGCATCGGGCGCCATCGGCGCCGCTTCCGTGGCCCGCGCGCAGCCCGACGGCTACACGTTGATGATCGGTCCGTCCATTGTCATGACGAACCTGCCCTACACGCAGAAGGACTTGTCCTATACGTTCGATTCCTTCGACTTCGTCTGCCAGCTCAACGTCAATGCCTTCGTGCTGGCGGTCCGCGCCGATTCCCCCTACAAGAAGCTGGAGGACCTGGTGGAAGCGGCACGCAGGCAGCCCGGGAAATTCAACTATGGGCATTCCGGAACCTATACCGACGTGCATCTCAACATGCTGACCCTGGCCAGGCAGGCGGGCATACAGGTGCAGGACATCGCCTATCGCGGCGACGGTCCCAACCTGCTGCGGCTGCTTGCCGGCGACCTGGAGTTCACCATCAATTCGGTGGTGTCGGTGGCATCCCGCAATGATGTCCGGCCGCTGGCGGTGTTCTGGGACCGCAGGCATCCCGCGCTGCCCGACGTGCCTTCCGTGGTCGAGCTGGGCTATGCCAGTTTCTTCACCGGCTACCAGGGGCTGTATGCGCCGCGCGATACGCCCCGGCCGGTGATCGCCAAGCTCGAGAACATGTGCATGAAGGCCGTGCAGACCGAGGAATACCAGGCCGCGGCGCAGAAGCAGGGCGCGGCGGTCGTCCCCATGAGAAGCGCGCCCTTCGCCGCCGAGGCGCGCAAGAGCTACGAAACCAAGGGCGCGCTGTTTGCCGAGCTTGGCGTGAAGCCTCAGTGAACGCTCCGGACGTGGCCTGAGCGGCTGCCGGCCTCAGGCCACGCCCGAAGCCGGCAGCCGTCGCGGCAACTGATCTGCGGGCCGCTCGCTCAGCATGTCCAGCAACTCCCGCCGCCGGAGCGCGTAGCCCGGGTCGTCGAACAAGTTGTCCATTTCTTCCGGATCGTCGGCCAGGTTGTACATCTCGCCCGCGCCGCTGCCCAGTTCGTGCGTGAGTTTCCAGTCGCGGGTGCGCACCGTGCGCAGCTTCAGCTCCACGCCGCAGCGCGAGGCCGCCACGTCCCATTCGCTCAACGCGTAGTCCCGGCCGGCATCCGTGCCTTCCAGCAGCGGCCGCAGGCTGCGGCCGTGCTGCGGCCCCAGCGCGGCGGCGTTCGCGTAGTCGACCATTGTGGCCGCGAGGTCCAGCGTCGAGACCGGATCGCGCACCTGCGCGCCGGCCCGTACGCCCGGCCCGCGCGCCACCATGGCCACGCGTAGCAGGCCTTCGTAGGCCATCGGACCCTTGAGCATCAATCCGTGGTCGCCCAGCCATTCGCCGTGGTCTGAAGTGAAGACGACCAGCGTGTCCTCGTCCAGTCCGTATTCGTGCAAGGCTTTCAGGATGCGGCCCACCTGGTGGTCCACCAGGGAGATCATCCCGTAATAGTTGGCGATGATGTTGCGCAACTGGGCATCGGGCTGGGTCGGGATGCGCGAGAAGTTCTGCCGCAGCGCCTGGACCTCGGCGCTGCCCACCGGCCGGCTTTCCATGCTGGCGCGGTGCCACCAGGGGCGGCGGTCGTAGTCGGTGGTGCGGTGGCGGGGCAGGTCCACGTCGTCGGGATGATGCAGCCGGGACCACGGCTCCGGGCAGTCGAAGGGATGGTGCGGGTCCGGGAACGAAGCCCACAGGCAGAACGGCTCGTCGCGGTGCGCGCGCAGGTAGTCGATGGTCCGGTCGCCGATCCAGGTCGAGTTGTGCCAGGCCACGGGCAGGGCCGAGTGGAAGGTCTGCGGCGCGCCGCTGGGCGGGCCCAGGTCGGTCTGGTAGAGGCGGTTGCGCATTTCCCCCAGGCCGTCGCCGTAGTGCCAGCGCGAGTGGTGCAGGCCGCCGGGCGGCGGCGTGGGCAGCCAGTAGTTGTGGCCTTCGACGACGAGCTCCACGTGGCCGAAGCCCATGTAGGGACCCGACCAGTCGGGCCCCAGTCCGGCCTCGGTGTGCTGGCACTCGGGCCGGCCGGTGCGGGCGAAGGTGTGGTGGGTGGAAAAATGCGCCTTGCCGATGAAGCCGGTGGCGTATCCCGCCGCCGACAGGCTGCCGGCGAAGCCGGCTTCGCCGGTCCGCTCGTCCAGGTCGATGCCGTTGTCGCGGACGCCATGGGTCAGCGGCAGCAGGCCGGTCAGGATGGATGCCCGCGACGGCTGGCACACCAGATTGGGCGTGATGCACGACGAGAAATGCGTGCCGGTGCGGGCCAGCTCGTCGATGTGCGGCGTCTTCACGCGCCGTCCGGCAAAGCCCAGGCAGTCGCCGCGGTGCTGGTCGGTGGTGATGAGCAGGATGTTGGGGCGCTTCATGGTTTGTTCTGCTGGCTCTTGATCTTGGCGATGACGGGGGCGAGGCGGCGGGTGTCCGCGCCGATGCGCTCGCGCAGTTCCCGCGGGCCGCCTTCGCCCGCGGCCAGGCCCTGGGCCTGCAGCTTGTCGCGCACCTGCGGGTCGCGCAGCACCGACTGGACCGATGCGGTCAGCTTGTCGACCACCGCCGGCGGCGTGCCGGCCGGCGCGAACAGGCCGAACCAGCTGTCGAAGGTGAAACCCTTCACCTTGTCCTTGAGCATGGGCAGGTCCGGCAGGTCGGGGATGGGCGTGGCGGCCGTGTTGGCCAGCCCTTGCACCTTGCCGCCCCGGACCGGCTGGATGGCCGTGCTGGCCGCCAGGAACATCATGTCGATGTGCCCGCCCATCACGTCCACGAAGCCCTGCGGCGCCGCCTTGTACGGTACGTGCTTGAACGACACGCCGGCCTCCTGTTCGAGCAGCGCCATGCCCAGGTGGTGGGTGGAGCCTTCGCCGCCGCTGGCATAGGTGATCGTGTCGGGGCGGGCGCGCGCCTGGGCCAGCAGTTGTTCGACCGACTTGAACGGGGCCGTGGGCGAGGCCACCAGCACATAGCGCAGGGTGGACAGCGTGGCGATCGGTTCCAGGTCCTTCTGCGGCTGGTACGGCATCTTCTCCATGAGGAAGGGCACCGCGGCGAACGAGGCATCGATGCCCAGCAGCAGGGTATAGCCGTCGGGGGCGGCCTTGATCACCGCCTGGGTGCCGATGATGGTGGCGCCGCCCGGCTTGTTCTCGACGATGATCGGCACGTTCCATTGTTTGCCGAGCTGCTCGGCGACCAGCCGGCCCACCATGTCGGCGGCGCCGCCGGGAACGGACGGCACGACCAGCGTGACGGGGCGGTCGGGATAGGCGGCCTGGGCACCGGCCGCGAAGGCAAGGGCGGCCACGAGGCCGGTCGCGGATTTCAGCATGGGTTGTCTCCTTCGATGCGTTCGTTCCTGGCGGTCGGCGCGGAATCTGCGGCAGATGATGGCCGATCTGTCTCATTGCGGTCCAATGATATATTTGGCCATTGTCATATCAGGTTTGGTATGTAATGTCCGATACGTCCGAGGCCGCGCTGCGCGCGGACTGGTACTTGCGGGGCCGCCTCCGGCTGCGCCACCTGCGCTTGCTGGTGGTGATGGACGACGTCCGCAACGTGGGCGAGGCCGCGCGCCGCATGGCCACGACCCAGCCGGCGGTTTCCCGGATGCTGGCGGAACTCGAGGACATGGTCGGGGCGAGGTTGTTCGAACGCACCTCGAAGGGGACCTTTCCGACGGTCCATGGCGCATCCATGATCCGGCATGCGCGCTGGGTGCTGGGCGATCTCGAACGCATGGGGCGGGAATGGTCCGAGCCCGGCGGCCTGGGCGTCGAGACCCTGAGCCTGGGCATCAATTCGTCGTCCGCGGCCTTCCTGGTCCCGCGCACGCTGCTGCGGCTGGAGGAACGGGCCGCCGGGATCAACGTGCTGGTGCGCGAAGGCTCGATCGAGGCGCTGCTGCCCGATCTGCAGACCCGCAAGCTGGACCTGGTGGTGGCGCGGCTGGGCGCGGGGACGGCCGGCCCCGGGCTCGCCACGCGCATCCTGTGCGAAGAACCGATGTGCGTGTGCGGGTCGGCCAGCCACCCGCTGGCCTCCAGGAAGCGGCCGTCCTGGAAAGAACTGGCGGCCTACCCGTGGATCATGCCGCCGCGCGGCAGTCCGGTGCGGGCGGGGCTGGACATGCTGTTCCAGCGCGCGGACGTCCGCCCGGCCTCGCGCGTGGAATCCGCCTCGGTGTTGAACAACATGGTCCTGATGGACAATAGCCATGCGTTGTCGGTGATGCCGCGCGCGGTGGCCGCCTACCATGCGCGCAGGCACGCGCTGGCGATCCTGGCGGTGGAGTTGCCGCCGGTGTTCGGGCCCATCGGGGTGATACGCCACGACAGCCTGGAGCCTTCGCCGGCCATGCTGGCGCTGGTCGATTGCCTGGAAGAAGAGGCCAAGGCCTTGTCCCAGGCGCCGTGAACCGATGCGCGCGGGCGTCAATCTGCGATATCATGGCGCTGGCATATACATACACAGTTGTCTGTAAATGCCGTCTTGCCCAATCCGTCCACGGCGGAAGCGGACAGCCATCTCCATGTCCAATTATTCCGATCCTCGCGCCGACACGTCGCTGAAGCTGTGCGAACACTGCGATGCCGTGTTTCGCCGGATCCGGCTCGACCCCGGGGAGCGGGCCTACTGCCCGCGCTGCGGGACCGAACTCTACCGGAACAACGACCGGCGCTACGGGGCCCTGCTGCCCGTGGTGCTGGCCAGCCTCATCGTTTTCATCTGCTGCAACGCCTTTCCCATCGTCACGATGGAGATCCAGGGCGTCAGCACGCGCACCACCGTCTGGGGCGCGGTCCGGGTGCTGGCGTTGGAAGACATGCTGTCGGTCTCGACCCTGGTCTTCGCAACCACCATCCTGGTGCCGCTGATCGAACTGGGCCTGCTGGCCTACCTGCTGGTGCCGCTGTGGCTGGGCCGGATCCCGGCCGGCTTCGGGCCGGTGGTGCGCATCGTCCGCATGGGCCGGCCCTGGGGCATGATCGAGGTCTTCATGCTGGGCATCGTGGCTTCGCTGGTGAAGCTGTCGGCGATGGCGACCGTGGTTCCCGGCGTCGCGTTATGGGCGTTCGGCGCCCTGACCGTGCTGTTGGCCGTGGTGGTCAGCTTCGATCCCGCCGACCTGTGGGAACACGCCGAGGCCATCGAGACCGGCCAGGGCGTGGCCGCCGGGGACGCGCCATGAGCCCCGTGCGCACGGCTGCCCAGGCGGGCGTGGCGGAGTGCCCGCAGTGCGCGGCCATCCATCCCCGCTGGCGCGGCGGTACCGCGTGCGATCGATGCGGCGCCGCGCTGAACCTGCGCAAGCCCGACAGCCTGCGCCGCACCTGGGCGTTCCTGCTGGCCGCCATGGCGCTGTACCTGCCGGCCAACATCCTGCCCATCATGACCACCGGCACGCTGCTGGGTTCGCAAACCAATACCATCCTGAGCGGCGTCCTCTATCTGTGGCAGGACGGCTCCTATTTCGTCGCCGCCGTGGTTTTCTGCGCCAGCATCGTCATTCCCATCTTCAAGCTCGTCGTGCTGCTGATGCTCGTCATCACGACCCAGGCGCGCTCGACCTGGCGGCCGGTCGAGCGCACCCGCCTGTACGGCATGGTCGAAGCCGTGGGGCGCTGGTCCATGGTGGATGTCTTCGTCGTCGCGCTGCTGGCTTCGCTGGTGCGCCTGGACGCGCTGGCCACCGTCAGGCCCGAGCCGGGCGCCATCGCGTTCGGTGCCGTGGTGGTATTGACCATGCTAGCCTCGATGAGCTTCGATCCTCGCCTTATCTGGGACCCGGTAGACACCCATGACAACCAAGCCTGATACTTCCCCCGACTCGGCGCCGGGCGAGCCGGTGCGCCGCCGGCCCAGCCGCTGGCTGCCATCGCTGGTCTGGCTGATTCCCATCGTCGCTGCCATCGCCGGGCTGTCATTCGCGATCAACAGCTGGTATGCCCGCGGGCCGACCATCGACATCACCTTCCGTTCGGCCGAAGGCATCGAGGCGGGCAAGACCAAGGTCCGCTACAAGGACGTCGATATCGGCCTGGTGAAATCCATCCGCCTGGCGGCAGACCGGTCGCACGTCATCGCCGAGGTCGAGCTGACCTCCGATGCTTCCAGCTTCGCCGTCGAGGACAGCCGCTTCTGGGTGGTCAAGCCGCGCATCGCCGCCAGCGGCGTCAGCGGCCTGGGCACGTTGCTGTCGGGCGCCTATATTGGCGTGGACGCCGGACGTTCCCAGGAACGCGAGGACTCGTTCACGGGCCTGGAAGTGCCGCCCATCGTGACCGCCGACACGCCGGGCAAGCAGTTCGTGCTGCATGCCGGCGACCTCGGTTCGCTCGATATCGGCTCGCCGGTGTATTTCCGCCGCGTCAACGTGGGCCAGGTCGTGGCCTACGACCTGGACCAGAACGGCAAAGGCGTGACCGTGCGCGTGTTCGTCCGGTCGCCTTACGATACCTTCGTCACCACCAGCACCCGGTTCTGGCATTCCAGCGGCGTCAACCTCAAGCTGGACGCCGATGGCCTGAAGCTGCAGACCGAATCGATCTCCACCGTGCTGCTGGGCGGGGTCTCGTTCATCGACTCGCCCCATCTGCCGCCGGGGCGGGCGGCCCAGGACGACGCCGTGTTCCAGCTTGCCGGCAACCAGGACGAGGCGCTCAGGGTCGAGGACGGTCCGTCGACCAGCACGGTGATGTATTTCGAACAGTCGGTCAGGGGGTTGTCGCCGGGCGCGCCGGTCGACTTCCGCGGGGTGGTCATCGGCGCCGTCCGTTCGATCGGCATCGAGTTCGACCGGGCCACCAATTCTTTCCGCCTGCCGGTGGTGGTGGACTTCTACCCCGCGCGCCTGGGCCTGCGCCGGCCCGGCGAGCCGGGCGCGCTGAGTGCCGACGCGGAGCGCCGCCTGATGGACGCGCTGGTCCGCCGTGGCATGCGCGCCCAACTGCGCAACGGGAACCTGCTGACCGGACAGATGTACGTCGCCATCGATTTCTTCAAGGGGGCGCCGCTGCCGGCCGGCATGGGCCGTGGCCAGGGCCAGGGCCTGGACGAGTTCCCGACCATACCCGGCGCCTTCGATGAGTTGCAGGGCAAGCTGGCCGACATCGTCGACAAGATCGGCAAGATGCCGTTCGATACCATCGGCCGCGACCTGTCGACGGCCCTGGCCGGCATGCGCGAGACCATGGCGTCCGCCGACAGGCTGGTGAAGCGGCTGGACGGCCAGGTCGCGCCCGAGATCATGGCCACGATGGAAGACGCGCGCAAGACGCTCAAGGCCGCCGAAGGCACGTTCTCGGCGGACGCGCCGGTGCAGCAGGATCTGCGGCGCGCGTTGCAGGAGCTGATGCGCACGGCCAATTCGCTGCGCCAGCTGACCGATTACCTGGAAGAGAACCCGCAGTCGCTGCTGCGCGGAAAGCCCGAGGAAGAACGATGAAGACATTCGTGCTGGCCATGGCGGCGCTGGCCGCGGCGGGCGGGTTGGCGGGGTGTGCCGCCCCGATCGTTCCCGACGTCTATACGTTGCAGGTTCCCGCCCGGGAAGCGGCCGGTCCGGCCGTGTCCGGACCGGCCATGATCATCGATCTCGCGCCGGTGGCCTTGCCCGAGCGCCTGCGCCGCCGCCAGATCGTGCTGCGCGAGGAGGGGGCGAGGGTGCAACTGCTGGAACGGCAACGCTGGTCCGCCTCGCTGGGCGACGAACTGCAGGATGCCTTGTCCACGGCCCTCCAGGGCCGGCTGCATGCGGTCGACGTGGCCAAGGGCGGCGTGGCCGGCAAGCCCGACTATCGCATCAACGTCGAGTTCTCGCGCCTGGATGCGCGCCTGGGCGGACCGGTCGAGGCCGTGGTGGCCTGGTCGGTCAAACCGGCGGGCGCGGGCCGGGGACAGGTATGCCGGGGCCGCTTCGAACAAGCCGCGGCGGGGGGCTCGGTCGCCGACGTGGTCGCGGCCCACCAGGGGGTGGTCGCCCTGGTGGCCGATGCCATTGCCGCCAGCGTGCGCGAGGTGCCCCGGGGCGGCCAGGCGCCGTACTGCACGGCGGGCTGAGCCGGCAGGTCTCAGGCGATCGTCCTGGCCTTGCGTACGCTGTCGATCAAGGAGCTGCGCAGCAGGAACTGGCGGTGCCGCAGCGGATCGTCCGCCGTGCGGCGGATGTCGTCCAGCGCCTGCGCGCGCACGGCGAGGTCCTTTTCCTCCAGGCGCTTCTTGTTGTTCACCGTCTGCTGCTGCACGAACTCGATGTTCATCTGCCGGCGCCGGCGCTCGTAGCGATCGAAGACCGACGCGTCTTCCTCGCCCCGCTCGACTGACGTCAGCATGTCCACCAGTTCCATCGCATCGTGGATGCCGCAGTTCAACCCCAGGCCGCCGATGGGGTTGTTGACGTGCGCGGCGTCGCCAGCCAGGAACACCCGGCCCTGCCGGAAGCGCGCCGCCACCCGCTGGTGGACGCGGTAGATGCTACGGTGCAGCACCTCGTAGGGCTCGGTCCTCGGGAACACATGGGCGAGGCGGCGGGTGACCGCGGCGTCGCTCAGGGCTTCTTCGTCGGTCTCGTCGACTCCCGAGGGAAAGACCGCGCGCCACCGTCCCTGCATGTCGTCCCCGGAGATCTTGAACAGATTGGTCCAGGCGTCGGGGTGGGCAAGATAATTGCGATAGCAGCAGCCCATCAGGCGTTCGAAATCATCCTTGACCGTGATGACGATGAAGCGCTCGGGCCAGGTCATGCCTTCGAACGGAATGTCCAGGGCCTTGCGCAGCGCGCTGCGGCCGCCGTCGGCCGCGATGACGTAGTCGGCCTCGATGCGCACCGGTCCGTCGGGCGTCTCGGCGGTCAAGGTCACGCCGTCCGCGGATTGCGCCACCCCCGTGATGCGATGCTCGAAGTGGACCGCCGCGTCCGCATGCGTGCGCAGTTTCTCGATGCCCATGTTGCCGAGCTTGTGCTGCTCGGTCTGCACGACGAAAGGATAGGGGGTCTCGTCCTTCAGGATCTCGTGGTCGAACTGGGCGACCATCTTCTGCGCGGCCTGGTCCCAGAACTGGAAGTAGCGCGCCGTCAGCCCTTCCCCGATGAAGCGGTCGATCAGTCCCACGCGGGCGATCATCTCCAGGGTCGAGCTGTGCGTCGTGGCGGCGCGGGGGCTGTCGTCCACGCGCGACTCGGCCTCGTACAGCGAGACGCGGAAGCCCTGCTGCACGGCGGCCAGCGCCGCGACGACGCCGACCGGCCCGGCGCCCACGATGGCGATGTGCTTGTTCATTCAATGGCCTCCGCTCGTGTAGTCCTGGGGAATGTCGCAGCGGGCGACGCGGACCGGGCGATTGCCGGCCGGGGTGTTGCGGCTCTTGCCGACGAAGCGCGGCACGCCGTCGGTCACGACGGCCGACACGGCGGCGATGTCGCCGTTGCGCAGGGCGTCCAGCGGATCGTTCTTGGAACCGCCGACGCAGGCATCCAGCAGGACCACGTCGGCGTCCTTGCCCGGCTTGATGAAGCCGCTGTTGATGCCATAGACCCGGGCGTTGTTGCCGGTGGCCGCGGCGATGGCCCATTCCACCGGCATGTCGGTCAGGCTGGCCAGGTGCGTGATGGTGTACATCATGCCCAGCGGCATGATGCCGCTGCCGGTGGGCGTGTCGGTGGCGATCAGGAAGCGGTCGAACTGGTCGGCGGCGCGCACCATGTCGCCCAGCATGAGCGTGGTCCGCAGGTTGCCCGCGGTGCAGACCTGCAGCGCGATTTCCGATTCGTGCACCATCTTGGGAAAGCCCTCGTCGGGCATGGCCACGGGGCCGCCGTTGACGTGGAACGATACATGCGGGTTCATGGCGATCAGGTGCTCGGCCCAGATGCCCGACGAACCGGGAATGGAGGAGCCGCCGGTATGCACGGTGGTGATCATGCCGTGCTTGCGGGCCCAGCCTATGGCCTGTACGTAGTCGTAGGGGGTCTTGACCGCGCCGAAGCCTGCCTTGGCCAGCCACACGCCCTGCGCGGCGATGTCGGCGAAGTCCTGTTCCACCAGGCCGGGTTCGATGATGATGGAGCCGGCGTACACGCGCATGCCGCCGGGGCGGTAGTCCTGGAAACATCGCTGGGCGGCCACCGCCAGCGCCTTGACGCCGGCCGGGTCCTTGGGGCGGCCGGGCGTGTGCACTTCCGAAGCGGTGATGCCGGTGGTGACCCCGCCGTGCACGTAGCTTTCCAGGAAGCCCACGGTCTTCTGCCGCGGCGTGTAGTCGCCGAAGGTGTTGTGCACCTGCGAGTCGATCAGGCCGGGAATGGCGGTGGTGCCGGCGGCGTCGATGACCACGTCGGCGCTTTCGACTTCCGTCGCGCTCAGCGTGCCGACCTTGGCGATCAGTCCGTCCTGCATCAGGATGGCGTCGCCCGAGGCATAAGGCTCGCGCCATTCGCCGGTGAGTATCCGGCCCAGGTTGACGATGGCGAGTTTCATGGTGTGCTCCTCAGACAAGTCCGTCCTGGCCCTGCACGTCCCGCAGCCGCAGGCCGCCCACGCGGGCGTTGAGCCGCTCGCGGCTGGAGACGGCGAATACCAGCGCGATTTCGTCGGGCAGGGGGCCATCCGCGAAATACAGCGTCATGGCGTTGTAGAGCGACCGTACATAGAGCGCGTCCTTGGAGGCAAGCGGCACGTCCAGCACCGTGCCCGGGCCGCCCACCTTGGTCACCGACGAGATCCAGGCCTTGCCGCCGCCGATTTCCTTGCGCAGGGGTTCGGCCGAGGCGGTGGTCAGCAGCGCGTTGGCGTGTTCCTGCTCCCCGCCCAGCCCGACGACGCCCGCCTTGCCGTACGAGAGGATGGGATGGTCGCCGTAGGCCGCGCGCAGCCGGGCCGCCATGCGGGCGCCCAGTTCGGGGCTCGCTTCGATCATGGGCGAGAGGTCTTCCACGTACCGGCCGGCATAGGGGTTTTCCACGAAGGCCACGATGGCCGCCTTGCGCAGCGCTTCGTCGGCCGGCCGGCCGGCTTCCTCCAGCTTCTCTTCCACGATTGCCTGCCACCTGCGTACTTTCAATTGCATGTGTCGCTCCTGACGTCAGCCACCCTCGGGGAGGGTTCAAATTCTTGTTGAACAGAATGTTTGACGATGTTATTGTCATACAATCATAAAGTCAATGAATGCCAGGAGAGCTCCATGCGCGGACGCGCCATTCTGTTCTCGGAGATGACGCCGGCCCCCGAGTGGGAAGAGACGTTCAATCGCTGGTACGACACCGAGCACATTCCCATCCGCATGGGCCTGCGCGGTTTCGTCAGCGCCCAGCGGTACGCGGCTTCCGAACGCAACTACCTCGCCGTCTATGAAATGGACGATCTCGCCGCGCTTCGCACCGTCGCCTACCAGGCCATCAAGCAGCATCCTTCCGAGGAAACGGCCTGGATGCTGCGCAACGTGTCCGGATTCACGCGTTACCTGTGCGAGGAAATCGGCAGCGCCGGCGATGCCTCGCCCGAAGCCATCGATGCCCCGGTGCTCTATCCCGTCTGGTTCGACGTGCCCCAGGAACATCTGGCCGATTTCGACGCCTGGTACGAGCAGGACCATGTGCCGCTGCTGCTGGAATGCCCGCAGTGGCGCGCGGTGCGGCGTTTCCATGTCAGGGATGGCGACCCGGGCCGCTACAACCGGCTGGCGCTGCATTACCTGGACGATGTCGCGGCGCTGGAGTCGCCGGCCCGCGCCAAGGCGCGCGCCACGCCCTGGCGCGAGCGCCTGGCCGCCCAGCCCTGGTTCAAGGGGGCCTACGACCTGTTCGACCGCCGCGGCGCACGGCAACTGCCGCCGCTGTAACCGGAGACACGATTCCATGGACCTGAAAATATCGCCGCGTTCGGTGCAACAGGAAACGGTGCGCCTGGTCCGCGAGGCCATCACCAGCGGCTACTTCAAGCCCGGCGAGCGGCTGGTCGAAGCCAAGCTGTGCAGCCTGCTGGGCGTCAGCCGTACTTCCGTGCGCGAAGCGCTGCGGGTGCTGGCGACCGAAAAGCTCATCACCATCGTGCCCAACAAGGGACCATCGGTGGCCGAACTGAGCTGGGCAGAGGCCGAGAGCATCTATCACCTGCGCGCGCTGCTCGAAGGCGAAGCCGCCGCGCTGGCCGCCGGCCGGGTCCGGCCGGACGACCTGCGCCGCATGCGCGAGGCCCTCGACACCTTCGCCGACGCCGTCGACCAGCAAGACTGGAAGACGCGCATCTCGGCCACGGCGGATTTCTACGAAGTGATCATCCAATGCTGCGGGAACGCGGTCATGGGCGAAGTGCTGCATGGCCTGCTGACACGCATCAATTTCCTGCGGGCCCGGACCATGGCCAGCCCCGGCCGCGCCAAGCACAGCGTGCGCGAGCTCGAGAGCATCTACGACGCGCTGGAAAAAGGCGACGCCCGCGTCGCGCGCGCCGCGGCCGTGGCGCACGTGAAGGCGGCCGAGGCCGAAGCATGCGACGTCTACCGGGAAATGAATCACGCAGCCTGATTTTTCAACCACACGTACGGCGGGGATGGGCATGAAAACGAAGTGGCGATCTTTTGCAGGGGTTCTTCTTTCGTTGGCCGTGACGGGCGCCGCGCAGGCGGCATGGCCCGAACGCGCGATCACGCTGGTCGTGCCTTTCGCCGCCGGCGGCAATACCGACAGCATCGCGCGCATCACCGCCGAATGGCTGACCGCCAAGCTCAAGCAGACGGTGGTCGTCGACAACCGGCCTGGCGCCAATGGCGCGATCGCCGCCGATTACGTGGCGCGGGCCAAGCCGGACGGCTACACCTTGTTCATGGCGACGGCGCCGCAGATGGCCATCGTGCCGTACTTGCAGAAGGTGCGCTACGACCCGATCAAGGATTTCGCGCCGGTGTCGATCGTGGCGACCAACGAGTTCGCGCTGGCGGTGCATCCGAGCTTCGCGGCGAAGACGCTGCCCGAGCTGGTGTCCTACGTGAAGGCGCATCCCGGCCAGGTGGCGTATGCCTCGGCGGGCAGCGGGTCGGTCAGCCATTTGACGATGGCGATGTTCGTCAAGCGCGCGGAACTGTCGATGATCCACGCGCCGTATCGCGGCGGCGCGCCGGCGATCGCCGACGTGGTGGGCGGGCAGGTGCCGATGTATTTCGCGAACGTGGCCGAGGTGCTGCCTTATTCGACGACGAACCGGCTGCGCATCGTTGCCACCTCGGGCACCAGGCCCTCCAACGACCTGCCAGGTGTCAAGACCGTTGCCGAGCAGGGCTATCCGGGCTTCACGACCGAGACCTGGAACGGCGTGGCGGCCCCGGCCGGCACGCCTGCCGGGATCGTCGACAAGATCGCCGGCTCCTTGGCCGAGGCGGGCCGGAATGCCGAGTTCGGCGCCAAGCTCGCCGCCATCGGCGTCAGCGTGCTGTGCAACACACCCGAGGAGTTCGCCAGGAAGCTGGTCGCGGACAACAAGTTGTGGTCCGCGGCGGTGAAGGAGTCCGGGGCCTCGCTGGACTAAGCCTCCACCTGCGTGCCTCCAGCCTCGGCCAGGCTGCGTTCCTGGAGAAGCTCCCTGGCGCGGGCCAGGGGGCCGGGAACGATCCAGTCGGCGATGGAGAAGTCGTTGCGGATGAAGCCGTGTTCATACAGGAAGTCCTTGCGGACTTCCAGTGCGCGGACCAGTTCGGGGGCCAGGCTGGGCTCGAGATTCTGGTAGACGGTGTCGTCGAAGGCTTCGGGCACCCATTCGTAGGCGACCGAGACTTCGCGGGCGATGATGGCCTGGGTGGCGGCACGGTTTGCGCGAGCCCATTGGGCCGCCCTGAGCACCTGGCAGAGATATCGTGCGACGAACTCCGGATACTCCCGGACCAGGCGGCCGCTTACCGACAGTACGTTGGGCGTACCGTTATTGATGCTGACGCGCCGATCCGGATGGTGATTGATGTCGGCCACGACATGCGCGCCGAGGAATTCCTGGAGGGCGGGGCCGGCTGCGCCGTAGTTGTACAGCACGTCGGCTTCGCCCCGGATGAGCGCGAAAGTCTCGGCCCGCGCCGAACTCGCGAACTGATGGGCGTCGAACAGCGCGCCGGTGTTCGAGGCGGCGACCTTGCCAATATATGGCTGGTCGATTGGCAGGTCGACCAGCGTGACGTCATCCAGCGTCAGGCCCACCGACGCCAGGACTTGCGCGTACCCCTGCAGCGCGGAGGCACGCCAGAAGTCGATTTTTTCATGGGTCCGTCTAGGCAGGGCGAGGCGCCGGCCCTTCAGGTCGGCGGGAGAGCGGATGCCTGAGTCCGGCAGGGTGAGGAGGGACTGGTACTGCGGCAACCAGGTCAGCCCCACGACCACGACGTCATTGCCTTCCGAGCGTGACCAGATCGGTGGCGCGTTGCCGCCGTGGCGGAACGAGTCGCCTTGCCGGTGATCGAAGTGCGATTCCCGGACCGATTGATCGGGCGATGCGCACAGCGAGAGCACCGAGATGCCGTCCGATTCGAACTCCTGTTCGAGCCAGCCGTTGTGGATGGCGATGCCCGATGCGGTGGGAACGGGGCAACGCGTGTACCAGATGATGTCGAGGTCGTGGGGCATGAAGGTCCTTTGCTCGCGTGGAGGAAGGTTGACGGTGTCCGTCAATGGGTGGTCAGGCTGCTCGCGGCGAGCCGATCGAGCGCCTCGGGATTGAGCAGGCCGTCGCGGTGGCGGGTCGGACGGCCTGCCAGAAAGTCCCGGATCGCCACTTCGGAGACTTTCCCGTTGGATGAGCGTGGCAGGTCGTCCACCTGGACGATGCTTGCCGGAATGTGGCGCGAGGTGGCGCCGGTCCGGATGGCATTGCGTATGTCCGCGGCGAGGGTGCCGGAGAGCTGGTTTCCCTCCCGCAGTACGACGAACAACACGATGGACGTGCCGTCCGGGCCAGGGCATTCGACCGCCGCGGCTTCCGTGACAAGCTCCAGGCCTTGGAGTGCCCGGTATATTTCGCTGGTCCCGATGCGTATCCCGTTGACATTGAGGGTGGCGTCGGAACGGCCTTCGATGATCAGGCCCCCGTGCGCGGTCAGGCGTGCCCAATCGCCATGCCGCCATGCCCCGGGAATCTGCTGGAAATAGGCGGCATGCAGCCGGCTGCCGTCGTCATTCCAGAACGCGACCGGCACGGAAGGGAAGGCCTGGGTGCACACGAGTTCGCCGGGCTGGCCGACGACCGGGCGGCCCGAGTCATCGTAGACCTCCACTTTCATGCCCAGCGACAGCACTTGTATTTCCCCTGCCCAGACCGGCGAAATCGGGCTGCCGGTCGCGAGCGTGCCCATGATGTCGGTTCCGCCTGCGGGTGACATCAGGTGCACGTCTTCCTTGATCTCGCGGTAGACGTATTCGTAATGCCGCGATGACAGGGGAGAGCTGCCTGCCTGTATGCATTTGAGGCTTGCGAGCCGATGGCTATCGCGGGGCCGCAGCCCGGCTGCCTGGTACTGCTCGATGAGCCGGGGGACGATGCGCAGCACCGCGATGTCTTCATCGTCGACCAGGTCCCACAGTGCCGACGTGGAGGGGAAGGCGGGCGACCCATCGTAGAGGATGACGGTCGCGCCCAGGCCGAGCGCAGACGCCATGACGTTCCAGACCATCCACCCTGTGGTGGTCAGGTACATGACGCGTTCTTCCGGATGGACGTCGCAGTGCAGCGCCAGCTCCTTCAGCGTCTGCAACAGGCTTCCGCCCGCGCCATGCACGATGCACTTGGGGGTGCCGGTGGTGCCGGATGAAAAGAGGATGAACGCCGGGTGATCGAAGGGGAATCGTTTCCATGCGATCCTGCATGGCTGCCCAGCCAGGAAGGCTTCGTATGACAGGTTCTCGTCGTCCGGCAGCGTCGAGCCGGGATAGGCGACGGTGACCGTGCGGGCGAGGCCGGGCAGGGCGGCGGCGATTTCCCGTGACTTGTCGGCCAGATCGTGAAAGCGGCCGCCATGGACATAGCCGTTGGTCGTGAACAGCACCTTGGGCTCGACCTGGCGCAACCTGTCAAGGCAGCTCGCGACGCCGTAGTCGGGCGAACAGGCGCACCAGATCGCTCCGATCGAGGTGGTGGCGAGCATGGCGACGATGGCTTCGGGAACGTTGGGCAGGTATCCCGCGACCCGGTCGCCCGGTCGGACGCCCGCCGATTCCAGCGCATGCGCACAGGCCGCGACCTGTTGTTGCAGCATGCGCCAGCTCAGGGCGCGGCGCATGCCTTGTTCGTTGCGGAATACGAGCGCGTCGGCGGCGTCGTCGCGCGGCAGCAGGTTCTCGGCGAAGTTGAGCCGGGCCTGGGGAAACCAGCGGGCCCCGGGCAGGCGGAGCGGGTCGTCGACCACGAGCCCGCCCTTTTCGCCGCGCAGTCCGAGGTAGTCCCACAGCCCGCCCCAGAATGCCGCGGGCTGCGAGAGCGAAAACCGGTATAGCGAATCGTAGGCGTCGAGCGGGGATGCGCTGGCCGGTTGCAGCCTCTGCATGAACGCGCGCATGCGCGCATTCGCCATTCGTTCCGGGGTGGGGCGCCAGATCGGTGTCGAGACGTTCATGACGAGGCGTGCGCAAGATGCGTGTCGACGCCCCGGCTCAATGCCTGCGCGAACCGGGGATAGATTTCGGCCACCTCGGGGCAGACGGCGTCGCGCAGCAGCGTAGCCACTTCATTGGATGGCAGGGCGGTGGCGGCGGGAGCCTCGTCATGATCGAACGCGAAACCCGTGTTCTGCAGGATGTCGCGCAGATCGATGCCGGGATGGAGGGATTCCAGCCGGAATCGGGCCGTGCGCTTGTCGAACGAGAAGACGCCCTTGCCGGTGAGCATGCCCGTGGGGCCTCCGGGACGGTACACCTCGGCCGGGCTGGTTCCCGGCGTGCTGATGAAATCCACTTTGTCGACCATGACTTCCCGGGTATGGCGTTCGCGAAAGATGATGATGTTGGGAATCATCAGATAGAGCAGCGGCGTTCCATGCGATCCGGACCAACGCACCTGCATGCGTGGGTGCTGTCCCACGCCGACGAGGTTGATGTTGGCCTGGCCGTCGATCTGGCCTCCTCCGATCATGAAGGCGTCGAAGCGTCCCCGGGCGGCGCAATCGAAGATTTCGGACAGGTCGTCGGTCAGGAAAGAGTGTTTGCGGCTTCCGATCACGCTGACGCGGATCCGGCCCCCCGAGAGTTCGCGGGCGAGCAGCGCGCCCGCCATCTGCGCGGCCGCATTGGTTCCGACCAGCACATGGCCGCGGGGAGCGAGCAGGCGGGCAAGCGTCGTGACGGCGAGAACGTTCCAGTCGCATGTCATGCCGGCATCCCGCCTTCCAGGACAAATGCCTTGAGATAGTCGTCGAAACCTTGCCGGGTGCGAGCCATGTCGGCATAGCGCTGCATGTGTTCCCTGTCTTCCGGGTAGCGTTCGCCGCCATGCAACGGCCATGAACCGTTGGGTTGGCGGCAGATGCCGGTGATGTAGGCGTCTCCTATCACTCCCGCTCTTCTTATCGGGTCTTCCATCAGATTGCCTTCGTAGCGCTCATCGTAGGTGACGAGCGTGCGCCTGGCGGCCCGGGCCATGAGCTTGAGGGAGCCACGGCTGCCTATCCAGACGTTGCCGTGCCGGTCGGCAAGCGGCGCGTGGAACAAGGCGATGTCGGGGCAGATGGCGGGAATCACGGCCACCTGTTCGGCGGGGTCGAACGGATTCGCGATCTGTTTCCATTCGTCCTGCCTGACGCGGTAGACATCCGAACCGAGCACGCCTCGCACGGGCATGAACGGCAGGCCGGATTCGCTTGCCTTCAGGCCCGCGGTGATCGCCGGGCAGGTTGCTTCCCGCACGGCTATCGTGCCTTGCGCCTGGGCCTCCGTGAATCGTGGCGCGGACCCGTATTCGTACAGAACGATGCCGCCCATCTCTACCGATGCGACGCAGCCGGCGCCGATCAGCATGTCGACCTGGATGCTGCTGGACGGTACGCAAAGCACGCGCAGCCGGCGGATTCCGCGGCGTATCAGCGCGCGGGTGGCGTTCATGGCCACGCCGCTGAAATGACCATTGAAGCCGGTCGCGATCGCAATCCGGTCGCCGTCCATGATGTGGCCGACCAGATCGTCCAGGTCGAACTCGTTATGTGCGTCGCGCATGGTGCTTCCGGATGGTTTTTTTCGATCTTACATCAAATCAAAAAAATTGAGCAATAGAGCTTTTAAATTGATATTATTGATTTAAAGGTGCGCAGCGCCACATATCGAAATCATGGGAGACGACACATCATGGGTGCACGGGAGTTGCTCGACCGCAGGCATTTCGTCCCGGCGTTGCTGCTGGGACTGTCAGGAGCGCTGGCCTGGCCGGCGGCGGGCGCCGCCGAGACCTTCCCCGCCAAGCCCGTGCGCTGGATCGTTCCCTTCCTGGCCGGAGGGGGCGCGGACAACATTGCCCGCACGGTCGCGGCGCGCGCCGAAAAAGAGCTTGGGCAATCGATCGTGGTAGAGAACCGGCCGGGGGCAGGGGGCAACGTCGGGGCTGCCTTCGTTGCCCGGGCGCCGGCCGATGGATACACGCTGCTGTACGGGACCAGCGGAACGCACGCCGCGAATCCGGCGCTCTACAACGATCCCGGCTATGACCCGGTCAAGGACTTCGCTCCGGTCACCAAACTGACGCGGGTGTCGATGGTGCTGGTGGTGAATGCCCAATCGCCGATAAAAAGCGTTTCGGCGTTGATCGCCGATCTCAAGGCCAATCCGGGCAAGCGGACCTTCGGATCCGGCGGCAACGGATCGGCGCTGCACATCGCGGGAGAGATGTTCCGCAGCGCGGCCGGCGTCGATATCGTGCACGTGCCTTATCGCGGGAATGCAGCCGCCACGGTGGACCTGCTGGGAGGGCGGCTGGACATGATGTTCGATGTCATCGCCAATGCCCGCGCGCAGATCGATGCCGGCAGGCTGCGGCCATTGGCCGTGCTTTCCCTGGATCCCGAAGAAGCCTACCCCGACGTGCCCACGCTGGCGTCGTCCGGCTACCCGGGATTCGAGATCGCGGCCTGGGATGGTGTGTTCGCGCCCGCCAATACCCCGCGCCCCGTCATCGAACGGCTCAATGCCGCATTCGTCGCGGCATTGAAGGACCCCGAGGTGCGCAAGAGCCTGGCCGCGCGCGGTGTTGGCGCCACGCCGGGCACGCCCGAGGAACTGGGCCGCTACGTGAGGGCGGAAATGCCCCGCTGGGCCCAGGTCATCCGGAGCGCGGGCATCAAGGCGGATTGACGCATGCCGGATTCCTGCTCATTCGCTGGTCATGTGCTTGCCGGCCGGGCCGCGCAAGGCCTGGGCCGTTGCCTGGTAGAAGGCTTCGGCGACGGGAGTCAGGGGCTCGCCTATGCGCTTGATGAGACCGAGCTCGCGCGTGAAATCCGGATGGTCCAGCGGAATGACCCGCAAGCGGGGGGAGACCTTCAGCGAGGCGGCGGCCGTGTTGGGAAGAAGGGAGATGCCGAGCTGCGCCTCGACCATGGGGCCGATCGTATAGTGTTGCTTGAGGCTGTAGGCGGGGGAGAACGAGTATCCCTGCCGGCTCAGGTAGGTCTCGGTGGTGGCACGGATGTTCGAGCCCTTGCTGAGCGAGATGAGCGGATACTGCAGTGCCTCTTCGAGATGCACCTTGCCGCGGCGGGCCAGCGGATGGGTCTTGGCGCAGACGAGCACGAAGGGGTCGTGCGCCAGCCGCGTGAATTCCAGTTCGTCCCGCCAGCGGGGCACGCCGCCTATGCCGAAATCCACTTCGCGGCTGAGGATGCGGCGTTCGAGCCTGACGGTTTCTTCGTCGTGCATCTCGATCGCCACGCCTGGATGCTTGTCACGGAAGCGTTTGATGACCTTCGGAAAGATATGCGCGGCGACGGTGGGGATGCAGGAAAACGCGACCCGGCCCGCAAGCAGCAGCGCCGGGTCGCGCAAGGCGGCGACGACCGAGTCCATCTCCGCCGTCAGCCTGCGCATCTGTGCCACGAAGCGTTCCCCCTCGGGCGTGAGGCGGACATCCCGCGTGGTGCGCGATACCAAGGCCACGCCTACGGCGTCTTCCAGCGCGCGTATCTGCGCGCTCAGCGCGGGCTGCCCCAGATTGAGGGCTTCGGCTGCCCGGCGAAAACTCAAGTGTTCTGCAAGAGCCAGCAGACCACGGATATTGGCGAGCGAGAGCGCCATGATTCTCCCATGCGGTATATAGGCGAGACGGCCGGGCGATTCTATCACTGGGGTACGGGGGGCCACGGTCAAGTCCGTGCGGCCGATCGCGGCTCCCCGCAACGAGGTCATTGAAATGGAAACGATTCATTATTCGCGGTGCCGCGTCATTCCTACGCCGACGTGCCTGGCCGTTCAACTGGGCCTGATGGCCGGAACGGAAAGGGTGCGCATCGAGCTTGGCGACTACAACCACCAGGAAGACCGGCTGTGGATGCGGCACGCGGGGCATGCCAAAGCCATGTGGGCACGCGCTCAGGGCGCCTCGACCCGCCTGGTGGCGTTCTCCGGCTATGAATGCAGCGAGCCCGTCTACGTCAGGGACGATTCCCCCATCCGCACGGCCGCCGGGCTGCGCGGGCGCCGCGTTCCCCTGCCCCGGGTGCCCGGCCGGCCGTTTGACGTCGACCGCGAAGTGTTCCTGAAACCCTTGTCCACGTGCCTGGCCAGCGCGGGGCTGGCGATGGCGGATGTGACCGTGGTCGACGTGGATTTCGACCGGGAAAAGCGCTGCGACATGGAACCCGAGGCCACGCATTTCTTCGAGCAGGCGGCGCACCGGTTCTGCATCATGCTCGAGCGTGGCGAGGTCGATGCCATCGTGACGGCGCTGCCCGCGGAAACGGTTGCCAACCTGGGATTGCGCCGTATCTACGACAGCCGGGAAGATCCGGCGCCGCGGGCGCGCGGTGAACTGCGCACCGTGACGGTCAGCCAGGCATTGCTGGACGAGCACCGCGAGGTGGTGGTCGACATGCTGGCCCGCCTGCTCCAGGCGGAGAAGTGGGCCGCGCGGCATCCGCAGCAGATCGCCGGGCTGGTCGAACGCGACCTTGGAATATCCCCCGGCCTCTATCGCGCCCGGGGACTCGATTTTCCCGGCTGGAGCCGCCTGCACTGCAGCCCGGCGGACCTCGCGTTGCTGGCCGAGCGGGAGCGCATGTTGCGCGATCACGGCACGATCACGCGGGAAGTGGACATCGCCGGGTGGATCGATGGCAGCGTGCTGGAGGACGCGCGCCGCATTGCTGCCTGACGACCGGCGGGGGCGGGACAACCCGCCCCGGCCGCCGTCATTCGACACGGGCGCCCGACTTGCGGGCGGCCTCTTCCCACTTGGGGACTTCGACCTTCATGAAGGCGGCGAGCTCTTCGGGGGTGGTCGGGGTGGGTTGAAGGCCCTTGCTGGCCAGGTTCTTCGACAGCAGCGGGTCTTTCATGGCTTCCCGGAAGGCGGCGTTGAGACGGTCGATGGCCGCCCGGGGCGTGCCGGCGGGGGCGAGCAGTACATGCCAGCCGCTGACTTCGAACCCCTTGACGCCTACCGCTTCCAGCGTGGGCAGGTCCGGCGTGAACGACCGGGCGGAAGGGGTGAGCGCGGCCAGCCCGCGCAGCTTGCCTGCCTCCATCAACGGCACCGTATTGGTGAGCGAATCGACCATGACGTCCACCCGGCCCGCCAGCAGGTCTACGCGGGCAGGGCCGGTGCCGCGATAGGGAATGTGGCTCATGTCGGTGCCGGTCGCGGTCAGGACCATCTGCGCGCCGATGTGGGACAGCGTGCCGTTGCCGCCTGACGCGTAGGTGAACTTGCCTGGATGGGCCTTGATGTCCGCCATCAGTTCCTGGATCGTCTTCCAGCGCGAGTCGCCGTTGACCAGCACGACGAAGGGCGCAACGCTGACGGCGGTGATGGGAGCGAAGTCCCGGATCGGATCGTAGCCAAGATTGCTGCCGTACAGCACCGATGCGACACCATGGGTGCCATTGGTTCCCGATACGACCGTATAGCCGTCGGCGGGGCTGCGGGCCGCCTGCGCGACCCCTATGGTGCCGCCCGCGCCTGCCTTGTTCTCGACGACCACCGCCTGGCCGAGGATCTTGGATACCTTGTCGGCCAGTACTCGTGCCTCGGTATCGACGCCGCTGCCGGCGGCGAAAGGGACGATCCACTGCACGGGTTTGGAGGGATAGGGTTTGTCGGCACTCTGGCCGGCTGCCGCGAAGCTGGCGCAAGCGGCGGCGGCGAGCGCCGCGTATGGCAGGGCTGGGGAAAGGCGGGCCATGGTCGTCTCCTGGAGCCGGGTCTTTTCAGGCTCGGATTATTGATTGAAAATTTTGTTGTTAATCAAATATACATCAAAAAATTTTTAGATGGACTAGAATTGAAATCAAAATGAGAGGAGACGCCATGGAGGCATCGAGCGATACCGGGAAAGCCCCGATCTGGACCCCCACGCAAGCGCGCGCCGCGAGTTCGCGCATGGTCGAGTTCATGGAAATGGTCGCGCGGCGAGGCGGGCCGCCGTTGCGGGACTACCAGCAGTTGCACGCCTATTCGGTCGAGCATCCTGGCGCGTTCTGGCGGACCGTCATCGACTATTGCGGCGTGCGGTACGAGCATCTGGGCGATCGGGATTTGGTCGGCGGCGACCGCATGCCAGGTGCGAGCTGGTTCCCCGACGCGCGCTTGAACATCGCACGTACCTTGCTGGCGTCGGACGACCACATGCCGGCCGTCATCGGCCTGATGGAGGACGCGGCACCGACCAGCCTGAGTTTCGGCGAGTTGCGTGCGCGGGTTTCCCGCTACCAGCAGGCCATGCGAGCCGCCGGGGTGGGGGTGGGCGATCGCGTGGCGTGCCTGACACCCAGCATCCCGGATGCGGTGGCCGCCATGCTGGCGACCGTGGCCCTCGGCGCGGTATGGGCGGCATGTTCGCCGGAGTACGGTGTCAACGCCGCCGTCGATCGCATCGGCCAGGTCCAGCCCAAGCTCATGCTCGTCGCGGACGGTTACCGGCATGGCGGCAAGGTCTATGAACTGGGCGAGAAGGTCGAGGAAATCCTGCGGCGTGTCCCGTCCATTTCGACCGCGGTGGCCGTGCCGGTCCTGGGCGTCGGGCGGAGCATGGCGGGGACGGTGGAGCGCGATCGCTTTCTGGCGCCTTACCAGGCCGGCGGGATCGAGTACGAGAGCCTGCCTTTCCAGCACCCGGCCTATATTCTGTTTTCCTCCGGGACGACAGGAGCGCCCAAGTGCATCGTGCACGGGGCGGGCGGCGCCATGCTCGAAAATCTCAAGGCGCATGCGCTCCAGTTCGACGTTCGCCCGGGAGACCGCGTCTATATGGCCAGCACCATAGGCTGGATGGTCTGGAACGTCATGGCCATGGCGCTTGGCTGCGGCGCCTCCATCGTGCTGTACGACGGCTCGCCCTTCCATCCCGGTGGCGATGCCCTGGTACGCCATATCGCCGAGCAGCGCGTGACGTTCGCGCGGCTGCCGGCCCGCTATGTCGAGTCGCTGGCCAAGGCCGGCCGCGTGCCGCGCCTCGACCATGACTTCGGCGCGCTGAAGACGCTCATGTGCAACGGTTCCCCCTTCGGGGCCGACGGCTACGCATACGTCTATGAAAAGGTGAAGGCCGACGTGCACGTCGTTTCTCCGTCCGGCGGAACGGATTCGTTCGGTTCCCTGGTCTCGAATTTCCCCATTGGCCCGGTCTGGGCGGGAGAAATCCAGGGGCCGGCGCTGGGCTTCGACATCGACGTCTTCGACGGGCAGGGCAACCCGCTACGGGGCCAGCCGGGCGAACTCGTCGTCAAGCGTCCGTTTCCTTCGATGCCCTTGCATTACCTCAACGATCCAGGCGACAAACGCTACCGGGAGACGTATTTCAGCGTCTATCCCGACGTCTGGCGGCATGGGGATTGGGCAGAGTTCACCGGGCACGGCGGCCTGATCATCCATGGCCGCAGCGATTCCACGCTCAACGCCCGGGGCGTGCGCATCGGCACGGCAGAGATCTACAGGCAGCTTGCCGATTTCGACGACGTGCGCGAAAGCGTCGTCGTGGCTCAGGATTGGGAGGGCGACACACGGGTGGTAATGTTCGTTCAACTGAGAGACGGCGCGGCGTTCGACGACCAGATGGAAGGGCGGATACGCAAGTTGTTGCGGGATGGCCTGTCGCCCCGGCACGTGCCGTCGAAGATCATTCCGGTGGCGGCCATACCCGTCACGTTCACCGGCAAGGTGTCCGAGGCCGCCGTGCGGGATGCCATCCACGGCCGCGAGCCGTCCAATCTCGGTGCGCTCGCCAATCCCGAATCGTTGGCATGTTTCGAGCCGTCGGGATTGCCGGCGCTGCGCGCGGCCTGAATACGGAGGAAGCACGATATGCATGCAGAACGCTCATTGCTGACCGTGGACGAACTGGTCGCCGGCTTCGAAGGGGGCATGCTGGCCTTGCCCAAGGACGAAAGCGGCGTACCCATGGCGGCGGTACGCGCCCTCATCCGGCGTCGGCCACGGCCCTTTCATCTTCTGTGCGTGCCGGCGTGTGGCTTGCATGCCGACCTGTTGATCGGCGCGGGGCTGGTTCATACCGTGGAGTGCGGCGGAGTGGTCGTGGGAGAGCTCGGCGCCGGCGCGCGCTTTCGCGTCGCGGTTCGCGACGGCGGCCTGCAGTTGAAGGATTCCACCTGCCCCGTCATCCATGCGGGCCTGCAGGCGGGGGCGAAAGGCGCGCCGTTCGCATCGCTGCGCGGCATCATCGGATCGGATCTGCTGCGGGTACGTCCCGAATGGCGGGTCATCGACAACCCGTTCGCCGATGGAGGCGATCCGGTACTGCTGGTGCCCGCGTTGAATCCGGACTGCTTCCTGTTCCACGCGCGCTGGGGCGATCGCCATGGCAACGTCTGGACCGGCGGCCGGCGCGACCTGGCATACACCGCCCACGCGTCGCGCAAGACTTTCGTCACCGTGGAGCACATCTGGGACGGCAACCTGTTGACCGATCCCGTCATGTCGGCCGGCACCTTGTCCGAGGTGTACGTGTCGGGCCTGGCGCACGTCCCGGGCGGGACCTGGCCCATGACGCTGCAACACGAGCGCGAGGAAGATACCCCGCATATCGTCCGCTACATGGATGCCGCCCGTACCGACGAAGGTTTCCAGGCCTACCTGGACGAGTTCGTCGCCAACGAGCCGCGTATCGACGGAGTCCGCGCATGAACAACGACATGCTGGTCATCTGCCTGCTTGCGAAGATGCTGGAGAATGCCGGTGTCGTGGCCGTGGGTTCTTCGTCGCCGGTACCGGCCGCGGCGGCTTTGCTGGCGCAGCGGCTCTGCCCGGGCCGCACGCGAGCCCTGGTGTTTCGGAACAACGTCAACGACCCCTTCCACGAGAGCGGCAGCGAACTGTACGACCGGATCGGGCAGGGCCGCATCGATGTTTTCTTCATCGGCGGCGGGCAGATCGATGGACAGGCCAATCTCAACAACGTGGGAGTCGGGGAGTATCCACGATCGAAGGCCCGCTTTCCCGGTTCGTTCGGTACGCCGTTCATCATCTCCATGGTGCCGCGGGTCATCCTGTACCGCGAAGAACATAGTCCCCGTGTGCTGGTCCCCAAGGTGGATTTCATCAGCGCGCTGGGCATGCCGCCGCCGGGGGTGTATCGCCGTGGCGGACCGACCGACCTCGTCACCAGCAAGGCGGCTTTCGCCTTCGACCGCGGCACCGGCCGTTTCACGTTGAGCAGTACGCACCCGGGCCATTCGGTCGACGACATCGTGCAGGCCACGGGTTTTGACTTCGATCGTCCGCCTTCGGTGCCCGAAACACCGCCGCCGCCGCCGCCATGGGTGGACCTGCTGACGTCCGTGGTACGCGACCAGGTCGCGGAGACGTATCCGGCGTTTGCGCGGCAGCGGCTGGTACGGGACGCTACTCGGGCTTGATGCCCGCGGCGCGGATGACCCGGGTCCAGCGGCCGATTTCCTCGCCGATGTAGGTGCGGAAGTCCTCGGGCGTCGAGGGCACGGGCTCGGCGCCGAAGCGGGCCAGTTGCTCCCGGGCCTCGGGCGTGCCGAATCCCTTCTGCAGGATGGCGTTCAACTGCTTGACGACGTCGGGCGGCATGCCCGCCGGCCCGACCACGCCGAACCAGGCCGGGCTGTCGATCTGCGGGAATCCGCCTTCGCCCATCGAGGGGACGTCGGGCAGCAGGGGCGAGCGCTGCTTGCGCGTGACGGCGATGGCCTTGATCCGGCCCGTGGGCAGGTACTGCATGGCCGTGCTGAACGAGGTCTCGATGAACAGCATGACGTCGCCGGCCAGCAGGCCTTGCGCGGCGGGCGTGGTGCCCCGGTAGGGCACGTGCGTCAGCGCGATGCCGGCGGCGTGGTTCAGGGACTCGCCCACCATGTGGCCGACCGAGCCGATGCCGGCGGACGCGTAGGTGACCTTGCCGGGGTTCTGCCTGGCATAGGCGACCAGGCCGGGCAGGTCCTTGAAGGGGGCGTCGCGGGTCGCCAGGATGATGCCGCTGGTGGCCGAGGCGTTGCCGATGGGCGTGAAATCCTTTTGCGCGTCGAACGGCATCTTGGCCATCAGGCCCGGATTGATGCCGAAGCTGCTGATGGTGCCCATGCCTATCGTGTAGCCGTCCGGCGCCGCCTTGGCGATGACGTCCGTGCCCGCCACGCCGCCCGCGCCGCTGCGGTTGTCGACCACGACGGGCTGCCCCAGCTGGTCGCTGATCATCCTGGCCAGCAGGCGCGCGGTCTGGTCGGCGGGGCCGCCGGCCGCCATGGGAACGATGAAGCGGATGGGCCGGTCGGGGTAGGTGGCCATGGCGCTGCCGGCGGCCAGCGCGAGTGCGACGCCCGCAAGAATGCGTCGGGTAGGGGTCATGATGTTTGTCTCCTGGATGTTTTGGGGGCGGCGCTCGTCACGCCTGTTCGTATTCGCTGACGAACTTGATGTTCAGGTATCCCTCTATGCCCTCGCTGCCGCATTCGGCGCCGAAGCCGCTGGCCTTGATCCCGCCGAACGGAACCTCGGGCGTGCTGCTGGCATTGGCGGCGCCGAAGGCAAAGGAGTTGATCGCGACCATGCCGGCCTCCAGCCGCCGCGACAGGCGGTTGGCCCATAGCGTCGAGTTGGTGAAGGCATAGGCCGCCAGCCCCACCGGCAGCCGGTTGGCTTCGGCCAGGACTTCCTCGACGTCGTCGAAGGCATTGATGGGAACGACGGGGCCGAAGGGCTCCTCGTTCATGACCAGCGCGCTGGCCGGGACATCGGTCAGGACGGTGGGCTCCCAGAAGTAGCCCGGCCGGTCCAGCCGCCTGCCGCCGCAGCGCAGCGTGGCGCCTTGCGCCAGCGCATCGTCGACGCAGTGCTGCATGGCGCCCAGCCTGCGCTCGTGCGCCAGCGGCCCCATGTTGACCTCGGGAGAGAAGCCGTCGCCGACGACCAGGGCCCGGGTTTCGGCCACGAATGCTTCGACGAAGGGTTCGTAGAGTTTGCGATGGATGAAGAACCGGCTCGGATTCACGCAGCCCTGCGCCGAGTTGCGGAACTTGCGCAGGACCGAGGTGCGGGCGAGGCCGGCCAGGTCGCGCACGTCGTCCATGACGATCACGGGGGCGTGGCCGCCCAGCTCCATGACCGTGCGCTTGAGGTGCCGGCCCGACAGCTCCGCCAGCTTGCGGCCGACGGCGGTGGAGCCGGTGAACGAAATGCCCCGGATCGACGGCGAGGCGATCAACTGGCTGGAGATGCGGTCGGGCGCGCCGTAGACGAGGTTGAGCACGCCTTCGGGCAGCCCCGCGTCGGCGAAGGCCCGGACCAGTTCCATGGTCGACGCCGGCGTTTCTTCCGCGCCTTTGAGCACGCAGGTGCACCCGGCCGCCAGGATGGCGCAGACCTTTTTCATGGGAATCATGGCCGGGTAGTTCCAGGTCGTGAACGCGGCGATGGGGCCCATGGGCTCGCGCGCCGAGACCTGGCGGTGCCCGAGGTCGCGGGCCGGAATGGTCCGGCCATAGACGCGGCGGCCTTCCTCGGCATGCCAGACGAGCATGTCGGGCAGGTGGATGACTTCCTGGCGGGCCTGGTTCAGGGGCTTGCCCTGCTCCAGGGTCATCAGTTGCGCGATGCGCTCGACGCGGCCGCGCAGCACTTCCCCGGTCCGGAACAGGATCTTCGCGCGGTCGTAGGCGGACATGTCCCGCCATGCCGGAAAGCTTCGTTCCGCGGCGCGGGCCGCGCGCTCGACGTCGGCTTCGGACGCCACGGGCAACTGGCCGAGCACGGCCTCGGTGGCCGGGTTGATGACCGGCAGCGTCTCGCGTCCCTGGCCGTCCAGCCATTGGCCATCGATCAGCAGCCTGAGCGGGGTGTATTCCATCGTGTCTCCTTCCTTGGGGCAGCCGTCCTGGCTGGTTTTCTAAATATCGATTATTTGTAAATCATCGATATTTTGATCATTATCGTTTTTCAGGTCAACAACTGGCTAAAATCCGGGGATCTTTTCTCGCTTCGCCTGCCTCATGACAAGACAGATTCCGATCGGCTCCGAGCCCGCCCCCGAACGGGGCCGGGCGACGCTGGCGACTTCGCTGGTGGAACGCTTGCGGCAGGAGGTGTTGTCAGGGGAACTGTTGCCCGGGCAGCGGATCCGGCTGGAGGAATTGCGCGACCGCTACGGCGTCAGCCTCAGTCCGCTGCGCGAGGCGGTGTCACGCCTGGGATCGGAAGGCCTGCTGCTGATCGAGGACCAGCGCGGCGTGCGCGTGGCGCCGGTTTCGGCCGAGAACCTGGCCGAGGTGGTCGAGCTGCGGGCCGATCTGGAGCCCAAGGCCCTGCGCGATTCCATCCTGCATGCCGACGAGGAATGGGAGGTCCGGATCACCGGCACGCTGATGCAGTTGTCGCGCCAGGAGAAGACCGACAATGGGCAGCAGCGGGTGGAGCGGTGGGAGCGCCTGCACAGGCAGCTCCACATGAGCCTGGTTTCGGCCTGTCGCATGCCGCTGCTGCTGCAGTTCTGTTCGATGCTGAATGACCGGGGCGACCGCTACCGGCGCCTGTTCCTCGCCAACCGCACGGTGGACCAGCGCGTCGTGCTGGAACATCACCAACTGGTCGAAGCCTGCCTGGAGCGCGATGCCGACAAGGCCTGCGGCCTGCTGCGGGCGCATATCGAAGGCGCCGCCGCCTACGTCTACGAGGCGTTGGCCAGGCAGGACCACGATTAGCGGGCCGGCCCGCCGCCTGTCAGAACTGTTCGTCTTCCCGCAGATACCGCCACTGTCCCGGAGGCAGGTCGCCCAGTGCGACGCCGCCTATCCGGACGCGCTTGAGACCCACCACGCGCAGGCCGACGGCTTCGCACATGCGGCGGATCTGGCGCTTCTTGCCTTCGCGCAAGGTGAAGGAGAGCTGGTCGTCGTTTTGCCAGCGGACCTTGGCGGGACGCAGGGGTTTGCCATCCAGCGACAGGCCGTGGTTGAGCAGTTTGAGGCCGCTTTCGGGCAGGCGGCCCGGGCGCGAGTACTGGACGCGGACCAGGTATTCCTTGTCGACGGTCGAGTCCTCGCCAATCAGGTGTTTGGCGATGCGGCCGTCCTGGGTCAGCACCAGCAGCCCGACCGAATCGATGTCCAGCCGCCCCGCCGGCACCAGGCTGCGCAACTGGCTGGGCTGGAAGCGGGTGGGCGAGCGGTCTCCGGTCCAGCGTGTGCTGGCCTTGACCAGGGTCACGGCGGGCTGGTAGCCGTCCTCGGCCTGGCCGCTGACGTAGCCGACCGGCTTGTTCAGCAGGATGGTGACCCGCTGCGCCTGCTCGGCGCTGGCCTGGCGTTCGATGGTGATCTTCTGCTTCGGCAGCACCTTGCTGCCCAGCACCGAGACCACCGCGCCGTCCACGCGCACCCAGCCCCGGCTGATCCATTCATCGGCTTCCCGGCGGGAACAGAGTCCCAGTTCGGACATGCGTTTGGACAGGCGGACGGGTTCGGACATGCTGGCTGCGGGAAAGAAACGATGGGAGGCGCTAGTGTAGTGGATGGGCCGCCGCCTTCGCGGCGTCGGGTTAAGCTTGCGCCTTTGTCCGGTTTTCCCGCGCGATTCCCCGTCATGAGCGACATCGATCCCATCCTTTACCCGAACGACGACCGCGCCCGCGCCGAGGCGGCCATTGCCGCGGTGGAGGCCGCCACCGTCCGCCACACCGTCGAACACGCCGGCACGCGGGTCGTCTGGCGTTCCGCCGGGCAGGGCAGCCCGCTGGTGCTGCTGCATGGGGGGCACGGCAGCTGGCGGCACTGGATACGCAACCTGGAGGCGCTCGCGCGCCGCCATACCGTCTGGGTGCCCGACATGCCTTCGTTCGGCGAATCCGGGACGCTGGCGCCGCCCGCCGATCTGCCGCATCTGGTGGCGACCACGGCGGCGACCCTGGACCAGCTCGTGGGGGAGGACACGCCGGTCAACCTGGCCGGTTTCTCGTTCGGCGGCCTGTGCGCGGTTCATCTGGCCGCCCGGCGTGGACGGGTGGCGCGGTTGGCGCTGCTCGGCGCCGCCGGCCACGGCACGCCGCGGCGGCAGAAGGCCGCGATGGTCAACTGGCGGCTGGCAAGCGGCGAGGACGCCCTGATCGAGGATTTGCGCCACAACCTGCGGGCCCTGATGCTGCACGGCGAGCGCAGCATCGACGCGCTGGCCGTGGCGGTGCACCGCCAGGCCTGCGAGGCCACGCGTTTCCGCAGCAAGGCCTTGTCGCACGGCAGTCCGACGAAGGGGCTGCTGGACGGCTTTTCCATGCCCATCCTGTTCGCCTGGGGCGAGCACGACGTGACCGCGCATCCCGAGCGGGTGGGGCCGTGGTGGGTCGACGGCCGGCCCGAGCGCCAGTGGCGCGTCGTTCCCGATGCGGGGCATTGGGTGCAGTACGAGCAGGCGGATGCGGTGAACCGGATGTTGCTGGCGTTCTTCGGCTGAGCGCGCGCGGCGCCCAGGGGCCATTCCCGGCCTGTGCGAGGCCCCTTTTTGCGGGAGCTGGCCCTAGGCTGAATCGATATTCATGGCATGCAGATGGTCGACCTTAAGGACAGGGATCGGGTTCTTGAGCCGTCCTTGACCGGTGGGGTGGGGCGGCCCGCGGTGGGGCGCAGCGAAGCCGGTCCCGCTGCGCGGGACTTCCCGGAGTTGGCGCGGTTGGCGGGGCGGGCGTGAACTCGCGCGGGGACAGTC